>Ga0326728_10013182_pt1 | contig 18043 bp, 20 predicted proteins | sample MB3enrmetagenome_FD_207602 | JGI IMG/M metagenome (GOLD analysis project Ga0326728, IMG submission 207602) | Lab enriched peat soil microbial communities from McLean, Ithaca, NY, United States - MB31MN | ecosystem: Environmental > Terrestrial > Soil > Wetlands > Peat | place: USA: New York... | reverse complement strand
AGCGAAAGGATGATCCCAAGAACCACCCAGCGCCACAGTGGAAGCGCAAGGCGAGCAATTCGAAACAGGTCCTTCATGCGCCGTCCCTCAGCTTCCCCGCCTCGAGCACGAGCGTCCTTTCCATCCCTGCTGACCCTCGATGAGTGACCATGATCATCGTCCTTCCCCGTCCCAGCACCTGTATCGCGGCACTCACAAGCTCGGCGCTGGCAGGGTCAAGGTGCGCCGTCGGTTCATCCAGGAGAACGAGGCCGGGCCGCCGTAGGAACAAGCGCGCCAGGGCCACGCGCTGGACCTGACCTCGCGAAAGGCCCTGACCTCCCTCGCCGACGGTCGTGTCGAGGCCCGAGGGAAGGCGAGGGAGGAACTCGTCCACGCATGCCATCCGCGCGGCCTCTGCGATCTCATCACGGCGTGCGCCAACTCGCCCGAGACCGATGTTCTCGCCGAGCGTGCCATGAAAGAGCGTCGGTTTCTGCGGCAGCCACGCGACCCGCTCGAACCACTCATCTGGGGGCAAGAGATCGAGCGCGCGATCTTCGACGAGAACACGCCCCGTGTCGGGTCGAAGGAACCGAAGGAGGATGTTCAGGATGGTGGATTTTCCCGCACCGCTCGCTCCAGTCAAGGCGATGTGGGCGCCGCGAGCTGCCAGGAACGAAACTTCATCAAGAATGATCCTCTTCTTGAGGGAAAGGCTCACCGATTCGAAGGCGACCTCAAATGCCTCTCCCCCTGGAGCGTTGGTAGGCAGGGTCGCCTCGAGGAGGGCTTCGGAGCCCTGTGTTTCAAGAAGGCCGACAATGCGCTCCGCGGCGCTCATGGCCTCCATGCGCATGTGATAGAAGGTGCCAAGAGTCCTCAGTACCAGGAAGTACTCGGGGGCTACCAGGAGAATGAAATAGGCCCTTCCGAACTGCATGGTCCCCGCCATGAGCCGGAGGCCCGAGAGTACTGCGACGATCGCGATGCTGACCGCGGACAGAAGCTCCAGCATGAACGAAGACAGAAACGCGATCCGCATCACTGACATGGTGTTGGTCCTGTACTCGTTGGAGGCCCGCTCGATTTCGGCAGCTTCCCTGCGTGCCGCACCGAACATCTTCACCGTCGTGAGCCCCTGGAGAATGTCCAGGAACCGGCCGCTCATCCTGGCCAAGATGGCCCATAGCCGCTGGTTTCGGACGTGGGACTCTTCCCCGATGACGATCATGATGAGCGGAAGAAAAACAGCGGTGAGCACGAGCACGAGGCCGGAGATCCAGTCAAGAGGAAAAACGGCCGCGAGCAGAGTGAACGGAAGCAGCGTCGACAACGCGCGTTGCGGAAGGTACCGCGAGTAGTAGCCCTCCAACGCTTCCACGGCGTCCACCGCTACGGTGGCCACTTCGCCGGCCCTCATGCCAGAAAGGGAGATGGGTCCAAGTCTCCGCAAATGTCCCATCAACCGTCTGCGGACATCAAGCTTGACCCGGGAAGCGCATTCGTACGCAGCCTGCCGGGAAGCCCACATGACGAGAAAACGAACCGGAGCAATTGCAATCAAGGCAACGAAAAGGTTTGCAAGAGAGAGGACAGCAGCATGTCGGAAAATGACAGCGTCCGCAATTCCTACAAGGAGCGCGGTCTGGAGGATGAGCAGGATCCCTGAGATCTCGCCGAGTGCAATTGTAAGGGCCAGCGGACGGCGGACGTTCCTGCCGTGCCCCCGCAGCCAGGCTGTAATACCTGTCATCCAGATCGAGTGTACTGGTAAGGAATCGCGATTGACAACCGTGAGGGGAAAGGCGAAATTCCAGAAAAAGGGGGATCCATGCTCGTCGAAGCTCTCTCCCGGGTTCAGTTTGCAACTGTAGCGATTTTTCATTTCCTTTTCGTTCCTCTCACCCTCGGCCTCAGCACGCTGGTTGCCATCATGGAAACGGTCTATGCGCGAACCGGCGACGAGACCTGGCTGAAGATGACTAGGTACTGGAGCAGGCTGTTCCTCGTCAATTTTGCTGTCGGGGTAGTGACGGGGATCACCCTGGAGTTTCAGTTCGGGATGAACTGGGCCGAGTACTCCAAGTTCGTAGGCGATATTTTCGGGGCTCCGCTGGCCATCGAAGCTACCGTTGCGTTCTTCCTGGAGTCCACCTTCATTGGCGTGTGGATGTTCAGCTGGAAGAGGCTCTCCCGCGGTGCTCACGCGGCGATCATGTGGCTGGTCGCGTTCGCCAGCACGCTGTCGGCACTGTGGATCCTGCTCGCCAACGGGTGGATGCAAAAGCCGCGAGGCTACGTCATGTCAGGTGGCCGGGCACAGCTTTCTGATTTTGGCGCTCTCATCTGGAACCCGTATGCATGGATCAAGTTCTTCCATGTAATCATGGCGGCCTGGACACTCAGCGCCTTCTTCATAATGGGGATCTGCGCCATTCACGCGCTCCGCGGGAGGAAGTCCGAGGTGGTACGCAAGTCCTTCCGCCTGGCCGCACCGTTCGGACTCATCGCGTCGGTGCTCATCATCGTCGCGGGAGACCTGTCAGGCGTCCAAGTGGCGAAGTTCCAGCCCACGAAGCTCGCGGCCATGGAGTCGCAGTGGAAAACTGAATCCAGCGCTCCCTTCTATCTCATTGCCCTTCCTGATCCCCGGGGGGGACGAAACGCGATCGAAGCCCTGCCCATCCCCGGCTTGTTGAGCTTTCTCGCCTACCATGATTCCAACGCCACCGTGAAAGGATTGGATGATTTCCCGGCGCCCGAACGGCCACCTGTCATGGTAACCTACCTGGCCTTCCGGACGATGGTCGGGCTGGGGTTCCTTTTCGTTCTTTGCGCGCTTTTCGCGGTCATTTTTGCGTGGACTGATACTTTTCTGAAGCGTCGATGGTTTCTTTGGATCATGGCCATCGCCTTGATCTTTCCCTACCTCGCTAGCGAGCTGGGGTGGATCCTGGCGGAGATCGGTAGACAGCCATGGATCGTGTACGGCCTCTTGAAGACCGCTGACGCGTATTCGAAATCAATCACGGCGGCGGACGTTTTGGGCTCCCTCATTGCCTTCCTGGTCATCTACGGGACCCTTGCGGCAGTGGATGCTTTTCTCCTCACCAGGTACGCGCGGAAGGTGGAATGACATGGCGCTTCAAGTATTGTGGTTTGTCCTTTGGGGTGTCCTGTGGGCGGTGTATTTCATGCTTGACGGATTCGATTTCGGCACGGGAATGCTCCGCAATTTCCTTGCCAAGAACGAATCGGAAAAGCAGGCGGCGTTAGCTTCCATTGGCCCGGTCTGGAACGGCAACGAAGTCTGGCTGATCACTGCGGGCGGAGCCACGTTCGCGGCATTCCCGCTCACCTATGCATCGATGTTCAGTTTCCTCTACCTGCCCATGCTTCTGATCCTGTTTTCTCTGATCCTCAGGGGCGTTTCAATCGAGTTCCGCGGAAAAAGCGATTCCCCAAGGTGGCGCTCCACGTGGGACTGGGTTCTAGCTGTCACGAGCTTCACCGCGCCGCTCGTCCTCGGGGTAGGTTTCGGCAACATCTTTCAGGGACTACCCATCGCCTCGGACGGCTACAAGGGCAGCTTCCTCAAGCTGTTCAACCCCTACGGCATCCTGACCGCTGTGCTGTTCGTAGTCCTCTTCCTCCAGCATGGCGCGCTGTGGCTTTCTGTGAAATCCGAAGGCGGAATGTCTGAAAGAAGCTCGAGGCTTGCCGTCAGTTTGTGGTACGTAGTGCTCGCGGTGGCCGTGGCTTTCCTTGTACTTACGGCGTTCGCCACGAAGCTGTACGACAACTTTTTCTCCCACCCGTTGTGGTTCGTCGTGCCCGTGCTCACCGTGTCCTCTCTAATAGGCGTCAAGGTCCTGCATGCGCAGGGGCGTAAGCTCGGAGCATTTTTCAGCTCCTGCGCTTTGATTGTCCTCGTTGTCGCCACCGGCCTAGTGGGGCTGTTCCCGAACCTCATCCCCTCCAGCCTCGATCCGAGCGCAAGCCTGACGATCTATAATTCCTCCTCGGGGCCGTACACGCTGCGACTTATGAGTATTGTCGCAGCCGTCTTTGTACCCATTGTGATCATCTACCAGGTCCTGGTCTATCGATTCTTCAGGGGAAAGGCGCTGACGGGAGAGGAGTATTAAAAAGCAGGCGGCTGGGTCTCCTTACGCAAGACCTTCCAGAACAGCCATGAGGCGCCCCAGGCAAGGAGCAAGCCCGAGACCACGTCCGCCACGTAGTGCTGCTTCACGAAAACGGTCGAGGCCACAATAAGGGCTGTCCAGACTGCCGCGACGATGCCTAGTCGGTGATCCGTCCTCCACCAGTGGATGGCAATGATCGTGGAAAGCGACGTGTGCAGACTGGGGAAGTCGTTGTACGGATTGTCCCCGGTGTACACGTCCCGAATCATACGGGAAAGAGCGTCGGCGCCGTTGACCGTGGGGCGCATTACTTCTGTTTGCAGGAAGAAATACACCGCGTAGCTCGCGAGCATGGCGAGGATCAAGGAGAGAGCCGCTGACTGAAAAATCCTTGTCCTGAAGACCAGAAAAAAAATGAGGGAAAAGTAGATGAGCGGCTCCAGGGATAGGTAGGGAATCACGAAAAGTGGCACCAGCGGCAGTGCATCATCCAAAGGGGTTCTCAGTTGTAGCACCGCCGGGCCGTGGTTCAGTGGATCGTAGATCTTGCTGGCAAAGAAGACGCCGGCGGCGAGCAATAGGGAAGCCCCCACGTTGATCCACCCCGTCTGGAAAATGCCTCGCCCGAACAGCCGTTTCAATGTCATTGGAGCCTCCGGGAGAACCTCTTTGACACATAAAAGCATGCCGTCGTCAGGGAAGCAAGCCTCAGAAGGTGGAAAATAGCACGCAACGCTGCAGCTTGACAGGCGTTCGACGAAAACGTGTTTTTTTTGAAGCGGTATATACTCTTGGATGGGGTGCAACCCCAGGAGGAACCAATGGGCGAGTACATGAGCCAGATCCCCGTCGAGATTCAGGGGCATATCCGTCAGATTACGAAAAGCTCGGGGCTCCCGGACACCGAAGACTCTTTGGAGATGATCGCGCAAGGGTGGCTGGAAAAAAAGGAGCGTTTCGAACGACACATCTCACGGATGGCGTTGGAGGAGGTGGACGTGCTGGAGAAGGGGGACGAGCGCGGATGCCTTGCCATGACCTTCTCCGGCTCGCTCATCAATATCGGCCCTCAGAGAGACGGCAACAGGAACGTTCAGTATGTGAGCATCGGATTGCGCAAGGACGTTCCGGAGTCCGCGCACCAGGAGAACTCGCAGCTGGGCGGAGACGTAAAAGTCGGAGTGCCTGTCAGCTTTACCGTGGGACCGATCGTGAGCTCCTCTCCCGTTTTCAAGATCGCGGTCACTGCAGAAGAACTCGACCTCGATGAGCAGGAGCGCCAGATCAGTAAATCGACGGAGATCCTGACCAGGGAGTTTCTCAACGTGAATAAGGAAATGGATGAAGAATAGCCGTGCGCGGGACGTGAGCCCATGGAGGAACTGACCCGCAGACTCGGGGAGATTTTCCGCCGCGAAGGTCCGCCTGAGGCTATGGCCTTGGGCGAGGCTATTGCGGAGACGCTGGAAACGCTGGAAACGGAATCCCCGCAGCTTCGACCGCCGGATGACGATGGGAGGCCCGGCGGGCTGGTCTTTCTCGACCGGGGCCTTCCAACGATCGTGGTGCCGGATCTTCACGCCCGCATGGATTTCTTCCTGGCCGTGCTTGGCTACCGGGCCGAGGAAGGCTGCAGAGCCCTCGAGCTTCTCGACGCCGGCCGTCTCCAGGTAGTATGCCTGGGTGACGGCGTGCACGCGGAAGGACGGGCGGCGCAGCGCTGGCGAGCCGCACAGGGGGAGTTTCTCGACGAATACCGGGCCCACAGAAACATGGACGAGGAAATGCGCGAGAGCCTGGGTGTTATGGAGATGGTGATGGAAGTCAAGCGGAGATACCCGGCCCGCTTCCACTTTCTTAAGGGCAACCACGAAAACATCACCAACGAGTCCGGCAGCGGGAACCTCCCGTTTCGAAAGTTCGCGTTGGAAGGGGCGATGGTGCTTGCGTACATGCGACAGTTCTACGGACCACTTCTGCTCGGCCAGTACGCCCGGCTGGAGAAGGATTTCCCCCTCCTGGTCGTCGGCCCGGGCTTCCTGCTGTCGCACGCCGAACCGGCCGAGTTCTACCCGCCGAGCAGGGTAATCGGCTACCGGGCCGATCCCGAGGTGGTGGCGGGTCTGACGTGGACGGACAACGACGAGGCGGAGCCAGGAAGCGTGGAGAGCATGCTAAGATCCTACCTTGGCGAAGAGGCGGCTCGCACGGCGTTCTACTTCGGCGGCCACCGCCCCGCGGTCGGTTCCTACAAACTTCGCGCAGGAGGAAAATACGTGCAGATCCATGATCCAGATCGGTTCGTCATAGCGCACCTGCCCCCGGGGGGGCCTTTCGACCTGGAGCGCGACATCGTTCGCATAGACGCGAACTCCCTCCTGGCGGTGTGACATGAAAAGAATCGGAAAGTACGAGCTAATCGGAAAAATCGCCCAAGGCGGAATGGGCACGCTGTACAAGGCAAAGCATCCCACGTTGGAAAGAGTCGTGCTCCTAAAGAAGCTCGCAATCCACGGCGGTGGCCAGGTGGTGGAGAGGTTCAAGCGCGAAGCGCGCCTCATGATGGACCTCAACAGCGACCGCATCGTCCAGGTGTACGACCATTTCAAGGAAGGTCCCAACTACTACATCGTGGAGGAGTTCGTGGATGGCGTATCCCTGGATGCGCTGATCCGCAAGGAACGCTACCTCTCCAACGACGCGGCCATGGTGATCTTCTATGAGGTGTGCCGCGCGCTGAAATTCGCCCATGACAGGAAGGTAATCCATCGTGACATCAAGCCGGGGAACATCCTCATTTCTGGGCATGGGGAGGTGAAGCTGGCGGACTTCGGGATTGCCACTTCCGCGGAGGAGATAGACGACGGCCTCACGAAGGACGGGACCATGCTCGGTACGCCGGCATACGTTCCGCCCGAGCAGATCGAGGACGCAAAGAACGTCGACCACCGGGCTGACATCTATTCGGTCGGAGTGGTCTTGTACGAGATGCTGACCGGCAAGACCCCCTACCCGGGATCCTTCACGGCCGAGACGATCCGCCTCATCCACAGGGGCAAATACACTCCGCCGCGGCGGCTGAACCCCCGGGCGTCTCCGTTCCTGTGCAGGATCGCGTCGACCTGCATGCGCGTCAAGCGCAGGAGACGCTATAGGGACCTGAGCGTCATCCTGCGCCTCCTGGAAAGGAGGATTCCGCGGAGGGAGCCCGCGTTGATCAGGCAGGCGGTCAGGATGATTCTCAAGGGGGAGGATATCCACGAAGTCTTCCACAAGAGCCGTGCACGGATACTTCGGCCGTTGGCAGCGGCTATCGTGGTGGGGGTCCTGGCAGTCGGGGCCTGGTGGCTTTTCCAGCAAGGGTATTGGTACGAGCTTTTCAAAGCGGACCGTTACGGGGCTCTCGTGGTATCAGCCGAGATCGACAGCGCGTACAAGGAGCCCAGCGAGGTTTTTTTCCAACCCGTTCTCTACCGCGAGCAAGGCAACCAGCTCGTGCGCTTGACAGGGCTCCACTTTGATATCCATGAAAGTGCTGCAGGCCGGACGGGAAACAGTTACCTCCTTTCCACGAACAGACTTTACCTCGAAACCGGCCGATACCGGCTCAAAGTGGGTCTGGAGGGACAACTCTTCTGGGCCTCCTTCACCCTGAGCCCCCGCTCCATCCAGCGCAAGTCCTTGGAGACGGCCAAGGGGCTTCGAATTACGCTGCACCAAGAGAGCGAGCCTGCGTTTCCCCTGACGGTCCGCTACTCGGTGCTCAGCGCCGAGAGCGGAGAGGACCTGACTTCGTCGGCAACGGTCTCCGTCCTGATGGGCGACCGCTGGCTGCCGCTTTTTCTCGCAAGGGCGGAAGGGCTCTTTCCGGGACGGACGTACAGCTTCAGGGTCAGCCGGGCAGGATACGCACCGCAAGAGTTTGATCTGATCCTCAAGCCTTATCAAACAACGCTGACACTCGAAGCCCGACTCGTGGCGGAAACTCGGAGGTGATCGTATGACCACAGTAAGCAGCAAGCTTCTTTTGCTGGCGCTTGGTTTTCTCGGCGGTATTGCCGCATGGCCCGCCGCGGAGCTGGTTCTGTATTACCAGGGTTCGTTTCTTTCCTACCTGGCGTTCCTCGCTCTCCTTGGAGCGGTGGTCGGTGTCCTCATGGGCGCATTCTTCGGTGCCGCGGAAGGGATCACGTCGAGGGTCAGGAGAAGGATCCCCAGCGGGATCCTTCTCGGCGCCCTCGTTGGATGCGTTGGCGGGGCGGCGGGAGCGCTTGTTGGACAGGCCGCCCTCTGGTTGATCGGGGGAATGTTTCTCTTGTCCTACAAGAACATGCAGTCGGTGGTTCTCCCCGTCTCCCGCGCAATCGGCTGGGCGGTGCTCGGCATTTTCGTGGGGGCTGCAGAAGGCTTTCGTGCACTGTCGCCGAAGAAAATCGCCGTTGGCGTCCTGGGTGGGTTTTTAGGCGGGATGGTGGGCGGCTTCGCCCTGGAGTATTCACGGCTCCTGCTTCCGGGTTTTGCGCTCTTCCGCTTGCTGGGACTCGTCATCCTCGGGCTGGCAATCGGCCTTTTCTACGGGCTCATCGAACAAGGTCTGTCGTTTGGGGTACTGCGTATCCTGGCGGGAGAGCTCAAGGGCAAGGAGTTCCTTCTCACCGAGAGGCGTGTGCGCATTGGCCGTTCTTTGCGCAACGAGATTGCCCTCCCCGCCTATGAAGACCTCGGTGAAGTCCAGGCGGACATCCGCATGAGGAAGGGTGAGCCGGTAATAAAGAACCTGGAGCCGCAAGTCGCCATGCTCGTCAACGAGGAAAAAGTCCAGGAAAGGAAGCTGAAGTTCGGGGACGTCATCAAAATCGGGTCCGCAAGGATCTTCTATAAATACGGATGAGGGATGCGCTTATGACCAGGCATGCAAGATTCTTGACAATATTCGGTTTTCTTGCGTTTGCTGCCGTGGCGGGATCCGCACTCACCGTCAGTATGGCGCAGATCGACAGCTCAGGGCTCCTCCTCCGCCAAGAGGTGAGCGCATACGTCAGCGTGACCGATGACCATGGAGATCCGGTTAACGATCTGCCGCAACAGGCTTTCAGTATTGCCGAATCTGCCGATGGCCGACATTACACAAACCTCTCCTTGCTCGGTTTCGAGCCCAAGGCGGGAGCAAACGAGGGAGTTTCGTTCCTCCTGATGATCGACAACTCAGGAAGCATGTACGATGCCCCGGACGCCACGCCGACCGCCGACCAGGCGAAGATGAAGATTACCCACGCGAAGGCCGCCGTGCGCGCCTTCCTGTCCAGTATCACCAATCCGAAGGACAAAGTGGGCCTCGTCGTCTTCAATACGCGCTACCATTTACTTGCCCGTCCTACCACGGACAGGGAACGGATTGGTTTCCTTCTGGATCAGATCACGAAGCCGGCCTCGGACGAGGCGTACACGGAGCTGTACGCAGGTTTAAGGACTGGTCCAGAGGAGTTCGCGGGAATCAGCGGCCGCAAGGCCATCATCGTCCTTTCCGACGGGGAGAACTTTCCATACTTTGCCCATTCGGGTAAGCCCAATCCCGAGTACGGTACGCGCATCTTCACCTATGCAGAGTCTACACGCGCGAACCAAGAGGAAGGGGTCACCGTCTACGGGATCAACTTCGGAGTCGGGGAGATCATGGACAAGAACCTGCGTGCCGTGGCACAGGACACCGGGGGAAAGACGTTCGAGGCGGCGCGAGGGGAAGACCTGGGCGGAGTATACGCGGCCATCCACCGCCGGGTCGCGGACGAATACCTTGTCCGATACCGCGCCACCACCACTCCCGCGGAGAAGAAGTACGTTCAGGTTTCCGTGGTAGACCAAGGGAGCCAGAGCGTGGCGTCACGCTTCTATTTCTCGAGCGTCGTGTTCGGCCTCCCGTTCCATGACCTGTCTGCGATTCTGGTCATTCCGTTTGTCATCGCGTTTTCGCTTCTGTGGCTTCTCACCTTCGTCAAACTGGAAAGGAAGCCTGGGCCGGCGAACTTAGAAGTTCTTCAGACTCGCGTGGGATACCCGGTGACACGGGTGCTTCCCCTTTCGACAAGCAAGACCGTGATCGGCGGGAGCACAAGCGCAGACCTTACGATAGCGGGCGCGCCCCAAGTGAAGCAGGAGCACGCTACGATTCTCTTCGATCCCAAGGACAAAAGCTACACGGTGGTGGGGTCCGGAGAGATCACGGTTAACAACCAGCCCGTGAAAACCCGCAAGCTCGAAGCGGGGGACGTCATCGACGTGGGTGGCGCGACGATCGTGTTCGACGACTCAAAGGAAAAGAAGCAGGACAAGAAAGAATAAGGCAGGAGCCAGCTTAACCGCGACCTGCTCGGGAGCGCAACGGCGCATTTCGCCCGCTGTGGGAGGTCGTCCTTTACGACCCTTTCTTCTCGTGTTCCGCAACCACCGCGATGGAAATGCCGCCGCGCGCGTTGAAGTCTCCCGTCACCTTGCAATACCAGGGATCAAGCGCGCGCACCACGTCGTCAAGGATACGGTTGGTCACGTGTTCGTGGAACGCCCCCTCCTCCCGGTAGGACCAGAGGTACAGCTTGAGCGACTTGGATTCCAGAATCTTGCGGTCAGGAACGTAGTGGATTGTGATGGTCCCGAAGTCCGGTTGGCCCGTCAGGGGGCACACGCAGGTGAACTCGGGACACACGAGCGTCACGGTGTAACGGCGCCCGGGGGTCCGGTTCGGAAAGGCCTCCAGCCTCTTCACGGGCTTGGTTTTTTTCCTCTTGAGCAGCGTCAATCCTTCGGTAAGGCTCTGCGCTGCAAGCCTCGGTGCTTTCGTGGCAGCCTCCTCATCCCTTCAGCCGGAAGGGATTGAAATCAGTCTGGTAATCGTAATAATCCTCGCGCTCCGTCTTTTTCAGAAATCGCACGATGGCGTAGGTGGCGGGAGTAGCAACGGTCTCATAAGCCGACTTGACGAGCCACTGGGCAATAACCACGCGCGCAAGATTGGCAGCGGACATGGAACCGGCGAAGGCGATCGCGATGAAGATGAGGGAGTCCGCCCCTTGCCCGACCAGGGTGCTCGTGATGGTCCTGGTCCAGAGCCATCGCCCCCGAGTTGCAATCTTCAGGCGGGCCAGGACGAGCGAATTGAGGAACTCTCCCGCGAGGTACGCGCTAAAGGAGGCGAGAAGAAGCCGCTGGGTCGACCCGAGAATACGAGAATACGCGGTCTGCCCGTCCCAGAAAACAGCTGACGGGAGTCTGCCGCCGATCCAGATGGCAAGGGCGGCAAGGGCATTGCAGCCGAACCCTATCCAGATCACTTGTCGCGACCGAGCATACCCGTACACCTCGGTCAGGACGTCACCGAACAGATAGCTGAGGGGAAAGATGACCACGGCCGCTGGCACTACCACACCGAGCACGTCGATGATCTTCACAGCGATGATATTGGAGGTGATGAGGCAAGTCACGAACACTGCGGTCACGAGGTTAAGGTAGCGATATCCCTTCTTCTCCACTGCAAGATCTCCGATCGCGGGATTATAGCGGGCTCGCTTTCGACGGTCTATCACGTTGCCCCGGGGCGGAGGCGGCCTCTTTGATGGACGACATGGCGAACGGCGCAATACTTTTCTCCTTCCGCTCAGGAAGCTATTCGCAACACGTCCTTCGCCGGATGGACCGCTTTTTCCGCACGGGTTCGAGAAAGGCCCGACCCGCATTCAGGGCCGCGCAGGCTATGTTGGCATCAATTGCTACGGGAGAAACCGGCATCGGTCTTGCTTTTTCACGCCGTTTCTCGGCACCGCCGAACGTTTAGAGCCCTCGGCTCCCCACACCGCCATGGAAGACGAGATTCATGCCCCGGGCATCTACAGGGCGCTGATGAGGCTGAAGCCCGAGATAGGCAATCCTCCCTGCCTGATCGCGGAAAATGGACCTCCTATTCCCGATGTCTTCGGAGCCAATCGCTTGGACGACTGTGGTCGCGCTTCCTACATAGTGGACTATCTCGCGCAGGTCGCAGACGCGCAGCAGGACGGCTGGCACCGCCGCGTCTACTTTTTCTGGAGCCTTTGGGACAACTTGGAGGAGTAAGGGGCTGGCCAGGCGCCGCGGACTGATCCATGCGGACTTCGAGGCCCGGAAAAGGGGGTGGAAAAGAGCGCATTCTAGTACAGGGAACTCCTTAATAGGGGTTGGCTGGAATACGACGCTCAGGCTGTCCTCGAACAGTGAGCCCTTTGCAGTGGGACGCTGTTTGCGCTACAATGGGAGCCAGGGAGGGCAAGATGAAATCCCGCACATTGTCCAGTTTTTTTGTTGCTTTCTTTTTTGCAGTTCTTTTGTGCGCGCCGCTTGCGGCGCAATCACAGAATCCGGTCGGCTTGGGAATCTCCCTGGGCATGGCTGACGCCACCGGCAGCACCCCTAATATCCCGAATACGAGTGGAAGCTTGAGCTTCAACTGGGGCTTCTATGTGGACATCCCGCTGCTCTACACGTTCCACATCACGCCGTCAGCCGAGCTTTACAAGCTGCAGGATCAGAACGCCACGGACGTAGACCTTGCCTTCAAGTTCATTGTGCCGCTATCTGGCTTCGCGATCTACGCGGGCGTCGTGCCAGGCCTGACGGCGGTCACCGACGTCCTGGATCCCCATATCGGAGTCTTGGCGGGGGCCACGTTCCAGCTCGTTAGCAACCTGGACGTATTCTTCCAAGGCAAGTACAACGTCGTGTTCGATGGCGGTCAGAACCTCCAGGTCATCCACGTGAACGCGGGTATCCTCTTCAAGTTCAACTGACGCTCAGCTTCCCGCGCTCGATGAGCCACTCTAGGGACTCGAAAACCGCGGAGAGCGATTCGTAGCGCGGCTGATAGCCCAGAAACCGTCGCGCCTTCTCGATGCTGCAGCACGGACTGTGTGAAATGTGATCCAACGTCGCTGTGGCCTCCTCGGGGGACACCGTAGCGCGCCACTGTTCCCAGGGCAGGAAATCGAGCTGGACTTTGACTCCGAACCACTGCGCCACCCGCTCCGCGTAGCCCCGCAGACTCACCGCGGCGGGTGATACGACGTGGAAGCTCTCCCCTGCGGCAGCGGACCTGAACTCGATTGCCTTGCAGAACGCCTGGGCCACGTCGTCGGCGTGGACGTGATGGACCGTTTCGAGTCCAAAATTCGGGAGGACAAGGCGGCCTCCGCGCGCAAGAGTCTCGAAGACGGCTGGGTTAAAATTGCCCGCAGGGTTCAGCGGCACCCATCCCCGGCCAACGATGTGCCCTGGGTGGAGCACCGAGACAGGAAAGCCAGTCTCATGCGCGTACGAAAGAAGCCATGATTCCATGGCGGCCTTCCCGACCCCGTATTCTCCGAACGGCCTACGCGGCTCCGCCTCCGTTGTCGGCACGGAAACCGACGGGCCGTGGACCCAGACCGTGCCACAGCAAAGGTAAAGGCCAGTCTTTCCTTCGATGCCCTGCACGATCTGGCGCGCGCTCTCAGCCGTGTAGCAGATGAGGTCGATCACCACATCGGCACGCAGGGCGGCCACCCGAGAGCCGAAAATCCCTGCTTTGTCCTCCGCCGCCCGGTCAACTTTTTCTAGTCGCGCATTTTTCCAGATTCCCCGGTCCTCATAGGGCGACCTTTTTCCTCTGCTAAGACAGATTACCTCATGGCCTGCCTGGATGAGCCGGGGCACAAGGAACGTGCCGATATGGCCCGTTGCTCCGATTACCACTGTCTTCATGAGCGGCCTCCGTTGACTCGAAAGTACCTCCAAGCGGCCCGTACGGACAACCGCCTCTTGCAAATGCTATCCCAAGAACAATTTGAAGTCGTGAAAAAAAGAGCGAAAATGGTTGCGTATCTCTAATTATAGTGATATTACTATGTCGTAAAGATCAATCAACGCTCGTGGGGAGGTTCCGTATGGCAAGCCTCGTGGCAGACAGGGCGAAAGCCGCACACCTGGCTGACACTCTCAAAGCGCTGGCTCACCCCATCCGCCTGCGGATCGTGGCGATGCTATGCGTGGAGGACCTGTCAGTGAACGCCATGGCTGAGCGGCTGGGTGTGGCGCAAGCCATCCTTTCGCAGCAGCTTCGGATCCTCAGGATGAGCAGGCTGGTGGAATCTTTCCGGGCGCGCGGCAGGGCAAGCTACCGCCTGGGGGAGCCGCGGCTGCGTCAGCTGGTGAAATGCCTCGAGGGGTGTCCCTCGAATCGAACGCAAGGAGGGCGCACATGAGTGTGGACGTCGAAAGGGAGCTCGCAGAGCTCAAGGCAAAGGTCGAATCGACTCCGGGAACGGGGAACAAGCTGACCATGGTCGTCTTCTCGGGAGGCCTCGACCGACAGATCGCGGCAATGATCATCGCCACGGGAGCCGCGGCAATGGGGATGGAGGTGGTGCTCTTCTTCACCTTCTGGGGCACAGCGGCCCTCCGAGACCCGGCCAAGCACGTGAGCGGCAAGAACATGATCTCGAAGATGTTCGGCTTTATGCTGCCCAAGGGTAGGAACGCCCTGAAGCTCTCCCAGATGCACATGGCCGGCATGGGGACAGCCATGCTTAAGGGGTTGATGAAAAAGAAGAACGTCGCCAGCCTCGACCAGCTCTTCGAGGTAGCCGGTGAACTCGCGGTGAAGATTTATATCTGCGAGATGTCCATGGACCTCATGGGCTTCAGGAAAGAAGAAATGATCCAGTACCCCAATCTCGAGGTATGCGGCGTGGCCACCATGCTCGCCCACGCCAAAGAGTCGTCCCTGCAATTCTTCATTTGAGCGCGAACAGCCAGAGGCAAACAAGGAGATTTCCATGGCAGACTACACGATAGCAAAAACCCTCGATTACAAAGGGCTCGCGTGCCCAATGCCGGTGGTCAAGATCAGCCAACAGATAGGCACGGTCTCGGTGGGAGAGGTGATCGAGGTTCACACGACGGATCCTGGCTCTCTGGCGGACTTCCCCGCGTGGGCAAAAACCATGGGGCACGCCATCGTGGAAACGAAGCAGGAGTCTGGTCTCATCAAGATCTTCGTGAAAAGGATGAAATAGGAGGGTCTCCATGCCGTCCGTCACGGACGCCGTATCCGCCGCCTCGAAGGTGGCGCCGCACGCCGCGGTTCAGCAGGCCATGCACGCGGCTGCCTCGACGGCGACGCAGGCTGTGTCCGCAGCGTCGCAGACCGCACCGCAACCTGCTGCGGATGCAGTCTCATCCGCCTCGCACGCCGCGGTGTCGGCCGGCGGCCCTTTTGCCGCCGTGTACTACTTCATCATGGTACCCATGGTGTATCTCGCTATCCTCGCTCTCCTCGTAGGGGTTGTGTGGAGGGTTGTGGTCATCATGCGTTCGCCACTGCAGCCCTACCCACTGACGTTGTATCCCGCTGCCCGATGGCGAGCCTTTGCGGCTTTTCGTGACGCATTCGGGATGCGTCAGGTCCGCGAGCACAATCCCTTTTTCTGGATTTTTCTGATCATCTTCCACATCTCGTTCCTGCTCCTCATCCTGGCGCATATGGACATTATTCCGGCCCTACGGATGCTTCCGGCAGCGTCTAAACATATGCTCGGGGCCGGCAGCGTGGGAGTTGCCCTTACCATGTCCATCATGTACTTCATCCTGCGCAGGTTCAGCAGCCCCGTGCGGGAAATCTCCACGCCGGGCGACTACCTGCTTCTTCTTCTCCTTCTTTTCCTTTTCCTGCTCGGTGACATGATGAGCTGGGCCAACTCATGGGGCGCCCATGGATTCGTCATGACCAAGAAGGACTTCGCCCTCTACTTTGACGGACTTGCCCGTTTTACATTCACGGACCCGCGCGCCTTTCTCCACGGATCGCATTACCATTTCGTCGTGCTGCACGTGCTGCTGGCCAACGTGTTCTTCATCGTGCTGCCCTTCACGAAAATCGTGCACACGTTCTTCACCATCCCGATTAACCTGCTGCGGAGGAGATAGCATATGGACGCGGCAACAACCACCAAGCTCCGGGAGCTTTTCCAAACGAAGCTCAACGGCGCCATGCGACTGTACCTTGACACCTGCGCGCGCTGCGGCGTGTGCGTGGAAGCCTGCCACGTCTATGCCTCCGTGCCCCAGCTGCGGTACTCAGCGGTAGGCCGGGCCGAGGTGATTCGCAAAATCTTCAAGCGCTACTTCAAGCTCCAGGGGAAGATCACTCCGTGGCTCGGCGAAGTCCTCCCGATCGATGATCAGACTCTAGCCTCCGTGTATGACGCGGCCTGGTCCTGCACGGGATGCAGGCGGTGCATGAGCTGGTGTCCTTTCGGCATCGATACCCAGATGATCATGTCTATCGCCAAGCTCCTTTTGATCGGCGCGGACAAGGAGCCCAAGCTCCTCACCATGCTTTCGGATATGTCGATCGCAAAAGGCCAAGGGGTAGAACAGACGAAGGAGAGCTTCGACCAAGCGGTGTTGAACCTGGCGCCGGAGATCGAGGCCATCTGGCCGGCCAGACCGGATGGGCCAACCATAAGCGTCGGAGCCATGGGAGCCAACGTCCTGTACGTCGCCCTCGCCGGCAAACACTCGATCGTCCCCGCAGCTGCAATCATGAACGCGGCCGGCGAGAAGTGGACGTTGAGCAGGTTCGAGGCCGTGAACTTCGCCGCTTTTTTGGGAGAACCCAAGAAGATGCAACTGATCGCCCGACGAATCCATGACGAGGCTATCCGCCTGCAGGCGAAGGAAGTTGTTATTGTGGAATGCGGTACGGCCTTTCGCGTGATGAAGTTCATGAGCGGATACCATCCGTTTAAGGTCTCCGCGTTCGTTGAGTTGATTGCCCGCTACATCGGGGAAGGCCGAATCCACCTGGACCGTTCGCGGCTGGCCGACACACTCACCTACCACGACCCGTGCCAGATCGCACGCAACGGAGGGGTCATCGAGGAACCGCGCTACGTGATAAGCCATCTGACCGACAACTTCGTCGAGTTGTCCCCCAACAAGGAGAACAACTGGTGCTGCGGCGGCGGGGGCGGGCTTGTTGCCATGGGGGAAAAGGAGTTTCGCATGGCGTCGGCGAGGGTCAAGGCCGAGCAGATGAAGGCGTCCGGCGCGCAGGTGATTTGCACGGCATGCGAGAACTGCCATACACAGCTCACGGAGCTCAACGAGCACTATAAGGTCGGAATGAAGGTGGAGTTCCTCTCGCACCTCGTGGCGCGCGCCCTGGCAAAGCCGCCAGCTAAGGCTTGAGCGCGTTCACCGCTTGCGCCATCCGTACGATTGCGTCGGTTCGGATGGCGGAAATATCGCGCGGCGGACGGACAACGGCCTTCACCAGGAGCCTGTCCAAAACGGAAAGCCTTCCCAGGGAAAGCTTTCCGCCCAGAAGCTCGCAGGCGAATGCATGCGCCGAGAGCCAGGGTGGGAAAGATGCCTGCAGCTCCGCCACGCCCCGCTCTCCGTCGTAGAAACTGCAGATGAACAGGCCGACCTTTTTCGACAGAAGGCGTTCGCGCTCCTGGTCGCAGAAGGAGCCGACCTCCCGCTGGATCTTTCCCCCGTAAATGGAACCGCCGATCAGGATCACGTCGAAGCCCATCGGCGACGGCCTGCCGGGCGTGCGCAGGTCATGGAGCACTGTTTCGGCATTAATCTTTTCAGCGAGGGAGCGGGCGCACAACTCGGTTGCGCCGTAACGGCTTCGATACGCAATAAGTACCTTCACTTCGCCTCCCCCTTTTCTTCCCGGACAGCCGCCGCGAGGCTCTCCCGTGTGTAGTACACCCGATTCCGCAGGTAAAGGACGATGTCCACGCTTACCATGAACGCGTTCAGCGCATAGAGATAGATCACGAGATCGAAGCGGTAGATCAGCTTGTGGAGGATTCCGGCGATGTACCCGACGACGATCA
>Ga0326728_10013180_pt1 | contig 18050 bp, 18 predicted proteins | sample MB3enrmetagenome_FD_207602 | JGI IMG/M metagenome (GOLD analysis project Ga0326728, IMG submission 207602) | Lab enriched peat soil microbial communities from McLean, Ithaca, NY, United States - MB31MN | ecosystem: Environmental > Terrestrial > Soil > Wetlands > Peat | place: USA: New York... | reverse complement strand
CGCATACTGCCGAAACCGGCTCTACATTATGCCGCGGAAGCATTTCAAATATTTTTTCACTCCAAAACAAAGCACTGCCGATCTTTTCTTCCTTCCGTACTGGAGGCTCCGGGGTATGGTGTTTTCTTTCGATGCGTTGAGTGTCGAGAGCAAAATAATTGACACCAATATTTTGGCGCTTAAGCCGGGTACGGCGCCGATGTCACTGGGAATGAGGCCCCAGGTGCTGAAGCTCCGGTACGTCGTCCCCGGGATTATCGGTAATTTCCTGGAGCCGCAGTTTCCGTTCGAAAGACACGTCAACAGTCGCCCTGAATATGGGAGCTCCGCGATTAAGAGTGTTTCGCCCAGAATAGAGGCCTCCTTTATTGGCGAAACGGCGAGCTTGATCTACTCCCCTTTTTCGGTCCGAGGTAATGTGCTCGTCGATGCGATTCTGCAAACTCCTGTCGGGGATGCAGGCAGGAGTCCGGTCACCCTGCCGGTCGAACCCCGCGATGCTGAAGATCAGCTCTCATTTCTTCCCATGATGTGCCCAAGCTGTGGATGGGACCTGGAAGGGGAAAAGAACAGTCTCATTCTTTTTTGCCGGAACTGCACCTCCGCCTGGCAGTCCCACGGATCGGGTTTCACAAGTGTGAAGTTCGCGTTTCCCGCAGCCAAGAAAGGGAGTGATGACGCCATTTGCTTACCTTTCTGGCGGCTCGATGCGAGCGTGACGGGATTGCAGCTAAAGTCGTATGCTGACCTGGTGCGCCTGGCAAACCTTCCCAAGGCTATTCGGAATGTTTGGGAACAGAAGCAATTGCATTTCTGGGTCCCGGCATTCAAAGTTCAGCCCAACCTCTTCCTGCGCCTTTCAACAAGCCTGACTGCTCTTCAGCCTGAACCGGAGTCCAACACACCACTTCCCAAATCGGGAATACTTCCGGTAACGCTTCCCTCCAGCGAGGCCATCGAGAGCCTGAAGGTCCTCATCGCCTCATTAGTCGTCCCCAAGAAATTCGTTTTTCCCCTTCTGCCGACTCTATCTTTCTCGATGAACGATCAAATGCTTGTCTATCTGCGGTTCTGTCCAAGAGGTCCAGATCTGATCCAGGAGGATTTCAATATGAGCATACAGGCAAGTGCGGTATCTTGGGGGCAATTGATCTGAATGCCGGCCGTCGGCTCTTTTCCCAAATAGAAGATAATCTCACTCTCACAGAAATGGCTCGGGGAGTCCCTATTAAGTAGTCTATAACGTTAACAGGACAAGCACGCGGGTGACGTTAGGGTTCGACGTGGTGAACTCGCCGAGCCTTTCGCCGGAGCAAAATGAGCTGGTGATAAGCCGCCTGAAGACCCGCATCGGCAAAGATGGCGCGTTGCGTGTCATGTCCCAGCAAACCCGCAGCGCGGCAGAAAATCGGGAACTGGCTATAGACCGCTTCGTTGAACTACTTCAGGATGCATTAAAGCAAGTTCCTGTAAGAAAGAAGACGCGAGTGGACCGACCTGCCAAGCTCCGCCGCCTGGAGGAGAAAAAGCAGCGCAACAACTTCAAAAAGAGAAGATCGGAAATAGTCTCCGTTGAGGACTGAAGCATGCTTGATCGGAAGATGGTACGAGAGAAATAGGTTGTTTGCCGATCTTGTCTTTTCTGTGTGATTGACGGACTAGCGGACGAAATGATAGAATTTTCTTTATTAGGTGGGTCTTAGCGGGATGGTGTTGTAGCAGTCTCAACTCCTGCTATAAGATTCTGATGGGGACGATGTGGTCATGCAGTCAAAAGCTATCGCAACAGTGGTAAAAATGATGGAGTCTTTGCCCGAACCTGCACAAGAGCAAATAGTGACGCATCTTCGCCAGTATCTTGAGGAACTGCGAGATGAACTTCGGTGGGATAATCTCTTCAAGAAGACACAACCACAATTGGTTGCCGCGGCTAAACGCGCCAAACAGGAAATCGCTTCCGGGCAAGCGAAGCCTATGGACCCCCATAGCCTATGAAGTCCGCAACCCTGCCTTCATTCTGGGCAGCCTACCGGTCACTCGATGAATCGGTCAAGCGGGCAACAAGAAAGACGTACCGCTTATGGATGGAAAATCCATTCCATCCATCACTGCACTTCAAATGCATCAACACGGAAGAAGATGTCTGGGCGCTGAGAGTCACTCTAGGCTTTCGAGCCGTCGGGATTTTGCAGGGGTGACACGGTGACGTGGTTCTGGATAGGCAGCCACGATGAGTACGAGCGTTTCTTTTCGTGATGAGACGCATCGCCGGTTTTTTCCCAAATAGAAGAAAAATCTCACTGAAATGGCCCACTCTGCCCCTGTTAAGTAGTCTATAACGTTAACAAGGTGTCCAGCCGCTTGACCCTGTGGTTCGGCGTGGTCAATTCTCCAGGCCTTTTCCAAGAGCAGAAGGATTTGGTCATACGTCGGCTGAAAACACGAATAGGCAAGCACGTGGTTCTGCGCGTCATATCCCAGCAGACCCGCGGTCAGCTTTCCAACCGGGAGCTGGCTACGAATCGTTTTGCCGAACTGCTCCGGGATGCATTAAAGCAAGTTCCTGTAAGAAAGAAGACGCGAGTGGGCAGACCTGCCAAGCTCCGCCGCCTGGAGGAGAAAAAGCAGCGCGGGTTGTTGAAAAGCAGGAGGTCGGAAAAAGTCCCCATCGAGGATTAGCGGCCGGACTAATACGCTTGCGCCGTAATTTTTTTCGACACTTCCATGAAAGCCCGCAGGGTCGGCGAAATCCACTTGTCCCGATACCATATCATCAGTAAGGCTACATCGATTTTGCCTTCGGACCAGGGCAGAATCACCAGCTTTTTCTGCGCCACGTCGTCCCGCACAGCGATCTCGGGGAGGACCGTGACCCCTATCCCCGACATGAGGCACCTCTTGATAGCTTCCACACTGTAGAATTCAAGCATGCTGAACCTTCCGACTTCCTCCTGATCCAGAATCTGTTCGAAAATCTTCCGGTAGCTGCAATCAACTTTAGAGAGCAGGATAGTCTCTCCCGCAAGGTCCCTGGTGTGTACGCTTCTTTTTGCGGCAAGAGGGTGATGGGGACAGGCTACAAGCACCACGGACTCGAACCCCAGCGTTTCCACCTCGAGATCGCCCGCGCTGATGGATTCCGCAAGCAAAAAAGCCAAATCGGTTATGCCCTTGCGCAGGTCTTTTTCCAAACCTTCGTGAGCACAGGTGATAAAGTTCAACCGCACTTTGGGAAAACGGCCGTGAAAGTCCTTGATGACGGCCGGAAGCCGGTGCACTCCGAAGGTTTCCGGGACCCTGACGGTCAACGACCCTACAAGTTCTTTATTTCCCTTTACCTCTGACTGAGTCTCCTCAATCAGGTCCAAAATCTTGTTTGCATATTTGAGCAGATAGGTTCCGCTCTCGGTAAGCTGCACCTTTCTCCCCAGACGATCGAAGAGCTTCACGCCAAACTCTTCTTCAAGGGTCTGGATCTGCGCGGAGATGCTGGACTGCGCATAATGAAGCTGCCCGGCGGCCCTGTTGAAGCTCAACAGATTTGCCACGGTTTGAAATGACTTAAGCTGGCGGATCTCCATGTTTTGGCCCTTTACTTATCGAGTGTATCGATTGCCATATTCGAAAAAAATCGTTTGACCTGATATTTAAACTCTATCAATCTAATATAACGATTGCAATCTAATTTCATTGAAAATAAAGGAGTCCCGAAGATGAGCGAAACAAAAAGGGCGGAAATCGAGCAAAGGGCTTTTGATTACTTCCAGTCGGGGTTCAACTGCGCGGAGGCCATATCAAAGGCAATAGTGGAAGCGTACTCCAACGAGACCCACACCGATATTCCAAAGGCGGCCACCGGCTTTGGCGGAGGAATCGGCGGTTCGAAAGCCGAGACGTGCGGGGCATTGAACGGCGGGATTATTGCCCTTGGATGCCTCTTTGGGAGAATGCAACCCAAAAACGGCAAAAAGACGGCATACGAAATCGGGGCCGAATTCAGGCAGAAGTTTATCGAAACCTTCGGATACAGCGCCTGCCCACATATTCTGGAAGGATTCGGAGAGCAGGAAAACATGATCGCATGCAAGAGACTTACCGGCCGAGCCGCCGGAATACTCTGCACATTGATCGAGGATATCATTCCCGCGGCAACCGGCAAGGCGTGAGCAGGATGTTCGGTCAATCCGGGCGAAGGCCGCCGAACGAAGTGAGAACCAAAAGCGTATTCCGCTCGCCTGAAGTTCGGCCTCCCTTCCCGCAGCCGGCGAAACGAACCCGAGCCCGCGGGGTAATTCCGATGAATTCCGGTATCCAGCCCCACCTGGGGCTTTGGACGTTCGCTGGCATGGCATTCGGCTTTCTGGCCGGGAGAGTTTTCCCCGGCCTGATCCTCCAGCCTTTCATCCCCGTCGCCCTTTTCGTGATGTTGTTCCCGGCAATGTTGGGTATAGAACTGCACAAGATCCGGCAGGCAATGATCAATCCCAAATTGCTGGTGATTTCTCAATTCCTCAATTTTATAGTCGCGCCCGTTCTAATCTTTTTGATATCACGCATCCTTTCATTGCACATCAGCCGTGGCCAGTCGATAGGAGCGATAATCTTTGCGTTGATACCCTGTGGAGGAATGGTCCCTGCCTATACAAGCATGGTAAATGGGAATGTAAATCTTGCTGTATGCATCGTGGCATTTAGTCTTATTCTGAGCATCGGGATAGTTCCTTTATGGTTGGAGCTTCTTGCGGGAGAATCGATCCGGACGCCCATCTGGCTTGTGGCCCAGTTCCTGGCGGCCTGCATCATCCTGCCCATTGTTGCCGCTTGGCTGCTTCGAAAATACATTGTTGCGAAAAGGGGACCCGGCGCCTATGGAGCGCTGAAAAAATCATTGAAGAACCTGTCGGTCTATGGACTCATATTTATGGTTTTCATTATCTTCGCTTCGAATGGGAAGCTTTTTTCCAGACAACCATGGGCGATCGTGAAGATCGTCGCAGCGGCGCTGCTTTTTTTTGTAGGCCAGATCACCTGTTCCATGTTGCTTGCCAAGGCCGCCCGAGCCTCCTGCTCCGATTCAGTCGCGCTGGTTATCAGTTCCACGGCAAGAAACACGGCGCTGGCCATGGCTCTGGCGGTTTCATATTTTGGACCTGAAACATCCTTATTCATTGCCGTAGCCGGACCTCTCGTGCAGTTACCCGGTATGTTGGTGTTTTTGAAAGTTGCCGGGTTTATGTTGAAATAACCGAAGCTGGAGGCCGGAAAGGGTTCCCGACGAGGGCTGAAGATGCCTGACCGGCCTTCCCTCTTACGTTGAATCCCGTCTGATATAACATCTTGATCCCGGTATTCGCCATTGTTATACTAATAGTAATACTGGAGGTATAAAAAATGGCTCGAGTCAAGACTGCGGTCTCCCTGGACAAGTCACTCCATGAACAGATCGACGCCCTTGCTCACAAGATGAAGGTGTCGCGAAGCCGACTGTTTGCCATCGCTTTGGAGGATTTCCTCCGCCGCCATGAAAATAAACAGTTGCTTCAAGAAATTAATAGAGCCTATCAGGATGAACCGGATCCAGCCCGGCAAACACTGCGTCAAGGCATGCGACGTTTACATCGCAAGATTGTGGAAGGTGAGTGGTGATAAATCAGGGTGATATCTACTGGATCGACATGGGTGACCCCGCCGGTTCCGGTCCTGCCTTGCTGCATCCCTACGTTGTCATTCAAAACAATGTCTTTAATCGGAGTCGCATTCAAACCGTCGTCGTTTGTTCACTCACTTCCAATCTCAAACGTGCGTCCGCACCGGGAAATGTTATACTGGAGCCGGATGAAGCGAACCTGCCAAAGCAAAGTGTTGTGAACGTTTCCCAGGTATTCACTGCAGATAAAGCAGATTTGGGAGACTACATTGGAACACTGTCGCAGAAGCGGATTTACGAAATTCTCGATGGCATCAAGCTGCTGATGGAGCCACGCGATATCGATACCGTCAACTGAACCTGTGGCCGCAGAGCGAGATTCCAATCGCAAGTAAAATTCGACCGACTATAACCCGGAAATCCCCTGTTAAATAGTTTAGAACGTCAACAAAACCAGCATGCGGGTGACGCTGTGGTTCGATGTGGTGAACTCGCCGAGCCCGAAATGTCTTGTTAAGCCGGCTTTTTTCGACTTAAGATGATCAATCATAATTTGCGATGCGGGAGTGGTCTGGCTTCTTATTTCAGGAGATAGGAGAAAGGAAACACTGATGACGGAATTTACAAACGTTAGGGTAGTCAAGCAGGCAAACATTTATTTTGAAGGAAGAGTATCCAGCCGCTCTATTCTCTTTCCGGACGGGTCGAAAAAAACCCTTGGGGTAATGCTTCCCGGAGATTACGAGTTCGGGACGGCAGAAGAAGAGATCATGGAAATCATTGCCGGAGATCTCGAAGTCCTTCTGCCAGGGGCCGGCGAATGGAAAAAGGTGAAAGATGGAGAAACATTCGAGGTGCCCGCGCAATCCAAATTCAGCCTGAAGATCAAAAAGGTGACGGATTACTGCTGTTCATACATCAAGTGAAGACGGTCGTACGCTCGAACCACCTGTTAGATAGTCTATAACCTTAACAAAGTGAGCACGTGTCAGATCGTCAGCCCGCGTGAATACTGAGCGGGTCCGGTTTGGAGGGAACTAATCGATTTGGAGACAGCCATGACGACGAAAGCAGACGTTCCGGTCATCACCGCCACCAGCACCAAAAAAGAAATACTCGACGCATACCACAGTCTTCTCAGGGCACTTGAAACAAAGGCGCAAACAGAACTCAAACCCGAGAAGGTGAAGGCTGACCGGGAAAAACAAGAGGTTGTGCAAACCGCCGATGCGCTCATGACTCACAAAGTCATTAAGACCGTGAATGAACTGATAAGCGAAACCGGCAGGGCATTGACCGACATTGCCGTCAAAATCGAGGGAGAAACTGAACGCTATAGCAAGCTCAAAGCTGCGATTGACATCAAAGAAGCTGAACTGCGGGAGCTTTTTGAAATTGAAAAATCAGCTTTTACCCTGACTGCTCTTCTCGAAGCGCAAAAGCAGCAAAGGGCGTCTTTCGAAGAGGAGATGGCGCGGCGAAAAGAATTGCTCGAACAAGAAATAAGCCAGGTAAAGGCCGGATGGGAAAGTCAAAAAAAGCAAACCGCTGAAGAGTTGAAGGACCAGAGAGAGCAGGAGGAAAAGCGGCGGCGGCGCGACAAAGAGGAGTACGAATATAAGCTGGCGAGAGAGAAGGAACAGAAGGTCAACGCCCTCACCGATGAAATCGATAAACTCGACAAAGAACTTCGAGAAAAGCGGGAGACATTTGAAAAAGAGACAAAGGAGAAAGAAATTGAACTCAAGGAACGCGAGCAGTCGGTAGGTGAACGCGAAAAGGCCATGAATGATTTGCAGACCAGGGTGAACGCCTTTCCGAAGGAACTCGAACGCTCTATAGATGAAGCGATCAAGGAAGTTACCATGCGACTCACCTCTGAGGCGGCGAAGAACGAACAACTGCTGATCAAAGGGTTCGAAGGGGAGAAAAATGTCCTTCAAGCCCGGATCGATGCCTACGAGCAAGCACTTGCCACGCAGAGAAAACAGTTGGAGAAGCTGACCGAGCAATTGGAAAGCGCCTACGGAAAGGTGCAGGACATTGCGGTAAGAGCTGTTGCCGGCCCGAATCGGCCGGCCGCATCGCCAATAACGGCCAAACCGTACTCTCCGGAGCAAGAATAGGTGCAGACGCAGCAAGCACTGGGCCTAAGAAGAAAGACCAGCCCTATGGGACACTATTGCAGGCTTTGCGGGACAATCCGCCCAAATGAGAAGTTTTCAGGTAAAGGGCGTAGGACCCACGTATGCAGGCAATGTGCAGGGATGCCCAAGGAAAGGCGCGAGAGTATAGAACAGCAGGGTGAAATAGCAGGGTTTTTATTGAGGCAGTCCCACATTTCCGAGAAGAATTTAGACCGGCTCAAAATCCTTATGTCCTCAGCCAACCCGGCAACGGCAGAATTTGCTGAACTCGTTTTCGAAGTGGCAAGGATTGCGCCATACCGGAGGCGTCGTTTCAAGATCCTTGCGGCCCGGAATGAAGAATTGTTGAAAAAACTCGGAGAAACCGGGTTATGGCCTGGGTATTATGAGGCTTCTTGTGCCGAAGACGAAGATGATATCTCGTTTGACTATTTAAGATAAAACTCCCGAGATTGTTCTTTCCGCTTTTTCTCGCGGGTCTTTGCAACCGGGCAGGACATGGAGGGTCAGCTTATGGCTGATATGAAGGTCGTTCTCGTCTATTTCTCCGCCACTGATATCACGCATACCTACGCTAAAATCATTCGAGAGAGATTGGCGGACCTTGGCTGTATAGTGCAAGCTTTCAACGTGACGGCTCATACGTCTCGCCAAAATCCGCTGGCGTTCGAGAGCTTCGACGGTGTCATCTTCGGGTTTCCCGTATTCGTTGATTTCGCGCCGGCTGTGATCAATGAGTGGCTGCCGACGCTGGACGGCCGGGAGAAAAAGAGCGCGCTGTTCTTTACATATGGTGGAAGAACCACCGGCTATGCGCATTTCCACACCAAGTTGCTCCTGGAACAGGCCGGCTTCCACGTATTATTCTCAGCCGAATTTCTGGGACGACATTCGTTCAATGTTGGTGGTTGGAGAGCCATACCTGAACGCCCTAACGCACAGGACGTTGCTGTGGCGCAACAATACGCAGCCTTGGCAATCCAGCGCTTTTCGCAGAATGAACCGGCAGTTCTCAGGTTGCAGAAACCCTTTGGCTATAATCAAGTTATCGCCTCGCTGGCAAACAGACACGAAACAACGGAACGACAGTGGTGGAATCCACTGCGGATTACAGATGAATGCAGTATGTGCCGTAGTTGCGAAACGGAATGTCCGGCTCAAGCCTTTGATTCGGATTCGGGGCTGTCGAACCCGGGAACCTGCATCGGGTGTATGCGCTGCGTGTACATATGCCCCGATAAAGTTCTCAAGGTTAACGATATGAAAGCTGCCTATGATACATTTCTATCGAATTGGCATCTGACAGAGGAAATGATGAATGCGAAGCGGAGCAGGATCATTTCTGAATCTTGGCAGGCAGCTTCCTGAACCGAATAACGTCAACAAGATGAGTAGTAAAAAAACCCCACCTAAAGGGCGGGGCTTTAAAATCATCCCCCACAGGGGGGCAAGTTGGTCCGCTGCTATCGGGTGGTCATCACTTTAACTAGACTGCTTAAAACCACATGCTGATGGGCAATAGCCATGTGGAGGAGCATTAAACGGGTAGCCTGGATTCTCGAATCCGGGCGCGAAGCGCAAAAGGACCGCTCTGGCCATTCCTTTCGTTTTTCGGACCCGGGACAATAAGTGCCCTGGCTGCTGACGGCCTTACGGCCAAGCCCATTCGCGACCGGCACAGCCAGTCCACATTACCACGCCCACAGAGCGTGGGTTTTTACGCCCAACTAAAGTGCCGCTCCGGTTCAAAGTGGCGAACTCGCCGAGCCTTTCCACGGAACAAAATGAATTGATTTCGCACAGACTGAAAACGCGGATTGGCGCAGCAATCCGCGCAAGAAGAACCGAACCGGATCACTTTCCCCCGACCATTCTCCGGGAAAGTCATCTGGCCGGGATTTTCACTAGATAGGAGTGCTTCTTGACGTTCCCCTTCCGATCCACCGCCGTCACGTCCACCGGCAACTTCCCCGTGGAACCGAAGGTCCGGACAGTCGCCGTCCAACTGGATCCAAAGACCTTCGCCGGGTAGGTTCTTTTTTGGCCGTCCTTGGTAGTCACGGTGAGGGCGATACCCCGCAGCCCGTCGCCGTCCTTTGCGGTTCCTTTCAACGTCAACCTGCGGCCGTCATCCGCCGGTAATACCATCAGGTCGCCGACGCGGCAGAATATCGTAGGCGACGGATCCCTGAACTCGACCGGACAGAGCGTCCGCTGGCTGTTCGGAGCAATGCTCAAATAAAGGTTGAATCCCGTCTGATCATAGGTCGGCGTATACTGGTTGGCCGCCATGAAGGTTACGGTCTGAGCCGGGTTGATTATCCCCATGCCGGTGGAGGTAGTGCCGTCGAGCTGTACGTAGAGGACCGAACTGAACACGAGATTGTTGTTCTGGTCGGTCCACTCGAACACGTACGAGTTCTCCTGGCCGACCTGACCGGAAACATTATTGAACTGCATCGCGGGGTTGGCACCGGTCGGCAGCGCCTGTGCCACGCCGTTGAACGTGATGGTGTGGCCGGAGGGGAATGTGCCCGTGAAGTTCGGCACGAAATGCCAGGTCGCCGGCCCGGCTGCCGGGGTCACGGACCCCGTGGTGGAGACGACCAGGGGCATGGCGGCGGACGTCGAAGTTCCGTTCGAAGCGGTCACGGAGACCGTGTACGGCGTACCGCCGCTCAGGTTCGAGACAGTGTATGACGTCGATGTGCCCGCATCGTAAGTCTGCGCGGGAATAGGCGGCGATACCAGGACCGTATAGTCCGTCGCGCCGCTGATCGAATCCCAGTTCACCGTGATGGAGTCGTTGCCCGGTGTCGCGGACTGGATGATCGGCGCATCCACCATGTCGTCCGGCAGGATCGTGATGCGCAGCGTCGCCACGTAGTAGGGGCCGACCCCGGCGTTTAATCCGACCTGGACCGGCTGATTCACATCCGAGAAGGGGAAACCGTAAGCATCGGAATTGGCCGCAATAATCGAGGCGTACTGGTTGAAATATCCGTCGTTGGTCTTCCGCGCGCAGGCATACGGCGGATTGTAGGGCGTCGTGCCATACCACGACGCGCTGTTCGTGCCGTAATTTCCGCCCATGTAGCCGAAGTTGAACCCGGCAACCACGTCGCGATAAATCGCCGCATAGACGTCGTTGTTCGTAACCTGCTGCGGATTATTCGTGGCGGTGTCCACCGTGTAGCTGCCGTTGCACGTGTAAATAGCGGAAGCCAGGGTTGTGCCGTCGATATTCAGCGGCTCGCCGGGCGGAGTCGCCGACTGAGTCATCGTCCCGGACAGCGTGATCGAGCCGTTATCACCGAATGTGCCGGTATAGTTGTAGGTATTCGGGCTCGGGGCGACAGGTCCCACGTAAGTCCCGCTGATCTCCACCTTCTGATTGGCAACCGAATTCACGTATCCCTGCATTGAAGGATAGGATGAAGGGCTGAGTTCCGGCGAAAGGATGCGGGCAGTCGCATCGCTCTGGGGTATCTGGACTATTGCATTGGGTGCAAGCGCCAGCAGGGTGGAATTGAGTGAATTCGTCGAGGTATAGTAGGTGAGCGTCTGGAGGACATTGCCCGAGGCGTCGAGTGTCTCCAGTTTGAATGGAATGCCGAAGAAGTCGACCGCCGTCAAGTTGGCCGCGCCCGGATAAGTGAGTTCCACCTTGTCAAACCGTGCGCTTGGCGTCGTTGGCTGCTGGTTGGCGGCCACGGCCGCCCCGTAAGAAAAAATAATGCGGCCGCTCGAGATCGCGCTCAGCGTGAACTGGTTGTTCACGAGAGCGGACAACTGCGTCGAGGTGTTGCCCGTGATCCCGCTGACCGAGAACGGATACGTTGGGTCATAGGTGAGAAGCACGTAGACGTTGTCCGGCGTCTGACCGGAGTTATTGACAATTTCGACGGTGATCGAAGGCTGGGCCGCGCAGGGCGCCACGGCGGAGATAAGGAGAGCCACCAGGACGGCTGCAAAAGCGATTAGATTCTTCATTACTGTATTACCTCCGGGCGATAAGGATTCGGTAATGATAAAAAGAAATCGATCGTGGTGCTCATTCGAAACCTTTGTCGGTTTTTTTGGCGGAAAACTTGACGCATCATTCTCGCGTGGCGCAAAAGTTTGGGAAACATCTCCTAAACATTGCGGCAGATTATAGCCAAAACTCTCCCCAAAGAGCATTTCCAACAGACCCGCGGCCAAGCGGCGAATCGGGAACTGGCTGTGGAACGGTTTGGGGAGTTGCTGCGGGAAGCGGCGAGGACGGCGCCGGCAAGGAAGAAAACACCTCTCAGCCGGGCAGCCTACCTCCGGAGGTTGGAGCAAAAGAGACAGCGCAGCGTTTTGAAAAGTGAGAGGTTCAAGAGAGTCGCTGTTGACGATTGACTGACAGATACTGTACCAATCTTTCAGCGGAGTCGACAATGGAAATGAAACTATGATGTTTCTCCCTGAATCAAAAATGCAGTGGCTCGGATTCTTCGTTCTGGCACTCATTGCCGTGTCCCTTCTGTTTATTGGCATCCGCTTAGTCCGGAATCTCCAGTATCGGCTGCTTTATTATCCCAGCTCAACCGCCCCTTCTGATGCGTTCTATAGAGCCAACAAGCTGAAACCATGGGGGAAATCCGGGATGGATTACCGGGGGCTGGTTTCTATAATCGAGCCTCAATCCAACAAGGGGACCATCATTGTTTTTCACGGGAATGGGGGCACTGCCGCCGACAGAACCTTCTATCTGGATGCTTTAGGTGGTCTGGGGTATCGAGTAGTTCTCGCCGAATACCCGATGTATGGAGGACGAAAGGGAGAGCTGGGGGAAAAGGCATTCGTTAGTGATGCGGTCGAATCCACAGTTCTTGCATTTAAAGATTTTGGAGGACCATTTTTCATATTGGGTGAATCCATGGGTTGCGGGGTTGCAGCGGCAGTAGCCAGGGAAGCACCTGTCCATGTTGACGGGGTAATTCTCATTACACCTTGGGAAACGCTTGTTGCGATTGCTCACGAGAAGTTTCCGTTTCTTCCGGTTCGCTTATTCCTGAGAGACGAGTATGACACCATAAAAAATCTCGACTCCTTCAGAGGGAGGATTGCAATTATCGGCGCCGAGCACGATGAGGTGATACCGGTCGGACATGCCGGGAGGCTTTATGAAGCCTTGCCCGCGCCGGCGAAAAGAATGTGGATATTCCGGAAAGCCGGTCACAACGATTGGTATGTTTCCGCAGACAATAAATGGTGGCAGGAGGTTATGGCATTCATCAGCGGCGAGAGCTAAGGGTCCGGCCTTTTCGCTGGTTTTCTTGGACCTCAAGCCTTTTAAAATACTCCGCCGCCTCTTCTCCTCAAGCCGCCGGAGCGATTTTCTTCTCATCCGTGAACAGGGGGGCTTGTCATTATGAAATGGATCGATATCACCCTTCCCATATCCGAGGAATACCCGGATTTTAAGATAACGGTGCAGACTAAAACCTATATGTTGAAATGATACGCAAACCATTTTAAAATCGCCGCGCAATGGGAGATCATGCGCAGCTCTGCCATTTTTGCTGAGGAAGCAACTGATTGTCTCGCTGGAAGGAGTTGTAAACTCTTGGGACACAGAGGAAGGAAGCTGAGTCCCGGGCGCAAACCTGTCGAGCTGATCTACGGCGTCGACGATCACGTTCCACTGTACGACCTCGTCGCTCTCAGTATACAACATGCTGCATTGTTAATATCCATTCTTCTCTCGACCGTATTCTTCGCCAGAGCGATAGGGGCAAGTGAATCGCAGACGGAATCACTTGTAAATGTGGGCCTGATTGCCGGGGGACTGGCGAGCATTTTACAGTCAACCTCCAGGTGGGGCCTGGGTTCGGGCTATTTCTGCCTGCACACGAGTTCTTTTATGTTTTTTCAGTCATCGGTGTTGGCTGCCAAGACCGCCGGGCTTTCACTGGTCTTCGGCTTGACCGCGGTCGCCGGTTTCGCTGAAGTGGCCCTGTCACGGATCATGCCTCGTCTGCGCACTCTCTTGCCTCCCGAGATATCCGGGCTGGCTGTTGTCAATTTGGGAATCGCCATGGCCCCCTACGCTCTCAGGTCCATGGCGGGCATTATTCAACAGGGCGCAGCTGTAAATGCGCCCGAATTAGTTACCGGCCTGGTAACTCTCGGCTTTATCGTCGCCCTTAATGTGTGGAGCAAGGGTACCCTCAGGCTTTATTCGATGCTGCTAGCGATCCTCGGCGGTTACGCTACCTTTTATTTAACCGGGGCAAAGTCCACCGGCCAGTTCGAGGGTCTAGCCGCCAAGCCCTTTTTGTCTCTGCCTCATCTGGAACATCCCGGCTTTTCTTTTGACGTGTCTTTCTTAATGCCCTTTCTAATAGTGGCCCTGTGCGCGTCCCTCAAGGTGACCGGAGATATAATAAGCTGTCAGAAGATAAATAATGCGGACTGGAAGCGTGTGGATATGGATTCGGTGGGGAGAGGCCTGGTCGCTGACGGCTTGGGCACGATGGTCGCGGGGCTCATGGGCGGTACCGGGCTTGTGTCATCCTCCCCAAATATCGGAATGTCCTATGCCACCGGCGCCACCAGCAGGTATCTCGGCTATTCGACCGGTGCGCTATTCATGGCTCTGGCGTTTCTTCCACGCTTATCCGCCATTTTAACGACAATGCCGAGGCCCATCATTGGTGCCCTCGTACTCTACTCATCCTGCTTCATGATCGTCACCGGCCTGAGCATTATCATGACCAGGATGCTCGATGCCAGGAGAATATTTGTCATCGGACTGTCGCTCATACTGGGCCTGAGCGTTGACAACATTCCGGAATTATATGTGAGAATCCCGCACGAACTGAAACCTATTTTCAGTTCCTCACTGGCTCTGTCCACTGTTACTGCAATTCTGCTGAACCTTCTTTTCCGAATTGGCGTATCTTCAAAAGCAGTTTTGGAGCTGGCGCCGGGTCGGGATGAGCAAACGAAGATCTATGAATTTTTTGAAAAGAAGGGAACTGCGTGGGGAGCCAGAAAAGATGTGATACGTGTTGCAACGGCCGTCATGAGTGAACTGTACGAATCCATATCGCTGCTGAGTCTGGCCAGAGGGCCGATCACGGCGATCCTTTCCTTCGATGAATTCCATATAGATCTCGAGGTGCGCTATGAGGGAGAGGAGATGTGTTTCCCGAAAGCGCAGCCCGACACGGACCCCATAATCTCCGATCCTGTAGCCCTGGCAAGGCTCTCGGGATTCGTTATCGGCAAGTATGCCGATAGGATCAAATCAACAGCCGCGGCCGGGCAATGCGCCATACGTTTTCGATTTGTACACTAGGGAAGCGAATCAAACCGGCATCGACCCATCGGCAAGGATGGGGACTCCGCGTTATATCCCGGCAAAAGAATATGGTTCGGCCGGCAAAGGGAGATCTTCAGTCTGAATCGAATTCTTTAATGACTGCATTGAAATGCGAATCCCGGCAGGCTGTTTGCGGGTAACTCTGAAAGTGCAAGGTTGGCACGGGCAAAGTCGGCGTGTTGCGGCTTTCGGCGCTATGGCCTTCCTGGTCAAAGGGGCTCAAACCCGAGCATTCATCAGGCGGGACAGACCGGCAACAATCCTCAAACCGTCCAAACGGCCGTCAAAATAGCGGGTATTTATGGCAGTGACATCCAGGTCGTGGACCTGTCCGAAGCCTATGGAACTCAGACTGTTTTTGAGGAAGGAAGGATCGAAGGAAGTCTGAAAAGGCTCGCCTTCCCTCGCCACGTGCTCCGCCAGGATAGCGGAGACCTTGAGTTCTCTTGGATCGAGTAATGATGGCGAAATGTGGTAATCGAAAACTATTGCGCTGCCCCGCGGTAGAGATGCAACGAATTCAAGAGTCTTAAAAATCGGGTCCGGCGACAAATACGGCGTTACGCCCAGCCAGGAAAAGAAAGTACTCATGTTCTTATCGAAGCCGGCCCTCGACAGCCCTGCCTCAAGTGTCAGGCTTTCAAAGTCTATAGGCGTAAAAGTGAGTGTTCGTGGGATTGGGATGCCGCCGGCGCCAATGCATGCGCGCTTCCATATTTGAGTAGCGGGATGGTCCACCTCGAAAACATGAAGGGTACCCTCCGGATAGGGATTGCGATAGGCGAAAGTATCGAGGCCGGCGCCCAGAACTACATACTGACTGACACCTCGCTTGACGGCATTATGGAGTTCGTCTTCGGCGTACCGGCTGCGGGCGACAACAAAAGCCCGGAGTCCGCGCAACAAAGGATGATCGTGGGGCCACGCCGGGTCCGATTCCGGGGCGCTCATCCCACTCACGATGAGAGGCGCCAGAGAGTCATTGAATACCTTGGGATCGTCCACGATCTGGTGAGCGGCACGGTGCATCGCGACGCGCAGCGCAGTCCAGCTTGGGCACTCCTCTTTCATTGAACACTCCTGGATATTATGAATTCCGAAATCATTCGTGGCATTGACCTCCGGTTTCAGAACTTAGACGAACATACTCATAATTATTTCCGGATCGGGCATTTTGAATTTTGTGCCATGAACCGCCCTGTGTATTGCAAGGCCCTTGATCGATGTCCAGAAAACAAGAGACAAATCACTCGCATCATGATTCCCTATCGATCCGTCAGCCTGACCCTCCTCGATAATGTGTTTCATTACCTCGTAAGGCAGCATGCGTTCCCCGTCTATAATCGCTTTTGCTTCTTCGGGTATTGCCTCCGATGCCGTTGCCTGGGTTATGACCAGGTAGTAACGTGAGGCGTCTTTACTCTCCTCTATATTGTGAAGCAGTCCCTCTGTCGCCCTCCTGATCTTTTCACGCGGAGAAAGCGGAAGCTTCTCCAGCTCGCGGCACGCATTGTTCAATCTCTCGAAAGCGGTTCTGACCAACTCTACGAAGACTTCCTCTTTGGACCTGAAATAGTGGTAGATCAGGCCCTGCGAAACCCCGGAAGCAGACGCAATATCGGAGATCTTCGTTGCTGAAAGCCCCCTGGTCGCAAATAGCGCCAATGCGTTGGAAAGAATCTGTTCTTTCCGTTGATCCCTCATCTTTTGGTTAAGATCCTGATTGCGTGCCAAGCGGACTCCTTCATTGATTGAATAGTCATTCAATGAATAGCCTATTTTCCCCACATCGTCAAGAAAGGTTTCTAATCATATTGCTGTCTATGGTAACACGCCCCGTTTGAGAACGCGGATTGGCAAGGATGGTGTCTTAAAGCAGTGCAGCTTACTCAAAAATACGAGGTCGAAGGCAGTGAGAATCGACGATTAGGCCGGAATGAGATCCGTAAGATGCTCTTCTGGGTCTTCACTTGCTTGCCGTTACTATATGACATTCCATGGGAGCCGCCAAACCATAATCATCTGTAAATGCCAGTAAGGATTTGGTTATATAATCGAACATCTCTTGCCTGTCTTTGGGCGTCATCGCGGCAATTTCGCCGGCAAAGGGAAAGATTGATATATAACCGGTGAGAAAATCTCGTAATGATGGGTAACGAGCCATCCGCGCTTCGAGACGCACTTGAATTTCTTCAAACCCGGCGCTCGCCAAAAGGTTTCTAAGTTCCTCCCGGTCTGAAAGCGAGCACGATGCATGAAATGCAGATGTAAATCGACCTCCGAGAGACCTTTCGATTGCATCCGCCAGAACTGCAAGAAAAGGACAACGATCGAGAGACCTCCAAACGCTGATCGCGAGTCGTCCGCCCGGAACCATTACCCTGAACATTTCCCGCAGCGCTTTGGATTTGTCGAGAAAGAACTGGAGCCCTTGTTGACATAATACAACATCATATTCCGCCGCTCTGGAGGGGATACACGTTGCATCACCATGATACCATTCTATGGAAGTCAGTCCCTCACATTCAGCGAATTGTCTTGCGGCGCGAAGCATCTCTTTGTCTGCATCAAGTCCGGCAACATTTCCGTCCGGCCCTACCAGGCGTGCCGACCTTCTGGCAACTATGCCTGTGCCGCAAGCAACATCAAGTGCGCGGTTTCCGGACCTGATCTCTGCTTTTTCAATAAGTGTCTTTGCCCATTCATCCATCCATGCCGGAACTATGTATCTCTCATAGGCTTCGGGGGCAGCACAATCAATCGGCCATCCGGATATCGCGGTAGGAATGCCGGTTACCCGGCACCCCCCGCACAGATCCGTACGTGAGGAATTACCTCATACGGCTCCTACTTCGAGTGTATGGCGTGAAAGCGATCATTGGGATACATGTGCAAAATC
>Ga0326728_10013179_pt1 | contig 18050 bp, 22 predicted proteins | sample MB3enrmetagenome_FD_207602 | JGI IMG/M metagenome (GOLD analysis project Ga0326728, IMG submission 207602) | Lab enriched peat soil microbial communities from McLean, Ithaca, NY, United States - MB31MN | ecosystem: Environmental > Terrestrial > Soil > Wetlands > Peat | place: USA: New York... | reverse complement strand
CCATCCACAACATCCCGAAATGGGAAACAGGACTCTGAGGATGCAATCCCACAATGGCACGTCTGCAATCCTTCTGGCCGGAAGCGACAGAAAACTCCTAGTGTCCGGCAATGTCGTGCGTTTGATGGGGCTCTTCAACATGCGCCCCGACGGCTTCTCGGATGGAGAGCTAAAGGGAGAATGCCTTGGGGAATCAATTGCGAAAGCCGAGAATGTCCCGATACTGCAATGGGTGCCCGACGAGCAGAAGCTCCCAGTAACGGTTGTGATGCCGGACGCGACCCAAAGCGACGGATTCGCTGAGGAGGGGCTTCGCGCGGAATCTGTCGGATCAGTAATTCAGTTTGTAAGGTTCGGGTTCGGAAGGATCGATGAGACCAAGGCAGATAAGGTAACCGTGTATTTCGCACACGAGTAACAACGTTATCCACGGGGGAGTCGAATGTCAAACATTCAGAACTCAATCGAGAAAGAAGAGCTATGGAACGCCCTTGTCGATACCGCACACGCTCTCATCATGTACAAGAACCATAAACGATACGTTCAGGAAGTGATGCTCAAGGAGAGGCCGGACATATCGCCGAAGGAACTGGCTATACGACTAAACATACCGCTAGGAGAAGCCCTCGTGCTCCTCGCCGAAACGCGAGATCGGGAAAGTGAGGCCGGGAAAACAAAAACCACAGCGGAGGAAGGGGGCAAGGGCGATGACCGAAGCCTCCTCGACTTCACTAGATGAGACTCCACCGAAACGTGCGATAGCGACCTGCAGCGTCTTGATGGGCGGGTTAGTTGCCCATTGACTGAGCTGTTTATTCGTTCGTTTATGTAAAACAAGCACGGAATTACGGCGAGAGTCAACCATTCATCTTTTCGATGTATGTCGAGCTTGGAGTCGACCTTTATATGAACCTGGGCGTAATCTACAGATTCTGTGGTACATTACTGTGCTATCCTTGGAACATTCGAATATCGGCAAATACATCCCCCTAGCCATCGCCATTTTCTACGTTGTTACAGGCGATTACACGACCTTCTTCCGGTACGTCCAAGCCATTCTGTAACTTTGGTATGAAAGCTCGTCCCAGACCCATGGAAACATGGGAGTCATTCTCGGTTAATTCGAGGACTGTAAGGGGTGGCGTCCATCCTCTTTTCTGGATGGAGTGCAACCTATGGAAGAACACGTCATTGACTTCTTCGGTCCCACCACAACAGATTCCTAGCATTAGGCTCTACAGTCCTGCGTTTTTGCTTCAACGGAGAAATTCGTGAGAGAGAGAAGGTTGTTAGAGGCGTCAAGAAAGAAGACAGCCCCGCTAATCACAGGCTTACAAATTTGCCACAACTATGTACGGCCGCACATGGCATTGGAGGGTAAAGCACCAGCAGACTTAGCGGGAATTAAGGTTCTAGGTAAAGACAAGTGGTTGACCTCAATACACAATGCCAGTCGAAACAACAGAGGTAAGTCTCAGTGAATTCTTCGCATCCTTCGTTTGATGCGCGAGAGAACCTTGTTCGGAGAATAGGTTTGGTGATACTCGTGGTTACAGTTGCAGTCGATCTTCTATTACACCAAATGAATCTGGAAACTCCCATGCTTGCTAACACCTTAACTGCCATAGAGTTTCTTGCTGTCGGCCTATTGGTTTGGGTGTTCGTAAGTCATCGACGAAGGCAGAGACACCAACCAAAAACAGGTTCCGTCAAATCGGAGGCACACACATACAGCAATCAAAGCCTTGGACTGATAGTGAACCTCATATGCCTATATATCCAGAAGTATATGTGTGTATTTGGTGTCAGATTTGGGTAATGGGCTTCCTTGTCAACATGAGTATCCTGACGATAACGCGTGGAAATGTGTGAAATGTGGCTACCAAATCCTCCCTGAACTTGTTGGAAAGATTGCTGAAACGGGTTCGGGAAGAATAATGTCCACAAATGTGTAACAAGAGCGAAGTAAGAGTTGGGTAAACTCTACATTGTACTCTCAGACGAGGTTGAGCGTCGATTTCGATTGGAGGTTGTGAAGAGACTCGGTGGCAAGAAAGGCGCTCTTAGCGCCGCCATAGAAGAGGCTCTCAAAGACTGGCTGAAGAAGCCTTGAGAGAGAACCCAATTTCACCTGCCAAAGCATATCCCACCGGTGAACAGCCCAAAACCTGTCCCGCCATGTTAACAGAACCTTGAAAAGTCTTAAGAGGAAACCATACTAATCCTCGTGAAGCCTTTTGAAGCCTTTTTTACTGTAATTCTTCTTGCAGTTGCAATCTTGGCGTTTGCAGGTTTAGCCTACCAAACCGTTCCCATGAGGACAACCCAGACTGTAACCCAGTCATCAACGGAGGCAATAGGATCATATTCCCTCTACATGGTAGTGAATGTCGTAAGTTACACGACTAGCAGGGTGCCTGCCTTTGCCGCTCTAGGCTTAACGAGCGGTACATTTAGCGTACTAGCCCTGCTAGTGGTAGCCCTGCTGATGCTTTTGATAATCTGGGTTGAATTTGAGTCGAGAATCAGAGTGGTAAAGTGACCTACCAAACGGTTTCTTACAGCCCTTTTTGACCGACGACAACTTTACAGAGCCGGCTCCCGGGCACTGTTACCTTCTAGGGTCTTAGTCTAGGCTGTTACATGTCGGGACTCGTTATTGCCGTCCAAGATCATACAGCCCCTTGTTTAGGCACTTCAATTCCCCATCCTATTTTATTCCAAATTCGTTCATGTACGAAGTACGCAACGGTCGTGTAGATGTTGCTAATCACCATAAAGCCTAGGGCAACATCAACTCTTCTTGTGAGTAGGTAAATTACAGAGAAGTCCAGAACGACAATTACGGCCCTGTACGTGATCGCCTTAACTAGCGACCGCTTGGTTGTTCTATTTACGCCACTCATTTCCTATCGGTGACGACTTTCTGCAATCTCGCATTTTGGATTATCGTCAACCACTTATCCTTGCCTTTGAGAGTGCGTTCCACCGCGAGAACAGAGCCTTAATGATTCAACATGTTAGACACGTGAGAATGTCAGGTGACCTGAATAACAATAAGATGGACCGCTTCAATGGCGAGGTTAGAGATAGAGAGAAGATAGTTCGGGGCGTAAAGAAAGCTGTCAGTCCTCTCCTGACGGGTTATCAGATTTACCACAACTATATGCGACCGCACATGGCACTAGACGGTCAAACCCCCGCAGAAGCGGCAGGAATCGAGATCAAAGGGGAAGATAAGTGGCGCACGATTATTCAGAACGCCCGTCATCCAAGACCGTAAGCCATATTTTGCGAACTAACATAACATTGCACTATGTCAATCTCACCTGAAATAGCTAGCGCGGCTGAGAAAGAAAAAGAAGAAAAAGAGGACCGAAGGACAGAAATTTGCCCTGTATGCGGTCAGCCTTGGGCCGACCATACCCCAACGCAGGAAGCTGCCTGCAAACGAAAATATGGTTTACAAGGGAAATAACTCTTCACAAAGCGGCAACCAAACGGTTTGCCGCGCCCACTCGCACCAAACGAATTGTCACACCCCACTCACCAAACGTAGACTACGCGTTACCTGTCAAAGGCAAAGATAAGTGGATGACAATAATCCAAAACGCCAGTCAAAATTAAGAAGAGGCTGGCGGAGCCGCGCTATTCACACGGCTCGCCTCTCATCCAACGTCAAGCCCTACTCGACACATTAGGCAAGCAATAATTCCTTGGCGATCAAATATAGCTTGTTGTATGCTTGGGTAGTTCAGTCTAGTTTACGGCAGCTATCAGTCACGCAGCCACGCCTTGGTTCTGTTGCAAGAACGCGGCATAGGGCAGACCTGTTGCAGCAGACGATTGTTTACAACACAACCAAACAGGCGTAGCAGTCGAAGACCTTACCTCAAGAGAAAGAAAAAAGGGGCTTACCTAATTCAGATGATGAAACATGAAAGTACAAAATCTTAAGAGGAAAACCAGATTCTCTCTAATGCACCTTGAACATCAGACTCTCGATTTCCGGAATCATTCTTGTAGTCGCAGTTCTAGCATTTGGAACAGTAAGTTTCGTGACGGTTCCTGTTAGTAGCACTTGGACGGCAACACAAGTAGAACCTTACATGGTGCCCAAAGTGGTCACCTACACGAGCATCAAACTTAGCTTGAACCAGACTTACGCAACAACTCAATTATCCACTGTCGAGTTTGAAGAAGCCACCACGTATTCATTTCTGACGAGTTCGACAAGTCTTGCGCCCGCTTCGCAAGCACTTGCACCGAACGGTGCATTCTGGATATTTGCTGTCTTGGTGATTGCAGCATTAGCTCTCGTTACGGTCTGGACAGCCGTAAAGTCAAAGCCCCAAACCCAGAACACACCGAAAACAGAGCCAAAACCATAAACGCCTTGGTAGCACCCGACGCTAGTTAACAGGCCATTTTACCCGTAAGGTCCACCAAACGGTTTTTGACAGCCCCAAAGACCAAACGAGGACTTGACAGTACCCGCTCCCGGGCGCTGGTACCTCTTCGTTTGGCCCAAAACGCTGTTACCCAGCCGTACTAGGAGAATACTTCAAAACAAAAGCCGCCTAGAATTTCTCCTTAAACGCATCCATGCTCGTGAGCACTTCATATTGGACTAGGCAAGCGTTGTGATAAATGTGAAAGTCAGTCGTTACTTTGAGTGGAAGGTTGATTCTCTCGTTGCGCTTCTTTAACGCGGTTGAAAAGCTTTCAAGAGCCTTGTAGAGATCATCATCGCCAACATACTTCCTTTTCATTTCAACGGGAGTACGATCCCAAAAAGCCAATTGAATGCGGTTCCGTCCAAGTGCATCTTTATCTAATTGGGATTTGGCTCTACGCACATTATCTCCAAGCAAAGTTCTGAATCCCACTATAAGCATAGCCGCCTCCTGACCTGCAACCATAAGTTCACTCTTGTTTGCCTCTCTGATTGCAGGTGGAACTTTATCTGAGAATAAGTCGGATAATGCCTTTGAACCGTGTCCCTCGGCACTTAATGTCCAATCCACTGTTGGTTGAATTGGGCTTATTTGCGCGGCTTCAGGTATTCCGGACGGTTTCGGCAATACTTCAGGTTTTGATTCTGGAACTTTGGTGACTCTTAACAACTTCTTGATTAGTGGAGAATTAGCATGTTGAACTCCAATCTGAAGGCAGAAGAGACATAAAAGAACCAGTAAGGCGAAAATTAGGGCATCATAGATTATTGAAGCGTATTCTCCAACTACTAGAAACAGAACCTTCAATATTGGTGGAGGATTGCTAAGTACTTCAAGTAGAAAAACGAAGTCAATTATCGCTACAAGCACCCCCCAAGCCTTTCGCAGAAAAGTGAACCTCTCGGTCATCTCGATCTACTCCACATAGGTAGCTTTGCACCGATATTTGACGAGTTCCAAACCGTGTCCCGCCTCGCAAAGGCAATTTCGGCAGGTCGTCGTGTCCCGCAGACGCAAAAGCACCCGCTCCCGGGTTCTGTTGCGTCTTAGGGACCTGGTTTTGGGTGTTGCATGTCGGGACTTGGACTAAGTCTAGCTCACAGACACCCTAGCCGTAGGATTAGCTTCAGATGCCATGAATACAACGAAGTAACTGTTTGCTGGTAGGTTCAAGTCAACGCTTCCCGTTAGCGGAAGGGGTTGGGCTCCTAAACCCAATGTGTAACGAACCCAGTTTCCGCTACTAGGTGCACAAGCAATCCATCCAAACGGGCCTGAACTCCACTGTTGCAAGAATCCACGACATACATTACCATCGCTCCGCTTACGGAGTAGTAAATGTGAGTTATCCCTGAAGCTTCGAACCCAGAACTAATTCCAACAGTACCACAGGTAGCTAAAGGAGTAAAAGTAACAGGTATGGATTGCTGGCTACTCACATTGGGAACAAGAACAATCATCAAGGCTGAAGATAGTAAGAGAGTTACGAGAAGATTGCGAGTAAGATTCGAAAGCTGCAACTTATCCAGTAGAATTGAACAGGGACAGGTTCTTAAGATTTTGCAGTTTCACGTTTCGCATTTTGAATTAAGGTCAACCACTTATCGTCTCCCTGCACTTCGATTCCTGCTTTCTCCGCTGGCGTTTTGCCCTCTAAGGCCATGTGCGGTCTAACGTAGTTATGGTAGATTTGATAGCCCGTTAGAAGAGGACTGTCGGGCTTCTTTACGCCTCGAACTATTTTCTCTCGGTCGCGTACTTCGCCGTTGAAGCGTTCCATCTTATTGTTGTTCAGATCGCCCGACATCCGAACATGGCGAACATGCTGGATGGCTAGGGCTTTGTTCTCGCGGTAGAACGCACTCTCAAAGGCTGAACTGAAATTATAAGCTCCATCAGTTATGAGCGTGTGCGGAGCCTTACCTGCAACATGCTTCCCATGCCGAAACATAGGGGAAATGTCAGCCGTGTACTTGGTGTCAGATACTTGTTGCGCTATCCAGAAGCGTGTTTCGTCATCCATGAGAGCGTAGAGGTACTTCATGTTCCCCTTGACTTTCAGAAATAATTCATCCGCACGCCATGTATCGCTTACTTGCGGTCTCATTTGCTCTAGATACTTTTGCATTAGTTTGACATACTTGGTAATCCATCGGTACACGGTTACGTGGTTGGCTTGAACGCCTCGAAGCGTTAGGAACTTCTGTGTATTCCGTAGGGATTCGCCTGAGAAGTATAGTTGCATGGCTGAAGTGATTGCTTCGGGGCTTGCTTTCATCTTCTCGAATCCGAAGTTCTGCGTGAATCTTCGCCCACATGATTTGCAAAGGAACCTTTGAAGATCGCCGTAATGGTTGTGTCTCATGCCTCTGCGAATTATGTTGGTAGAAGCGCAGTAGAGGCAGACATTTGGACTTAACGGCTCAATCACCACATTTCGCTTTACAGAGGTCCTAAGTGCAATTGAGAACTCGACAGCCCAAACATGTTTGCATTTCACTTTTCGGTGTGTCCAGTCGGGGCAATCACAAATCCAACCCATAGCGAACTTATCAGTTCGGGTAACATCGTACATGCCGTTACCTTACTGAGAAGCAACCCTGTATCTCCGCTCATCAATACGAAGAATCTGATTAGGTCGCTCAGCGATTAGCTTACCTCGAAGTTCCCGCAAGTTCTGTTCAGCCATAGGCATTTCATCTACCTACTTATTGTATACTACCTGTATTAAAACCTATGCACAGTACCATAGGCATACTTATAGGAGAGCGAGAACTCAGTCTAACCTATGAGCCTTGAATCAACAGTAGGCCTAGCTAGACCAAACACGAAATCATTACGAGCAACCATCCCCGAAGGCATAGTAGCCTTTCTAGAACTAACCGAACGCGACAAACTCGAATGGCGCATGGACATTCAAAATGGCACTCGCATAGTCATAGTTCGTAAGGTCATGCGAGTAGACCAAGCGAAAACCTCGAAATCCAAGCATAAGTGATCTGAAACTGGGGATTCTCTATGTCTATCGATTGGGACGAACTTGACAAGATGACAGAGAAGCGTGAACACTTAGAACATGTTCGACCTCTCAAAAAAGAGGAAGAATCTAATTCATTCAGAGATGTCGAGCAATACGTCAAAGACAGAGACTCGGGGGAAGTGAGACTGAAAGATGAGGCAGTTCAAGTCGAACGAGTTGATACATTAGCGATTCCAAATCAAGTTACGAATCTTGCAGCACTGATCGGTAGTCTTGTAGCTAAGTACAAGGTATCCTGCGATAAGTTCTCTCAGCGTTGTGAGGAATACGTGGATGGAAATGAGTATGCATCCCTCGCTATGGTAATGTCCCTAGCGAACGATAGACGAGACATAGTTTGGAGACTTCTGAAAGAATTGGAAGAAGCACGAAGCCGCAACCTTCTGGAGAATGGTTGTGAGAGGCAATTAGACGCATCAAAGAAAGAGATTGAACAGTTGAAAGAGGAACTCGCTAATTGCAAAACTGAGCTTGAAGAATTGAAGAACGAACGGGAACTCCTTGGGCAAGTAAACACGACTTTCACGAGCAACGTAGAGGGGGTGGATAAAACTGACAGAAAGTGACGGTAATCTCGTTATCTGCCACAAATGCGGCGCTACCCTGATCGCAGAAGAGAAACCTTACCACACTTGCAACTCGAAGCGAAAAACCGAGTTCAAGAATATTCCAATTCGATATTACTTCAAAATGACCTCTAAAGACGGCAATCCAGCGATATATGCTCGGACATTCAGCAATGTCGTTCTATGGCTGGAAGTTATGCCAGTGCTGGCTAAGTCCCGAATGAAACAGGCAAATGGGAGTCCCGAAGACGAAACAGAACCCGCTCCCGAAATTTTTATATACGGTTTTTTACCTGCAGTAACAAAAGTGATGATTTGACATGTCTAACCAACAGTCAATACCAGTTGTAATTCTGAAGGAAGGAACTCAACGGTCTACCGGTAAAGACGCACAGCGCAACAACATACTCGCAGCGAAAGTAGTTGCCGAAACCGTAAGAACTACACTCGGCCCGCGGGGCATGGACAAAATGCTTGTCAGCACAATAGGCGACGTAGTGATCACAAACGACGGGGCCACGATCATGAAGGAACTAGATGTCCAGCACCCAGCAGCCAAGATGCTCGTCGAAGTGGCCAAGACGCAAGACAACGAGGTAGGCGACGGAACAACTACCGCCGTAGTTTTAACCGGCGAATTGCTGGACAAGGCGGAGAAACTTCTAGACAAAGACGTTCACCCAACCGTAATCGTTGAAGGCTACAGGAAGGCGGCTGACAAGGCCCAGGAGATTCTCGACAGCCTAAGCGAAAAAATAGACCCCAACGACGCCGAAACACTCCGAAAAATCGCTATGACCGCCATGGGTACAAAGGGCGTCACAGGCGCAAAGGACTACCTAGCTAAGATCGCGGTCGATGCAGGTCTGCTCGTGAAGGAGACGAGGGACGGCAAGACAAAGGTCGACGTAGACCTCGTTAAGGTGCTTAAGAAACACGGCAAGAGCCTTGAGGAAACAGAGCTCGTCAGGGGTATCGTGGTCGACAAGGAGATTGCTCACCCGCAGATGCCCAAACACATCAACAACGCTAAGATTGCACTTCTCAACGCCAAGCTCGAGATAGAGAAGACCGAGTTCGATGCAAAAATCAACATCAACAGCCCAGATCAAATGAAACTCTTTCTCGACGAAGAAGAAAGAATGCTCAAGGAGATGGTTGACGATGTTGTCAAGAGCGGGACCAACTTCGTCTTCTGCGAGAAATCAATCGACGACATAGCCCTGCACTACCTATCCAAGAAAGGGATCTCCGCGGTCAAGAACATGAGCAGCGGCGATATGGAGAAACTCGCCAAAGCAACCGGAGCCAAGATCGTAGCCAGCGTCAAAGACCTAAACTCAGCATCTCTCGGAGAGGCCAAAGTCATCGAAGAAATGAAAATCGGCGACGACAAACTAACCTACGTTCGTGACGCCAAAAACCCGATGGCCGTCACTGTTGTCCTACGCGGCGGAACAGAGCACGTGGTAGACGAGGCGGAAAGGTCACTACACGACGCCCTATGTGTTGTCCGTGATGCCATTGAGGACGGCAAAATGGTGGCTGGCGGGGGCGCACCTGAAGCCGAGACGGCAAAGCAACTTAGAGAATACGCCGTCAAGGTAGGCGGACGCGAGCAGTTGGCTATCGAGGCCTTCGCTGACGCCATGGAGAGTATTCCACTCGCCCTCGCGGAAAATGCAGGCCTAGACCCGATCGACATCATGGTCGAACTACGAGCCAAGCATGAAGACCCAGCGAACCGATGGTACGGCGTAGACGTCTTCTCAGGAAAGGTCAGGGACACTCGAAGCCTAAATGTCCTAGAACCACTTCGAGTAAAGCTTCAAGTCGTAAAATCTGCCACTGAGGCGGCATCAATGATTCTCCGAATCGACGATGTGATAGCCTCCAAGGGAGGCAAAGGAGGCGGCGGACCGGCCGGCCCTCCAGGCGGACCAGGCGGCATGCCCGGCGGGATGCCAGGCGGAGAAGACTACTAGGGAGTATCCCACCCCACCCTAGGGGTGTAATACACCCCACCTTTTTCCCCTTTTTTCATTTACCCTAATCTAGTCCGCTCGATACTCTTTCTACATCGAGCCGAAACCGCATGGCGAACGTCCCACAACCAGTCGTACTTGTCGCCTCCTCAGAGTTTACCTTGAAGAGCTCACCAGTCAGGCGGACGCTGGAGCAACGGCTAATCGACGACTTGAAGTTCGCACTCACACGTGCAAGTTTCGATGGTTTCAGGATCGAGAAGGAAGCGGCGAGGCTAGTAGTCCTTGGTGCAAAAGGAGCAGGGAATGCTGCGATTCCGTGTAGTAGTGTATTTGGCGTCGCTTACGCGGCCCCTGCACAATTGCTAATCAACGCCTCTCTCAAGGACGTTACAGAAACAATTGTAGACTTAGCCCAGCAGCGCTTACAAACTGGTCAATCGTTCGCAGTCCGCGCACACCGCGCGACCCCCGGGGGCGTCTCACGGCATGATGTGGAGGTAAACGGTGGCGCGGAAGTTCTGCAAGTTATGAAACAGCAGGGGATTATGGTCGATCTAGATGATCCTGATCTAACTTTCTACGTGGATCTGGTAGGGGAAGACGCGTACGTCTATTGCGAAAGGCTGCAGGGGCCCGGAGGACTGCCATTATCTTCGCAATGGAAAATGCTCGCTGTGCTCGATTCTGGGCCACTCTCGATTCTAGCGGCTTACGCGATGATGCGTCGGGGTTGTGTGGTGGAGCTATTCATCCCAATATCGGGAATGATAAATGGCCTAGCGGCCCGAACACAGCTGAACCTAGCACGGAGGCTAGATAGGCTTGTGACACGGCCAAACTACAAGGCGTTCACATTAGAAATCGACGGGTTACTTGAGAAAAGCTCCAAGGATGTTCATATGAGCTCGGGTGAGTGGAGGCAGTTGGTTAGGTCCCTTGCGGTTAGATTTGCAAAGGAAAAGAGGTTCAGGGCACTGGTGCTTGCAGACGTTTCTGGAAACCTAGATGCGACGACTGTGGCAAAAGCTGAGCTGCCTGTCTTCTACCCGTTGTTGGGGCTGGAAGGGGAAGATCTAGCTGAGTTATCTAACCTAGTCGAGGTAGAAAACAGTGAGTTGAAGCCCGATGAAGAATTGGAGTGCAGTCGATCTCCAGTCCACGGTAGGACGCTTGGGTTAACTGCGGAATTCGGCGACTTGCTTCATGAAGTGAAGTTTTAGCTTCGGCTACCTAGCTTTTCGATAATATCGCAGGCCGTGGGGATCGCGCGCATGGAAGCAGCTATTCGGCTGATGCCAGATGCTTTCGTTCGATACTCTTCAGAATTCAAGATCTCTTCGATGCTCAATTCCAAGTTTTCTCCGTTCAACGCGCTTTGGTCGATTATTCTAGCTACGTGAAGCTGTAGGGCGCGGCGGGCGTTGCCGATTTGCTCCGTGTGGTCGGGAATAGGTATGAGAACCATGGGTTTTCCGTAGAGAAGAGACTTCATAATGGTTCCATGGCCCGCTCTACTTACCACGATATCGCTTGCTCTAATGAAATCATCTTGGTTTTCTAACCAATCGAAAACCTTCACCCCTCCTTCCCTGTGACCTTTCGGGGAGCCGTTTGGGTCTCCACGAGAGAGCACTACTTGGAATCTGCGAGGTAACTGTTCAAACGATTCTAAGAGCATTCGCGCCAATACCTCGCGTTCAATTCTTGGCCCGCTGACCGCCCCGTAGATTACAGGTCTATTGCGGTCGAAACCCAGCTTATGTCTAGCTCGTCTTTCCGCAGCTTCAGAGTTGTCACCGTCCTCAATCGTGGGCCCAATCAATTTCACTTTCCCGTTGTACCGGTTCGGAATTGCCAGGTTCCCAAGTGATATTGTGTTGGGCGCGGGCAGGTCTGGGATCAGTATGACTTGGCTGGTGCCCCAAACCAGTTGAATCGCGGTGCGAATGAAGAGCCAGCCAATATTGGCGATGAAGAAGAATAATCTGTCATGCAAGCTTAGCCTTCGACCTGTAGGGCGTCTGATTATTTCGACTCGAAATTGGTTAAGGACTAAGGCAACTGGAAGTCTAAGTAGCCGTGCGGCGACGAGGGATGAAGCTCGTGAATCAGAAACCACCACGTCCGGCCTGAATCGCTTCAGAAACTGTATTTCTCGGGTGACTTGCCGAAGAAACGTTCTGATGCCTAAAGAGAAGCCCGCAGTAGCTGCGGTCATCTTGAAATCTATGGTTCCGTCGGGTGTAACCCTGAAGTTTAGCGGAACCGCTTCGAATGTTTGCAGCTTATTCTGTCTAGCGTACTCTAGGCCATCGAGGTATGTAGAGAAAACGGTCGAAATCCCGCGTTTGTTGAGTTGTTCCGCAATGGGGTGTAGTCGCGTTATGTGGCCTAGGCCAATTCCGCATGGTGCCATGTATACGCGCATTCTCAATTTCCACCGGTTGCTTTTCTCCTGACCTTACCGGCGGGTTCGAGCTCTTCGAAAATTTCTCCTTCGAACACCTTCACTTCAACTCCTTCAAGGAGCCATGAGTCTGGGGGAAGGCCCGCTTTCAGACAACAGTTCATGAGAAACTCAGAAGCGTCCCATTTCCATTCTGTCGCGACCTGGGGCAGAAGTAGGCCTGAAGTTCCTAGCCCTTCGACCATTAATCCGTGCCGTCCAACCTGAATCATATCGGGGAGTGTTTTCCTGTCTGGTGCTTTCAAGACTTGGGGTTGGGTGAGTGCAGTGAGTTCGATTACGATTGATGCTCCGAATTCTCTAAGCGAGATAGGCGGGAACCTTGGGTCTTCTGTGGCGGCATATATCGCTGCTCTAATCGTGGAGTTGATGAGGGTATCCTGAGGGTAGGGGAAGCCGATACAACCCCGCAACTCATGAACGGGTGCAATCTTATTGAGAGTAACGAATACGCCCGATTTCCTCCGTACCTTCTCCGGGGCTTCATCAGGCGCCTTGATGATCTGTTTCGACTTTAGATATTCTGTAATTGCCCTTCGTCCTGTTCTGACGAGGAGTGTGCCCTCTTCAAGGCTCAGCTTGTTTTGCGCCAGTTGAGGTGTTTGAGTTGGAGTCAAGAATCTTTTTCGCCGTCTCGAGCGTTTGCTCAATCTTCTTCCAGTGGCTTCCTTGCCAGTAGAGTTTGGCGCACTTTGGGTTCGTGCAGACCCAAAAAGTCGAGTACACTTTAAAAGTTGCTGGGGGTACCACGCCTTCTACTCCAACCTTCGGTGTTTCCGTGATCGGCGAGCCGCAGGTTGGACACCGGGAATCTTTTGGATTGATTTTGAGGGTGAGGTTGTAGCGTTTTGCGAGGTTCGCTAGTCGTTCCGGTTCAGTGCGTCCTTGTATGAGGAATGATTCAAGGCCGCGAATGGAGGCGGTGCGGTAGAGTTCTTCGTCTGAGGTTAGCAAGATAAGGGAATCTTGTTTCGCTGCGGCGAGGAGGTCATTGTCTGAGCGGTCATTTTGGTATATGGTCTCGTATCCAAGCATGCGAAGCCATCTTGAGAGCTTCCCTAGCATCCCGTCAAGGAGGAACTTCAAGTCGATTCGCTCTTGGTTACTCGGCCTGCCGGCGGACCTACAATTTTTCCTCTCTCCGCCACCATTGTCCCGTTTACGATCGTGTAGGCCGCTCTTCCAACGCACTGAAACCCTTTGAAGGGCGAATACTTTGCTTTGCTCAGGAAGCTCTCAGGATCAACCCGGAACCTTTGCTTCGGGTCTACGAGCACAATGTCCGCGTCATACCCTTCCTTGATAGCGCCCTTTCTGGGGAGGTGGAAAATTTGCGCTGGGAGGGTTGCTGTCGCCTCAACAAGCCTTCTCAAAGTAAGCCTGCCGTTCGCAAGTTGCGTGAACATTAGCGGTAGCGATGTCTCTAAACCCGGAACCCCAGAGGCAGCTTGCCATGCATTAGCCGTAATCTTCTCTTCAATCCTGTGGGGGGCGTGGTCACTTGCGAGAATGTCCACTTCCCCCCGGCCGAAAAGCTTCCAAAGTCCGCTCCTGTCTTTCTCGATTCTGATCGGCGGTACACATATGGCTAATGTTCCAAACTGCCGAAATACCGATTGATTGAGTAAGAGATGGTGAGCGCTGGCCTCGCATGTCGCGTTAGGTGTCTTCTTGACGAGTTTCACTGATTCCGGAATCGTGATGTGACAGATGTGAACTCGCGCCCCAACCTGGCTGCTCAAGCCCAAGATTCTTCTAACCGCCGAAACCTCCACCCTGTCGGGGTGTGCTTTCAGAAAGTCGCGAACTGAATCTTTGCCGCGTGCTAGGCTCTCCTGTTGAACTTTCCGTATAGCATCCCCATCTTCAGCGTGAACGGTTACCAGAGCGTTGTTCTCCTTCGCGGCTTGAAGCGCGTTAGTCAGGTTCATTTGGTCGCTTGAATCGAATACCTCGAGGGACTTGTTTAGGTAGAGTTTGAAGGAGATCGCTCCTGTCTCAACCATGCGTCTTAATTCCGCTGGGTCGGAGAGAAGGGAGCCTTGAAAGGCTACGTTCGAGTAAATGCGTCCCTCCGCTCGCGCCATTTTCTCCGCTAAGTTCAAAGCGCTAGTGGTTGGCGGCCTTGTGTTTGGCATGTCTAGGACTGTGGTGAATCCTCCAACCGCGGCAGCTTGCGTACCTGTTTCGAATGTTTCCTTGTACGAAAGCTCTAGGTCACGGAGGTGGACATGGGCGTCTATCATTCCCGGTAGGGCCACCAGCCCCTCTGCATTAATGGTCAGGTCAGTCGAGGATGGAGGTTTCAGTTTTGTGACTTTTCTGATCTTGTCGTCTTCGATCAGTATGTTTGCTTGGGTCAGTTCGTCCCCTATTGGGATTTGGGCTGATTCGATTAGGGTCGAGGCCAAGTGTCTCTACGCAGCATCTGCTGTCGTACCAGCCAATCCAGCAGATTAATGCCTTGGGTCAGTCTTCTTCGGGTTCTTCAACTTCTGCGGCGCAGTCGTCGCAGAGGAATTGGCCGTCTTGCGACTTCATTTCGTCTGCCCATGAACCGCATTTGTCGCAGTATCCGCTTAGCGTGGCGGTTTCTTTGGTTTTTTGGACTGGTGCGATTTGGGATTTTTCCGCCATAACATCCAGCAACGCAGGCGTAATATCGACAATGTCGTTGCTGGTTATTATGCCCGTTAGCTTGCCGCCCTGAAGGACAACTAATCTCCTGATCTTCAACTGCCGCATCTTTGTTGCAGCATCGGTTACGTTCACGGCAGCATCGATGGTTGATGGTGGTTTGCTCATCGATTTGCCTGCCTTAACCTTACTTGGAAGTAGGTCGAGGGCGGCTACTCTTCTCACGACATCGCGCTCCGTCATTAAGCCCAGTGGCTTGCCTGACTTGTCGACTACGACGACGCAGCCTATCTCATGTTTCTTCATTAGTTTGGTTGCCGCGAGTACCGTATCCGTGTCGCTGATGGTTATGACTGGGCTTGACATCACATCCTCTACTTTCACTTCTGGGGGATTGGCGGTTGTTGTCAACGTGAGCCACAAGTGGAATTCTTTTGCGAGGTCTTAAGGGCTTTGCTGGGCCATCTGGGAGCGACCGGCAAGTATTATCTAGAGACGCGTTGTAGGTGGCGGCAAAGGCTAGGTTGGATCGGAACGGGAGAGAGTTGACTACACCTACACCCACTACCACTCAAACTCAGCCGAAGCCATTCCTGAAGCCCTCGTCGGTCGTCTACTGGATGCGTTTCGTCCTAGCGATCCTTGCAGGCCTCTCTAACCAAGTACTCCATATCAATGCCGCTAGTTTCGGTGATCTTGCAACTTATCTCGGGATCGGCCTGGGTGTAGTATTCTACCTGCTCTCCGTCATGATCGTGCGGCATTTGCTTCACTACGGTGAAGCTGAGCTCAGGGGCAAGAATCGAGACGTGACCCTGGGCGGCGGCACTTTCATCTTCGTCTGGATTATGGTGACCGTGCTCTTCTACACGATCCCGATCTAGAGGAAATCAATCTGCTTTCTTTGCGGTAGCAGGCTCTCCGGCGGGTTCGGCTTGTTCCAGTTTTCTCATATAACTTTCCAGTGCCTGGAAGTATCCACGGTCGAAGTCGCCGTGTAGCCCATTCTTTGTCTGTTGGCTGAATTCCCTGCGAAGGGTCTTGAGGTTCTTTGGTGTCTTCTCGATCTTCGAAAGGTAAAGGTACTTGTCTTCGTTGGATTTTGCGGTTAGGAGCAAGCCTTCGAGCGCCTTGAGGTAACCTTTCGCGGATTCGGTGGATGGAAGGGTTGCTCGTATAGTATCTAGTTCCTTTTCTGCGTCAGCGATTCTTCTCTCGATGAGTGCTTGGAAGAGTCTTTCTGTATTGAAGGTGGGGGTAGGTTCGGGTTTGGGTTTCTCATCGCCTGCGTTTGACTTCGTCTTCTTCGGTGATATCTTTGACACCTTCCTCAGTTATCTTGAATATGCGTTCCCCTTCGGGTAGGTACGGGCTGGAGATGAGCCGACATATCCTAACTGGGCCACTTGCTGTGCGCCTCAGGAACAGCCTAGTATGGCTCGTGTGGGATACTATATGTCCTCCGACCGGCTCCACCACCATAGCGAAGAACGCGTCAGGTTTAGACATAACCTGGTTCGTAACCACAGCACACGCATTGAACGCCCGAGAAAGCCTAACCAAACGGTGCAGGTGGCTGTTGAGTTTCTGTTGCCGTTCAGCAAGCATCTCTCGCCCCAGGTACTCGCTCCGGAAATGCGCAGTCAGCGAATCCACTATAATCAGCTTCACATTGTTCTCCTGTATAATCTGATCCGCCTTCTCAAGAAGAAGGATTTGATGATCGCTGTTGAACGCTTCGCTGTAGATGATTTTCTTCGCCGTCTCGGTGGGGTCAAGTCCAAGTGCTTTGGCCATGCGGACTATCCATTCGGGGCGGAATGTGTTTTCCGTATCGATGTAGAGAGCGGAGCCGTTGAGGCCACCTTTCTCTTCGGGTAATTGGACGTTTACTGCGAGTTGATGGCAGAGTATGCTTTTGCCCACTCCGTACTCGCCATAAAATTCTGTTATCGTTTGGGTTTCTAATCCTCCGCCCAGAAGTTCATCAAGTTGCTTACTGATGGTTGTGAGGCGTCGCACGTTCTGCCTCATCTTGATTAATTCGTCCGCCCTGATGAAGCTGAGCGCAAGGCTGTCCCTCGCCTCTGCGACTACCTTGGCGGCCTGTTTTTCGCCGACGCCGGCTACGGTTAATTCCTTAATCGTGGCTGTGGCGAGTGATTCGACGGTGTGAAAACCCATCTCTCTAAGTTTTTCAGCTGTAGCGGGGCCAACGCCCGGTATGTCTTCTATGAACTCATACTTCTTCTGCGGTTTCTCAACAGCCACCTCAGCTTTTTCATCCTCTAAGGGTTCCTCTAGTTTTTCTTCGGGAATTTCCTCCCGGGTCTCCTTCTCCTTGGTCTCCTTTTCCTTCGCTTTTTCTTTCAAGACTTGGGTCGTTGCCAACATTAACATCCTGCTTATTTCAAGATTGGCTAGGTTTCTTAGTGATGTTGCTTGATATAACGGAGAGAGGAGGATGAAAGTATCGTCGAAACCCTTGAAACAACCTCAAAGAGATATCGGGAACGTTTGCCAATGGCTCTTTCAGTGAAGATTAGCCCAACACTTTCAGATGCGGCGGAAACTCTCGAGAAGGCGTTCCGGGCGAGAAGCTTAGCCATTATTGTTGGTAATTGTAGAGTCGATTATGAGGGTCGGGCTTCGTCTACGTTGGAATGGGGTGAGAGAGTTGCGATGATAAAACAAGATGGATCTGTCTTGGTCCATCGGCCGACCGGATACGAACCTGTAAACTGGCAACCACCGAAATGCATGGTAAGCTTGAGGCTTGATGACGGTACTTTAGTAGTCAACGCGTCCCGTCCACAGCCTAAAGAAACCGTTTCTATTGAATTCAAAGAAATCACATTAGTGGCTACCGGGAATCTTGCGGATTCAGGAGAATTC
>Ga0326728_10013176_pt1 | contig 18059 bp, 19 predicted proteins | sample MB3enrmetagenome_FD_207602 | JGI IMG/M metagenome (GOLD analysis project Ga0326728, IMG submission 207602) | Lab enriched peat soil microbial communities from McLean, Ithaca, NY, United States - MB31MN | ecosystem: Environmental > Terrestrial > Soil > Wetlands > Peat | place: USA: New York... | reverse complement strand
GGCGCCCGGGACGTCCTCGCATTCCTTGATCTGCGCCACCCGAAGGTCCATTTTTTTGAAATCGTCGAAAGTGATGTTATCCACGGTCGATCCTCCTCAGGCTCTTTTGGCATCTAGAGCGTTCCGCAGCATAAAGTAACGATTGCGCTGGTCGGTACCGGGAATGAATTCTGTGGAACGCTATATTATAGCAGAATGGACTCGTCTTGAATAAATGTTGACCCCGGGAATGCTCCGGGTATTCCACCTTGACGTGGGGCTTCCCGACGGAGATAATTGTGGTACCTTTTTTGCGATTCGGGGGCACGACATGAAGACCTACCTCATTGGCGTCCTTGTCGCCTACGTGGCATTGCAGGCATTCAAGGGCGTCCTCGAGTACCTCAACGTGAGGCACGCGCGCCGTCAGGGGCCTTTTGTACCCCAGGAGTTCGAGGGTGTTGTCGACCGCGCGTCGCTCGAGAAGATGCTTGCCTATGTTCGGGAGAAAACGGCTTTCGAAATGGTCGCGTCAGCGGCCGGGACCCTGGCCACGATATTCTTCCTCTTCGGAGGCCTCCTCGATCGATACAACTCCTGGGTTGCTTCCTTCGGGCTTGCGCTCGTCCTGTCCGGCCCGGCCTTCTTTCTCCTCCTCTACGCGGCCGGCGCACTGCTTTGGGTGCCGTTCACCCTATATCTTGTCTTCCGGATCGAGAACCGCCACGGCTTCAACACGATGACCGGCGGGTTGTGGCTCGCCGATTTCGTCAAAAGCACGGCGCTCTCCCTTATCCTCCTCGCCCTCTCCTTCCTCGCGGGTTTTGCCCTGATATCCTGGAGCCCCCGCTTCTGGTGGCCCTGGGTGTGGTGCTTCTTCCTCTCGTTCACGATCTTCATCACCTATGCCTCCCCGTATGTGATCGAACCCCTCTTCAACAAATTCGTCCCTGTGGAGGATGACGATCTAAAGGCCCGTATCGTCCGTCTGGCGTCGCAGGCGGGCATCAACGTGAGCAAGATATTGAAGATGGACGAATCGAAGCGAAGTCGCCACACGAACGCCTACTTTGCGGGCATCGGCAGAACGAAGAGGATCATCCTATTCGACACCCTCTTGCAAGGCATGACCCCTGACGAGATCATCGCGGTCCTAGCCCACGAGATCGGCCACTGGAAGAGACGCCACCTTCTCAAAGGCCTCGCAATTAGCCAGGCCCTCTCCCTCATCGTCCTTTTTTGCTCCTACTGGGCCCTCAAAGGTCCAATCCTCGTTGCCCTCTTTGGCATCACAACTGATACCTTGCCTGCCAAGATAGTGCTCATCGCCTTTTTCGTATCCATGTTCTCGTTTTTCGTCAAGCCGGCGATGTACGGCTTTTCCCGGAGGCTGGAGAGGGAAGCGGACCGCTTCTCGTGCGATCTTGCGGGCAAGTCAGAAACCATGGTGGACGCCCTCGTGAAGCTCTCCAGGGAGAACCTTTCCAACCTCTTTCCGCATCCGCTCTATGCTTTTTTCAATTACTCCCATCCGCCGGTCCTTGAGAGGGTGAGATACATAAGGGCTTACTGCGGCGCAGCCAAGGGTGAGGGCCGGCAGGCATGATAAGGATCGGCGTGTGCTCATGGGCGGAGAAGAGCCTTGTCGCAAGTGGAGAGTTTTACCCCCGGGAGGCGAGGACGGCGGAGGCGCGCCTGCGATACTATGGCTCCCGTTTCGACACTGTAGAGGTCGATTCCACCTATTACGCCATACCCGATCAGCGCACCGCCTGGCTCTGGGACCTGAGGACCCCGGATGGTTTCACCTTCCACATAAAAGCCTACGGTGCCCTCACAGGCCACGCCATTGACCCGAGGACCTTGCCAAAGGAGATGAGGCCCGCTACGCAGCTTGCCGCCGGTCCGGGCCGCCATGTCTACGTGAGGGAGCGCGCCATGCTCGGGTCGATCGCGAAGGCCTTCCACGACTCCCTGCTGCCTCTGAAGAGGTCCGGCAAGCTAGGGCTCATGGTGTATCAGTTTCCCCCGTGGTTCGACTACAAGCAATCCAACCTCGATTACATACTGTTCTGCAGAGACCTCACAGCCGGCATGCCCCTCGCCGTGGAGTTTCGCCACGGAAGCTGGTTGACGCCCCGGGTCGCACCGGCAGTCTTCGACTTCCTGAAAAGGCACGCCATCACCTACGTCACGGCCGACGAGCCACAGTACGGCACGCTCGCCACAGTGCCTTTCCTCCCCGGAACCACCACGGAGATCGCCTATTTCAGGTTTCACGGGCGAAATGCCGAGAACTGGCTGAAAAAGAACATCGAGACCTCCCAGAGATATGCGTACTCGTATTCGGACGCGGAGCTTGAGGACTTCATGCCGGCGATGAAAGAAGCCGACAGACAGGCGAAGACCACGTACGCCATGTTCAATAACTGCCACCGGTCCAATGCGACCACGAATGCCCTGCGTCTCAAGGAGCTGCTCGCAAAGGCAGGCGAGGCAGCGTAAAGTGAGGGGGCGAAAGCTCGGCCGATCCTTTCCTTCGGAACATCGCTCTGCTATGATTGGGGAGAGCGAGACCAAGAAATGCAAGAGGAGGTCCCTATGACCCGTCGCATCCGGCGCCACGCGCACTCACGCCGGTTTCTCCTGTCCCTGCTTCTCCTCACGGGAATGTTCCTTGCCGGGCCTTGCCCGGCCCGGGCCATGGGTGTCGCCACACTGCCTGCGCCGGAGAAGCCGGCCGAAGGGGGTGTGGCCCAGGGGCCGGTCACAATCTGGTATCCCAGTGAAGCGCGCGAGACTAGCCGCACAATGGGAGCCTTCGTGCTGAGCGGCGCCTGGGACGGCGCTCCTGTGCGGGGCAACGGGGCCCTTATCCTCCTGTCCCACGGATCGGGTGGCTCGGATGCGCCCTACCACGACATAGCCCGGGTGCTTGTAGAGGCGGGGTTTGTGGTTGGGGCGCCGGAGCATGACGGAGACAACTGGCGCGATCAGTCGAAGACCGGCCCCGCGTCATGGAAGCAACGGCCCGCCGAGATATCCGGGGCTATCGACCGCATTCAGGGAGATCCGCGCTTCGCTCCCCTTTTGGACAAGGGGAGGGTCGGGGTATATGGTATGTCGGCCGGAGGGCTCACCGCGCTGGAATTCTCCGGCGCCACGTGGAGCCTGAGCAGGCTCGTGAAGCACTGCGCAGACCACTTTGAGGAGGATGCGAGGTTCTGCGCCTACCGGGAGATGGCGGCCGCCTCAGGCGGGCTCGATGACGAGACCACACAGCGCCTCAAAGCGCAATTCGTCGAGGGCGCCCGGTCGGGAATGGTCGAATCCAAAGAATACGGCTTTCAGGACAGTCGCGTGAAGGCCGTGGTCGCCGCCGTGCCGGTGGGAGCCGTCATTGATCCGGGAAGCCTTCGCGTGCCCCGCGTGCCCACGGCTCTCATCTCCGCGGGAATGGACCGGGTGCTGACGCCCCGGTGGCATGTGCTTGCCCTCGAAAAAGCCTGTACCTCGTGTACGGTCCTCGGTCCGCTTGAGGGCGGGGGCCACCTGTCTATCCTATCCCCTTTGCCGAAGGCCGTCATTGGCAGCCTCGGAGGTGAGTGGGCACAGGATCCCCCCGGCTTCGACCGTGCCTCTCTCGCGCCTCTCTACCGGAGCATCGCCCAGTTCTTCCTCCGCCTTCTCGGGGCCGACAAGGCCCGGTAAGGGAGTGCGTCTCCTGTTGCCCCTAAAGCGTGGTAAGCTATCCACACCATGGCAGCCATGATACGAACCTGGCGTCTCGAAAGCGGCCTCATTGTCGAGGTCGAGGACGAATCGAGAAACTACTACGGGGACTACCACCACCTGAAGCTCGTCATACGGTGCCGGATTGCGGTAAAAGCCGAGCACCTTGAGGCGCTGAAGGGAAGCCCGTTCTACGCAAGGGTGGTTGAGGCTATGGGTCCTTCCGTCGAATATCTCCGGATAATCGGCAGGGCGGGGGTGGCAGGCAAGGATGTCAATTCCGTCAAGGATCAGCTGCTGCGAAGCTTCGAGAGGAATGCCCTGCCCTATTTCAATCGGGAAGGCTTCGAGGCGAAGTTCGTGCGGAAGAGGTTTGGTGAGATCGAGAAAGACCTGTCGAAAAGGGACCGCGATGGAAAGAGGGATGGAGACTGACCTTGCAGTTCCCGCGTCCGGCCTGTCGAGCCGCCGAATAGGGGCAATCGTCACGGTCAGGGGCCCGCAAGGGGTGGAGTATAGGGCAAGGGTCAAGAGCATGGACGGCGAGATTGCCGTGGTTCGTGCCTTCGAAGAGCTGTCGCATCCGGCCGAATCCCCCTTAAGTATCACTCTCGTACAGGCGATTCCCAAGAAAGAGAAGATGGGTTTCATCGTCGAGAAGGCAACGGAGCTCGGCGTGTACAGGATCCTTCCCTGCCTTTCCGCAAGGAGTGCCGCTGCAGGGGATGGGGGAGGGCAAGACAAATCGCATCGATGGCCGGATATCGCCCGTCGCGCCGCTGCGCAGTGCAGAAGGCGCCTCGTTCCCATCGTTTCGCCCCCATCCGACTTCAGGCAGGCGTTAGAGTCGTTCTCTGGAGTCGCTGCCCAAAAGCTCATCCTCTATGAGAAGGAAAGAGTGGGGAGGCTGAAGGACATCGTCGCGGCGACAAAACCGCCTGACAGCGTAATCGTGGTGTGCGGACCCGAGGGTGGGTTTATTGACGATGAGGTGGCATTCGCGGCCTTGGCCGGCTTCATCCCGGTGAGCCTCGGCGGGAGGGTCCTGCGATGCGAAACAGCTGCTCTGGCAGCTCTATCAATTGTCCAATACGTGTGGGGGGATCTCTAGGTTAAAGGAGGGCGGACCTCTTACTTTCCCTCGATCTTCCTGATGCCGGCGTAATAACAGCAGCTCTGACTCTTGAAATTGTTGTCGAATACCCGCGTGTTGCCGTCCCCGAAGCTGATGCGGACATAGCAAAACCCCCCGGGCACCTCCGACCTTCTTTCTTCCACTACGACGCCCATCCCCCACCTCGTGAACCGTTTATGGACTACCTGGTCACCGACCTTCAGGAAGAGGGCATACTCCTTTTCCATAGGGAAAAAGATATATCATTCGCACCCCCAATTCAAGGGGCGCGCGGCTTATCCAAGGGCCCGGGACGCGGTCTTTACTCTACAAGCTCCAGCCAATGATAGACCTTCTGGCGCATCTGGTGGCGCAGCGTGTTGTCCGTGAGGTTGACTATGCAGCCCGGGCATGCCGTCACCACTATGTCCGCGTTCGTCTGCTTGATGCTCTCCATCTTCTTGTCGGCGATCTTTTTAGAGATGTCGTAATGGTAGACGCTGAAGGAGCCGCCCATGCCGCAGCACATGTCAGCATCCGGCATCTCCACGTAGTTAAGGCCTTTCAAGCCCTTCAAGATGGACCTCGGCTGGTCTTTGATGTTCTGATATCTCACGAGGTGGCAGGGGTCATGCCATGTCGCGGTCTTGCCTTCGAACTCCTTCTTCAGCTTCAGCTCCGCGGGATTGACCTTGAGCACGTCGACGACGAACTCCGTGGAGTCCTTGATCTTCTTCTCGAATTCCTCGTACCTCTTCCGCTGTTCTTCGTTGTCGGGGAGGTACTTGTGGTAGTCTTTCAGGGTGGAGCTGCACGTCCCGCAGCCGGTCACCACATAGTCGACCCCCTCGAATCCCTTGATGTTCTGGTCGGCAAGCATTCTGCCCGATTCGAGGTCGCCGGCGGTATAGATCGCCGCTCCGCAGCAGTTCTGGCTCTCGGGAACCACGACCTCGACGCCCTGCTTCGTCAGGAAGTCGATGAATTTCAGGCCGATATCGGGATACGCCAGATCCGTGGCGCATCCATAGAAGAAACCCACCCTCATCTTGGGCGCCTGGCCGTTTGCCGGCTTGTAGAGGGGCTTCACCTGGTCATGGAGGAAGACCTTCGCTATCTCGGGGAAGTTCCTCCTGCCCATGCCTTTGATGTAGTCGGGAAGGTGGCGGACCTTGCCTTCGCTCTTCGGGAAGAGCCACTGAAACCGCTGCATGAGCCTCGCGTAGCGCGCCCGGCCCCTCTTGTTCGCCAAGGCCTTGCGGTAGATAAAGTCCTTGAGGAAACCGAGCCCCTTTTCCTGGACCATCTGGGCCCTGGCAGCGACCACGACCCTGTCGATCTGGGTCTTGGAGGGGCAGTTGGCGACACATCTCTTGCAGAGAAGGCACTTGCCGATGATCTCGCCCATCTCGGGCGTGAATTTCTGCTCCCCCTTCATGGCCAGTTTCGCGAGATAGTTCTTTCCCCGAGCGAGGGATGTCTCCGTCTTCTCCACCTGGTACACGGGACAAAAAAAGGCGCAGAACCCGCATTTCATGCACTGGTCTGCGTATTCTTCAGCTTTCTTGAGTTCCTTCAGCTCTGCCAAGACGACCCCCTTCTTTTCGGCTAATCCCAGATCTTGCCTGGATTCATGATATTGTTCGGATCGAAGAGCGCCTTTATGCCCTTCATCATGTTCACCACCACGGGGTTGGTCACTTTGTTGAAGAACTTCTGCTTTTCAAGGCCTATGCCGTGCTCGCCCGAGAGAACGCCTCCGAGTTCGACTGCCGTTTCGATGATCTCTTCCATGGCCTTCACTGCCCTGTCGTAGTGCTCCTTGTTGCCGATGTCCGTGAGGATCGAAGGGTGGAGGTTCCCGTCACCCGCGTGGCCAAGCACCACCACGTCGACGTTATATTTCTTGGAAAGCTCCTTGCATTTCCGGATGAGGTCCGGCATTTTCGGTCTCGGCACTGTCACGTCCTCCGAGAAGACCGTTTTCGTCTTTCCATAGGTGGCTGCGAATCCTGCTCTCCGCGCGGCCCAATACTGATCGGCTTCAGCCTGGTTCTTCGCCTCCCTCACTTCTCTCGCCCCGTATTTCTTTGCGATCTCGACGATCTTCTCCGCCTCTTTTGCCACCGCTTCAGCTATGCCGTCCGTCTGGAAGAGAAGGATGGCGTCTGCGTCCTTCGGCAGACCCATGGGCATCATCTCCTCGATCCTGTTGACGAGCCAGTTGTCGATGAACTCGATCTTGGCAGGGATGACGCCGTTCTCGAGAATACGGAAGACGCTCTCACCCGCTGCTGCGGCGTCATCGTAGACGGCCATGACGGTCTTTGCCGCCTGGGGAAGAGGGTTGAGCTTCAATTCCGCCTTTGTCACGACGCCGAGGGTGCCCTCCGAGCTTATGAAGATGTGCATGAGGTCGTAGCCGACGACGTTCTTCAGGGTCCTGCCGCCTAGATTGACAATGTCGCCGTTCGGCATGACCACCTCGATCCCCAGGATATACTGCTTCGTCACGCCGTATTTGACGCATGCCGGGCCGCCCGAATTCTCCGCTATGATGCCGCCCATGGTCGCGCCAAAGAAGCTCTGGGGGTCAGGGGGGAAAAAGAGCCCCTCTTTGGCGAGCCTGTTGTTGAGGTCGAGGAGCACCACTCCCGGCTCAACGGTAGCGGAAAGGTTCTCTTTGTCGATCTTGAGGATCCGGTTCATCTTGGCGGTACAGAGCACGATACCCCCCTGAATGGGAACGGAGCCGCCGCTGACATTCGTGCCGCCCCCCCTGGGAGTAACCGGGATCTTCTCCGTGTTGGCGATCTTCACGATCTCGGAGATCTCCTGGGTGCTCGTCGGAAACAGGACGATATCCGGCTCGTGGATCCAGTTCGTGGTTCCGTCGTATGAGTAGGCCCGCAAGGCCTCCTTTGATGTAAGCACGTTCTCCTTGCCTACGATTTTTTCAAACTCTCCGATCAACCCTTCTCTGATCATCGCAAGGCCCCCCGTATTGGCCGTATTTTGGTACTTTCCCACGCCGCTTTTGTATACTATTTCTATCCTTAATCGGAAAATAAGTCAAGAGAGGAAAAGGCCCGAAAGACCCCGGCAGTCCCACGGAACATAAGGCGGCTTAAGCCCGCGCCGCGCACCCATTCCCCGCTGTGCTTACTTATCGACTATTGCTCCTTTTTAGTCCTTCCGGCGGTCCGGCGCGCGCGCTCCTTCTCGTACTCCTCGGAGTTCCAGCATGACCGAAAAAACGGGCACGTCTCACATTCATTGATTCTGTGTGCTCTTATCATGAACTCCCTGCCTGAGGCGCCCTTGACCCCGCGTTCTGCCATGTGCGCGAGACACGGAGGCATTTCCGACTTGCACCCGTGCCTGTTGTCGCAATTGATGCAATATCCGGTTTTGGGTTTCATGTCCTTGACTTTCCTGAGACCGGCGAAAGGACCTATCGGATGGGTTCGACCTTCGAAAAGCGCCGAACGCGCTTTACAATATACACGTTTCCTGGTATACAGACAATAGCCCGGCTTGCCTGACGCGGAGATGGCGCGACAACGATCGGGGACTTGACTCGTCCGCCCGGCAAGCCGACAACCAAGAACAGGACGATTACATTTCAGAAGGTTTACCTAGATCCCACAGGAGGTTTCTCGTGGAAAGACCCACCTCGATCAGCCCGGACGGCGTTGCTTACCCGTTACCCAAAGAGAAAGATTACCCCAAAGAATTCAAGAGGATAGAAGCGCTCGCCGCAGAGGCGACTAAGATTGGCCAGGAGATCGTCGTGGTTATGGGCGTCGGTTTCGTCGGCGCCGTCATGGCGGCCATAGTGGCAGATACGACGAACGCAAAAGGGAAGCCCTCCAAGTTCGTCATCGGCATGCAGAGGCCGAGCCCACGAAGCTACTGGAAAATCCCGGTGCTCAATCAGGGCATCTCGCCGGTAAAGGCGGAAGATCCGGAAGTAGATCCCATGATCAGGCGCTGCGTGCTCGAAAAGAAGACGCTCGTCGCGACGTTCGTCTACGACGTACTCCGGCTCGCCGACGCGGTCATCGTCGACGTCCAGCTGGACTACGCAAAGAACGAGCTCGGCAACGTCAGGAACGGCCATGTCGACATGGTTGCGCTGGAAGAGTCCTTCGACGTGATCGCCCGCCGCATCAAGCCGGATTGCCTTGTCCTCATAGAGACTACCGTGGCGCCCGGCACCACCGAGCAGGTTGCCCTCCCGGCCATGAGAAAGATATTCAGACAGCGAGGCATCACCGCGGAACCCCTTCTCGCACACAGCTACGAGCGGGTCATGCCCGGCCGCGACTACGTGGCCTCCATCCGGGATTTCTGGCGAGTCTGCTCAGGCGTTAACGAAGAGGCAAAGAAGAGGGTGGTCAAGTTTCTCAACGAGGTGATCAACACGCGGAAGTTTCCGCTCACCGTGCTCGACAGGCCCATCGAGTCGGAGACGGCGAAAGTCGTCGAAAACAGCTATCGGGCCACGATCCTCGCGTTTCTCGACGAGTGGAGCCTCTTTGCCGAGCGAAACGGGGTGGACATCGTCAAGGTGATCAAGGCGATAAAGATGCGGCCGACCCACAGCAACATTATCTTTCCGGGTCCGGGGATAGGCGGCTATTGCCTGCCGAAAGATGGCGGTTTGGGTGTGTGGGCCAACCGCCACATACTTGGTTTCGAGGACGATACCTTCCGGATCACCCCTCTCGCCATAGACATCAATGACACCCGCTCCCTCCACGCAGCGCAGATCGTCAGGGATGCCCTTCGCAACATGAACGTCCCCATCGCGAGTGCGGAAGTGCTGATTCTCGGCGCGTCCTATCGGGAAGACGTGGGTGATACGCGTTATAGCGGCTCCGAGATCCTCATTCGGAGGCTGACCGAGATGGGAGCGGAGATCAGGGTGCACGATCCCTACGTGGACCGGTGGTGGGAGTTCGAGAATCAGGAGGAATACCCAAATCAGGGCAAAGCCGTATTCTTCAGGAACCAGAAGAAGCTCAAAGACCTCAGGGTGCTCAAAGACCTGGACGAGGCGGTCAAGGGCATCGACGCCCTCGTCCTCGCCGTGCGTCACTCGCAATACCTTGGCCTTGACCCCGAAAAGATCGTCGAGTCTGCCGGCCATCCTATCGCCATCATCGACTGCTTCGGCATTCTGAACGATGACGCCATCCGTCGCTATTTCGAGCTGGGATGCGAGGTGAAGGGGCTCGGAAGGGGGCACATCCAGAGGATCAAGGACCAGGTCAGGCGATCGAGGGGCTGATTCGGGCTCATCTACTTCCAGGGGATAAGCCCATGACTGCTATTCCTGAAAGGACGACCCCCCTTCTTCCGGGGCCGGCGCCGTTCTTCTGACCGGCTGCGCCGGTTTCATCGGATAGGAGACAGCAAGAAGGCTCCTCGGCCAGGGCAGGGGGTGCGGCCTGTATGCTACCCCCTCCCGACAGAAAGCTTATCCCTTGGGCATGTGTTATAATGGACCCGTGAAGAAGGTGATCTCTTTCGATCTCGACGGGACCATTGTCGACGGGGCCTATGGGAACATGGTCTGGCTCGAGGGCATACCGGAGAAGTACGCCGAACGATACGCAGTGCCGGTCGGGGACGCAAAAAGGGCGGTGAAATCGGCATACGATTCCATCGGAGAGGCGGACCTGCTCTGGTACGATATCGATTACTGGGTCAGGCGGTTCGGACTGGCGGTTCGGCCTGAGGATTTGCTCGATGAATACGTCGACCATATTCGATTGCTTCCCCACGTGGCGGAAGTGGTCCGTGAGCTTAGGGGAAAATACATGCTGGTGATCGCTTCGAACGCGGCACGGCCATTCGTGGAGAAGGAGCTCTACTGCACAGGGCTGGAGAGGTGTTTCAGCCACATTGTATCGGCGACGAGCGATCTTCGGATGGTCAAGAAAGAGGAACGATTTTATCGCGAGCTGTGCCGGCTCCTCGGTGTATCTCCGGCCGAAATGGCCCATGTGGGCGACCACGCCGTTTTTGACGTGGAGGTGCCGCTCCGGGTCGGCATAGATGCCTTTCTCTACGATCCCGCCGCCCCGAGGAACGGCAGGATACTTCACGATTTCAGGGAGCTTCTCGACCGACTATGAAAAGATGCCATAAGTGCGGAGAGGCGGTCACTATTGAGAAAGTATCGAGGCGTGACGAATGTGAGGCCTGCCATTCCGATCTTCGTGTGTGCCTCAATTGCCGTTTCTATGATCAGTCGAAGGCCAACCAGTGTTTCGAGCCCCAGGCGGAGCAGGTTTTGGAGAAGGACAGGTCAAACTACTGCGATTTTTTCCAGTTTAGGGAAGAAGGCAGAAAGGAGTCCGCCAAAGACGACGCAGAGCGACTTTGGAAGGACCTGTTCAAGAAGGGGTAGGGGTTTCCCTCGCCCTCGTGTAGATCGTCCGATACCTTTCCGGATCAATGTCCAGACACGCAGTACACCCACTCTCGGCGCAGGCCGCCAGCTCTTCCTTTGACGGAAGCGGCTCGAGGAGGACCTCAAATCCTATCGATTCGTAGAGTTCCTTCATCTCCGAGAGTCTCGGCTCGTCGGCGACGAATCTCTTCTCCCACCCCTGGCTCATCAGTTCTTCCTCTCGCTTCGTCATGGAGAATAGTATACTTCTTTCGACCTCCGCGGCAAAGACGAAGTCAAGGGAGCAATTAGGGCACATCTGATCCTTTTAGATTGAAATGACGTCCGATTGGTGATTAAATGGCTGTAATAAGGTAGAGCGAACATACGAAGAAGGGCGATACGTGCCGATTCGAACCTCTCAAAAGGAGGTGTAGAAGCGAAAGGGGATGCCTGCGAGCGCCTGGAGCCACAGAGGCCGAGCCCCTCAAGCGTTGGGCCTTTCGGGAAGGTTTGCGAACCGACGATGGGCAAAAAGAGGATCACTTTCGGAAAGGGCCGGCACAACGGTCCCGTGAAAGCACTTTTTAGCGGATGGGGCGCCTTCGAGAGCGTCTGCCATGGACGCCGTCAAATTTGCCGAATACTGACTTAGGAGGTTAATGCTATGGATAAGAAATGGACAGAGATGACGCCGGCAGAGAAGAGAGAGTCACGATTCAAGAAGTGGAGCGCGGCCGAAGGGGTCAAGTTTGAAAGCCCGGACGCCGAAGCCGCCTACAAGAAGGCGATTGAGCGGTTCAGAGACATATCGCTGCTGGAGAAGATCCCTGACAGGGTGCCGGTGATGGCCCTGGGCACCTTCATGCAGACGGACCTCTACAAGGTCACCCCCTATGAGGCAATGTACGATGTGGACAAGCTCCTCGATACCCACACGAGGTTCCTCAAGGACTATAGGCCCGATTACGGCACCGGCCCTTACCTGATCGGCACCGGCAAAGTTTTCGAGATCCTTGACTACAAGCAATACCGGTGGCCCGGCCACAACCTGCCCAAGGAATCGGGGTATCAGTACGTGGAGGCCGAGTACATGACGGCCGACGAGTACGACGCCTTCATCGACGATCCGAGCGACTTCTGGGTGAGGACCCTTCTCCCCAGGATGTGCGGAGCCTTCGAGGGGCTCAAGATGATCAACCCGTGGACCGACTTTTGGGAGGTGGTCTTGGTCACGACCCACATGATCCCCTTCGGAATTCCGCCGGTTCAGAAGGCCTTGCAGGCGATGCTCGATGCAGGGAACGAGGCGATGGCCTGGATACAGAAGATCGCCGCCTTCGACGCGAAGCAGAACGGCATGGGCTTCCCCGGCATGTGGGGTGGCACGTCAAAGGCGCCCTTCGACATCCTCGCAGATACCTTGAGGGGCACGCGGGCCATCATGCTCGACATGTACAGGCAGCCGAAAAAGCTCGAGAAGGCCCTCGAGAGGGTCACCCCGCTCGCGATCAGCCAGGGCGTCCGCGGCGCCGACATGAATGGGATCCCCACGGTCTTCATTCCCCTCCACAAAGGCGCCGACGGGTTCATGTCCGACGAGCAGTTCAAGAGGTTTTACTGGCCTTCCCTCAAAGAAACCATCCACGGCCTGGCCGAGCAGGGCATCATTGCCTGGTTCTTCTGCGAGGGCGGCTACAACACCCGCCTCGAATACCTCAAGGAGCTGCCGAAGTACTCGAGCTTCTGGCTCTTCGACCGCACCGACATAGTGAAAGCCAAGGAGGCCATCGGGGCGAATCTGGGCATTGGCGGAAATATCCCCGCCGGCCTCATGCTCACCGGCACCCCTGAGAGCGTCAAGGCGTACTGCAAGAACCTCATCGATACCGTGGGCAAGGGCGGCGGCTACCTGATGTCCTGGGGAACGGCCCTTGACGAAGGAAAAGCTGACACCATACACGCGGTGATCGACTTCACCAAGGAATACGGGGTATATAAGAAGTAGCCTCTGGAAGGGCCCTGTTTTCCCGGGACCAGGTGGGCCCTATAAGGTAAGCAGATTGACCCTCCCTCTGTCATAGGAAGAGGGAGGGTCAATTCTAAAGGGGCTTAAAGGCTGCCCCCTATCGCAAGCTTCCTCATCCGTGCGGTCACTTGATCAACTTTTTGCCGGCTTCCCAGGCGGGCGCCAGTTCCCGGCCGACTGCAGCGTACATCTTTTGGGTCTGCACGAGAATCAGGGGGTTCATCTTTCTGAGGTCGGGCTGGCCGTCCGTGAGAAAGCGTTCTTCGCAATAGGCCGCGACGATCTCGCCGATGAAGAGCTCCTCCATGGGGAGATTGACGGTCTGCACGAGCCTGCATTCCGCGCTGAAGGCGCTTTCCTTGACCATGGGAGCCGTCTTGAGCTTGCCGTAGAACGTTTCGAACACGGCGGATTTGTCGTACTTCCGGCCGGAAACGAGGCCGCAGTAATCGGTCTTCTCGACCATGTCGGCCGAAGGGATGTTCACGCTGAACGTGCCGTTTTCTTTGATGCCCGCGTTTGTATAGTGGACCTTGTTCATGGTGACCATCACGTACGGCGGCTTCGGGTGGACCATGGTGAACCAGGCTATGGTGATATAGTTGGCCTTTCCCTCTACATTGGCGCCCACGAGAGAACAGGGCATGGGGTAACAGACCCGCTCGACAGCGACTTCTCTCTTGTCCACAGCGTCTTCTCCTATTCGCCCGAGGCGGGCTTTAGGGAAGGCGAGGGAAAGGCGGCGAGGGCTTCGACGAGGACGTAGGCTGCCTGCAAAGCCTCCGTGGGACACAGGGGGAAACACTCCTTGCAGCCCCAGCATTCCTTGGAGGCTATCTCCGGGACGAAGCTTATCTCCTTCCTTATTCCCCTGTCCACGAAGCCGATGGCGTTCTTCTTCTTGATCTCGTTGCAGTACCGCACGCAGAGACCGCAATGGATGCAGAATGAAGGCTCTTTTTCAAAACGATTCCTGTCTGCGCCATACTCTTTCGCCAGGTCCTGAAGATCAAAGGCGTCAGGGGCGTGGGCCATGAGAAGCTCCAGGATCATCTTACGAATCCTGTCTACCTTCTCAGACCTTGTTCTTACCACAATGTTTTTCTCTGCCGGGTAGACGCAGGAGACAACGAGCCTCGTGGAGCCCCGGCTCTCCACTTCCACGATGCAAAGCCGGCAGCCCCCGAAAGGCTCCAATTTCTCGTGATAGCAGAGGGTGGGAATAGATATTCCCGCCTTGTGCGCCGCCTCCAACACGGTCATCCCTTGCGTCGCCTTGACTTCTTTTCCATCGATCGAAAAGAGGATATCACTCATTTCTGTTTCCCCTCCCTGACTATCGTTCTCGCTTCTTCAGGGATGCGGGGCGGAACAGGCTCGCCCGAGATCTTCTTCACCGCCCGGAAACGAGGGGGGCACACTTCGAAGCACGTGCCGCACTTCGTGCATTTCTCCTGATCGACTAGGTGGATCAGGTTCTTGCCGCCCACGATTGCATCCGATGGGCACTTCCTCGCGCAGCTCGTGCAAGCCTGGCATTTCTCAGGGTCTATGTAGAAGGCGATGAGCTCCTTGCAGGAGAGGGCGGGGCACCGTTTCTCCTTAACGTGCGCCTCATACTCCTGTCTGAAGTACTTGAGGGTGCTCAAGAACGGGTTTGGGGAGCTCTTACCCAGGGCACAAAGAGCGGCTTCCTGGGCTGTCTCGGCCAGCTCCTCCAGAAGCTCGATATCGCCCTCCTTCCCCTTTCCTTTGGTCATCCTCGTGAGGATCTTGAGCATCTGCCTCATGCCTTCGCGGCAGGGGACGCACTTGCCGCACGATTCATCGGTGAGGAACTCGAGGAAGTACCTCGCCACGTCAACCATGCAGGTATCCTCGTCCATGACGATCATCCCACCCGACCCCATCATCGAGCCCGCCTTGGTCAGCTCATCGAAACCGACCGGCAAATCCAACAGGTGCTCCGGGATGCATCCGCCGGACGGTCCTCCGGTCTGCACTGCTTTGAACTTCTTGCCTCCGGGGATCCCGCCGCCTATGTCGAAGATGATGTCCTTAAGCGGCGTGCCCATTGGTACTTCCACAAGGCCGGTATTGGTTATCTTGCCGACGAGGGAGAAGATCTTCGTGCCCTTGCTCGAATCCGTCCCGAGCTGGGTGAACCAGTCGGCGCCCTTGTTGATGATGAGGGGCACGTTGGCCCAGGTCTCCACATTGTTAAGGACGCTGGGTCTCCCCCAGAGACCTACGACGTTGGAGCGGATGTATTTCGGTCTGGGCTCTCCGGCCCTGCCTTCCAAAGCCGTCATGAGGGCAGTCGATTCACCGCACACGAAGGCGCCGGCGCCACGGTGCACCTTTACGACGAAATCGAAGCCTGAGCCGAGGATGTTCTTCCCGAGAAGACCCAGCTCCTCAGCCGTTTTGATGGCGATGTTCACGTTCTCCACCGCGAGGGGGTATTCCTGCCGGACGTAGATGTATCCCTCGTGGGCGCCCACGGCAAAGGCGCCGATCGTCAATCCCTCGAGGACAGCGTGGGGATTTCCCTCGAGAAGGCTCCTGTCCATGTAGGCGCCGGGGTCCCCCTCGTCCGCGTTGACGATCACGTACTTTATGTCGCCCGGGGCATTGCGTGTCCCTTCCCACTTGCTGCCCGCTGGAAAGCCTCCTCCTCCCCTGCCTCTCAGGTTGGCTTTCTTGACTTCCTGAAGCACCTGGTCGGGGTTCATCTGGGAGAGGGCCTTGGCCAGCGCGGAATAACCGCCGATCGCCAGATAGTCCTCGATACTCTTCGGATCGACACTGACGTTGGAGCCGAACACGATCCGCCCCTGGTTCTTGTAGAAGGGGATCTCCGATTCGTGGATGATCTTTTCCTTGGTGTTCGGGTCCGTATAGAGCAAACGGTCTATGACCTTCTTCTCCTTTATGGTCTGGGAGACAATTTCAGGAACGTCTTCAGGCTTTATCTGGAAATAGCATATCTCCTCAGGGCGAATCACGATGATGGGACCGCGCTCGCAAAAGCCGTGGCAGCCGGTCTTTCTCACGTCCACATCATTGCTCAAACCCTGTTGTGAGATTTCTTCCTCAAGCTTAGCCGCTACTTCCCGGCTTCCCGAAGCATTGCACGCAGATCCTGAGCAGAGGGTAATGCACGGCTTATTCGGGTCTCTCTTCGAGAGGATATCCTTCCTGAGTGCTTCCAATTCAGCCGGTGAGTTTATCCGCGCCATAGGTTTTTCCTTACTCATAGTTTTTTAAGACGGCCGCTGTCTCAGCCGGTGCCATCTTCCCGTGGGTCTTCCCATCGATCTCCATGACCGGCCCCAAGGCGCAGCAGCCTAGGCAGTTCACCGTCTCCAGGCTGAACTTCAGATCCAGGTCGGTTTCGCCGGGCCTGATGCCGGTCACGCCTTCCACCGTGTCCAGGACGCGCTGCGCACCACGGACGTGGCACGCTGTCCCCACGCAGATGTGGATCTCGTGGCGTCCCTTGGGGACCAGGCTGAAGGCCTTGTAAAAGGTCGCTATGTGCTGTATCCGCGTCATAGGGACCTGCAGTCTTTCGGCGACCCTCTCCAATGCTTCCTTGGGAAGCCAATGATTCTCCGCCTGCATCTGCAGAAGCACCTGAATGAGCGAACTGGGCTCGCAAAGATGTTCATCGATGATCTGATCGATTCTCTCTCTATCCATGGCCTTTCGTCCTAACCCTTTTCTCTCCCTTTACCCTTCGCCCGGTCTTTCAGCTTTGGGCGGGGGCATAGCATTTCCGGCCCTCATCGTACTTCACCAGTCCCTGTCGCGATGAATTGTTGAGGTATTTCGATACCTCGGACGGGGTGAGGCCCAATATCTTCGCGATTTCTCCCGTGGGAAGGGGTTTTTCCCGGAGGAGAGAGACGATCTGGCTTATCGCCAGCTTGTCCACGATCGTCTCCTTGAAGAGCTTAGCCAGCTCGTCGCTGGCGAAGAATGTGTGGTACTCTTCCTCCGACATGGGAGGCATCCTCAGCCTTTCCCTTTCCACCAGTCTGATGTAAGGGATGATCTTCGTCGCTGTGTCGAGCTTGAACTTCAACGCATGTTCGTCTATGCCTTCACCTTTGCCAAGAGGCCCCATTTCCTTCACCTTCTTAACAAAGTCATTGACGGACTCGACAAAGAGACCTGCCTCGGCGCCGGACATGAATTGAATCCTCAGCCTTTCCGGGTTGAGCTTTAGGTGCTCCAGTATCTTTTTCCCTACGTTCACCATGGTCAGGGCATGGTAGTTGCCATGAGTGATATAGTTGCACTCACCCAGATGGCAGGCACCAAGAAACACCCCGTCCGCACCCCTTGAGAAAGCCCGAAACACATGCGCCAGGTCGACTCTGCCCGAACACATGACGCGAATAAGCCTCATTTCGGTCGTATATTGCAGTCTGGAAACTCCAGCCAGGTCAGCAGCTCCGTACGCTCACCAATGGCATACGAAACCCAGCACCCTCGGCTTGAACTTGGATCCTGCGCTCATCCTTCCTCACCCCCCGATCTTAGCATTCGCGTCTCTATTCACCATTCGTCCGTTCATACGTTCCCGGCCGCGGCTTCATCCTGCTGTGCCATCTCTTCCTCCGGAAGGGCCGCATCGATCTCGCTCATGACCTCCTCGTCGGTAAAGTGCTTGAGGCAGATGGCGTTTGTTGCGCACTTCGTGTTGCAGAGACCGTCGCCCTTGCACAGGACGGGATTGACCGTGGCTTTTCTCCCGGCCGGTGTGTCGTAAAATTCTATGGCGCCGTAGGTGC
>Ga0326728_10013174_pt1 | contig 18062 bp, 9 predicted proteins | sample MB3enrmetagenome_FD_207602 | JGI IMG/M metagenome (GOLD analysis project Ga0326728, IMG submission 207602) | Lab enriched peat soil microbial communities from McLean, Ithaca, NY, United States - MB31MN | ecosystem: Environmental > Terrestrial > Soil > Wetlands > Peat | place: USA: New York... | reverse complement strand
CGCTTTTGGGCTTCGATCGTATATCAAGCCACATGTTCGGCGGCCGCTTACTCTGCTGCCTTAGAGCTAGCACGTTGCCGTGAACGCGTTTATGACGCCGCCTTGACATGGCGGAGGTCGCCGGTTCAAATCCGGCCGAGCCCATCGTTCTTTTTAGAATCGGAGGCCAAAATAGTGACGGAAGATGAGGCAGAAAAGTTGCCAACTTCTGAAAAGTTGCCAACTTCTGCTGAAAGCGAAGAAAATGGAAAAGAACCGCCAGAAACAGTTATCGAGGATCATGGTGGCTTCATTGTAGTCCACGGCAGGCGACCTGACGGGTCGCTCGACCGCGGCATCGAATTTTTCAATGAAGAGCTGGTAGGACCCGACGAAGACGAAGACGATGTGGATGTAGACGAGAGAATCAGAGGAGCGTGGCAGAAAGCTAAAAAAATAAAGACGGTAGATATTGAAACAATTGAAGCCGTTAAAGATATTCTAGAGTCTCACGCTAAGCATATTTTCAACGCCGCCGAAACTCAAAAAACTCACGTTCCAGCCACGTCTGAGGAATCTGGGCTTTATTTTTCAAAATCTGACCTTAGCAACTTTGTAGCTAATCGTAAAGCAGGACTTGCGAAAAAATCACACGATTGGATTGAACGCGCTTCTATTGATTTGTGGGACTCTACTAACGGCGAGTTGTCGCAATCCACTTTGATGGCGCTCAAGCAAAGTACTCTCAGCAAATACGCCTCATCATATTCGCATGCAAAAGTGCTAAGCTTCGCTCGGAGTTTCTTGAAATTCTTGGCTAAGACGAAAATGGAGCCGCGTTATGCGTCAGTCGATGTATTTCTCGAAATGCCGAAAGCAGTCAGAGAGCGAAAGAGCGTGACTGACAGAATCGTTGTAAAAGATGACATCGAACACGTTCTTGGATACATCAAGCGAGCAGAAGAAAACGGAAATATTAGCACCGAAAGGTCAGCGCGGTATTCGGCATTCGTTATTTTTGGCGCGTTTACTGGTCAGCGAAGCATGGCTACGATGAAACAGCTGACTGCCGGACAACTTCGGGCTGCGTTGCAGTCTGAAAAGCCGGTCCTTAACGTCGATTCATCTCAAGACAAAACCCGCATGCAGCACTACGTCCCCCTTCACCCGCAGGTTGTAACGGCCCTCAAAACTGCTCTAGAAGGTCGCAAAAACGATGAGCGCGCGTTTGACTATGACAGCTTCCAGATGTGGGTCAAGCGGAAGAAGATCCCCATGTCACGGTTCGATGGGCATTTCGTGCTTGGAGATTTGCGTAAATTTTCGGAGCAGCACGGCGACATTATACAGTGGGATGCATCTAACCGGGCATACATCCTAACACACGCAGTAAGTGGCATCGACTGGAAGCACTACAAGCATCCGCTGCCGGAAAACGTTTACAGCACATACATGCAGTATTGGCGCGACGTTGAACTTGCGGCTTGAAAAGCCGTTGGTTGAAGAGGTGGCTCAAAAAAGGGCAGTGTCGATAAGGAGTGGAGTGCGTGCATCAGCAACGCTATAAACCCGGCTTAGACACACACGTGGTTTTTCGAACTCTGTAGAGTACTAATGAATGAGGAGGACATGGCACTCAATCATCAGGTCTGATATTTAGAATTATGTCGATCAGTTTCTTGTCAGTGCGTAGTGATTCGTTGTCTTCCTGAATAAATGTATAAATCTTAAATAGTTCAGCTTTGTTAGAGAATTGCTTGCCAAATTTCAATAAGAACCAATCTATTAAAGAGTCACAAAAGTTCTTAGCAAAATCCCTGGTAGGTGATTCGACTTCCATGACCCCTTCGTGAGCGAATCCATTTCTAATTCGCGCCAAAGTGTCTGCCATTAATTCCAAATAAGGGTCACCGGCCATAACATTTTTTAGAATATCCGTTATTTCTGGATTCTTCATTCGTCTGATTTTTATCAAGGATTCTAAGGTAAGCCAATAATAAAAAACGGAGTGGTCCAAACGATTTGCCACTGAAGCCTCGTAATATGATCTTAGAGCCTTGTTGAAGATTTCACCTATATCTGAACGAATAATCTTATCATATAAGTCAAGACGTTGATCTAAGAAATCAAACGTCTCGGCCTCGACGTTTTCAAAATAAGCTGGGGGAGAAAAAGGAAAGGCTTTCACGGAGAAGTCTTGTTCCGAAAACGTCTTCCCGCGAGGATACGCAGCCGTAAGGTAGTTTTTCTCTTTAAAAATAAACATCCAACTTTGCTCCAGAGTTGACATCTTAATTGGCCATAATTGGTGATGGGGTGCTTGCGTTTTTCTCTTTGCAAAGATTAGCAGTGCTAAGATGCTATTCATTTCTGTTGTCATGTCATCAACAGCAAAGCTATACTGACGTGCTAATGTCGTAATCATAAAGTAAGAGAAGTTTGCATTACAGATTTTCTTCTGCTCTTTCAGGTAATTTAGCACGTTAGGATTCTGATTAGAACCCGCCTTTTTGATTTCGTCGTCTATATCACGAAATTCCGACCTGAATGTTTCATAAGGGATAATTTCAAAATCATCTTCACCTATCTTGTTTGAGATCCTCTTCACGAAATTAACGTTTATCGGAAATATGAATGAAAACTGTTGAAGCGGAAGAGTCTCTTGCTTTTTGCTTATAACCAAATCCACTTCTTTTAGAAACTCTGAGTATGAGGCTCTTTCTTCCTTCTTCAATCGTTCGAAAATTTTAGCCCAACCTTCTCCTGGAAAAATTTCTGTTTCTGGCTCATCTATGTTACATCTAGCAACTTTAAGCTTGTTTTTGCGATCTGGATTATGATGCCAAAACATGGGCTTAAAGATCTCTAGAAGGTGTTGAAATTTTCTGAAGTCTTCTTCGGGTTGCACGGTGCCATTTTTGGTGATCGAGAAAGAGCCAGCTAGATCGGCTAGGTCGGCCACCAGTCTATCTTTCATTTCGTTTGAGGTCTTTTTCGCCATCTGGAATCATCCAGCAAATTTAAGAGCACAGGTTTAGCAAGAGAAATATTCTTGTTCATAGGATGGCACATAGTACAGTGATAAGGGTTCCGGCTTTGATGCCAATAGAATGTACAACTTTCGCACGGAAGCCATCATATCGTGCCTGGAGATCTGCGCAAATTCTGCGAGCAGCACGGCGACATATCGCAGTGGGATCGGTCGAACAAGAACTACATACTGACGCACGGCGTTTCAGGAGTCGATTGGAGGTTTTATAAGAGTCCAAGGCAAGAGCCGGTTTATGACGTTTATATGCAGTACTGGAAGGGCGTTACGTTCTAACTCCACTCGTAAAATACCTTGGTTCCGGGCTTGGTGAGATCTGTTTCGCTCTCACCCTCTATAATACAGATAGTTTGGTTGAGCCACGCGAGCTTCGCAGATGTCGTCATAAAGGTCACTGTGCAGACGTGCTTCCCTCCTGCAGGAGAAGGTTTGCCCGCGTAGCCGAACTTCCAGGTCACAGCATCGCCATCGAGGGTCATGATCCCTAGTCCAGTCCCGGTCGCGATGCCGTCGGGCCGCGTGAAGACACGCAATGTTCCTATATTGGTGCCCTTAACGCCTTGGGCCTTTCCGAAGCCAGTAATCTCGCCGCTCATGCTGAATTCAGTTTCGAAGCCTTCGGATCCTATTGATTTTATAGCCCCGCCCAGTGGTCTAAATTTTTCTTCAAATAGCTTTTGTCCTATAGCCAAATTCTTCACCTCTGGATACTGATGTGCACCGTCGTCTGCCTCCGCCTGCTGATGTGCACCGTCGTATTTTCTTTTCCAAAACTGCCACCATTTCTTATCACAAATAACAGAAAGACCTCCTTCTCCAGGAAGTTTGGTTATGATTGTTGCGCTTTGCATAAACCCGGCGAATACTTCTTCAATTACGAAAGCTAAGACTAGTATCTCTTCCTCCCACCAAAACTTCCGTTTCTTAAGCTTGAGTATGGCCCTATATTCTCCAGTTGCCATGTTGCCAAGCGACATGTTTTGTTCTTCAGTTGGAACAAAGAATAACCAAACAAGTTCGTCTGTTCGCGGTTTGAGTATAAGTTCTCTGAAATGGGCGGATGCCACTAATCTCATTGAATTAGCAGTCTTCTCGGTCGGCAGATCCGCCTTAGAAATGAAGCGTGGTTTGAGCTCGTACTGATTGCCAGTAGCTAGATGCTTGATTTTGAGCGACGCATCTCCGAGTGTCTCAGGAAAAATGTCAGCGTTTAGCAGAGAATACTGAATGAGTATTAAGACGGGGAGAATTGGCTGCGAAACGTTCGCCAGATCAGGAGTTTTGGCGGTGGGGTCTCTGTGGCCGAATCTGATTAGTGGAGAAGAAATGCTTGGGGGCGAAATCAGCAATGTCTGGACACCTTTGCTGCTTCTAATATTGAGCAGTCGCCATAGCACAAAGGTGATCGGGCCAATAAAAGCGACCAGAAGTATAGCGAGATCGGCAGCGACTGATATGTCCTGGGGCGTGATGCAACCCAAAATCAACGTTACTAAACTCATTTTCTAGCTTGTGAACAACTATGAGCTGCTAAGTCATCTTTCGGATTTAGGGATAAATGCTTCGTTTTTGCTGATAACGAGTCATTGCTAAAACCAAACCAAGAGGTGACGTTCTGCAGCGGGATCAGTCAAACAAGAACTACACACTCACGCATGGAGTTTCCGGAGTGGATTCGCGGTCCTATAAGCATCCGCTGCCTGAAAATGTGTACGACATTTATATGAAAGCTTGGCAAGACGTTGACTTGTCGAGCTAACTCTGTCGCTAAACTCGGTCCTTGAGACTCATTTACATGCTTAGCACGAGATGTACAAATAGTTCGATCTCTAAAAGGTCTTGCTTATCCTAGATAGCTTTTATGCCTGCGGCGGGGGATAGTATCGCTTAGAAATGATTTTTGGCAGTGCAACGTCTTCTGCCAATTTTCGTACTTCTGGGTCTTTTTCATCTTTGAGTAGTTGGCGAAGCGGCTCTTCCGCAGGCCCTCCAATTTCGCCAAGAGCCTTGGCGGCTTCTGTTCTAACATGTAACGCTGGGCTTCTGAGAGCCTCAATAAGACACGTTATGGCGCTTATGGCGCCTGCACCTTTGATCTTACCCAATGCGTGTGCTGCTGCCATTTGAACTGCTAAGTCTTGATCTTGTAGCGCATCGCACAGGGGTGTGATCGGTGCCCAATGGCCTATCTCACCCAAAGCGTCAGCTGTGCTCGACCGAACGCCGCTGTCGCCATCATTTTTAAGACTACAAATCAATGCTTCGATTGCGCTTGCTGCTTTGATCTTGCCAAGCGATATTGCCGCTTCGGCACGAACAGCAGGTTCTATGTCGTTGCTCAATCTGCTGACGAGAGGAGACCATGCGAGCGAATCTCCGATCTTGCCAAGTGAGACTGCGCCCTCCTCTCTAACTCGAGGATCAAGATCATTTAGCAACCTGGTTAGCGGTGCCCCCGCTTGATCAAGCGCTCTAGCCGTGGGGCTTGACTTGTTTGTTTCTGCCATATCTCCGAGTGCTTTAGCTGCTGCTATGCGAACATCCGCATCACTATCCTCTAGGCTGAGAATGAGGTATTGAGCAGACCTAGATCCCCCGATTTTCCCAAGCGTTTGTGCCGCATCTCGCCGGACGTACCACTCAACATCTTTTAACGTTCGATTCAAGAAATCTACCGCTTTTAAACTACCTAAGTTGCCCAGGGCCGTAGCCGCTGCATCCCGCACACCGGCATTTTCTGACATCAGTGCGTCAATTAACTTATCTTCAACATAATCGGAAGTGGGGATGCTAAAACTCATATTTCCAAGAGCATTCGCTGCAGCCCTTTGGATATCATAATCGTCGTAAATTAGAGCCCGTATTAGTACTTCCACGGAATCTTGGTATCCAATCTCCCCTAAAAGCTCAGCTGCCTTGCTTCGATCAAACCTGTCAGCAAGGTTATCGCTTCTTAATGCCTGAATGCAATATCGTTGTGCTCTAGCGTTCGCCTTATTCCGTGAGGCCCAGCTTACCCTAGTTCTGATGATTCGCTTTACGAGTCCACGATATAGGTCTCGACTAATGTAAGCGAAAAAAACGAACAAGCCCCCGATAACAGCCGCTATTAGGGGTATATAGGGGGTCCAGTCTAAGCCATCCATGAGTTCTCACGTTGATCGATCTACGTGCAAAGAGTTTCCAAACTCCTGATTGCTACAACCAAGTATTAGGCGACGCGGAATTATTTAGCCTTGCGCTTTCAGAAGTGGGGACACTGGGGTCTCGGTTTAATCGGAGACCGTGGCGCCGTCCGTTTGATTTGGGCTGAAAATTGCTATGTGTCTACCCACAAAGGGGACCAATTTGGCGCTGACCCTTACAAAAGCCTACCGCTGCCATTATTTTTGTCTTAACTTTTCTGGACTAGGCATTGCGTGGGGGTGCCAGTAGCAGCACTGCCTCAGCCTTCAGCAAGTGCTCAACTCCTAATGTGATCGATTTTGTTTTTCGCTTGCGATTTTGCCGATTTCGATTGAACGAGGTTGCGAACACAGCGAGCAACCGAGTGTGTGTTAACGTCCGCCTTCTTGGCTGTAAGCGGTTATTCTTGACAACTTTCTGCCGCCTCCCGCCCCTCTTTTTTAGCTTTATTTTTCTATTATAGCTTTATATTTTCAGAATGGCTTAGACCTCACGCCGCCGCCTTCGGCGTCGGCTTTGTTGATCTGAGCTGAAAAAGGCCCTTTTATTAAAAGTTGGCCCCCCTTTGTCGGGCTCCTATGCCATTCTAGGCGAAAATAATCCCACTTTTCGATTTCCTAAGCTATAATTCTTCTTTTTTCAAGGTTTGGGGTCTGATTTATGGCCTAGCGATCAAGCCAAGCGAGCTAGTGAGCTTGGCGGAGGCTCCACTCATGTGATTATTTTTCAAAAGACTTAAATACAGCCTTCTTTAGCGAAGGCCACCAAGACCTTGGGTTTGCAATGCCGTCAATCTGGCCGCCATTTTCTACTTTTCATAAATTATTTTTTCGGTCGGTCTGAACTATTAAAAAAAGGAGGCCCGCTTCGAGAGTGCTTACGCTGGTAGGGCAACGCCAAAGAGGTTTGCGAGGACATCACTTTGCGGACCTACCCCAATCCCCCCTGCTTAACCAGTTTGGATTAACATATTTAGTTTGTTGTCAAACGCGGCCAGTACATTTATAGAAAATAAGCGACGCCTTTTTTTTAGAGTCAGAAAATCGACTTTGCGACTACAAGAGGTAAATGTACCAGGAGATAAACTCAGTGGACAAATGTATAACTCAGGAACTAACGCCCCCTCTTGTCGTGGACCCCGAATCAACTCAAAGCGATTTTTCGAAGGCCAATTCGAGCAGCTGCGGCTTCAGACTTTTTCCAGGAACCGATGACCGTGAGCCTTTGTCCGATTGCATCTGGAATCACGCTTTGTTTATGGCCGGGCACGGTTTCAGAGTCTTTCCACTAAAGAAACGGGACAAAACCCCGCTTTTCAACGGGTGGCGAGAAAAGGCTACTTCTGACGCGGGGATGGTCTTAGATTGGACCCGTCGGTACCCGGATAGCAATTACGGTGTTGTCACTGGCCATGGTTTCTTCGTCATTGACTTTGACTTGGACGAATCTGATGACATTAACGAGGAAATCAGGAAGGTCCAAAAGAAACTTGGATCGTTTGAGCCAGGCACGGTTGTGAAAACTGGCAGAGGGTACCAGCTCTATTGTTCCAGCGGCGAGTTTGATATCAGAAACAACCACGAGAAACGCCTTACCGACAAAGTCGACATCAAAGGAAACGGCGGTTACGTTGTTGGCGTCGGTTCCACTCACCCTAACGGAGAACGCTACGAATTCTGTGATGCTCGTACGCTTAGCAACGGTATCCAATTGACGAGATTGCCTGACGCGGCATTGCACTACATCGTATCCCTGCAGGGAAGCCGAACGGCGAGCACTTCGAGTGCGGACGTCAGTTTGCGTCCCGTCAATAGTTCAGGAAGCAGAGTGCTCACTAACGCTCTCGACTGTGAAATACCGATCCCTGAAGGAAAGCGCAACGACACTCTTTTCAAGATCGGCTGTCATTATCGTGAGATGTACGGCCTTGGTGCAGCTGACATTCGAGTGATCTTGCTGGAGAAGAATCGTCAGTGCGAGATTCCGCTGACTGAATCAGAGATCAGCGTAATAGCAGAGAGCTGCGGAAAATACCCAGCAGGCAATCCTAGATATGCCCAGCCCGAAGTGGCCTCTTCCACAGACTGCACCGCCGAAGTTTTTGCGCTCTTCAAGGACAATGCGTTTGTTAAGCTTGTGCGGAAGAACGTCCAGAAGTTCCATGTAGGCGACTGGAATATTGCTGAGCTACTCGTTCTGTCGGTTGCGAGTCAGTCAGTGATAAACACCGATGGCATTCAGCCAAAGCTGAGCGGTGAGAGTGGCAAGGGCAAGACGCACGTCTCCAGATCGGTGCTTCATCTACTTCACCCCAGTATGTATCGGGCTGCCTCGTTTAGTTCAAAGGTGCTGTTCTACGACGATACGCTCACACCCAAGACCGTGATCTTTAGCGATGACGTCAGTCTCAATGACGATGTAGAAGAGATCGTGCGAGCGGCAATGTCAAACTGGTATGAGCCCACCCAGCGGATGACGTTGGATGCAAAACGAAACCCCGTGACCCTCAGCCTGCCACCTCGCATATCCTTCTGGTTCACCAGTGTCAAGACGACCTCAACGCTGCAGTTGATCAACAGGCAAGTGGAGGTCAACGTGGATGAGTCTCCAGATCAGGATAAGCGAGTTGAGGAACACCAGCGTAGGCTTTCTGCTTTGGGGATGCCTGAGTTCTACGTCGATGAAGAGGTTGAACTCCTCAGAGAAGCATTCCTGCACCTCAACCAAATCGACTTCAAAGTGAAGATTCCATTTGTCGACAGAATAAAGTTCAATGACGTCAGTAATCGGCGAAACTTCCCAATCTTTCTCGATTTCATTAAGGCTTATTGCCTTCTGAACTATGAGGCACGCCTTGTCGACGATGACCAAGCACTTATCGCAACGAGGGAGGACTTCGATAATGCCCTCTCGTTATTTGCCACTGTGGCGGTCCAACAGATCACCAAGCTCAACGAAAAGGAACGTCAAGTCGCTGCTGCGATCAAAGATCGTTCTCCTTGTGACATCAACGAGATCAGAGAAATAACCGGATTAGGTTTCTCCTCGATCTATGAACTTATTCACGGCGATAGGAAGGCCGGAAATAAGGGACTGCTTGAGAAAATACATGAGTTACGGTTATACCCGAAAAACGAGTTCAACGAGGAAACCGGCGAGAGGTGGGGAAGAAACCATTACTCCCTCCCTGCAAACTGGAAGATTGTTGACAACAGCGCATCGATAGTCTGCTGGAACGATAATGAAGAGGATCAATTTCGGGCCGTTTCGGAGCATTTCGGAGATGAGTTCCGAAATAGCGAGAAGGGCTTAGAGGGATCAGATTCCAGGTTGGGGGGGTTAACGGTCATATTATACATAACACTAACACTAATTTCGGTACTTCGGAAGAAGATAAGACACCCCTCCCTGGATCCTTTACCCCCGCACTCGACCGAAGTTCCGAAACAGAACCAAATGATAATTGGAAAAGGCCGACGGCTCCCTCAAAACCTGAAACAGATGCCCAAAACGCCCTTCATTCTATTTCAGAAACACGATCCGAAGTTGACCGGAGCGCCTCCGAAATTGATAACACTAGAACTTCTTCCGACGCCGCCGATGAACCTCAAGACTTATCGCAGATCCCTCAACTCATCCACGACTGTCTTATTGATGTAAAACAGCAACACCATGGCAAAAAGCTCCGACGAGACTTGTTGCGTTCGATGGTCGCCAACACAGTGAAGGATTTAAGCGATAACCACTACAGCGTAAAGACAGTTTTGGGTTGCTATGATCGGCTAAATTCTGAAGATGCTCGAATTAGCGCTCTTATCAACTCCATCTGTGGCGGCGAACCTTTAGTGTGCGGCGCCGGTTGAGTCTTGTTTTATCTCTGGTTAACAAGTTCAGAACGACGCAAAGACAGCTAACCTGCAGCACCTCGAAAAGCAGCAGTGCGCTGCAGTCGGGAAAATAACGTCACAATATCCCTTGCTCCTAGAGATTCAGCCGCAGACTGGAACGCTTATGGCTGGAGCGACTCGCCAGCTAATATCTTGAGGGAAGGTTGTTCGAGCGCAGTTCATCAAGATCTACAATATTCTGTCGTACTTTTGATTAGAATCCCGCGTCCTTCGCTGTAATCGTGGCCTTTTTAAATCGAAAACAATTACGTGTATAAGGACCAAAGACCTCAGCACTGAGGTGACAGGTGACAAAAGGATCTGCTAGTGGGGCATTCCAGCAGTATTTGCAGGCGATCAAAAAGAGCGTCTCGAAAGGCGATTACACCGAGATGACCCTGCGAACTCCCCTAGAGAACTTCATAAAAGATTTAAGTCCCGACTATGACGTAACTCACGAAGCGAAGAGACTGAAAGCGCTCGGAGCCCCTGATTTTACTGCATATCGATCTGGCGTCAACGTCGGTTACATCGAAGCTAAGGATCTCGGAAAAAACCTCGATGAAGAACTTGAGAGTAGGCAGCTTAAGAAATATCGAGAGAGCATAGACAACATCATCCTAACAGACTATCGGCGCTTTATTCTTATACGTGGTAATCAAACGATTTTTGATCAGGATCTATTCAGTCTGGCTGATGTGAGTAACCCAAATAGTCGAATTAGCGCCACAAAAATAGATAATTTTTTGGAACTAATAGATACGTTCTTCGGCTACAGCCAGCCGACGATACGATCAGCTCAAGTATTAGCGAAAGAACTTGCTAAGAAAACGAAGTTATTGAAAGAATTGGCAATAGAGCAGTTAAGAGATGATCTGCAAAAAGTTGACGGCGATGTGCCCCCTTCATCCCTGTACGATTTTTTGGAGACTCTGAACGAATTAATTAAAGACATAAGCGTCGAAGACTGTGGAGACGCATACGCTCAGACGATTACGTACGGGCTCTTCCTCGCCAAGATAAATGAGAAAAATAAGTTGGATAGGGATACAGCCGCTTCTCATATCCCTCGAAATATCAAAATCATCAGAAAAATTTTTTCAAGTATTGCTGGTGATTCCCTGCCCCCAAATGTTTCCTGGATTGTAGACGCATTGGTTGACATACTTAACGCCTCAGAAATCAATGCAATCCTCTCTCAGATCGATTTTCGCGGCAAGAAAGATAGAGACCCATTCACTTTCTTTTACGAAGACTTCTTGGCGCTTTATGAGCCTGAAAAGAAGAAGCATTTAGGCGTTTACTACACGCCGCGGCCCGTTGTATCCTTCATTGTAAAGTCGGTGAATCAGATTTTGAAAGATGAGTTTGATAAGCCGATGGGCCTCGCAGAGGAGGGCCTAACGGTTCTTGATCCAGCGGTAGGCACGGGCACGTTCTTGTGGCTTGTTTACCTGTCAACTCTTGTTGAACTGAAAGATAAAGGATTGAGCGGATTAATTCGTCAGAAGATAAAGAAACACATACTGCGGGATTTTTATGGATTTGAACTGCTTATCACGCCCTATATTATATCGCACCTCAAGTTGACAACTGTCTTAAAAAAATGGTTCTACGAATTTGACGACGAAGATAGGATCCAGGTATACCTGACCAACACATTGGAACCATTTGAAAAACACGCTTACATGCCTTTTTTTAGAGAACTAACTGAAGAAAGCGAGACTGCAGATGCCCTCAAGCTGCAGAAACATATCCTCGTCGTGCTTGGAAATCCTCCGTATTCTCGAAGTTCATCAAACAAATCAGATTGGATAATGGAAAAAGTGCAAGATTACAAGGAAAATCTACACGAGCGGAATATCCAGCCCTTGGATGACGATTACATAAAATTTATTCGTTTCGCTCAGTGGAAAGTAGACCAAAACGGCGAGGGAGTGGTTGCTTTTATAACAAATAACCGGTTTCTAGACGCCCTTATCCATAGGAAAATGCGAAAGAGTCTTTTGGATAGCTTTGGCAGAATTTACGTAATGAACTTGCACGGAAGCGCAAGAGAGATGCGTGGAATTCCTGAGGGCGATGAAAACGTTTTCGACATACAGCAGGGAGTTGCAATTAGCATTTTCATAAAGACGAGCGGAATTACGGACAAGAAAATCTACTATGGTGAGTTGTGTTGCGGTAGGGAAGAAAAATACTCTTGGTTAGACCGCAATACAATAAATACCGTACAATGGCAAGAAATACGACCTGAAGAGCCTTATTATTTCTTCGTTCCAAAAGATTTCGCTTTGAAAAGTGAGTATCTTAAGTTCAAGGCAATTGATGAGATTTTTCGTCTCGAAACTATCGGCGTGACAACTCACAGAGATAATCTCGTAGTTGATTTTACAGAAGCAGAGCTCAAACAGAAGTTGGATTTGTTCAGAAGCGATGGCGATCCTGAAGAGATAAAAGCCAAGCTGCACTTAAAAGACACAAAGAACTGGGGCTTCACGAAGGCAAGAGAGGCATTCAAACAGTTGGATTACTCAAAACACCTGTTTGATTATGCATATAGGCCTTTTGATATCAGAAAAATTTGTTACACACCTCTCCTGATTGATCGCACAAGAGAAAGAATCATGACGAACATGCTAAGTGATGACACAAGACGAGAGGGCAATCTAAGTCTTATTCTTCCTAAAATATTGCTCAGCAGCCATTTTAGTGTGTTTGTTACACATCATATTGCAGACAAGCATTTGCTTACAGTAAAAGACGATAGCTTCCACGTTTTCCCACTCTACTTGAGATCGAAGGGTGGCAATGACATTTTCCCTAGCAACCAAAGTGAAGTCAAGAGAGACAACGTCTGGACTCCCAACTTCACGAAAAAGTTCACAGAATTCATCATACAACATTACGAAGGTAATGCCGTAACTCCTGAGCAAGTAATTGGATATATTTATGCAATGCTACACTCGCCGACGTACAGAGATGCGTACGATGAGTTTCTGCAGATAGATTTTCCTCGCATCAATTTTGTGGAAGACTATGCGCTATTTAAGAGTCTTGCGGAAGTCGGTATGCGATTGATCAATCTTCAGCTACAAAAAACAAGATTAAAGACAGCAACGACTTTCGATGAGCAGGGTTCAAATGTAGTGAAATTAGTTAGATATGAAGAAGGAAGAGTCTACATCAATAAAAATCAGTTCTTCGGTGGTATTCCCGAAGATGCGTGGGTATTCTATCTTGGTAGTTATCAGGTTCTCGACAAGTGGCTTAAGAGTAGAAAAGGCAGAGAGTTGAGCAGCAGCGAAATAGAGCATTTCCTACAGATTGTTGAAGTCATTAAGAAGACGATCAAATATATGCACGAGATAGATGGGCTTATCCATTTCTCTGCGGCTAACACGTAGTTACTCGCCACGTAACTGAGAAGCAGCCCTTAAGTAGCGGCTCATCTTTCTCATATAAAGAATAAGCTTATTAGGCGGTGGACTATGGATATCACTCTTTCTGGAATCCTAGAACTCGTAGGCTCGCTCGATGACACTGTCGGAGATAACACAGCACGCGAGCGTTTCCGGCGGTTCCTTGATGAGAATGTGCACGAAGTAGGACAACTCAGGGATTATGTTAACGAGTGTTTGAGAATCCCAGGGACTCAATACAATAGGGCTCTGCAGGATCTTGTAAATCACATCGGACGCTTTTTGGGCTTTGAAGTAACCTTTGGCCGCTATCAAGGCGTCTCAAGTGAAATTGGCTTTGACGGCTATTGGAAATCGCCTAACGGCTTTCATATTGTTTCGGAGACCAAAACTACCGAAGTTTATGCTATCAAGACTGCGGCTCTCTTAGGTTACGTAAACGATCTTATCGATGACGGAAGGATTCCAAGCTGGGAGGAGGCGTTAGGGTTGTACGTCGTGGGGCGTCCAGACCCTGAGCTTAAGCAGCTCGAAAACGCTATTGTTGCGCAGAACTGGTCCCACAAGCTGCGGATAATTTCAGTCGAATCTTTGTTGTCACTTGCCGAGATGATGAGCCAATCTGATGTAAGTCACGACGATATCCTCGCTGTGCTGCGTCCCTCTAGTCCTACTATAGATCCAATTGTTGAGCTTATGGCACGGCTGGTGGTTCCACCCTCGCCTCTGCCTCCGCCTGAGCCTTCAACAGGCCTTCAACCGCCAATCGAGGAAGGTGGCGTCTCATATTGGCTGACGCCAGTCAAATCAGACGAGGAGGGTACAGCTGAGGATACTATAAACTCCCTCGTTCAACAAGAGCACATCTACGCCTTTGGAGAGAGAACCCCAGGAAGAAGACACATAAAGCCAGGAGATTGGATCTGCTTCTATTCAACTGGAAGAGGCGTAGTAGCTCACGCTAAGGTAGCATCAGTGCCTAGAGAAGAGCGAAATCCACACGTTCGTCATGCTGACCGGTATCCGTGGGTCTTTGATTTAGAAGACGAAACGCTTTATCTCGACGATCCGGTCGCAATCGACGCTGCTTTGAGGGCTAACTTGGATGCTTTTGTGGGGAGAGATATGAACAAAAACTGGGCTTGGTACGTCCAAGCAAACAACGAGATTACTGAGCACGACTTCAACGTTTTAACACGGCAAAAGGGGCATATTTGACGGGCCGCACGGTTTTTGTATTTTTTCTAGTGGCCTTTTTATAAACAAGAGTGATCTCATTGATTTGCCCAACGATACCAAAATGCTTTTGGCTCTTGAAAATTCTCACGTGAGTATATGACTTCGCTGACGTTTTACGGTGGAGTCAATGAGATTGGCGGAAATAAGATCCTCCTGGAAGATCAAGATACACGACTGTTTCTCGACTTCGGCATGAGCTTCAGTCTCGCCAATCAGTATTTTGACGAGTTCATGCAGCCCCGTAAGTGCAATGGTATTATCGACCTCCTTGAATTTGGCTTGCTTCCTGATTTGGACGGCTTATATCGCTGCGACTATTTAGAGCATTGCAAATTGCCTACCGAAGGTGAGTCCAGCGTTGCAGGCGTTCTTCTGAGCCACGCCCACATGGATCATTGTTCTTACATCCATTATCTCAGGGATGACATTCCGCTGTATTGCACGCAGGGTGCAAAAGACATTATGCAAGCTCTCGATGAGACGGGTTCGACTGGGACGTGTGAATTAATTTCGCTGAAAGAGTCTTTTAAAACCTACGTGAACAAGAAAGGCGAGGAGTCGAAGCTACACGGCGAGAAGACGATGAAACCGCGGCCTTACGACATCGTCGAGAACCGGTTCACTGTCGGAGAACTCGATGTAGAGGCGTTACCTGTCAGTCACTCGCTGGAAGGCGCCACTGCTTACATCTTACAAACGAGCGCTGGGCCTGTTGTTTACACAGGTGACTTTCGGTTCCACGGCTACAAGGGAGACGAGACACGGCGGTTCGTCGAACGGGCCGCTGAAGTGGAACCGGTAGCTATGATCTGTGAGGGTACTCGCGTCAATTCAACGCAGGTAGACAGCGAAGAGCACGTCAAGGAAGTCGCAAAAAAGCGTGTAGAAAAGACTAACGGTCTCGTTGTTGTCAATTTCCCTGTGAGGGATACCGACCGGATGCAAAGCTTCTTTCAGGTCGCACAACAAACCGACAGGGCGCTGGTCATCAACCTGAAGCAGGCGTACCTACTCGAACTCTTCAGGGACTCTGGCATTGAGACGCCACGTGTAGATGATGACCACATTCGTGTTTACATCCCCCGAAAAAAGTGGGGCGTGTACGGAGACGACCGTTTCTCAGAAAAGATCCAGCGAGAGGATTATGACAACTGGGAGCGTGAGTTTCTCGATCACGCCAACGCGGTGACAGCGCAAGACATAAGAGAGAATCAGGACGAATACATTTTCCGCTGCGACTTTTTCGAGCTGAAGGAGCTGATCGATGTCAAGCCGGAAGCAGGCAGCAGTTACATTCGGAGCGTGTGTGAACCGTTCGATCTGGAGATGGAGCTAGATTTGAAGAAAGTCGAGAACTGGTTGGCACATTTTGGCCTCTATCCGTATACACATATCCACGCATCGGGTCACTTGAACTACGATGAGATACGAGACGTGGTCGAGAGCGTTAAGCCGAAAGTGCTAATCCCGGTGCATACTCAACACCCCGAAGTGTTCCAGACCCTCTACGACTATGTGATTCTTCCAGAAAAAGGGGTCGCGATTAACATCTAAATGTGGCGAGCAAGCAAAAACTTATTTCTATGTATCTAGCTGGATCTCGAGATTGTCGCGCTTCCAATTCAGCCAATAAAGCATGAGCACCTGCACGAACAGCTCTGCTTCAGCCAGATCCATAGGCTCGTCTGGGAGCTCCTTTTCGCGCCCTGGCCCTCCATGACGATGATAGTTTGCGGTCTGCGAGAACCTATTCTCGTTACCCTTAATGTAGGCTCCTTTGACATATTCTCTAAAACTGGAGTCTCTCCAACCTCCGCTGCTGCGATAACGCGCATCCTTCTTAATGACCTCCCATGTTCTGTAGAGATTAGACCAGCTGTGCTGATATCCGTAGTACGTGAGTGCCTCGCTAACATTTTCATCGATCTTCACGAGCTCTAATACTGGAAAGTGGTTCTCAATCACATTTTTTTGTTTGTCCACAAGCTCAAGATCCCTGACATCGTCGCGCTCCTTAACGTCTTCTGGAACCTCCAGTCCTAGACCCGCTAATATTTTACGATAATCTGAAGGGATCAATCTCATTTTAGCAGTAGGAGGAAGAGCGCTCACGTTACACGGAGTCCCTTCTTTAAATTCAATGACCGTGGTATCAGCTTGAACTGGGAGAAAGTCTGGAACTCCCAGTGGTTCCCTCCCTACTAAAGTGAAGATCGCAACCTGAAGCTGGGCCTCTCCATTAATCAATGAGACGATCTCAATGGCTTCATTATAGATCTCCCAATCGTCTGTCATTGAATCGAAGCTGGGTGATTTCAGATAGTAATCATCGTGTTCTTCCTCCTTGTTTGTTTGAGGATTTAAACGAGCAGAGGTTACTCGATATACACAAAAGTCACTAAAACAGAATTGTTCAGAAAGAAACTTCAGATCCTGTTTTCTGCCTTACAACTGGACTGCCTTTCCCTTCAATTCAGTATAGCTCATAATGCGATAATGAAACGTTGGCGCACATATCGTTATGTTTTTGATCGCCCTTCTTTTTGCCACCGCCTTCGTTACAGCCGCTTTACTGGTGCCCCCTCATTGGCAGATTTCTTAAAGGGGGGCTTTGCAACGCTGCGGCATAAGCATCATACTCGTAGGCTGATATTGCCAGGCCCTTTGGTGAAGGTGAGATAGGAGCTGGCGTGTCGGCTAGTCGTTCACCATTTCGAGAAGCGTCCTCACCACGTCCTCTTGGGTCTGAACTTTTCCCCTCTCGGCGCTCAGCGTGGCGCGGTACTTCTCGAAATCGGCGTGGGTCTTCTTGCTTACGCTGATAGTTGCTCTATCGTCTTTTTTCATCTACGATTCATACGTTTCATAAGACATAAATACTTGCGCGTTTCTACCACTGCCGGAGATGAAATCCAATGGTAACCAACGCGTCATACAGCGTCTGCGAATACCCTACCTTGCGCGAGATTCATCAAGCCACGATAAGGGCGCACCACGCTAAAGCCGGATATGACTACCCAACAATTCATCTTCCGCCTACTTTATCGCCGCTGATAGGGTTACCGACCCATATCTTTCAAACAGTTCACAACGGCGCACTTGCATTTCTCGTCGTTGTTTCACCAAATGCGGCAAAACTTAAAAACGCCTCAGAAAGCTCCGAAACCTCCGTATTGACATGGCGGAGGTCGCCGGTTCGAATCCGGCCGAGCCCATCTGTTTTTCGTCTTTTCTCGTGGTTTTGAGACGTCTGTCATCTCCGTTCGAAAAAAAGGGCTGACTTTATTAGTTTAATTTCTG
>Ga0326728_10013173_pt1 | contig 18062 bp, 11 predicted proteins | sample MB3enrmetagenome_FD_207602 | JGI IMG/M metagenome (GOLD analysis project Ga0326728, IMG submission 207602) | Lab enriched peat soil microbial communities from McLean, Ithaca, NY, United States - MB31MN | ecosystem: Environmental > Terrestrial > Soil > Wetlands > Peat | place: USA: New York... | reverse complement strand
AACAGTGTTAAATCGAGCTGTTTTTGCCTCGAAATATCCTGGAGTTCCTCCACGGCGCCAACGATATTTCCATCGCGGTCCGTAATGGATGCCGCCGCCGCGCGGATATGGGCGCCCATTCCGCCGAACATTTTCGGCAGATGGGCTTCAGCAAAAAGTATATTGTCTCTCCACTCGACTTCATGATAATCCCCGGACACCTCCGCGCAACCATCTAACGCCGCATCTATGAGCATTGGCTTGGGTTCCCCATAGAACGGGACAGCGTATAAATAATCGCTTTTGCCGATCATCTGGTCCCTGGTGACACCGGACATTTTTTCGATGGAGCTATTCCAGATTACAACCTTCTTTTCGTGGTTTATTATAAAGGTAGGGTCCGGGAGACAGTCGAAAAGATCGATCAGCGACGCGTCCATTAGTAGAGTGCTTTCCTTCCCCGTGAGCTTGCACATGCCCATGATCCTCGTTGATTTGTATAACGAACATGACAGACATAAACCCCGTGCAGCTGGAATTTGGATCAGGTAGCAATACCGGGAAGGACAGAAAGGGCCTGCATGCCTGCTATAAAGTCCATTCGAATTTTCAGGTCTCCGGTCTTTCTCAGGCAGGCATCGGCCGGATCGACGGTTTTTGAGCGATTTCACGCAGCCCGCGGCAAAATTGACAACTACAACCCGAATGGAATTCCTTCGCCTCCAACAACTCCTTGCTTAGCGTTCTCCATGAATCGGCCGCCACATTGTAACCGCTCTACATGCTTTTATCTTCGCCTCGGTCACATCTTCGACCGTGCACTCTCCGGTTCTGCCGGCTATTGTGATTCAAGCCGGATTCGCGCGACCGGCGGAACGGTCACACAACATAACAGCGTAGCATCTCTAACTCAATGATAATGAAGTGATCCACAATACTTGAAAATCACTTCTCAGAACACATGGACTCTAAGTAGTAAATCCTCATGGCAGTCCAACATTTCTAGTTTATAGCATAACGAAAATAAATACCACGTTGACATGGATAGGGAAGAATGGCTATGAAAGAACCATGTCGCGATACGTAGACAAAAACCCTCGCGTCCGCAAGCCCGATTGGCTGAGGTTGAGGCTCCCGACGGGGGCCGGTTATGAAACGGTCAGGTCGCTGATCGGCGCGAGCGCGCTTCATACGGTGTGCCGTGAGGCGAAGTGCCCGAACCAGTGGGAATGCTTTGCGAGGCATACGGCTACCTTCCTGATTATGGGACCAAGGTGCACCCGGAACTGCCGCTTTTGCGCAGTTGAGCAGGGCCCTTCGGGACCACCCGATCCCGATGAACCGTCGAGAGTCGCTGAAGCCGCCTTCAGCCTGGGATTGCGTTATGTCGTTGTTACTTCAGTCACTCGTGACGATCTTCCGGATGGCGGGGCCGCCCTTTTTGCTGCAACCGTGGAAAAGATTCGCGAAAAGATTGCCGATGTGCTGGTTGAAATATTGATTCCCGATTTTGAGGGCCGTAAGGAGTCACTTCTTACAGTATTCGAGGCCTGTCCGGATGTGTTGAATCACAATATAGAAACCGTCGAACGCCTCTACCCTTCGGTTCGACCCGGAGCTGCATACGCGCGTTCTTTGCAAATCCTGCGCATGGCGAAAGGCTGCGACGCTTCTTTTCCGGTCAAGTCCGGTTTGATGCTCGGTCTTGGAGAGTCGCCCGAAGAGATTCATAAGACTCTCGAGGACCTCCTGGAAGCCGGCTGTACTCTTCTCACCATGGGCCAGTACCTGCAGCCCTCGGCAGATCACCTTCCCGTGCATCGTTTCGTTCATCCCGAAGAATTTGAAGATTGGAAAGAGACCGCTCTCGCGATGGGTTTTTCGCGGGTAGCGAGCGCTCCGCTGGTGCGAAGCTCATATCACGCCGAGGACCTCTTTTCGGAAGGGGAATAAGATGGACCGGCCTGAAAGAACCGCTCTATACGACAGGCACAAAGCCCTGGGGGCGCACATGGTGGAATTCGCCGGTTGGGATATGCCCCTTCAGTATCCCTCCAGAGTGGTGGAGGAACATTTGAACACGCGCAACGGAGCAGGGATTTTCGACGTTTCTCACATGGGCAGGTTCATCATCCGCGGGGCAGGCGCCCTGCCGTTCGTCCAGCATGTGCTTACCAATAACGCCGAAGCGCTCGACCTCTCACCCACGGGAGCACAGTATACGCTTATTGCCGCTGAGAGCGGCGGGGCTTTGGACGACGCATTCCTTTACCGTTTCTTTGACAATGAATATCTGCTGGTCGTTAACGCCGCCAACCGCAAAAAGGACTGGGACCATCTCCGGCGGCGCCTCCAAAGGTTTAGCGACGTGGAGCTTCTCGACCGCACGTATGACATGGCCATGCTGGCGTTGCAGGGGCCGAAGTCACGCGGGATGCTGGAGGAAGCGGTTAAGGCCGACAGGCCGGGCGCCTCTGGGTCCCGGGCAACAAGCCTGCCTGAGCCGTTTCGAAACGCCGTGAGTGTCGTGGAAATTGCCGGGGCCAGGATTTTGGTCGGACGCACCGGTTACACGGGCGAACCGCTCGCTTTCGAGATCTTTCTTGACAGGGAAGACGCACCGATGATTTGGGACATTCTCCTGGAGAAAGGGGCGAAGCCCGCCGGACTTGCGGCGCGCGACACACTGCGTCTTGAGGCCTCGCTTCCGCTTTATGGCAACGAGTATGGCTGCGACCTTGACGGTAAGGAAATTCCTTGCCTCGCCGTCCCGATCGGCAAAGGGGCCGTAAGCTTTTCACCGCTCAAAGGCGAGTTTATCGGGCGGGCGGCCCTGGCAAGACAATTTGCGGCTTACGCAGGGATAATTGCACGTGACTATTCAGCTATTGCCGACCTTCCTCGCATGGTAAAATCAGTGGCGCTCACAGATCGTGGGATAGCGCGGGCGGGCGCAAGGGTCTTCAAGTCGGGCAACCACGTCGGCTATATCACGAGCGGCACGATGGCGCCCTATTGGGTGTTGGAAGATAGAGGGATTCTCTCCCGAAAGACCGGCGAACACAGGCTGCGGGCGATCTGCCTGGCTTACATCGACAGCGACGTCATAGAAGATGACAGACTCAGCGTAGAGATCCGTGGAAAGCTTGTTGACGCTGTAGTTGTGCCCTACCATCTCAGTTCCGATGCGCCGCCGTATGCCCATGCCATAATCTATGGCCATGAACTTCCGCCGGGAATGCCGTGGTTGCCGTCGCAGAAAGCAGCCAATCAGGGAATGGGCGGTCCCTGCCCCCAAATTCCCCCGAAGGCGAAGCCCTCCACGGAATCCGGAATAAACCCTTCCGGGGGGGCGTGCGATCCGCACGCCTCCGGCATGGCGGCCGATACGGCGCCCCGCGCTCCAGCCGTTCTTCTCCAAAAAGCAATCGAGAACACCCGGTGGCGACGGGACGAGTGCATCAACCTGATACCCTCCGAGATGACCGCTTCACCAATGGTGCGCTTGCTCTCGGTAATGGATCCGGCATTCAGGTACGCCGAGCATAAAGAGTCGAAGGCTTTTTACGATTCCGAGATCTTCTATTATCAGGGAACCGAGTTCATTGCCGAGGTGGAAAGGCTGCTCGAAGAGGAATTGCGGCAGTTCCTCGGGTGCGCGGAGGTCGAAACCCGGGTCATAAGCGGGCAGATGGCCAATACGGCCGTCTTCAGCGCCATGGTCGATTATATCAACCGTGCGGACCGCCGCAGCGAACCGCGCCGCATTCGGCGGGTAATGAACAACCACATTGGCAAGGGAGGCCATCTTAGCGCTCAGCCTATGGGGGCGCTTCGGGATTTCGTTGCCCGGGACCCGCACACGGAGCGGCCTGCAGTGGTGAATTTCCCGGTGTTGGCTGAAAATCCGTATAAAATAGATGTCCCGGCCAGCCTCGAATTAATCGATTCCTGCAGGCCGGAGCTTATCGTTTTCGGCAAAAGCATGGTTCTCCATAAAGAGCCCGTGGCTGAAATCAGGCGATATCTGGACACGGCGCACATCGACGCAGTGGTGATGTATGACATGGCCCACGTGCTGGGGCTTGCCGGCCCTCATTTTCAGCAGCCTTTCGTCGAAGGCGCCGACCTGGTTACCGGTTCGACTCACAAGACTTTTTTCGGAACTCAACGCGGCCTGATAGCAAGCCGCTTCGAGGAGCAAGAGGAAAAATACGCCCTGTGGGAGGCCGTCCGGAGGCGCACCTTTCCGGGGTCGGTGTCCAACCATCATCTGGGAACCATGCTCGGGCTTCTCATGGCCGCCTATGAAATGAACTGCTTCAAAGATTCATATCAACGCAAAGTAATAGCCAACGCCAAAGCGTTCGCGATGGCGCTGAAAGACAGCGGCCTGGATGTGGCGGGCGATCCAGAAATCGGTTTTACCGAAACTCATCAGGTGATATTGAGAGTCGGATACGCCAGGGGACCGGAGATTGCACAGAGGCTGGAGGCCAGCAATATCATCTGCAACTACCAGGCTACTCCCGAAGACGAGGGGTTTACGGCTGCAAGGGGCATTCGCCTGGGAGTGTCCGAGATGACCCGCTTCGGCATGGAAGAAAACGATTTTCAAACCTTGGCGCATTTGATGAAAGAAGTAATAATCGACGGCGCAAACATGGTCGAAGAAGTCAAAGCGTTTCGCAGGCCGTTCCGCGAATTGCGCTTCTGTTTTGGCGGTGACGAATATGCGGATCTTGTGGAGAAGCTGCATAAGCTGATTAAGTGAGGGGAATGAGGGATCTGAACCGGATCGAGTGGGCGAGACTTCGCCGCTTCAAGTGGGTTCCGGCAGCGGCAGCGGCCATTTGGGTCCTGGCGGTCTGGGTCCAGATAATGCTCAGCCCTCGCGGTGACTTCCACATTCACTTCGAGCTGGGAAGGCGGCTTGCCGACGGCGTCTTTATCTATAACGGCGGCCTCGATTTCGTCTATCCGCCCTTTTGGGCATTGATCCACGCCCCGCTTCATCTCCTCGGCCTCCATGCCGCTCAGGTCATTGTCTATCCATTGGCCCTGGTTGCTATAGCTGCTTTGGTCCTGACGCTTCAGCGGCTTTCTGAGAAAAGCATGCCGCTTTCACCCGACGCCGCTTTCTGGTCCACCGCGCTGGCTGTCCTGCTCGGGTCTCTTTTCCTGGGGCGAGACCTCCCCGAGGTGGGAGTTAACACCGCCCTGGTGGCAATGTCCTGGCTGTCGGTTTATTTCTGGTCGAGAGAGCGCGACGTTGCCGGCGGGGTAATCCTTGGCTTGGCCGCCGCCATGAAGTGTACGCCTCTTCTCTTTGCCGCCTGGTTCCTGCTCAAAAGGCAATGGAAGATTGCGGGCGTCGCCTTCGCCGCCTGCGCGGTCTTTACTCTTGCTCCCGCCCTGGTGAGCGGTCCCGGGCAATACGTCCGCATGATGGAGGCCTGGACTTCGGGAGTGGTCCGTGGACTTAGCGACCCCGACCCGTCCCTCGGCCCGCTGGGGCAGGAGAAGGTGGAAAACCTCTCGCTCAGGCCTGCTCTGGCGCGCTACCTCATGCATCTGCCATACGGGCATCTGGGCCGTCCGGAAACGTCGGACAACCCGCAGCGTCCCGACGGCCCCCCGAGTCCCTATTACTATCAGTTCCTGGATTTGTCGTCATTCGAGGCTGGAATGGTCACCCGCCTTCTTATGGCGGGTCTTTTCCTGTGGATGGCCTGGCTGATGCGCCTCAGACCCGCGAACCGCAGTTCAATTGAAATCCTCTGGGAATGCTCGGCAATATCGATCCTGATACTGCTCTTTTCTCCAATCACCTGGGTTCAGCATGGAGTCGGGGTCTTTCCCGCCCTCTACCTGATCTGCCGCGCGGCCTTTGCAGGCTTTGCCCTTTCCCGCCTCCAGACCGCAGCAATGGGCGCCTTCGCCATGTTCTGCCTGATAATGAACAGATTTTTATTCGGACGGGATTTTATAAAGCTCGCAAACGCCTACCGGGTGAAAACGCTGGGATTCATTCTTCTGTTGAGTGTCGTTGTCGCCTTCATGCGCCGCTTTTCAAAGGCGGAGAGGTCCCTCGATCGAAGCCGGGAAGCGGAGAATGCATCTCACGGGTTTGAAACCGGGGGTTTGTCGTAACGGGCAGTTGCCTTTTGCCGGGTTGTTTTGCGGAGAGCTTATTGCTCATGCTTCCCTGTTGGATTTACTTCGGTGCGCCTGTTTCGGGTGGCGGAGAGAGAGGGATTCGAACCCTCGGTAGAGCTTTACACCCTACACTCGCTTAGCAGGCGAGCGCCTTCAGCCGACTCGGCCATCTCTCCGCATCGAATGTCTAAGAGCCAAGAGCCGTTAGTTTATGGTTTTCAGTTGTCGATATGCCACCCGGCCGCCTGAGGGCCGAACAGATCGACAGGGCGCTGAAAACCCGGACTCCGAACTCAAAACTAAATTTGGCGGAGGGAGTACCCGCCATTTCACCTTCCGGTAACGTTCAGGGACATCTTGCAAAACCGTTGGAAAATAAGGCTTTGCGCCTCTCATCGTCCATTATTGTCTCGCAATATCTACTACATGCTTAAATTCCGTGGGTAGAAACATGGGTAGCTTGAGGGCTTCTCCGACGTGCTCCATACCCGTTCGATAAGCCCTAAATATTAGGGTTTATTCCCTGATCCGTCAATTCTTTTTCGTGGAGGTTTCCTAGAGGGGGCACACAGCAGGCGGAATCAACAAACCCTGACATTGCAAAAACCCGCTCTCAATAATCCCATTCCTCATGCCTCACTGGCAGTCTATTTAACTCTGCACGGCAAACCTGCCATTTGGGCATGAACTGATCCATCAAGGTCATGAAGCGGTCGTTGTGAGTTGGCTCAAGGATGTGAACCATCTCATGCACAACTATGTACTCCAGGCATTCGGGGGGCTTTTTGGCAAGATCGGTATTGAGCCGGATGCTTCTGGCTTGTGGGTTGCAACTCCCCCATTTCGTTTTCATCCTCCGTACAAAAAAGCGTTCTATTTCCACGCCGATCAGCGGCTCCCACTTGGAGATTAGGGCCGCGACCGCCTTTTTGAGCTGCTCGCGATACCATTCTTCTATTACCGCCTGCTTCTCTTCCTCTGAAGAACCGGGGCGGACGTGCAAGTACATCCGGGTATGGTCGTGTCCGACTCCGGGAGGTATATTGGTCTCAACAACCCTAAGTAAATACCGTTTTCCCCAAACGTAATGGCTTTCGCGGTCAAGATACTCTCGCGGCGTTTCGCGTTCCTGTTCGCGGAGCTTCTTCTGCTGCTGCTTGATCCAGGCGAGCTTGGAAATGGCAAAAATGCGGATGGTGTCGAGATTCATCCGAAATGGCGCAGAGATGCACACCCTTCCATCGGGAGGGTAAACACTTAGGTGAATGTTTTTGATGCCCTTCTTCACCACCTCGACATCAATATCACCCAATTCGATCTTCGTGACCATCAGTATTCTTTCTGCTGCTTGATGACGAGGAAAATGCGCTCGACCTCGGCCTCGTTCTGCAATACGTCATACAGGGCCGCCTTGATAACATTTTCCTTTGCTTGAATGCCGCGCCACCCATCTGGCCGAACACCTTTGACTGCCTCATCAATCCTGATAGCCAGGTCGTCATTATGATTCAAGTTATTGTAGAGAGCACGTTTTCCGGGCGTGTTCAATTCTTTCGGCAAATCTTCGGGCTGCCCTGCCGCCACCCTCTTCGCCAACTCGGCGATCTGTTTGAGGTATCCCTCATATTCAATAGCCTTCGCTTTACGGGAGGCGATGATCTCATCAAGTAGAGCCGACATTTTCTCGTAGAAAGCCGGATCGCTCAGATGCTCCTTTATGATCCTTCTGCGGACGTTATTCTCGATGGTTTCCGCTACCGCTTCCTTGTTGCCTTTCAGTCCGTCGGGCATACTGTTGATTGCGTTCGCGATGCCCGTTTTCACAATGAGGTCCAGCAACGACATGTTGTCGAAGGGCGAAATCTTCCGTGGCTCATCGGCTTCTATGTAGGTGTCAATGAGGTGGCGCATGTCAGCCTCGTACGGTTTCAGGTCCAGGCTTTCCCCACTTGCCCTGCGGATGATCTCCCGCAGTTTCAGGTAGTGGTCGATCTCCTTCTTGACGCGGCTGATCTCAGTGTGGCTGTAACCGGCGGCTTCCAGTTCGTCGGCGATGTTGGCGAAGGCGCGCACCATGGCCACAGTCGACATATAGAAGGCGACGCGTTGCGGTTCTTGCTTCGCCAGATCCTCCGGGATTTCGGTGTTGCCGCAGAAATAATGGATATGCTCAAGCTCTCCCATGGGCGATTCAACCGGCTCGCAGAGCAGCGCGATGGCTTCTAATGCGCTATCCAGACGCTCGCGGCCTTTTTTCAGGCGATCTTTTATCAGCACCTCGGGGTCAACTCCGCCAGCGCTGTGATCCAGCTCGGACGTGTAAACCGCGATGGCGTTCTCGACCTTCTTGAAAAGGTCCTTGTAATCCACAATGTATCCGAAGTCCTTGTCATCCCCATCCAGCCGGTTTGTGCGGCAGATTGCCTGGAACAAGCCGTGATCCTGCATACTTTTATCGATGTAAAGGTAGGTGCAGCTTGGGGCATCGAATCCTGTTAGCAGCTTGTCCACTACTATCAGGAGCTTCATATTGGCGGGCTCCTTTTTGAATAACTCTTTGGCCCGCTCCTCATAGGTTTCAGTCTTGGTCATCCCCGGATTGGCTACCACGTCTTTGAGCAGTTCGATATAGGTGTTGTAGATGAACTCTTTATCCGTCTCGGTTTCCGCCCCCGTATCTTCGGTGGTAATGTCCTTGGTCTGCGGGTTGTAGGATGTAACTATCGCGCACCTGTTTTTGAACATCGTTTTCTGGAACAGGGTGAAATACATGCAGGCTTCGTAGATGCTCGACGCCACCAGGATCGCAGTGCCCCGGTTATTGTTCAGGCGCGGTTTCACACCGAAGTCGAAAACGAGGTCGCTAACCACCCGATCCATCCGGGACTTGGAGCTGAGCACTTTCTGCATCGTGCCCCATTGCTTTTTCAACTCGTCTTTCTGCCAGTCATTGAGTCCCTTGGTCTTGGCCTCAAACCAGGCATCTATTTTGTCCTGGGAGCCGAGGTGCTGATCGATATCACGCGCCTGATAGACCAGATCGAGAACCACCTCGTCTTCGACCGCTTCGCTGAACTTGTAGGTGTGAATGTAGCCCCCGAAGACTTCCAGGCTGGTCTGCCTGTCCTTCTTGAGCAGCGGCGTGCCTGTGAAGCCTATGAAGACCGCATTGGGCATAATGGCTTTCATCACTCGGTTCAGCTTACCGCTCTGTGTGCGGTGACACTCGTCTACAAACACAAAAACCTCGCCCACAGTCCGGCTAGGCTGTGCTTCCAGTTCCTTTATAAACTGGTCGAAGTTGTCTACGTCCTTTTTGCCGAATTTGTGGATCAAGGAGCAGAGAAGGCGCGGTTTGGCCTGCGCCAAGTGGGTCATGAGATCACGCCCGCTGCTGGTTCGCTTGATAGACTCGCCCGCATCGGTAAAGACCCCCTCGATCTGTTTGTCCAGTTCGTCACGGTCAGTGATGATCGCGACTCGGGCGTTGGGGTTGTTTTCCAGAATCCACTTGGCCAGCAGCACCATGACGATGCTTTTGCCGCTGCCCTGCGTGTGCCATATGATGCCGCCCTTACGGTCAAGCGCATGCCGTTGCGCTGCCTTGATGGCGAAATACTGGTGGACGCGCGGCAGCTTTTTCACCCCGCCATCGAAGAGCACAAAGTCATAAATAAGCTCTATAAAGCGCGTTTTCTCGCATAGTTTGAGCAGGTACTTGTCCAGCTTGAAGCGGGTGTCATCCTGCTCGTCTTCCTTCCACTTGAGGAAATACTTTTCTTCCGTGCCAACGCTACCGTACTGAAGCCCTTCGGAATCATTACCCGCAAAGATGAACTGCACGGTGCTGAAAAACCAGGCGTTGAACTCCGGTCGTTGGTTGGAAATGCTCTGGCGAATGCCGTCGCCAACGGAGATGCGGCTGTTCTTGAGTTCCAACACGCCAACCGCAATACCGTTCACATACAGCACGATGTCTGGTCGCCGTTCAAGGTTGCCTCGCAGCGTGACTTCCTCGGCAATCGCGAAGTCGTTTTTTTTCGGCTCCGCCCAGTTGATGAGGTGGACGGTCTCAGTGACCTTGCCCGCCTCGATCTTCACCGGCACGCCGTAACGAAGCAGAGAGTAAATCGCTTTGTTATTGCCGTAGAGGCCACGGCTGTGGTTGTGCGCCTCTGTGCGTAGGACGTAGATGGCTCTGCCGATCTGCTCCTTGCTGAAGCCTTCCTTGCTCAGATAAGCCGTAAGTAAACCTTCCTCAATGTTGCTGTTGTTATCTCGATCCTGCCAGTCTCCGAGATAGCGATATTCGAGTTCATCGCGGAAGAGGGCGATGACGCGATTTTGTGTCTCACGTTCAGGTTTGCCTATGTCGCTCATATCATCCCTTCACCAGTTTAAAGCTAATCTGGTAACGATAGAACGAGATATGTGATATGTGGGACAGCAACCAACGCATAACGCAGCTTCGGGTCATCTTCGAGCGCGATGATCGCCCCCTCGACTGTCTGGTCGTCCTCGGCGACTTGTTCCTTCACGAAACCCATGTAGCGTAGCAACTGGCCGACGACAACATCGCTCGCTCGACCGCGTTTGAGTTCGACAACCAGCAAGCGCTTCTTGTCCTTGCTGATGGCGAGCACGTCAATCGGCCCCACGTCCGTCGCGTATTGCTGACCAACAGGTTCACCGTCCTCTTCGTAGATGGAGAAATCCTTACTGAGGATCGTTTGATTCCAGTTGGCCACGAGGAATGCTTCAAGGTGGCTCTCCATCGCGAAAGCGATTGGGTCCTCGATGTCCGGGTCACCGGAGATTATTGTTAGTTGCGTGGGGACTTCACAGATGAGGCGCTCGATCTCTGCACGGTGGGTGGTGATATTGCTCACTGTCCCGATGGAACCGGTCGAGTTTTGCAGACCCTCGCTCATTGAGGAACGGGCGATGGTGGTCTCAAGCCAATGCACCTTACGCCGATGTGGCAGCACCTGTCCGGCAGCGTAATAGTAATCGCCGGTCACTTCTCCGACGCGATATGAACCTGCACCGTCCGGGCAGAGCAAAATGTCGCCTTTTTTGATTCCCTTTGAGACTGTCCAGAGCGCTCCGCAGGCAAGCCCAGCACCAATCTTCGTTTTCTCAGGACGATTGGTAAGGAATACGGGAATGAATTGTTTATTGAACTCCCGCCATTCTTCGGGGAGCTTACGGCTCAAGTCCTCGTGGATTCCGAAGTCTGTGCCGACGAAACCACCGGCAAAACATTCGGGGGCGTGGGCGCTTTTCTGGCCAAGCATCATCCGATAGTAACTTTTCATACTAACCGAATCCTCCCGGTCAAAAGATTGTGCATCATGCCCTGCTTGATCTGGCGGTATTTGGAGAGCTTGGATTCCAGTGCTGTGATTTCGGCGTCCATGTCGGAGAGGGCTTCAGCTATCGCATCCTGTTCTTCGATCCAAGTAACAGGCAGATAAAGGCTCTTTATAATTTTGGAACTCAACCCTTCCATGATACCCCCAACTGACAGCTTCTTTACTTGATCTGATATTATCCGTGTTTGGAACATCTGAAACAAAAATTCAGAACTGACTTTTAAGGGGTCGAGTTTGAGACGCAAGAGATGGCTGTCCATGATTCCCTCTGTGATTCCATTCGGCACAATCAGGCATTTCCCGACTGTGCCCATCATTGATATCAGGAAATCTCCAGCCTTAATCTCACATGATTTAAGTCTCTTAAAATGCTCACCATTAATAAACCTGTCCCCTATTTCCATGTCCTCATTAAACACGTTTTCTTGACCATAGACCTTGTAGCCTTCCTTTACTAAATACTCTTTCTTCAAGGCGCTTCCGAAGGGGCCAATTTTAATCGAATTCGCGTCCTTGACCGTGAGAGCAGGCAGTTGGAAGCAGTTCCAGTCACGGGGAATTAGACCTAGTTCTGAAGACTTGAATCCTCTACCCGTGCCTAACCCCGGTAGGCGATTCTGGCCAGTAAGCAATTCCTGCATGGCACGTTGCTTCACGTGACGTTTTTTTGCGATGAGTTGCTCCAGGGATTCAATGAGGGCGTCCACGTCGCTCAAGGCTTCGGCTATGGCTTCTTGTTCGGTTTTGGTGGGTGGGAAAGGGACTGGAATCTCAAGAAGTTTAGATGGTGAGGTGTGTTTAACTTTCGTTCCCGCTGCGGTCTCACGCACCTTGGCTCGGTAAGCATTGGAATTGAAAATACGATACAAAAAGCTTAGGCTTACCTCAGGGGATAGAACCTTGATTTTACCAAGTCGCTGGTTGTGGAGGTAGGTATCACCGATTGGCACCAATGCGGCACTTCCCAACAAACCATCAGCCTGCTCCGTCATCGCCACGATCAGGTCTCCATCACTCAACAGATAGCCGTCAGGCAATGGACCATTGTAAAACTTCTGTTTGTCGCCAACATCACGGAATCCTCCTGTTTCGTGAAAATGGCCCGGAGTAGTGAGCCGATACTTGCCGAGTGGCTTGAAATACTGACTTTGAAATCCAAAGCCGTGAACGATGGCGGCCATCCCTGCTAATGGCTTGGCCTCCCAATCCTCCGGAATCACCCCGACCTCGGTCTGTTTGTAGCCTGGCATCACTTCCACGAGAACCCCATCCTTTCCAGGTGACGGTTCACTGTCTGCTCCAAATGGGTCACACGGCTCGCCTGCTGCTGCAGCGGGGTTTCGTAGCGCTCGGCCAGTTCCTTAACGCGCCGTGTGAGAGCCAGGCTTATACGGTCCACCTCAGCGTGGATGGCGGCACCAAGGGCTGCCAGCCACTTGTCATCAACGACCAGCGTCTTGATCTCGGCTTCGGTGAGTGTGGGATATTTATCACGGGCGAGATCATCCAGCGCCTCCTCACATTCCTTGAGAAGATGTTTAAGCTCAGCTTGCTCATTGTAAAGCTTCAACCAGGCTTTGAGCGCCAAGGCTTCCTCTTTGGCTTCTTTATCGCCTTTGATCTCCTTGAGTCGCGCGGTGACGTTGGCCTTGTTCACCTTGTCCAGTTCGGAGAAGGCCCCTTCCTCCCCGCCGTGTTCTTCTTCCATTTCGGTCATTTGGGCCGTAATGCTTTCAAGCTCCGCCTCCAGTTTCGCGATTGCTTCCTGCTCGGCGGACAAGTAGCGAGCGACAATGAGGGCCTTCGGTACGAAATCGCAAGTCCAGCCCTTGTCTACCTCCTTGCCCTTGTTATTCTTTATCAGCACGCGGTAGGTCTCGGCCTTCCAGCCATCTACGGCGATGAGGTAGCAATCGTCCTGCATCGTTTCCGCCCAGTAATCCATGAGGTGTTGATAGACGTCGTACTTATCGATGAGCGGTTTGCCGCTGTAATGGGCAAGCAGCTCTTCGGAAAGATCGGCGATCACTTGCTTTGGATGACACCCGGCCTGCAAGCCCCGCAGCGTGGCGGCGCTCTTTTTGCGCCAGTCATCAAAGAGTGTGTTCATGCAGGAGATAAATGCAACAAACTCCGGGTGTTCATAAATTGCTGACTTTATGGCCTCCTTCGGTACGGCCAGGTCCAGGTAGCCAGGGCGATTGTCCTTGAATAGAACCCGCCGGAGCTGTGGGCAGATAGCCCAGTAACTCGCCAGAGCATCCACATCTACCGTGGGGATGCCTCCCCGCAGATGGCCCTCGATGTCCTGAAAGTCCTCGGCCTGCTGGCTGTCAATGTAGCGCGGGATGTTGAGATTGTACTCGTTCTTCTCGATGTGAGCGAACGATACCATGCGAGAGTATTTTGCGAGCTCCAGCCGCTTGTTGAATACATCCACGATCTTGTGGATGTCCCTGCTGCGAAGGCGGTTCTTGTTGCCGTCTTTCATGTAGCCCGCGCTTGCGTCAATCATGAAAATGCCTTTGCGGCTGTGAGCCCCTTCCTTATCAACGACGACGATGCAGGCAGGGATGCCGGTGCCGTAAAAGAGGTTGGCGGGCAGGCCGATGATACCCTTGATGTAGCCTTTGCGGATTAGGTTGCGGCGGATCTCGGCCTCGACATTGCCACGGAACAGCACGCCGTGCGGTAGAATGCATGCGCCCTTGCCGTTGCTCTTGAGCGAGCGCACGATATGCAGCAGGTAGGCGTAATCGCCCTGTTTGGCGGGCGGCGTCCCAAATCGATTGAATCGCTCGTGCGGGTCGTTAAGGGGGTCGATGCCTGTGCTCCAGCGTTTGTCGCTGAAGGGCGGATTTGCGACGACGTAATCGAAGGTCTTGAGGCTTTCCCCGTCTTTGAATTTGGGGTCGGCGAGCGTGTTGCCTTGCAAAATCAAAGCTGTGGGGTAGTTGTGCAGAATCATGTTCATCCGTGCCAAACCGGAAGTAGCGGCGTCTTTTTCCTGCCCGTAAAGCGTGACCTTCGCGCTGGCCTGATCGCCCACCTTCAAGAGCAGCGAGCCTGAGCCGCAGGTCGGATCATAAACGGTGGTGTTGCTGCTCGTCTTGGCATCGTGGATGCCGATGATCTGCGCCATGACACGACTGACCTCAGCCGGGGTGTAGAACTGCCCCTTGCTCTTGCCGCTCTCGGTGGCGAAGTGGCGCATCAGGTATTCATAGGCATCACCAAGAATGTCATCACCGTCGGCGCGGTTCTTGCTGAAATCGAGCGCCTTGTTTTCAAAAATGGCGATTAGGTTGGTGAGACGGTCCACCATCTCCTTGCCGCTACCCAGCTTGGTCGTGTCGTTGAAGTCGGGCATATCGGACAGCTTGTTGGCATTGGCAAGTGGCCCGATGATCTTCTTGTTGATCTGGTCGCCGATGTCGGGCTTGCCCTTGAGCGCGACCATGTCTTTAAAGCTGGCCCCTTCGGGGATTGTGATCGGTGCATACGGCACACCTGCGTATTTGTCGCTGACGTACTTTATAAACAGCAGCACCAGCACGTAGTCCTTGTACTGGCTGGCGTCCATACCGCCGCGCAACTCGTCGCAGCTTGACCAGAGGGAGGAGTATAGTTCCGATTTCTTGATGGCCATGTATGTCCCTTGGAAAGCCTACAATTTTCATCTTGTAAATTACTATTCTGTAAGTACAGTAGAATACAACACTGTCCAGCATTATCCAAACAGATTGAAGGTGCCATGATTGAGGGAGGAAAAAGATGCCCCGTCACTACTCCACCAGGGACTTCTTCCGCCAGATGCCGAATGCCCTGCTCGCACGGGAGCATTGGAGTAATGCCACACCCATTCGTACGATTTTCCGGGAAGCCTTTATTCGTGATGGCCCGCCGTATCTTAACCCGCATAGCTTCAGAAACACTCTTGTTCAACTGGGTCAGGATGTCTGCAAAACCCCTGAACAGTTCAAGGCGTGGAGCCAGAACCTCGGACATGAAAAAGTCTTGACGACTTTTCTGAGCTATGGCGAGGTTGCCTGCCAGCGCCAGGGGGAAATCATACGCGGCTTGGCTATGACAACACCACAGGCCACGCAACCAGATGCCAACGAGATTGCAGAGGCATTGTTTAAGAGATTGCGGGAGTCGGGAGTGGGACGTGCGGGCTAAATTGACGGCCTGTAACGGAATGCAGGTGCCACGTGCTGATCTGACAAGACCTCGTGAAAAGCTTTGAGCTTGCAGGGCAGGGCTCCCTCTCCGGGCAATTCAGGCAAGCTAAAACTATGATCTGGGCATGTAAGTCCTCCGATGATGACCCTCTGATCGAGAGATAGGAGCTGTACGTAATAAAACCTGTTTTTCTGAGTGATTGTAATTTGTTATAACGACTTAGCGGTTGTATCTCCCTTTTGCTCCATCCATTCGCTCTTATCAACCGAAAAACACTGGGGATGGCCACCTTTGCCTGATCTCTTATTTATGTTTTCTATTCCATGAGTCACCCTCAACAAGGGAGAGCATCACGCTGGTTCTTTGTCTTTAGAGGTCATGACTCTTATTGAAGTACAATCTCTCCCGTTTCCCCCCCGGAGCGTCACAATCCATGTGACATTATCACCCATTCGTTGTGATCTCGCGAGTCAAATGAAACTACCTGAAAACACTCTTCTTCGCCAACTCTCTAAAGTGGTTTTGTCTGCACATTTATTTATATGACTTCATCGCACAGCCAGCTTCAGAGGCTCGCCTGAATGGACGGACGTTCCGATTTGGTCTCGAGCTGTGATTGCCGCCTCGATTGTTGTTCCAGGTGGAAGCCCCTGCGGTACGGTAAACTCTTCGCCAATCTTGCCGTCGCCATTCTGTTTGTTCAAGGTCGATATTGTTGCGGCTGTAAAACTAATGGAATAGTCGTATGGTGGCTTTCCGCCTGAGATTTGCGCAGTAATCTTGAACTTCTCACCTGGATTAGCGAATGCAGGCTCTAATGTGGCCTGCGCGATTCGCATCTCTATCACCTGTGTCGGCGCTGTAGATAACTGCTGAGATGACAGGTTGGCAGTCGATCCGAAATAGAATCCGACGATCGCTCCGAGCACTCCAATCAATGGGCTAAGAATTTCTTTTGCCATGGCAACATTTTTTTCCGCCCTTGTGTCGCTTGTACTGACAGCGAAGACGGTCACGATCAGCGCTATGCCAACTGTCGACACTGCGATAAGAAAAGTAATCAGCCCTCTCGCCACGCCAATGCTGGAGAGTTCTTCTAAGAGAGTAGTTTGTCGTGTGTCGAACACTCTTATGACAAATGGTAAAAAGAGTGAAGCAATGATCAGGACAAATATTAAGCCAACCACTACCACTGAGAGCCAGACGGAGTTAGTTTTAAGCCACTCTTTCGGGCCTGTTAGTTCCGTTAACGTTGGCCTCAGCCCTGTCAAGTCTGCGACGGGTATATTCGCAACGTTACCTTCTGCTCTCAATTCAGAAGCAAATCCGGAGTTGTTTGACTCACCCTTTTGGTCTGGGCTGTCCGCCATTTATCACTTTTCCTTGCGTCTGTATCGCCATCGAGAGGGTTCCCTATAACGAAGATACCAAGCCTAAGCCGTAACGCGAGTTACAATTAGCTGGTGATTATTTTGCATCTGAGAATCAGGAATTCGAGTACCGACATCATGGGACCGTACGAGCTTACCAATTCGTCTAGCGATTGCCTCAGGGGTTCGTCTCGAAGGGTTGCATAAAAATGGTCCAGATAGAGGCGGGCCTCGCTTGCATGGCGATCATGACTCTCTCCCTTCTTTGCCATCCACCGCCAGTACGCTTTTTTGTTCGCCAATGCCTCTTTCATTTCCTCTGGAAAAGAAGGCTTGATCTGTTTCGCAAGGTCATTGTTTCCCTTGCATGACGGAATAGCCCAAACGTTCCTCAGTGCGGCTATGTAATCATCGTCGCGCCCAAAGGCATTCTGGATAGGTTTTCCCTTCGCTTCCCAAATTAGGTAAGCTTTCATCCGGATACATGTGTCAAAACTCAGATCGTCGAGCAGTGGAATCCACACATTCTTGACGTCGACACACTGCCCCTTTTTACAGCACTCGAGAAGTCCATCACAAACCCGAAGCGCAACAGCAAGCCTTCCCTCCGTCGCTTCTTTTCTTGTCAGTGGTCTCCTGGAGCGAAATAGGAGCCCATAATAGGTAGACAGCATGTCGATGTCCTGCTGATTATTCAGGCCTAGTGGGTTGATGAAATTACTATCCACAGTTGACGGCTTCCATGGCTCACCCACGATAGGAACAGGCAAAAGTGACGGTATATCTTCAAACGTCGAGCATTTCTCCTCAATCAAATGGTTACATGCATGTTCCATTCTCCACGAATCTTTGGAGTCATTCTTTGTGTGGTCATTATTTTTGTCAGTCATGTGGTTCCTCCTTTTTGCGGAGAAAAATGGCAGGGAGTCCAGGGCTTTCAAGAGCACTCGAAATTCAGAAGAGCGACTGGTTAAGAGTCGCACCAAGCATGTGG
>Ga0326728_10013171_pt1 | contig 18064 bp, 22 predicted proteins | sample MB3enrmetagenome_FD_207602 | JGI IMG/M metagenome (GOLD analysis project Ga0326728, IMG submission 207602) | Lab enriched peat soil microbial communities from McLean, Ithaca, NY, United States - MB31MN | ecosystem: Environmental > Terrestrial > Soil > Wetlands > Peat | place: USA: New York... | reverse complement strand
GTCCAAAATAATTCTGGGGAGCAAGAGGGAAGTCACAAGCTTTCGCCGGGTCTACGGTGAGGGAACGCCCGGGGAGTTATTTGTGCTCCAGGGTTCCACCGGATACCTGGAGATCGCTGTGAAAAATGGATCGGCCGCAGCGGCACTGGAGCTAAAGGCAGGCGCAGCTATAGGCGTCGTGCCGGGCTGAAATGTTTTATCGGGAATCCGGAATTTTGAACCCCATGCAACCTTCTCTATTCCAATCAACCTGTCGCAACTCCACTCTGCGTGTTGGACCCGCAGGGTGGAACTACAAAGATTGGGAAGGGATCGTTTATCCTGCGGTGCGATCGTTCGACGCGCTCGCGTTTCTGGCGGACTATTGCGACACGATAGAGATCAACAGTTCGTTCTATGCGCCGCCGCGTCCGAAAGACACTGCCGCCTGGGCCCGGAGAGTGCAAAATAATCCGCGATTCAAGTTCACGGCAAAGGCGTGGCGCAGAGTTTCGCATGAGAGCGGCGCGGCGGAGAAATCCACACTGTCGGCCGATTGCGAAGAGATGCGTCGCTCGATAGCGCCTCTCGTAGAGGCGGGGGCGCTGGGTGCTCTTCTTGTCCAGTTTCCATGGCGATTTCGCTGCGCGCCCGAGAATATGGAATACCTGGAAAAGCTGTTCAGCATGCTGCGGGATTTCCCGCTGGTGCTGGAGGTGCGGCACGGGAGCTGGAACGAGGAATCCTTTTACGATTTTCTGCGGGAGAAACAGGTCGCTTTTTGCAATGTGGATCAGCCGGTGATCGGGAATTCCATCAAACCCGGCGAGCGAGCGACGGCGCGGTTGGGCTACTTCCGGTTGCACGGGCGCAATTACGGAAACTGGTTCAAGGAGGATGTCGGTCGGGATGCCCGTTATGACTACCTGTACACGAAAGCGGAGGTCCGTCAGCTTTCGGGAAAGATCCGACGACTGCACCAGAGCACGGAAGAGACGTATGCGATCACGAATAATCATTTTCGGGGCCAGGCGCTGGTGAATGCGATGGAGCTTCTCGAGGAGCTGGACGGCGTGCCGCCTGCGGTCCCGCCGCTGCTCGCGGCCTCGTATCCCGACCGTTTTTCTCGAAAGAGTTAACAGCGGATACACGCGGATTCAATTTCTAGTTATTGGATCTGTCCAGATCCTTGTTAATCCGCGGTCAAATGATCTTGTGGCAGATTTTTTCTTTCGCCGGTGGTATAAAAACCTCGTGCTTTATTGAAACGCCGGGGTAGTTCAATCGGTAGAGCAACGTACTGGAAATCCCCCATACGCTCAGAACTCGGTTAATAGAGAACACGGAAAGCGCGGTTCGAGTTTAACTTTTCACCGAGAAAACCAGCCTTGGGCCGGTGCCGAACAGCCGGCTCTCCATAGGGTTCAGTTCCTGGATCGTCGCCTCCAGAGCCTGCCGGACATTCGCCCGGTCGGGAGCCTCTAGTTCAACAAGCACTGTGTCTTCTTCATAAGTGATCGAACCGGACTGATGAAAAAGCGATCGGAAGATCGTCAGCCAGTCCCGCGGATCGCGATAGTGAAGGAAGAACTTCCGCGCCAGCAGCCGCTCGGCGTTGTATGTGGCCAGCTTGATCGCATTCACCATGTTCCTGCGATCAGTCCGCTGGATGGCCTGATGGGGCTTCTCTTTGATGTCTCTCAGCCGTATCTTTGCCGGCGTCTGGGCCATGCGGTTCTCCAGGCGCGAGAGGCGCCCGTAGAGAGTGTCAATCTCGCGACGCAATCTCGAGTGGGCAAGCTTCAGTCCACGGACCGTCCTGCGCACCTTCTCGTCATTAAACTCGAGAGCTTGGCCGAGCTCGGCTTCCTTGAAGACAATATCGTCCTGCACCTCGGCAAGCTTCCGCTTCAGTATCGTCCGTCTGGGATTGTCGACCATCCGTTCGTCTTCGTGGTAGTCCGCGCCGTACTGGATCAGTTGCTCCACTCCGTAGTTTTCCGATAGGTACTTGAAGCTGTTCTCCTGCCGCCAGCGCATCTTCAACAGATGGACCACCTTTGCCGAAGGCATCTCGGGGCAGTTGGTCAGCACCGGAATCTGACCGTCTTCATCCTTTACGACCAGGGTTCGAAGCAGCCCGGCTCGCCTAACACGAGTGCCTTTCTCGTAGATGCTATACACGTAACGCTTTGTCTTGTTGATCCCCGCCGGGTCCACCACTTCCCACCAGCGGCGTTCAAACCGGTCTGCGGGGAACCGTCGCTTGGCTTTGCGGCCTTTCAGATACGTTATGAATTCGACCCCTTCGTCGGTCAACGCCTGGAACAAGGGCCCGCTGTAGCCGCCGCGGTCGAAGATCAACAGGATCTTCTGGTCCTTCGCCACGGCGCGGATCTCCTTAACGACCTGCAAAAGTACTTTCGAAAGGTGGTCATTCAAGGGCCGGTTGATGAAAAACAAGGCGCGACCGGTCGCATCATGAACATAGATGTCGGTCTTTCCCGGCTCGGCCAGCCGGCGCCGCGCATTCCACCCCTTCGGCAACGGGTCCATCCCGCTGTAGGGGCAGAAGTGCCCGTGGATGTAGTAGGCCCCCTCCCAGACCGGCTCCAGTTCGACGAACGCCGCGAGCAGGTTCCTCATGACCGCATCCGGATCGACGCACTCCACCAGATCTCCCACGTGGGTCCGGAGGGTTTGCACCGAGGGAGCGCCCGACAAGCCCAGCAACATCCCGAAGTCCCGCCGCACGGCGGTCTTGAATCGCTCAATCGACTTGAAACGAAGCGCGAAGCCCAGGGCGATGATGCCGATCAGTTGCGCGGCAGCCATCCGGCTGCGGTCCAGCCGCGCGCCCAGCGATTGGAAAACCGACCACAGCCCCAATTGTCCCAGGGCAACGTACAGCAGCATCGCGCCAGCGTAATGGGTCTGCCCCTGCGGCAGTTTTTCGGGGCTCGCTTCAGGACCAGTCGTAAGTGCCGGCAGAAGCTGTTCGGGTTCCGGCTCCTGGACTGTGGCCAGAACGCGTTGCTCCGGCCGCTGCTTCAAAAGGATGCGCCGGACCGTTTGATAGGAAATCTCCTTGCCGCTCTTTTGCAACTGCGCCGCGATCGCCTTGTGGCTGAGACCCTTCTTCTCGAGCTCCAACACCCGGGTCTCGATCAGCGGAGTCACCTTCATCGGTCCGTGCGGGCCGCGGCGGCCTGCATGCAACCCGGCAGATCCGCTTTGACGGTATCGGCTACGCAACTGGCTGACGTATATCGGAGTCACGTCAAATGCCTCGGCGATATCGAGGGCTTTCAAGCTTCCGGCCTCGGCGAGTTGCACGATCACATGTCGTCGGCTACCGACATCGGAAACCGGAAAACTGGCAATGGGAGTGGCGCCCACGTGGACGACCTGATGGTCCCCAGTTTGAGTCACATCGAGGCCGGGTGGAACAACCAGAGGGGGATGGACGCTGGCCGATGTTATGTTTTTCATTCCCGGAAGGATAACACAAATCAGGGAAATAGTTAAACTAAATAATGTATCATTTAGAAATTTTTATCTTCTTCGGGATCAAGCAATTGCGGGACGGCTTTTCCCGTTAACCGAGTTCTGAGGCTATGGAATAGCTTCAGTAGTCCTTAGGCTCCTATCTTGCGGGAAGCCTTTCCTGCTCAACCGTAACCTCTTTTACGTTAGAAAGCGGAATCTCTTGGGAAGATCCATCCATCATTTCAATTCGCAGTTTTCCGGTCATATCGGTTGAATGCCCCGGCTTCGTGCAAGAAAACCATTCACCATCGTCCAGTGTCCGGGATTGAAGCAGAGTCATTACTACCTTATCAATCAACATCGTTTTGTTCGCCATGTTCTGTTTGTCTTCTTGGAGGCTTTCCGGGGTGAGGTTTTTACATTATTTTACGTCAAGCTGATGGGCAGGTTGGGGTTTATTCCCCTTCCTCCGCATCCTGATACCCCACAGAGAGGAACGGGGACGATAATTGACTTTACCCCTGAGAAGGTCACAACGCAGGAATGGGCATATCCTTTTGGGATTGGTATCCCAGTTCTAACCCTGGAGAAGCTCAATATCGTCCTGCCTGGCTGTCCAGACAGCACCCCCAATAGCCATTTTCATTTTATAGAAGGTAATAGTTGTCCCAAAAACAGTGTAGTGGTTTACGGCTATGACCTCCCCCACTTTTTGCGCAGCTAGAAACCGTGCCTTGTCACCGATTTTGAATGGAGGCGGGTCTTGAATAGGGCCTTTGTCCACGGCTTGAGTCCTCAGGATGTGTGATCTCTAATAATTACTATACTCCCGAATGATCGATTATTGATACAAATTATCTCTAAAACTAACACAAAGCACCAGATTTGCTAACGACAGAGCCTTCTGGGTAGAGAGTTTGTGCTGACCCATTAGAAGGAGCGGCTCTATCTGGAGAAGGTCCCCTCAGCCCCGTGTGATGCGTGGCTCTGCTTGGCTTGGATGCTGGCTTTAGGGTTGGAGAGGCAGTTTCTTTGTTGAAAGAGGATTGTCAGGTTAGAACCCGTGAACGGAGCAGAATACGAGCTTCTTCGCATTCGGGACGACAAGTCAAAGAATGCGAAACGCTATCTTTCCTTGACTGAGCGAGTTCAATCTATGCTGAGGGGAAGGGTTGAGAGGAATGATTCCAACTGTATTTTTTTCAATGAAAACGGGGATGGCCCTTATCGGATATCCTCTCTTGATCATCAGAATAAAAGGCTGAGAAAACAGCTTCAACTCCCTGAGGATGCTGTGATACACTCTTTGCGCCATACGAGGCTGACACGCTTGGGAGAGTCAGGAGCAGAAGAATTTGCGATTATGAAGATGGCGGGGTACTCGTCAGTGACGGTGAGTGAGCGATATACTCACCCTAGTTCTGAATCCGTTGAACGGACTTTCTCGAAGCTGCAAGAGTTCAGTGCAGGTGCCATTAAGCAGCGACCCGCCACAATGGCTGACTCGAGGCCTAGAGTGCTGGAAACGTCTGTGGTGCAAGTTAAGTTGATTGAATAATTTATCCCATAAATGCCGGGGTAGCTCAGTCGGTAGAGCAACGGACTGAAAATCCGTGTGTCGACGGTTCAATTCCGCCCCCCGGCACCAGATAAACCCACAACCTATCAATAACTTACATAGATTTAAGCTAATCCGACATATTATCAAACTGCCCTCACTGTGCTTGAAACTGTGCTTGAGTTTGCGTCTAGGCGCCGCGCAGCCATGTCAAGATCACCGTTGCTGACGATGTTGTACCGCTCGAAAACAGATCGAGTCTTGTGCCCGGTCATGGTCATAGCCACACGTTCCGGGACGCCGGCCCGGACAAGGTTCCGGACCGCAGTCCTGCGAAAATCGTGAGGAATTCTACCCGGGATTCCGACTGCCGCGCATGCTCTTTCCCATGTGCGCCGAAACTCTTTGATTGGATTTCCGTTCCTGTGAAATACCCAAGGACAGATGATGCCTTTCTTTCTTAGGGCTTCTGCTTTTTCCTTTTGTGCTTGCAGAAGAGTTCGCAGTTTGGCCGTAAAAGGGAATTCGCGGCCCTCGCTGTTCTTTGTCGTACCCGGCTCCAAGCGGACCCGCTCAGCCTCGAAATCCACTTGAGGCCATTGCAGGAAGCGTACCTCGCTCCGAATTCTCCAGCCGGTGATGTAAGCAAACCGCAACAATGCTTCAACGTCGCCGGAGAAATGCTTGCAAAAAGAATCGAATCGGTCTTCCTCGAAAAAACCTGTCCGGACGTTGTTTTCCTTTAACATCGGGATGTAGGGTTTTGTCATGATCTGGCCAGCTTGAACCGCAAGAGAAAAAGCGCGCTTTATGGCTGCCAGCTCCCGGTTGATCGTGGCGTTGCTGGCGCCCTCTTCCTGCCGTCGATCGATATATTTGCGGATTTCAACCGTTGTGATTGCCGATGCGCGAGCTTCTCCTAAAAAAGGCAGAATATGGTCCCGCAAGCGGGTCTCGAGGTCCGCGATAGAACGCTTCGCATTGACTCGATAATCATTCACAACATCTGCTGCCAGCTCCGAGAATTTCATTTTCCCCGTCTTCGGCGTGATCGGGATCCCCTTCGCGATGTCACCCTCCTTCCCGGCTAAGAAGCGCTTTGCTTCAACGAGGCTCGAGGTTTCAGTGCTCTCCCGGAACTGCTTTCCATCGCGGTAGTAGGAAGCCCAGTAAATACCTCCTTTGATTTTCCGTCCGGTTTTTTGGTCCTTCCATGTCCGCTTATAAATGCTGCCCATCATTGCCCTCCGGCGGGCCGGTTTCCCGGTCTCTTGAATTGCATTTTACTGCTATTACAATGCAACAGCCAAGTTTTGCGGTTTTTGTGGTGTTACCACTTGAAACTTTGATAGATTCTCTTCGCCATGCGTTGCAAGCTCATTTGCAATGTGTGGTAGGGGCCTGTCGATGGGTTCCAGCCATCGGTGGGCCCGCGCAATGCTGGTTATTTCTTCAGTTTCTTTTCGACTCGCTCCACATAATTCTCGATCAGTCTGCGAACAACTTCGCTCATGTCTTTGCCTTCTTGAACACAAGCAAGCTTGAATCGTTTGTGGAGTTCATTGGAAAGGTTCACGTTGTATTTGACCATGCATTAATTTATAAGTAAGTAAGGAAATAAGTCAATAATAAATCAGTCTGCATCCGGGTCTCGCATAGTTCCTACTAAGCCAGTCCATCTAACTTACACAACAGAGTTTCTGTAAGTTCGGTTTGGGTTGAAAGGAATTTCTGGCGGCCTTTTGCGGACTCGCTGTATTCCTTCCATGCTCTCACCGGCGTGAGTCTGAGCGTGCACACGAAGCTTCTCGCTTACTTGAAATTTTGGAATGTTCGATCCCGGTTTGAAATATTCTACCCGAACCCAGCCAATCTTCCATGCCACTTTAGCTGGACTCCTCCTCTACCGGGCTCGCAATGCCGTGATTTCTCTGCATGGGTTTTGGTCAGGAACTGTTGTTTTATCCGGATCCGTTTTCTGCGGAAATCCTGATTCGGAGATTCTCCGCTCATGACTGTTTTGGTCCGCGGGGCGAGAGGTTTTTTCAGTTGCATTTTCTCACCATTGAACCTCATCCTGCGAACTTATGCTTTCCTGTTTATATGGGAAACGGGATTTTTGTAAGATTGTTTTTATCCCTTACATTTTTGAATCAATCGGTCGATATCCTCCCGATCGACCATGATCTTTCGAATCGTATGCTCAGTGCTATGGCAGGAAACCCCTCCGTTCTGGCCCTTTAGCCTTGAACCAGGGAGCCTGACAATGGGTAGGATTCCATCGAGGCAGTAGTCCCGGAGCAGCCAATAAGAGAGTCCGGAGTACGCGGCGGCCTGACGTAAAGTCATAAGACGGCCCGTTGTTCGTTTTGCAGCCTTTGCTGAAGACGTGTCGGCATCAGATTCTATTGGTTGCTCTTTGTTAACTATGTTTGGACTATGCACGACTAAAGATCCTTGCCGCATTTTGAGTTTGATCTCCATCGAAACTGCAATTATTCACGCTAGAACTCATCAAATTGGCAGTGAGAGGCTTATGATATGGGAACCACGCCGATCGTCGATTCCTGACCGGTAATTGCCTCATGAGGAGGCCGTTTTGCAGATTTAAATCGACCTTTCCGCATCCGCTGCTCGAGGTTTTTTCCCATGCGATAAGGCAAAAACGGACAGGTCCTGCTTGGGCACTCCCGGACAAGCTTCTGATTCCCGCCCATGCAATACAGGCAGAATTTCCGGATTAGCTTGACCGAAGGCCTGCGGCCGCCCATGCGGTATGGAAAGAAAATGCATGGATGATCGTAAAGCTCATCCCCCTGGCAGTTGTTGACGGCAGAAGCACTGCCGACACAATCAATGCAGTGTGCATGGATTGCCTGCCTTGGTGTCAACAACTTCCGGATGGTGGCATTGCCAGGAGTTCGCGTCCCCTGCTCCTCACGCATCAATCTGGATTCAGCTTCATTTATGGTCGTTCTTTTTTCTGTTTCCATGGATCGTATGGCCAATGATATTTTGCTGATAATTAAGCGGTTAATAGCCTCTCCAAAATAATTTCTGACCCGAAGGGCCATTGTTCAGCGCGGGCTTCGGACGGTTTGCAGTGTATGGCATGGCGCCTGCTCATTGCTTCGCTCCCAACAACTGCACTTCCGGATCGCAATTACATGGACCTTTACCGGAAAGAAGATTGCACCAGTCATCATGAGCAATGCCGACGTGATTCACTCCCGGTCCCACAGGATTGCGGCGCAACGTCTCGATCAATTTGATGAGGTAATTCTCAGGTCGATGTCGGCTGGTGACGATCAGGATTCCAACCTTTTCGTTGATCATTTACCCTCCAAATCTTCAAAAGGTGGAAAAGGTGGAAAAAGTTGTGAATTTTCCCAGATTCACAAAAAGGTGGAATGAATTCCCCTCTTTAAGGGGAATTCCACCTTTTTCTTCCCACTTTTCACACGGCTGAGAATTCTTCATAAATTCCACCTTTTTCCGCAGTCATACCCCCCACCCATCTGTAGGTCGCGGTCGCTCCGCGTCCGCTGTCATTGTCTACGCGAGCCATTCGCCCCTTCTCCACCAGGGCGTACACTGCCTTCCTTGCGCTTCCTGGTGTGCATCTGTCTGCATGACTGGTGATGTCAATCAATTTCGCGACTCTGTCCGGCTGCCTCATCATGTAATCAATGACATAACGCTCCGGCCGGCCAATATTCTGGATCGGTGTCTTTGTATCAGCGTCTGTGAGCCAAAATTTTCCGAGGTCAAAATGAGCCGTAGCCGCAAATGGGGTAACGAGGGAATCTCTGGCTTTCTCGGCTGTAAACTGGATCAGGTTGGATGCGGGATCAGATTCACAACGCAGCATGACGTCCACCAATCCCTTGATGCTGGAGTGTCCCCGATAGGATCCTTGCTTGTTAAGGTGATGCAACAGCCAAATCGCGCATTCCAAATTTTCGGCCATGGTCTTAAGCCTGTGGATGACGGGAGCAAGTTCCTGTCCGCTGTTTTCGTCCAACCCGAGAGTGAAGTCCTGCAAAGCATCCATTACGACGAATCGGGCCTCGGTCTCGATGATGATTTGCTTCAGGCATTCGGTGCCTTCAGAGGTGGCAAGTGTAATACCGGCTAGGGTTGTGAATGCGATGGGCAGGTCGGGTCCTGCCTCCTGAGCTCTCATGCAGTCGCCCAAACGGCTTTTTAGGCGCCGCTCGCCTGACTCCTCGTCAACTATCAGGACTTGGGAGCGAAATGTCTGGTGGCCAAGCCATTGTTTGCCAAGGGCAACACAGACGGACAAATCCAGCGTGCTGAAGGTCTTTTTGCTGCCGGCGTCGCCCACAAGCACGGTCACATCACGCGAACCAACGAGATCCTGGATAATCCATTCTTTTGCCGGCTGCGGTTCGAGGGCCTCATATGCCCAGTGGATGATTGAAGGCTTTTCCTGGTGTTTCGTCGGCTTCCATTCCGGTGCCGCATCAGCGAGCCGGCATAACTCTTCAGCTGCAGCCTCGGGATCACGGCCGACAAGCCAATCGGAAACATCTCCTTTAGGAGGCAATCCTGTGAGCTTCAGGACTTTTGCAGACGCCACTTTTCCATGCAGATTGGCGGCTATCAGCTCGGAATGCTTTTCGCCCGGCTCGTCATTATCGGGAAGAATTGTTATGTGCTGATCGGCTCGGAAATACTGATTCAGCTCGGCGGCCCACTTTCCTGCTCCGCCATTGTTGCAGGTTGCAGTAAGTCCGATCCTGAGAAGATTGTCGACGTCCTTTTCTCCTTCAGGAATGAAGGCATATTCAGCCCGGAGCAATTCAGGCAGACGATAGGGAAGACGTTTCAGTCCTTTAATGCTCCAAATCCATGCGTTCTTGCCATTCGGTCTACGCTGGCTGAAATTCTTGGGCTCGAATCGAACCGCTTGGTAGGAAAGCTCCCCATCGGCATTCCTGTAATCGTACGTTGCAATGATTCGATGTCTTTCTGATTCGAAATGCCCGATACTATCCTTAAAAAGATCCCTCGTCTGAATTCCCGCCGCTTCGAGCACCCGTTCCAGCTTGCATCCTGCATGGCAATAAAGCAGGATTTTCCCGCTATGATCGATGTTGATGGAAAGGGATGCCTCACGGTCATCATGGCTTGGGCACCTGGCCTCAAACTGGTTTTCACCACATGCTTTGAAGCCCGAGAGTCGCCTGAGTCGATCAAATGCGGAACCAGTCATTATGAGTCATCACAAGTTATTCGTTCACGGTTTCCTTCATACGCTCAATAAAAACATCCAGATCATGACGATCAAATAGAAGCTTTGCGATTTTCCGAGCTCTTGCGTGCGCTATCACTCTGCCGGAGCGATCACCAATATGCTGCCCGGCAATCCTATATGCTGCAGTATCCTATCAGTCGCATAATCACGGATTGTTGCTTCGCCTACGAAGAGATAGGCCGATGCGAGGTGGATGTCGAGCAGACGCGGCCAGGTCGCAATAGTGACTGGAGCTTTTTTCACGATTTCTCCCGTTAGGGTTGAAGGTTATCGATCCTCTCGAGTGCGACCCGTTCTGGTTTGACTTTTGTCAATATTCCTAACTCCATTCCGCTCGTATTTTCCGTCTGCAATGTTTTTTTAAGATTTTCAAAGTTGTTCTCCGAACCGGACTCGGCATAATAAACGCTCCTGCCAAATGAGGCCGTGATCCATTTGTTCCTCCTGCAAGCTTGAATCCTCATGTTTGCGTATCTCAGTTCCTGGGCCGCAAATTAAATTTTAGCCTCTAATAGATAAGTGTGGTAAAAGTGCCCAAAAACTTACCTCACTATTTTTAAGAGACGACGAGTTTTCAGCCTTTGCGTGGGGGATGCCGACCGTAGGGCATGCATATTGAAGAGCTTAGAGCAGATTCAAAAGCGAACCATGATTTTACAAAAAAATGCAAAGCCGCAGGGATCTCATTGAGGATATCGGTAGCCCGACGTTTGAGTGCAATGGGACTTCTTGAGAAAGGGAAGTCCTCATCTTTACGAAAAGGGATGGGCCTGCCCACTGGGCCCACTCAAGCAGGTTCGAGGGGTTGTGCCAATGTTTCAACTAAAACGAGAAAAATTTCGGTAACGGCTCAGTTTGAAGTTCCAGTTTCGACCCCTTGCGCACGTTCCCTCAATCGCCAATCGAACGAATAACTCTCGCCGGATTTCCTCCGACAAGGGTATTCGGAGGAACGTCCTTGGTGACCACCGAACCCGCCGCGACGACCGAATTCTCGCCCACGGTTACGCCACCGATGATGGTCGCGCCGGCTGCGATCCATACGTTTCTCACAATCACGATGGGCTTTCCGATTACGCAGGCGCGTCGCTCGGACGGTGCGACCGGGTGGCCCTCCGTGATGATACTCACGTTCGGCCCGATCATCACGTCATCGCCAATGCTAATCTCGGCAAGGTCATATAGAGTGCAGTTCTGATTGATGAAGACGCGATGGCCAACGCGGATTTCGAGGCCATAGGCAGTGTAGAAAGGCGGAATGAGCCGAAATCGGTCATCGACCTTCCTGCCAGTCAGCTCGCTGAATAAGGCTCGGATTTCATCTGCATCGTCGAACGTCAATCGGTTGATAGCGGGGGTGATCGCCATCGCCCGCCTGGTATTCGCGAAGAAAGCATCCGCCTCCGGCGTTCCCATGTGAATTATTTTGGTGCCATCGTCATTTGTCATCCGTTATTTCCCCGGGTTGCGGTTGACCGTATGTTTTGGCGCACGAAGGCCGCGCCGAGATTCGCTGAGTATACCCCAAAGCTGAAGGGCCGGAATCCGGCCAGGGTGGTAATTCAAAATGGCCCACTAACAAAATTTCAAATATTGTAAAAAGTATTTTTAGTGTCCTATGTCACAAATGCCCTTGATAACCGTCTAATATAGTATGAGCAAATCGAAGTGATGGTGAATGGAAAGCGAAGGTGGAATGAAATCGGTTCCCGACAACAGCTCTCCGACGCCATTACAAGCGCAGAGCCGGTTTCATTGTTTTGATTTTTTCACATGTTCATCACCAATGCCTTTCTGCACCGGCTAACCATAGGCACGAGCAAAAGGATGGACCCGAGCGAAAAGGGGAGGTCCATCGGAAAAAATCATGGACAAAAAGGGGAATGACGCTGGATGCCGGCCAAGGTTACACGCGGTATAAGGCGTGTGCGTATGGAGCCTGAGTCGATTGGGATCAATCCAGCCCCCAAACTTGCTGGTCCCGGCCTTTGATCGTTTGTGGCCCATTTTGCGAAAATAAAAACTTTTTGTTCATGCCAATGTCACAAACGCCTGTGTCGTGCAACTAATTATATGTAACAAAAAAGCAAATTCGAAAAAGTGAGCGGGGATGACAGACCGCTCCTGTTGGCGGTGCAATTGAGAACAGGCAATCATGTTTGCCTTTTTTTATTCGACAGGAGCGCTGCCGTGGATCGATGCAGAATGGAGGTGGATTGTGGACCTGGAGCAAGCTAAGGCTGCATGGCAGAGACATAAGCGTGCGGTAGCTTTTTCTCGAATGACCGTGAAAGAACAAATTGAAGAGATAAAAAGGATTTGCGAGGCCCGGGATCGCAGATTCAAAAACAGCCAGCTAAGATTATTGTTGATTGGAATAACCGTTTTGATATTTCTGGCTTGTTGCCTGGACCGTCGACTTTCAATTCTTTCCAATATTGGATTAGGAATGATGATACTCTGCTTCTCGGTCTGGCTGATATCCACCTACGTCTTGCAGCGGAACCTGCGGGAAACTCATTATGAACTCCCGGAAAGAGAATTTGAGATGGCGGAAAGAGCAAAGACGATGGCACAAATCCATCATCTGAAATGGAGTATCTTTTTGCTCCTGCCGGCCACATGTTTGGGCTTTCTGTTATGGCAGGTGGCGCCCGGCCATTCGCTTCTCAGAATTCTGCTGGCGTCCACCGCAGTTGTTGCCAGCTATATCTTATCGTTTTGGTTTTTCTGTAAGATGCGGAAACAGCCTTTGGCCCTGCTCGAAGCCATCGATGAGGAATTGCGGCGTCTGGCACTGGCACCCCAAGGTGTGAATGAGTGACGGACTTTAATTCGACAGGAGCCCTCCCGGTGATCGATTCCGGTGAAAAGGCAAAGCTCATCCAGCAGATCATGGCTCAGCACGGACAGTGGATCCGCATCCTGGCAAAGGACAGCGCTTCCGGAGACGGCTGGAAAGATCTCGAACAGGATATTTACCTGGCCCTGGTGTTGGGTCTGGACAGTTTCGCCGGCCGCTCGAGGCTTTCGACCTGGGTCTACTCGGTCGCCCAGAATACGGTCCTAAACTTCAAACGGAAAAGCCGGCGTACAAGGGAAAAAGACGAGCTTGCAAGCGCCCTGCTGGTTGAACGGAATCACGATCCCGAACGGATATTGATGGCGTTTATCCATAGTTTAAGCGAACCGGACCGGCAGGTTTTTATGATGTACCTCAGTAATGTCGGCTACGATGAAATGTCGGCGCATACGGGTGTTGACGAACCAAATCTCCGGAAGCGTCTGAGCCGGATCAAAGAGCAGTTTAAGGAAGGTTGCGGCGGATTCTGATATGGACCTCGAACAAGCAAAGGCCATTTGGGAAAGAGAAAAGCAGGAGTTTCTCAGCGAAATGCCTATTCGTGAGCGTGCGGCCGATATTATGCGGAAAGCGGAAGGAATAGAGAAAAAAATCAAGGCCGACCAAAAAAAGCAGCTTTTGTGGGGGATAGTTTGCCTGGTATTGCTGGCGTCTCGATACAATCCCAGCTTGCCTCTTCTGTCCAACATCGGACTCGGCATTCTGGTGCTCTTTGCCGGGATCGGGCTCGCTTCCAATTACGTCTTTAGCCGTCGGCTGAGGGACTCCCGACTCGCGTTGCCCCGAAAGGAGTACCTTACCGAACAAAAAAAGTCGGTCATGGGGCTCGTCAAGATCATGCGGCTAAACATGGTCTTTGTGCTGCCTTGCGGACTCACCGGCGCTCTTCTCTGGCAATGGGGTCAGTCTCACTCAAAAGCAGCAATAATCCTTATAGCTTGCCTTGTTGCAATCGCGCTTATTTGCGGCCTTATAGCAATCACCTGGAAAATCCGGAAAAAGCTCATGCCTGCAATCAAGGAAATAGACCAGGAGCTTGATCAAATGACCTGATAGCTTCATCCTATCAGTCTTGCCAGCAATATCTCTTTGCAGCCTTAAACCTTTAGTTCCGGAGGTTTGTCTTGCCTCAAAAACGCAGAAAAAAGAGATTGCCTTGAGGGGGTCATGATTGTCCTGGCCGTCGCCGGCCTTTGCCTCCCGCTTGGGAATGGGTTGCCAAGCGCCGGGAAAGCGCGGTCGATCTCGACGATCTGAGCAATGGCAACCAAAAAAAATGATAGAGATAAGCCTTTTATAACTCTTCCATCCCGAACCAGGAGTATGTCGGAGTTCAACAATCCGTTACAGATTATAGAGATCCAGCTGTCAGTCATATTTGGCCACAATATTGCCATGACTTGTGCCGGGATCATCACGTGGAAGCACTCGGTATAAACAAGGAGGATTGAATGTCGACTAAGGATAGAAGGGGTGGAACCAGGATAGGGCTTGAATTAGAACATGACGCGATGCTTCACGAGATCCAGCAGCTGACAGCTCCATATGGAGTGAGTCCGAAGGCTGTGGCGCACGCCTATGAGGAAGCACTTCCCGGGGCCGTCGAACAAGCCGACTTGAGATCGCATCTCCTGGGGGCGGTCCTCTGGATGATTTTCACCCGGGGAGGGCCGCTTTGGATTGATTTAAAAACCGCCGCTGGGAATACTGTCGTTTCGGATCTGCTGGTGGCTGGGTATGCGATATGGAACGATGCTGTCGTCTATGCTGAACACCACGGAGCGGATGATTTGGATGCAGCCGAAGCGTTGGTTCAGGCGACGCACGCAACGGCAGACAACCTCGCAAGACATAAACTCAATCCAGGGAGCAAAGAAATCCTTGATCTGCGCAAGTACGTATTTGGAATTTACATGCGGTTTATCTCGCAAATTGCCGGGAAACAGCTCTCTGGCATTATGGACTATATCGATACGGATAAGTGGCTCGACGATCGGGAGATGTCCGACCGTGGAGACTTCCTGGACTCTCTGGAGAAAGGCATTTATTGCAAAGAGCTGTTGGATGCCATGCCCTCTAAAGGGAAAAGCGTGGCAAGCCTGCGATATATTACCGGGTACAGTTGGCAGGAAACAGCAAAGGCTTTGGATACATCGGTCAACGCGGCCCAAAAGGCGCTTAGCGCTGGAATAAAAAAATCGTTTGGAACTTGCATGCGAGAGTTGCGGAGGGTGGGCTCTGAGGAAATTGAGCGCTTAAGAGTGATAAAGAAAGTAATGCCATTTCACAGCAAAAAACGGTATAGCGATGCTGAAAAGAAAAATCGAATGCCATCTTTTAAGTAAAAACGAAGAACGGCGGTTTGGGGAGAGCCTGCGCAGAGTCCTGGTTTCCGAATATCCCAATCCTGATCGTGAAGACTGTCCCAACCCAGAAATTATCCGCGATCTGGCTTTCCATAGAAAGATCGGCAACTCGCAGACCCTTGAGCAAGTTACCACCCACATGTTTCAATGCTCCGCCTGCGTTCGGGATGCTCTTAAGTATGCCGAGGAATACAAGGAGAGGAAAAGGCGTCGGCATTTTCAAACCGTTCTGGCAGCGGTTGTAGCGGCATTAATGGTTTCATTTGCCCTCTGGACGTTTTTTCACGTCGTGCCGAAATGGCGCAGCCAGTCTGGGGTTACTGAGCTGCTATCCTTGTCGAAGGACGCATTTGGTGTCGAACAGCGCCCGATTTCCATCAACCGCGGCCAGCTGCAGCTGGAGATTCGATTTCCAAGCGGCAGTGCGGAAGAACACTGCAGGCTGCGTATTGTGGATAAGTCGCGGAAAGTGCTGAAAGCTGCAGAAGGAACAGCACTGTCAGATCACGGTATTACCAGTCTTAAAACCGCGTTTGATACATCCGATTTGCTTCCTGGCGATTACGAAATAAGCATATTGGAGCCAGGGAGCGCCAAATGGGCTGAGTATCCATTTATCCTGAAATAGGTATTTGGCAAGATTAGGGACGCATCTTCTGGAGGACTTTCCTTCGTGATTTCACGCTGTTCTCATGATGGAGCAGTCCCGATGTTCTCAGAAATTGGATACGATTGTGGCCGTGGGATGGTGAATTTAGGCTAGCTGACCGGGCCCATGGATTTATCAGTGATCTACATGCTTGGATTGTTATTTCCTACAATCCCGTATCTGGACAATAACCGGGCGATTTCTCACCCAAGAAGTTGGAATTACAAGGATAAGCAGTCCGATCAGGAAATCTTCCGTGTACATCCAGTCTGTTCGTGGAAATTAGCTGAGACATGAAATCGTTGCGAACTAGTCCAAGAGCTAGTTCTCCGAAGGTTTCTCCACGCTATCGATGACGTAATGGTCCAGTGGAGCCTTACTTTCCTCCAATTTCAAACCGAGTTGCTCTTTAATGGCCGTGAAAATGGAAGGGGCGGAGGAGTCTGAGGCAGCAGAAACATTATTGGGGTTAGCATAGACCAGTTGGATATCATAAAATCCCGTAAGGCCCGTTTTATCGACTACCTTCTGTCTTCCGACATTGCTGAAAAGAAGTTCCGAAAACTTTTCCATGGTGATTGCCTTACCCGTGAATTTATGCTCACTGGTACCCATCGTGATCGCCCAATCTCCCGGAATCATCGAAACTCGCTCAGAGGTGGGGTAGATTTTTCTTAATTGCCCTATTTCGTTTTGGTCCGGCAAAGATACGATGAGATTGCCCTTTTCATCTTTGGCTGGCTGGAGCTTGTGCCCGCCTTTTGCAATAACCAGCAAGTATACCGGTGTCGGTCGCTTTTCCGTATGCATCTTCAGCTTGAATCTTTCTTCCAGCAGAGACTGCACCATCAGACGCACTTGGCCTTTGGCAGGATTGCCCTCGGCTTTGGCGTCGATCTGGAAAGCAGTGTCGTTACTCCAGTCAGGCCCTCCAGTCGGAGGCACGAAAGGGTCAAGCTGATATGCATCCATAATGATCCATCTCAAAATACTGCATGTGAAATATCGTCCTCCGGGTTGGTAGGAAGGCCCAAGCGGGATCTTTCCGCACTCCTTGGATATCTTGACCGAGGCTACTTCGAAAGCTGGTTTAGCGCTTGTCTGCGATTGCGCCTGAACTGAAGGACTAATTAAAACGCTAATGACAATGGAAACAGTCAATGCAAAAACGCATGCGATGAATGTTTTCATAGCGGCTCCATTCATTAGCACGTGAATATAATGAGTCGACCTAAAATCCTATACCTCAAAACTGTCTATGCAGAGTCTTTTTCGGATATGGGTCTATGTCAATCTATTTCATAACTCCCACGAAGTCGCATTCTCGGGAATTGCGCCAAAATGTTAATTGCTAGTTCCAATGCTGGTTTCCGCCGCTGATTATGAAGTTTCCCAGACATCTGAGACATCTGAGGTGTGCCGACAGTTTTCATGGGGAGAGATACAATTCTCCCTTTCCGCCGAAACCAGGCGGCTCGCAACTATGACTCATCCGTTCGTGAGCAGATGTTCGAGCACGCGGTCTTTGGTTCGGCGAGCGCCTTATAGAAGTCCTCTGAGGACAACATCTGAGTATTCGTTGTAGAACCAAGACATATCGTCCCGGTTGAGCGTCTTGGCTGACTCGTCGAGCGAGAGAAGCATCGTATTCATAGCGGGACGATGCGTACTACGGAAAAACATATGCCAAGAGAATCAAATAAGGAAGAAAAAAGGAAAAGCCCTATATTCTTCTCCTTTTCTCTGAGAAAGCCTAACAGACAACCTATAAGGATACAACGGGTGCAAACGGAAGTGAGAGTCCCTTTTAGGCCCGGGGACTAGCTTTTTTTCAAAGAACACCGATTTCGCGGGACAAATCGATCAAAAAGATATAAAT
>Ga0326728_10013170_pt1 | contig 18064 bp, 28 predicted proteins | sample MB3enrmetagenome_FD_207602 | JGI IMG/M metagenome (GOLD analysis project Ga0326728, IMG submission 207602) | Lab enriched peat soil microbial communities from McLean, Ithaca, NY, United States - MB31MN | ecosystem: Environmental > Terrestrial > Soil > Wetlands > Peat | place: USA: New York... | reverse complement strand
AATTCGCCTCGGGGTGTAGGTAGAAAAAGCGACTCTTTTTCACGTTTCCTCCGCCGCCGCTGCCAAAGCTCTCTTGGCTCTGTTGCTCGCAGCTCTCCGACCGTAGATGCGAGCGCACATGCTCGTGTTCGCTCATGACCTTATCTTACCACTTCAAGCGACAGTTGTCAACCCTCATCAGGAGAGGGATCGCGTCCAGGCAGACCCGGTGCAAGTGCTCCTCACCGTGATTAACGTCACAGTTGACGAGGCACTCGTCGCACGTCTTGCAGTATATGTCCCAGCTGCAGCTCATCTCGCACCTCAGTTCTTGCTCGGCTCAGCGAGCTTCGCGTCTCCTCCAGCTCCGCCCTCGACCTGAGCGAGCAGCCTGGGGAGGTAGTCTCCACCCTCCGCGCCGGCAGATATAGCGTTACCAAAAACTACACACACGTTGTGTAAGAACGTCGACCTCGTCGCCACGGACTGCCTCTGCAGGTTGAGGGAGATCTGGACCCGGACGGCCAGGGACACGTACTTCCGGATCTCGTCGTCCGCGACGTCGTTCCGACCCAAGCGATCGTCGACCAAGTCGACGGCCAGCTTACCATAGACGACGTTTAGCAGATCCCGATTTTCGGCCTGTTTTCCTCGATCAATGAGATCAGTTGCCAGTCGTCCCCTCTCCGCCCTCCTTGCCTTACGCTCGATCGACTTGAAAGAATAATACATGACGACGAGCAGGACCGCGTAGCACAACCCGTCCAGGACAGACAAGTACTGGAGCACATGCATTACTTCTCTCCCTTGTAGTGGCCGGGCCGCGACCCGTCCGGAGTCCAGATGAAGCGTATCATGACGACCGACGGCGGCAGTCCCCGCTTCTCGAGCAGCGACGTCAGCATGGCGAGCATGCCGACCCGGTCGCCCGTCAGCGCGATCTGCATGGCCCCCGTGCCCCACGCCTGCGTCGGGTAAGTCCCGATCTGGAACAGACCCCTGTGCCTCTTGTAGAGCTCCGCCAGCTCGCCGATCTCAGCCTCGTTCTGCGGCCCGAAGCGGATGCCGAACGAGCACCAGAAGCTGCCCCCCATGGGGCACCGGGACGGAGGGGGAAACGGCTGGAACGTCCGCAGGGCAGACGACAGGACGGCCACGAGCTCCCGCACTCCCTGGAGCGTGCGCCAGTCTTCCGGCAGGTTGCGTATCGTGAGCTCGCCGTCGACGGTCCCGTCCAGGTTGCAGCATGTGTTGAAGGCCATGTCGAGGCCAGCCTGCAGGAGCCCCACGTCCCTCATGAGCGACAGGAGGTGCTCCTGCATCTCCGCCTCGGCCTCGAGAGCGCGCTCGCCGACGGGCGGCAGGGTGGGCTCCGCCGGCGGCTTCTCGGGAGGCTTGACCGGGGGCTTCTCGGGGGGCTTCTTGGGAGGCTTCTTGGGAGGTTTCTTGGGAGGTTTGACCGGAGGCTTGGCCGGGGGCTTCCTGGGAGGCTTGGCTGGAGGCTTGGCCGGTGGCTTCCTGGGAGGCTTGGCCGGCGGCTTGGTCGGCGGCTTCCTGGGAGGCTTGGCCGGCGGCTTGGCCGGAGGCTTCCTGGGAGGCTTGGCCGGCGGCTTGGTCGGGGGCTTCCTGGGAGGCTTGGCCGGCGGCTTGGCCGGAGGCTTCCTGGGAGGCTTGGCCGGCGGCTTGACCGGGGGCTTCCTGGGAGGCTTGGCCGTCGGCTTGACCGGAGGCTTCCTGGGAGGCTTGATCAGAGGCTTGGCTGGAGGTTTAGCCGGGAGCTTCTTAGGAGGCTTGACAGGTGGCCTGGCCGGGGGCCTCCTGAGGGGCGCGGGAGGCTTCCTTACCGGAGGCCTCTCGGGATACCTGGGAGCCGGCCAGCGGAACCTGCCCAGCTCATCTCTCCGCGGCACCTTCCGCCGGCGGAACCTCCCCTGATCATCCCGCGGCGGCAGCCTGCGTCTCTCGCGGAACCTCCCCAGGTCGTCGCGGGGAGGCAGCCGCCTCCTGGGCTCCTCCGACTTCCTGTCCCTGATCCCCGTCACGAGCTCTCCTCGTCACCCGCGTCGCGCCCGGGACCGGACAGGATCTCGACCGCGCGGGCCAGCGTCGCGGCCGACGGCACCCGCAAGATCGGAGCGTCGCGCGCGACGCCGTCCGGAGTGCGCGAGGAGTCGTACGACCGCTTGCGCCTCACATGAAAGCGCCGGAACATCACGTGCTCTCCACCGCGCAGGAAGTAGCCCGTGCCGATCGGGAGCACGGGGAGGTACCCGAGACAGCGCGACCGCTGGTCGGCGCTGATGTTCCGCTCGAACCCGGCGAGCCACTCCCTGACCGCGTGCAGGTCGTTCGGCTCGACCATGCGCAGGAGGTAGAGGGCGTCCACCTGCGACAGGACGTTCTTGGAGAGCACGGCGGGGCGCAGGGTGATCAGCGTCGACCCGATACCGCGCGACCGACCCCGCATCACGAGCCGCTCCACCTGGCCCAGCGACCGGCGCTGCTCGCCGCCCGCCCCGCCGAACCGCTGCGGCGCGAACTCGTCCGCCTCGTCGAACACCACGTGCACCGGCGTGCGGTCGGACTTGGGCATGCCCAGCAGGCACTCGCAGAAGTCGGCGCAGAGCCGGTGCTGCTCCGCCGGCGCCATCTCGGAGAGATCCGCAACCACCGGGACCGACGCGAGGCGCACCACGAGCTCGGCGAGCTGGACTCCCTGCCTCGCGGAGATCGGCAAGAAACCCTTCGGACCCCCCAGGAGCAGGACCTCGGGTCGCAGACCCTCGGGTCGCAGACCCTCGGGTCGCAGACCCTCGGGTCGCAGACCCTCGGGTCGCAGACCCTCGGGTCGCAGACCCTCGGGTCGCAGACCCTCGGGTCGCAGACCTTCGGCGGGCTGCCCGTCGGGCCCGGCGCAGATCCCCCACCAGGCGCCCGTCGGGTCGAGCACCGCGAGCGCCGGCGGATCGGGCGCCGCCATGAGCTCCTCGAGGAGGACCATGCCCAGGTAGGTCTTACCGGACCCGCGCTTCGCCAGGATGGCGCTCGTCATGCTGGCGACCATCGAGAGAGGCAGCGTAAGCTCGTCGGGCGGGTCCGAGAGCACCAGGCCTGGAGATCCCGGATCCGCTCGCGAGGCGTCGCTCCCGCTCGCGTCCGTCTCCGGATTGAAGTCAGGACCGGACTCGGGGATCGCGGGCTCAGTCCGGGGCACCGCCGACATGTCGAGGCCGTCGACCAGGTCGTTCAGGGACTGGACCGGCTCGCCCGGCCTGCGGGACCGCATGCGGAGGTAGTTACCCGTCCTGTCGAACGCGCGACCGTCCATGAGGATCTCCCCGAAAGCTGCGACCAGCTCGCAGTCGTCGACCGCGTCGGAGAGCTGCGAGGCGGCCTCGCGCGGGGTATGGAACTTGCCGTCGCGAAATGCTGACTTGATCTTCGAAGTCAGAGAGGGAGGAGAGCTGGGCTCCGCCGAGTCGGCGGTGGCCCTCGACTCGTAGATCTTCGACCGGGGCAGCACGCGCTCGGGCTTGCTCGCCGGAGCGTCGTCCTGATCCGGACCTCCCGGGAGAGGCGAGAGCCCGCGCGGCCCCGACCTGGGTCCTGACGATCTGCCGCCCCGGAACAGCACGTAGGTCACCCCGGGAGGTCAGGTCTTGCTGCCGATCACGTCGTCCGGGTCGTCCGCGGGCGGCGGTACGGGCTCCATCTCGGACAGGTAGCACTGCCCATGCTCGTCGAAGGAGGCCTTCTTGTGCGGGTAGCGCCGAGCCAGGGCGGTCAGGATGGCCATGAACTCGGCCTTCCGCGGCTCGGCTTCCTTGATGTAGGTCTCGATCGCCTTCTCCAGCTGAGGCGTCGTGAACATGTAGTCCGCCTCGTCCTCCCCGGACCGCACGTAGTGGTAGACGTCCAGGTTCGGACAGTACGAGATCTCGGTAACTACGATGGCCGGCTTGCCGCTCTTGATGGGAACTACGTCGGACATGGCGTCTCCTGCGCGAGGTCTTGAAAAAACGAGGAGAGATCCGATCCGGACCTCTCCTCACGTGTCGCGATCGCTTATGACCTAGGCAGCTCCCGCGACTGACTTCGTTCGTCTCCTGACCGACTTCTTCTCTTCGGCGGCCAGGTCTTCAGCCTCGGCCTGGAGCAGGAGCTGACTCGCGGCATTCAGGTGCAACCTCATCTCCCGCTTCCAGGCCTCTGTCCTGCGCGTGTCCTTCGTCACGGCCCCCGAGAACCTTATGAGGTACGCGGAGTCGGAACGATACGACACGCGCATGGCGATGGGCCGAGGCATGATCAGCTCCTATGGGAAACCCGCTCGCGGGCTCCCGATCACGCTCCCGGCTGATCTTCTGCGGAGCCCGGGAAGTCGGTGTCGACCTCGCTCTCGGCCGGGGCAGGGCGCACGCAGTGCTGGTAGCAGCCCAGGTTGTGCATCTTGCGACCGCCGCTGATGGGCACCTTCTCGCCCTCGACCCGGGCGATCACCTCGTAGACGGCTCCCCGCAGGATATCGGCGATGAGGCTCTGCCACACCTTCGTCTTCGGACCGTAGTTGATGTTGATGACGTCGCCCGCCTTCGCGTCGACGATCTCCGCGTCCTCTCCCTTGCCCTCCCGGACCTTGCAGGTAGCGGCGAGCTCGATCTGGAAGAAGTCACTCTCGCCCTTCGGTCCCTTCAGCTGGTCGGGACGGCGGAACATGCCGACCAACTTACCCATCGCCATGTTGCCGAGGGTAGTGTGGTCGAACCAGCCGACCGCGTTGGCCGAACCCGATCGGGCGAAGCCCTCCGGGAGCTCGAAGTTGCCAGTCGATCCTGCCTGAGACTCTGTCTGGTGGTGACGTGACGCCATGGTATCTCCTTATGTGGGTGGTTTTTCCGCGAGCAGGTCACCTTGTCCCTCTCGCGAGCGATGACGGTATGGCCGCGATGATGGCTTGTCAACAAAAAATAAGAAGTACTCATTTTACTGCCTACTTGCACCCAGAAATCGGACCGTGCTATCGTCACGGCCACCATGGCAGGACCGAGAGTCGTGCGCCCGATCGTGCGGACATACGTCACGCAGAGCCTGTCTCCGAGGGGGACCGAGAAGATCCACGCGCGCCTCTACGCCCCGAGATATCAGCTGGACAAGCGCGGCACGGGCAGGGACCTGGATCAGGCGCTCCGTCGAGCGAAAGCTGGCCTGCGCCCCGCCAGATGAGGCGATGCGATCGATTGACGTCATGATGCTGAGAGCGAAAACGACCTCGGGCCGCGTAGCGCATCTCCGCGCGGAGCTGAATAAGGCGAAGCTGGACCTGCGCGACGACGCGATCGAGATCAACCGGATCCGAGACGAGCGCCTGATCGAGCTCAGGGCGGAGGGCATGACCTGGACCGAGGTGAGCCGATCTCTCAGTACGTGCGACTCCTGGACGCGAGATCGGGCCAGGAAGCTCGCGTGCGAGGGAAGGTTCCCCCTCCTGCTCGCGAGCTCGTCTGACGACGCGACGAGGCTGCGCAACCACATCATACTCGCGTGGAGGCGCCCCCGCGTGCGGACCGAGGTCGACCTCGCCCTGGAGCTCGGGCTCGACGTCGCGTCGGTCGCTCCCCACGTCGAGTGGCTGATCGAGCAGGGTCACATCCGACCGAAGGAGCCCGCGGACGAGGAGGATCGCGGAGGCGCGGCTCCGGCGTCTCCCGTCGCTGCGCCGCGAGCCGCGGCGAGGCCAGCCACGCTCGAGGAGCTGCGCGCAGAGGTCGCTCGGCGAGTGAGCGAGGAGTGCTCGGTGGTCACGCTGCGCACGAGCTACGTCAACGGGCACAGGCACCAGGCCGAGCTCGACTCCGGGGGCTGCGGGCACACGACGCCGGACGAGAGTGGACACTCGCACCGAGTGACCGAGTACCTGCTCCGGTCGAGGGAGAAGCACGTGCACGACCTGGTGATCCCGTGAGGTACGCCGCGCCCGGCTCGCCGTACGAGGTCCGCCGCCGCGACGACGGCGCGCGGATCGTCGCCGCGCACGACCTGTCACTCGTCTTACCCACCGTGCTCCTGCTGCACATGTGCCGCACGTTTCCCGTCATCATCACGTTTCCGGAAGAGCTACCGGACGCGAGCGGCCTCTCGAAACGCTTCTCGTTCCTCTGGATACTTGCCGGCAAGAGAGCCGAGCTGGAGGCGGGGATGAGGGCCGACCGGCTTACGAGAGCCTGGAGCTACGTCACCACCGACCTCGTGAACGACGAGGAGTGGGCGCTCTACCGCATCAAACAGAAGAGGATGATCGACGTCGACCTGGTGACCCGCGAGTACTTCGCGTCCGCCAACGGACCGACCAACTGAACCGCAGGGAGGACTACCATGAGCGAGCACCGTCCGGACATGAGCGTGGAACGCAAGAAACTACTAGATCAAAAAGTAGTCGAGACGGTCAACGAGGCCGTTGCTCGAGAGCTGAACCCGATCCTGTGCGTGGTCGTCCTGCAGACGTTCGAGGGTCTCTGCGTACGAGGAGCCGCCGACGGCCGCCTCGTGCACGACGATGAGAAATGGCAAGCGGTCCTCGAGAAAATAAGAGGCCTCGTAGAGGGATACTGCCACGAGCTGCCTGCTCTCAAGGTAGTACCCGGCACAGGACCCTCGTGACGGGAGCACGAGCCACGCAGGCGTGACCATGAAAAACTTGAGCCAGGACGACGTCAACCAGATCATCCGGGAGGTGAGCTCGGACGAGAAGTTTGTCGACGCGTGTCGCAAGGCCGACGCCGCGGGCCTGTTCGACTACGTCATGCCCGCTCCCGGGAGCCCGGGGCTCTACGCCGTCGTGGCGGGGGACGGGGTCACGGTGCGGGTCGTGGACGGTCGGGTAACCCAGAAGGATCTTTATGCGATCACTCACCATGACATCGCCAGCCGGGTGCTGGTCGAGAGATGGCTGCAGGCGCTGCCTCCCTCCTGGGATACGTGCGCTCTGGAGATCGAATGGTCCTCTCACCGCTCATCAAAAACAGCAAGAACAGGACGCGCCGCCTGCGCGGCTACGGGAACAGCCTCTGCGCGCCGGTCGCCGAGGCGTTCGTGAGGGTCGTCATGGAGCACGTCAACTCGAGGAGGGCGACGTGAAAAGACTAACGATGAGCTCCAAAGTAAAGATGACGGCCTCGGCGAGGAAGGTCTTACGCCTCATGACCGCGGTAGGGCTGCCTGTTCCTGAAGCGATCCGCATCCAGAGGACGTACGCGGGCCCCCACCAGCGAGCTGAGGGCTGGGCCGTCTGGATAGCAGAACGCCTGCCCGACCTGCGAATAGTGTGCGGCTCCGGTGTGCCCGTCAAGGATCTGAGAGCAGACAACATAGCGATCTACCCGAAACAAAGCATCGGCGATGCCCCGGAGTTGGGACCAGCTCGTTATCAGGTAGTCAGTCGGATAGGCACTTCATGATCATAACGTTCTGGAAGGGAGTGTTCGTCGCCGACCACAAGCCGGAAGACCTGAGGCTGCTCAAGAAGGCCGGGTTCGAGCTGCACGAGCCCACCACGTGCAACGACCCGACCAGATGCCGGGCGTGCCGGGCCCGCATCGGGCGCAGGTACTACTCGGCCCGCGTGGAGCACGCCACCCGCCTGAAGCGGTTCTGCAACCCGCGCGCCCTGGAGGTGATGCGGAACCACCTGGCCAAGCTGGCCACGTCCCGCGCCATCGACTCGAACATCGTCATCCCGGCGCCGGCGGGCCTCTCCTACCTACCCTTCCAGAAGGCCGGGATCGCCTACGCGATCCAGCGGAAAGACACCCTGTTCGCCGACGACATGGGGTTAGGAAAAAGTGTGGAATCACTCGGCTTCCTCAACTACACGAAGGCCAAGAACGTCCTCATCATCTGCCCGGCCACGCTGATACTCAACTGGGTCGCCGAAGCCCGGAAGTGGCTCATCGATCCTCCCCGGATCTTCATCCCCCGCGGGGGCGAAGACGAGGTGCCTGAGCTGGACCCCGGCGGTAGCTTGTTCTGCATCACGAACTACGAGAAGGTCACGGGGAGGTCGCGCGCGGTCAAGGACAGCGAGGGGAGAGACGTCAAGAAATGGGAGGAGACGCCGCTGTCGCGGAGCCTGCACCAGAAGTGGGACGTCGGGATATTCGACGAGTCGCAGTACCTAAAAAACCCCGACGCGCGCCGGACGAGGGTCATCCTGTGCCAGAAAGGGATCTACGAGAGCTGCCGCCGGGCCCTATTCCTGACCGGCACCCCCATGGAGAACCGTCCGATAGAGATCTGGCCAGTGGCTGCCGCCCTGTGCCCGTCCAGGTTCGGAGACTGGTGGGAGTTCGCGCGGCGGTACTGTGCCCTCCACGAGGAGCAGAGGGGCAAGAAGAAGGTCTGGGTCGCCAACGGGAGCAGCAACCACAGCGAGCTGCAGCAGCGGCTGCGCACCAGCATCATGATCCGCCGGCGCAAGGAGGACGTGCTCAAGGAGCTCCCGCCCAAGCGCCGCCAGCTGATCGTCCTCGACGACGACGAGGTCGAGTGGTCGAAGTACCCGGAGTTTCTCAGGTGGAAGGACGCCTACCAGCGGAAGTTCGACGAGGCCATGGCGAGGCTCGAGGCGGCCCGCACCCAGGCGGAGTACATCGCGGCGGTCAAGGAGCTGGACACCATCAGCCTGTTGTTCACGGAGATCAGCGACTTCAGACACAAGTCCGGCCTGCTGAAGCTGCCCGCGTGCCTCAAGTGCGCCGACGAGATCCTGCCCTCGGTGGACTCGCTGGTCATCTTCGCCCACCACCGTGATATCCTCGAAAAAATTCACGAGCACTACGAGGAGGACTCTTGCGTCATCTACGGCGATATCCCGCAGAAGGATCGCATACCGATCGTCAACCAGTTCCAGGAGGGGAAGAAGAAGATATTCATAGGGGGCCTCAAGGCGGCGGGAACGGGGATCACTCTCACCCGGGCGAACACGGTGATCTTCTTCGAGGGAGACTGGAACCCGGCAACGATGAAGCAGGCGGAAGACCGGCTGGCTCGGATTGGACAGAAGAAGATGGTCCACGTGATACACCCGGTCCTGAACGGGAGCGTGGACGCGAACATGACGAAGATGACGGTATTGAAGCAGAGCGTGATCGACAGGATGCTGGACGAGCTCCCGGAGGGCCTGCGGCTCGAGAGCACGAGGATCCAGACGGGGACAGCCTACGAGGACGCCCCGTAGGCGAGGAGACCGGGTCGCGGCTCACCGGCATGGCGCAGAGGGCACGCCAGGCGGTAGACGCTCGCATCAGCCCCGAGACGCTGAAGGCGGCCCACGAGCGCGCGCGGGCCGGCACAGCGAGTCGCTACGGCGAGACCGCGGAGGACAGGCTGCGGAACCTCCACGACGGCGCCCGGACCAGCTTCGATAAGAAGGCGGCCGAGGCGAGATGGAGGAGGGACCGGAAGCCGAACGACGGGGAGAAGCTGTCGCGGATGCTCGCGCGGCCGGTCGAGATGATCGAGCTGGCTAAGATACTCCCCGACCCCCGGTTCAAGAACGCCCGGATCGCGGTAGAAGACGACTCCCTGAGGTCGCTGGCGGACAGCATGCAGGGAGAGGGGCTCGTGGTGCCGGTCGTCCTGGTGGCCACGTCGGCCGCCGGGGACAGGTTCCACGTGAGAGCGGGCTTCAGGCGCACGGCCGCGGCCCGGATGCTCGGGTGGACAGAGATACCGGCACTAGTGATGCCGCACGACCTGCCGGTGGTGGAGGACGCCTGGCTCAACCTGGCAGAAAATTTGCAGCGCCAAAACCTGTCAACCTACGAGATCGCGGTAGCGGCGAAAACCATGCGCGACCAGTACGGAACGACGACTGCTGAGTTCGCATACCGCTCGGGGTACGCGGCAGTTACGATTGAACAGTACGTGAGAGCGCTGACCAAGCTGCCGGCAGAGGTGCTCGAGGGCTGGCGCCTGCGCAAGGTCCCGGCCCAGATGTGTATCCAGTGGTCGGGCCTCTACCCGGACGAGGCGATCCGGCAGATGCGGGTCTACCAGCACCTCTACCCCAAGTTGATCGGCGACTGGCGGCCGCCGGACCGGCGCAAGATCCCGATAAAGATGGCGAGCGCGGCGGGACTGCGCCGCATGAAGCGACTGCGCGACGCCGTCGAGGTCTGCCCGACGCTCACTGAGAAGGAGCAGCGGCTCTGCCTCGAGGTGGTGGACTTCTGCTCGGGGGGCAGGCAGACCGTGACGGGGGTGCACGACGCCGACTCGAAGAGGAGGCTGCGGGTCGCCAGGTCGAACCGCAGGCAGGACCGCGAGAGCCCCGGACCGGACTACGAGGCGGCGATCGAGGGGGCCGAGCTGCTCGAGCGGGTAGAGGCAGGAGAGAAGGAGGCACTTGACGAGGTGGAGAGCTTCCGGAGCCTCCTGCGCAGCGTACCAGGCATGGAAACGCTGTCCGAGCTGGAGGGGAGCGACGTAGTGGAGATGATGGCGCGGACCTGGGAGCAGGCGAAGAAGCTCAAGAACCCCAGCGAACCGATGACGACCGAGATGATAGTCCAGGCCGTGGAGCTGGCCGGAATACGACCTGGACAAGTGGACAGACCCAGTGCCGACGAGCAACTAGCTCAACTGGAGCAACTAGTACTCGAGCAGTCCGGACAGACTTCTCTAGACCCCCGAACAGATCGGAAGTGACCTCTCCCCGGCAATAATACTGTGAGTGCTAACTCAGCTTCACCACGCCACTCCGTACCCTGCCAGACCAAACCAGCTTTGCTTTACCAAACATTGCCGCACCAGCCCCCACTCGACTACACCTATCCTGACCTCACCATACCTGCTTCACTATACTTGACCGCGCCATACCAATCATCACCGTACTGTACCATGCTTCGCTCCGCCTTACCAGCCTTGCGCTACCAGACCTTACCGCCCTTTGCCACGCCTGCCTCATCTCGGTCGACATGCTCAGATCCCGTTCCGGTCGCGGATCGCCGGCAGGTTGTCGCACGTCGCGCGCGAGGCAGGTCGCCCCCTCCGCGAGGTCAGGCAGCACAGGCAGAAGTCGCTGCCGCCGATCCGCCGCCGATCGCACCCCTTGGTAGCGCACTTCCGGGACTTGGCGCAGCACTCTACGCAGGGACAGTTAGTGACGTGATTTCTACTAGACGACATCGAGGACCTCCAGCCAGAATTTTACTCCTGACACCTGGTTCCTGCAAGTAGAAAAAGCATTCTTCTAGGGAGCGGGGCAGGACGCGGTCGCCGGAGGTGACGTAAGACGTCAGGCGGGGAGGTCCTAGAAGTCGTCTTCGTAGTGGCGCTTGGGTTTCTTGTCCATCAGGAGCTCCATGCGCGAGCTCTTGATGTCTCCCACCACGGACGCCACGTCCACCTTCGCGCGCCCCGTGCCGTTGCACGACCGGCACGCGTGACGCGGTACACTGCGGGGGTTGTCGGGGTCGCAGGCGAAGCACTCGACGGAGATGTCCGCTGCTGGGCTCGGGTCCTTCTCCAGCTCCCGGTAGTTGAGTGCGAGCGCAGCAGACATGATACCACCTGTAGATATAGTCTAGCACGCTCGCTCCCCCCGACAAGCATTTTCTGCTCTCCATTCTCCGCCCGATTTTTCCGATCCGTCGTGATGCTAAATGCCGTGCTCCGTATCAGTTTTTCGACGGAAATTTTTCACGAATTTGGTTTTTCAGGAGTCGGCTCCGCCGGCGGGATGCTCGGGACCTCCGGGGTTGTTTGCGGTGTGGTGACGAACACCTCCGCGGGTGGCGCGGCGGGAGAGGTCGGAGGTTGCTCGGGAGTCAGCAGCACGGGCTGGGAAGTACCTGGCGGCTCGGGGACCGCCTGATCCGTCCCGTCGATCTCGTCCAGCTCGTCGTCGAAGGACCGCGAGTCGGGTGGCCGCAGAGACTTGCCGATCTCCTCCAGCTCGCGGTCGAGGTCGTCCGTCCCGGGCTCGGTCTCCTGGGCTTCGTCCTCGAAGTTCGGGATTCCCGTGTCCTCCTCGCCGGGCATGGACGCGGACATCTCGAGCTGGTCGTTGAGCAGCGCGGTCGACGCCTCCCGGAGCTCCTTCAGGTCACGCAACAGCGGGTCGGTGTTCTGGTGCTTGAGCCGCTCCAGGCGGGATACGACCTGCTCCCGCGTATCTACCCCGACCCAGTGGTCGAGCACGTTGTTGGCCGCGATTATCAAGTCGAACAGGGCGCCTACTCTCATCGGTCTCCTCCGGTTACCACTCTACGGGCCCCTCGCCGAAAGTCGGCCAGGCGTCCAGGTCGACGTCCGCCGGCAGGACCAGCGGGGGGTTCTTGCACGCGAGCAGCAGGCAGTGGTTTCCCCGCCCCTTGCTCCCGTCTTTCTTGGTGATCTCCACGACCTCGTGCGATCGCCATATGCAGGGTATGGTGTTGCCCTCGTCGTCGATCGGCACCATGGGAACCATGCGGGTCCCGCCTCCCCGCACTGGTTTCGTATCATCGGGTCGGAACAGTCCGCTCGAGTCCACGGGTATGCTGATGATGTTCGACATGGCTGTCACCTGGTCTCGGGTGGGGTGGAGGTCGGTTCGGTGCTCGGCTGGGATCTCGACTGGTCCGGAGCGACGCTGGGCGTTGGTCCGGGGACGGAGGCAGCCGGTACCTGGACAGGTGCCGGCGGGGCCGGTGGCGCGGGAGCGGGTCGGTTCGCCTCGGCCTGCCTGATCACGAGACTCCCTAGCCGCTGGGATATTTTTAGCAGGTAAGGCATGAAGACCTTCATCTGGCTCTCGTCGAGCTTCGCGAGGGGTACCTTATCGCGGATCGTCGTACCGAAGGCGATCAGGTCGGCTCGCTTCCACGACGGCGCCGAGATGGCCTCGTAGTACGATCGCATGAAGAAGGCGGTGTCCTCCCTTGACAGCGCAGTTTCGGGTCGCAGACCTTCTTTTGGTTGGCTGGCCTGCTGCAATACGAGGAAGCCGAGCTTCTGGGCTACCTGCAGCAGGAACGGCCAGAGCGCGTCCAGCTGGTGCGTCGTGAGGCGAGACAGGGGGATCTTGGCGCCCACGGCCTTGCCCAGTTCGATGAGGGGGTCGTCCTTCCAGTCGGGGGCCGTGCTCGCCTCCCAGAAGGACCTGATGAAGAAGGCCTGCTCTTCGCGGGTCAGGGTGACGTCTCCTGTGTTTGGTGGGGTGTTCATCTCTGTTCGTGCTCCATTTTTGGGTGGTCACTTGGCGGGTCCGGCAGGGCGCAGGTCAGCATCTCAGTTGCCTCCTCTACTGCGCACCAGGCTCTCCGTGTCGTCCAGGACCTTCGCGGTCGCCTGCTTCAAGAATTTTTTGGTCGGCCCGAGCTCGATGAGCTTCTGGCAGTGCGGCTCCTTGTGCTCGACCACGGTATAGCCCTGCTCGTCTAACTCGTATTTCATGCAGGCCCGGCAGAAGGGGCACTTGCACCTGTTCAGTTGTTTAGGCATTGCGTTACAGCATCAGGTCGTGGTTTTTCAGGACCGCGTCGAGGACAGCCTTGACCTCGGCCACTACCGGGTGGTCGCCGACGAAGATGGCCGCCGTGCGCACGACGGTGGTCAGCTGCCGCAGGCGGGTGGCCTTGTCCACGTCTGTCATCTTCCGGATACCATCCAGGGCGGTCTTTATCGACTGCTCGGCGCCGAATATGCCCGTGGGCAGGTGGGCCGACCTCCGCTGCACGGCCTTCTCCAGCTCTCCTACCAGGTCGTCGAATGCCGCGCACATCCGGCCCGTCGCGAGGTCCTGCTCCTTGAGTTTGTGCTCCCTGGTGATCTTGGCGGCCGCCTCGCGGGCGTTGTGTGCCTCCTCCCTGGGCGTCCGCGGGTCGTCCGCCAGGCGGCGCAGCTTGGCCACCTTCTCGGCGGCTTCGCGTCGAGTCACGGCTCCAGCTCCGGCGTGGCGTGACATTTGTCGAGGGCCCGGGCCAGGCGGGGGCTGCGCAGCGCGCGGGTGTGCAGCTCTACCAGGTGGCGCAGGTAGCCGGCGTGGGTGTTGCCGGCGGCCCGGGCCAGGGCGTCGAACTTGCGGAACACCGTCGCCGAGACGTGGGTCTGCAGGAGGAGCTTCTTGCCAGCCACGGGCGGCACGCTCGCATAATTTTCAATACTCGTCAATTATTTTGGTGTACGCTCTGCGGTCATGAGCTCCCGCTCTACGATCAGCCTCTCGTACGGCGGCCGCCGTCGTCACGTCGCCGTGATCAGGGCTGGCAGGGTCGGCAGCGCGCTCGAGCCGGGCTGGTACCTGCAGGAGGCCTGGCCGACTCCCCACGGTTACCGCCTCGACCACCCGCACGCGGGTCCGTTCCGGACGCGGCGCGAGGCGGTCCTGGCCAAGCGGGAGGCGGCTCGGTGATAAGGACGGTCGGTGAGCTCGTGGACGCCGTCAACGCCCTGCTCGAGAGCGGTGCCCTGACCAGGGACATGCCGGTCAGGGGAGCGTGGGACGGCTGCTCGTGGCCTGTGCGGGCGGTCGCCGCCGAGCCGATAACAGTGAACCCGCCGTCGCCCGGACCGGTCGGTCTCGTCATAAACTCGGATCCAGACTACGATACGTACTGAGAGAGGACGCCATGAGGAAGCCCGGATCAAAGAAGTTGCCCTTCACGACTGAAAACGTCATAAGCTCGTTCTCCGAAGTTACCGGTATCTCCGCGGACAGGCTATCAACTGACGAAGAGGTAGAGCCGTCGGAGCTACTCTGTACGCTGTGCATAGAGGGGCCGGTGATCGGAGATCGGGAACTCGAAGAGGTGACCATCTACCGAGATCAGAAAGCTCTCGACAAACGCTCGGCGGACGATATGCGGGATGACGAGGTCTCCGATCATTTCAACCTGTCGAACGAAGACGTCGTTCGCTATGCTTCCAAGGGGTTCATACTGTCCGACCTGAACCACTGGATCATAGCCGAGGGGCGTCATAGTCGTCTGAGTGACGCCGAGATCGAGGCTCAGCTAAAGCGTCCCCTGGAAACTCTCATCGAGCACTACGGTGACGATGACATGGAAGGGGCCTTCTCCACGCTCGTCAGGCAGTGTCGATCCGATACATCGGAGATGGCGAAGCACCTGATCAGGGCGGCCGGCGGGTCTCAGAACATATGGAAGGACGAGCTGTTCGAGGAGCTCCCCGGAGGCTTCATCGTGCACATCATAGCAGACGAGGAGATATCGCTCTTCCGGCAGCTCGTGGAAGAGGTCAAGAAAGCTCGCGAGAAGAAGTAGGATCCAGGTCAGTCGATTGGAGCTGGAAATTAGGAGGTATTGATCCATGCGAGTGAAGGTCGAGGTCGAAGAAGTAGAGCTGGAAGACGATCGCGGCAGGCCGGTCGACGGTGTGGTGGTGTGCTGCGGGCGCTGTGGTCACAAGGTCGAGGTGTTCGGGACGGGCGAGGCCAGCGTTAAGCGCGGATGCGTGATGCTGCGCGAGGAGTGTCCCGAGGGCGAGAGCAACTTCTACTCGCCGGACTGAACCGCGGTGAGAGACCTCGACTCCAGGCTAGGGGAGGTGCTGGCTCCGCTCCAGATCCAGACCGCGGAGCCGGGCAGGTTCCTGACCTGCCTACGCTGCCTGGCGGACGCTACCTACACGGCCAGGGGGCTCTGCGGCCCGTGCTTCCTCTTCGGCGACCGGGCGAGGCCGTCCGACGAGAGGACGCCGCTTATCAGAGAGGCGGAGGACGGGCGCGACTCCTGGTCATGAGCATCCCAGATACTGTCAACGGTTTCTTCGAGTTCGGCATGTCCGCCATGCTGTTCCGCTGCATAGTCAGGTTGTGGTACGAGAAGAAGGTCAGGGGGTGGTCCATGGGAGCGGCGGCGTGGCCGATGGCGTGGGGCCTGTGGAACCTGTACTACTATCCTCACCTGGGTCAGTGGTTCTCGTTCTCTGGCGGACTGCTGGTCGTGATCATGAACGCGGTCTGGTTGGTCCTGGCTCGGAGGTACGAGAGATGACGCCGACCAGGGAGTCGAGGGGAGGGCGCGGTGTCGTATAGACCCGAAGAGTGGATCGGTGGTCGCTGGGAGCCCCTGGGCCGCGTCAATGAGGACCTCGCCCGCAGCATATGGCTGTGCGATCACGTACAACGGCACAGCGGTAACTCCGTCAGGGTAGTGAATCCTCGCACCGGTGAGGTACTCTGGATGGGTCCTAAGAAGGTCGCGGCGGAGCTGACAGGCAGAAGTTGATCGGGTGCGACGTAGCTCAGCGTCCTCTCTCGAGTTGTTCCAGCATGGCCAGCTGCTCGTCCGCGCTCGGCTTGCTCGTTTGTCCAGGTAGTATACCCGCCTGCTCCATGGCCTGCGCCATCACCTCGGGCGTCATCTCTCCGTTCTTGACTCCCAGCTTCTTGGCCTGCTCCCAGGTCCGCGCCATCATCTCCACCACGTCGCTCCCCTCCAGCTCGGACAGCTCCTCCATGCCCGGGATGCTGCGCAGGAGCTCGCGGAAGCTTTCCACCTCGTCGAGGGCTTCTTTCTCACCCGCCTCGGCCCGCTCGAGCAGCTCGGCCCCCTCGATCGCCGCCTCGTAGTCCGGTCCGGGGTCCTCGCGGTCCTGCCTGCGGTTCGACTTGACGACCCGCCGCCTCCGCCTCGAGTCCGCGTCGTGCACGCCGGTCACGGTCTGCCTGCCCCCCGAGCAGAAGTCGACTATCTCGAGGCACAATCTCTGCTCCCTCTCGGTGAGCGTCTGGCAGACCTCGACGTCGTCGCGCAGTCGCTTCATGCGGCGCAGTCCGGCGGCGCTCGCCATCTTGATCGGGATCTTGCGCCGATCCGGCGGCCGCCAGTCGCCTATGAGCTTCGGGTGGAGGCGCTGGTATATGCGCATCTGCCGGATCGCCTCGTCCGGGTACAGTCCCGACCACTGGATGCACATGCTGGCCGGGACCTTGCGCAGGCGCCAGCCCTCGATCACCTCCGCGGGTAGCTTGTTCAGGCAGCGCACGTACTGCTCGACCGTCACGGAGGCGTACCCCGACCGGTAGGCGAACTCCGCCGTGGTGGTCCCGTACTGGTCGAGCATGGTCTTCGCCGCCACCGCGACCTCGTAGGTCGACAGGTTCTCGCGTTGCAAATTTTCCGCGAGGTTGATCCAGGCGTCCTCCACCACCGGCAGGTCGTGCGGCATCACGAGCGCCGGTATCACCTGCCATCCCAGCATGCGGGCCGCGGCCGTGCGCCTGAACCCCGCTCGCACGTGGAACCTGTCCCGGGCGGCGGAGGTCGCTACCAGCACGACCGGCACGACGAGGCCCTCCCCCTGCATGCTGTCTGCCAGCGACTTCAGAGAATCGTCGTCTACCGCGAGCCGGGCGTTCTTGAACCGCGGGTCGGGCAAGATCTTGTCCAGCTCCACCAGCTCCACCGGCCGCGCGAGCATCCGCGAGAGCCTCTCCCCGTCGTTCGGCTTCCTCTCCTTCTTCCACTTGATCTCGGCCGCCCTCTTCTCGTGGCTGGTCCTGGCGCCGTCGTGGAAGTTCCGCAGCCTGTCTTCCGCGGTCTCGCCGTAGCGCTTCGCCGTGCCGGCCCGCGCGCGCTCGTGGGCCGCCTTCAGCGTCTCGGGGCTGATGCGAGCGTCTACCGCCTGGCGTGCCCTCTGCGCCATGCCGGTGAGCCGCGACCCGGTATCCTCGCCTAGGGGGCGTCCTCGTAGGCCGTCCCGGCCTGTATCTTCGCGCTCTCCATGCGCAGGTTCTCCGGGACCTCGTCCAGCATGCGATCGATCACGCTCTGCTTGAGCACCGTCATCTTGGTCATGTTCGCGTCCACGGATCCGTTCAGGACCGGGTGTATCACGTGGACCATCTTCTTCTGCCCGATCCGAGCCAGTCGGTCTTCCGCCTGCTTCATCGCCGCCGGGTTCCAGTCCCCCTCGAAGAAGATCACCGTGTTCGCCCTCGTCAGCGTGATCCCCGTCCCCGCCGCCTTGAGGCCCCCGATGAATATCTTCTTCTTCCCCTCCTGGAACTGGTTGACTATCGGGATGCGCTCCTTGTCCGGGGTGTCGCCGTAGATGATGCAAGAGTCCTCCTGGTAGTGCT
>Ga0326728_10013169_pt1 | contig 18065 bp, 20 predicted proteins | sample MB3enrmetagenome_FD_207602 | JGI IMG/M metagenome (GOLD analysis project Ga0326728, IMG submission 207602) | Lab enriched peat soil microbial communities from McLean, Ithaca, NY, United States - MB31MN | ecosystem: Environmental > Terrestrial > Soil > Wetlands > Peat | place: USA: New York... | reverse complement strand
ATGCGGTCAATATCTATACCAGGGCAGAGGTCGCGCTGAACGACGTCGACCCCGCTATCGCAACCTGGCAAGCCTGGATCGGTTCGCACCCCAGCGACTCCCATGCATGGCAGATGATCGGATCGTTACAGGAGGCCAAGGGCGACCAGGCGAAGGCCATGGAAGCGTACCAGAAGTCACTCCAGATCGACACCAACAATGCGGTTGCGGCCAATAATCTCGCCTATCTGATGGTGGAGAATGGCCAGAATGTCGATGTCGCGCTCACCCTGGCGCAGACGGCGCGGCGTGTCTTGCCGGACTCGCCGCATACAGCCGACACCCTGGCCTGGGTCTACTTCTACAAGGGAAACTACTATCTGGCGCGGGACCTGCTGGAGGGCGCGCTTAAAACCACCCAGGACAATCCGTCGATGCAGTTCCACCTGGGCATGACCTACAGCAAGATGAACGACAAGCCAGACGCCGTACTGCATCTGAAGAAGGCTGTGGCGCTGGATCCCGCGGGCAAAACGGCCAAGGATGCAAGCGAGGAGTTGCTGAAGTTGCAATAAGGACTGTGCCGCGGGCTTGACCTTACAGCGCGGCGGCTTCTTTCTTCTTTGCTTCGTCCAGATACCAGGCCACGGTTTTTTGCAGGCCGTCGTGGAAGGCTGACACCGGCTGGTAGCCAAGCTCGTTGATTGCGCGGCTGATGTCGGCCAGCGAGTGACGGATGTCGCCCGCGCGGGGAAAGCCATAGACGGGTCTGCCGCTGAAGCCCAGCACGCCCGCCACCGCGCCATACACCTCGTTGAGCGTGTGGCCTTCTCCCGTCCCAATGTTGAAGACGCGCCCGGTGGCCAAGGAACTGGACGCCTCGCAGGCCAGCAGATTGGCGCTGACCGCGTTGTCGATGTAGGTAAAGTCGCGGCTGGTCAGGCCATCGCCAAAGATGGTCGGCGTCTCGCCGGTCATCATCTTGGTGATGAACTGGGCGATGACGCCGGAGTACGGCGAGTCGGCTGCCTGGCGTGGGCCGAAGATGTTGAAGTAACGCAGGCAGATCCCTTCCAGCCCATAACTCCGGTAGAAGGCCTGGATGTAGTACTCGCAGGCCAGCTTCTGCACCGCGTAGGGAGACAGGGGAAGCGGCGCCATCTCTTCGTGTTTGGGCTGCGTGGGCTGGTCTCCGTAAGCCGACGAAGAGGCTGCGTAGACGATGCGCCGCACCCGTGCGTCCCGTGCCGCCAGCAGCAGGTTCAGCGTGCCGTTGAGGTTGGACTGGTGCGAGCCGAGCGGGTCCTTGACCGAGCGGGGCACGCTGGCCAGCGCTGCCTGGTGCAGGATGTACTCCATGCCCTCGCAGGCGGACTTCATCCCCGCGGCGTCCTGCAAGTCCTCCTGCCGGAAGTCGATGCGCTCGCGAATGCCGGCCAGGTTGTCCAGGCTGCCGGTGCTGAGGTTGTCGATGCCGCGCACCTCGTCGCCCCGCTCCACCAGCGCGTGGGCCAGGGTTGAGCCGATAAAACCTGCGATTCCGGTAATTAAGTAACGCGCCATGGATTCTCCGCGGATGTAGGAAAGATTGGTGTGGCCTGCCTTGAGGGAAAACCACGCAAACGTCTTTCAACCTGCTCTGCGCCTGCTGGAAAGACTCTTTAATGATGCTGTTCGGTCGATGCTATGAATTTTACGGCTCTCTCCGGAAGGCTGCTGTGGAAGTCTATGGAGGCGATGTTCTCGTGCTTCATGCAGAACTCTCGACCGGCAGCGACGTGGAAACGGAAGAAGGGCAGGGAAGAACCTTCCCCTGGAAGGAGCCAGTCGTGGGGTTCGAGGATAATCAAAGGAAAGCGGCTGATGGCCGAACAGTCACCCTCAAAGAGACATTTTTCGCCCCCTTCGATATCGATTTTGAGAAGAAAGGGAACGTAAAGGCTCTCGGGCTTGGAGGCGAGCAGGGTAGCTACCGTCAACATAGCGACCTCAGGGCCCGGTCCGCTTGGTGCGGTTCGATACGCCATGGTCCCCCAGCCAAGGTCACACAGATGGCTGAGCCCGTTTGTACCGCCTATTCCTGCTTGCCGGAGATCGACATCCAAACCCGCACAGTTCATCTGCAGCAGTGCGAAGTTATCCGGAGCGGGCTCGACGGCTAGTATATGCGCCTGTGGATACCGGGCACTGAACCAGAGAACGCTGGCTCCGATATTGGCCCCGCAGTCAACAATAAGTGGCTGCTTTCCAGCAACTACGATCTGCCGGTAAAGACGTTCCATGAGTATGCCATGATCGCGCTGGGGCATGTCATATTGCTCTTGATGGAAGCATTGGCAAATGGTGGTTCTGTCGGCGAACGTGCGTCTGTGGAGTATGACAAAATGCTTGTCGCAACAAGTGATTTTACAAACACCCAAGCTGGAGGGAATGTGTGGGTGGACTATCTTGCGGCCCATATGCAGGGTCCGACGAGCAACCTGATAGGCGATGCGACCAAGGGAAGTAGAATTTAGGATTTCTGTAACTTCAGCATGAAAACTCATGGGATTTCTGCATTCTGCGATGTTGCATTGCTTGCGCACGAATATATAGTACGCGCAGGCATTTTGAGCAAGATTATTGAACAATCTTCATCCAGAAGACTCTACATCCGTTGCCGGCACTTATCCGGTTCGAGATTTCTGCCTGTTGCGGAGCGTCGCAGCAGGCGCCTTGCAACATGGGCCCCAGTCAGGATCAGCGGCTTTTCCAGGGAGACGTATAGCAGGGCAGGGATGCCGATCGCGCCGGCTATCAGGGCCGTGACGCGCGCCCACTGGGGAAACAGGGCCATCCTGTATAAGACGATCCAGAACACCACGATATGGCTGAGGTAGATACCGTAGGAGTGCTCGGCTATCCAGTGAAAAATGCGGTGCATCCAGTTGGATCTGCCCTCGCGAACATTTGCGTAGAGTATGGCAAGCAAGAGCGTCAGCACCCAGGCACGGACGATTTTGCCGGGCAGGCTTATGTTGTCGTGCGGGCCGAAGAGGGCGATCATGGCCAGGACCCCGATGGGCCAAACCCATGCGGGCAGCTTCCATCTCCAGCGTTGGCTGCGCAGCAGATCGTAGGCGACAATTCCCGAGGTAAAGCAGGGGGCGTACATAAAAACATTGAGCCGCTCCGAGATGCGAGGAACGGCAAGCGCCAGCACCACCGAAAGGCCCCATAAGGCGAGCGAGCGGAAGCGCCGGTCGCCGCGGATGGCAAAGTAGGCAAAGGGCAGAAGCAGATACATCTGCACCTCCAGCGGAAGGCTCCACAGAGGGCTCAGAATGTCGTTGCCGTAGGTCAGGTTCTGGATGAGCGCGAGGTTGCAGAGGAAGTCCTTGATGCCGATCCAGGAATAGGTCAGCCCCGGATCGGATGGGATGTGGAAGATCGGCACCAGAAGCACGAACAGCACGGAGAGTGGATAGATGCGGAAGAACCTCCGTATCCAGAACGCCGCCGCCAGCGAGGGGGCGCTCTCATCCGGCCTGTCCAGCCGTCCCAGGGAGGCCATCAGGACGAGACTTGTGTGCACGAAGAATAGGATGACGCCAAACCGTCCAAGGCTGCCCCAGTTGCGATTGTGCAGCGACCCGCTCAGATGATCGAAGAAGACCGCCATCACTGCAACCGCGCGCGGCAGGTCAAGGTTCACCGAGATGATTGTCTGCGGAGGAGGCGGCATATGCCTATTATTCGACAGCCGTGCTTGACGGGACCTTACGGCGCAGGGATCAATTGAATCTGCAGCTGGACGAATTTTATAGGAATTCTCGCGCCGGGCAGTGTGCAGGGTGGCTCGGATGAGTGAAATTACCGCTCCATGCAAAGTCTGAATGCGATAATCGGGATCATGTCGAATCCCAGCCTGCCTCAGACCAGCCCCCCAAACTCCTTCCAAGTCCCTCTGCCGAAGATTGCCCAGGAGCGTCTCGTGCGCCTCCAGGAGCGTAGCGCCCGGATTGGCGTCATCGGACTTGGCTATGTTGGGCTGCCGCTTTCGCTGCTCTTGTCGGAGGCCGGTTTTAAGGTGACGGGCTTCGACAATGACGCGAAAAAAGTGGACGACCTCGAAGCCGGCTGCTCTTACATCCTACGCATCCTGCCCGCCGAGATCGCTGCTGCGCGGCAACATGGCTTTTCCGCCACTACGGATTTTGCCGGCCTTTCGCACCAGGACGCGATCATTCTCTGTGTTCCTACGCCGCTGACCGGGCATCGCGAGCCGGACCTGAGTTTTGTGCAGAATACGGCCAGGGCCGTCGCGCCGTGGATTCGCGAGGGCCAGCTCATCGTGCTGGAGAGCACAACCTATCCCGGCACCACCGAGGAGTTGCTTGTCCCGCTGCTGGAGGAGGGCAACACCGGCGGGCTGAAGGCGCAGGCGAAGGGCGTGGCGGCCGAAAACGGCGTCTTCTACGTGGCCTTCTCGCCGGAGCGCGAGGACCCCGGCAACGTCACCGTGGCGCGGCGCGACATTCCCAAGGTCGTCGGCGGCCACGAGGCCATCGCCACCGAGCTTGCCGCAACCCTCTACCAGGGGATCTTTGCCCGCGCGGTGCGCGTCTCGTCCACCCGCGTGGCGGAGATGACCAAGTTGCTGGAGAACATCTACCGCTGCGTCAACATCGCGCTGGTCAACGAGCTCAAGTTGCTCTCGCTGCGCATGGGGGTGGACATCTGGGAGGTGATCGACGCAGCCTCCACCAAACCCTTCGGTTTCCAGCCGTTCTATCCCGGCCCCGGGCTGGGCGGGCACTGCATCCCCATCGACCCGTTCTATCTGAGTTGGAAGGCCCGCGAGTACGACTTCGACACGCGCTTCATTCAACTGGCGGGAGAGGTGAATGAAGGTATGCCCGCGCATGTGGTGCAGTATGTTGCCAAGGGACTGAACGGGCACAACAAGGCGATGAACGGCGCTCGCGTCCTGATGCTCGGAATGGCCTACAAGAAGGACATCGACGACCTGCGCGAGTCGCCCTCGCTGACCGTGATCGAGCTGCTGCGCGAGCAGGGCGCACAGGTCGTCTACAACGATCCCTACTTCCCCACGGTGGGCCGCGGCCGCCATTACAACCTGAATATGACTTCCACGCCGCTGACTGCTCTCGACCAGTACGACTGCGTGCTGATTATGACCGACCACTCCAGCTACGACTACAGTGCGATTGTGAAGCAATCGAAGTTGGTGGTGGATACGCGCAATGCCACTAAGGGGATCGTGTCCGAGAAGATCGTTCGCTGCTAGAGCGTTGCATTAAGGTGGCGTAGGCTGGATGAGGCCCATTCCGGGCTGCGTGGGTTGGAGGGGTTTGGATGGTCGATGTAACGACGATCAACGACGCGTTTCTACAGGTGAGTGGACACGGCAAGAACAGGCTGTGGCTCTGGTTTGACGCGGCGGCGGGTGCAGGGGATGAAGGGTCGTGGAAGCCGATTGCTTCGGCGGAGGCGTATGGCCGGGTGCGCGCGCTGGCGGCGCGCCTGGCCCAGTGGGGCGTCGTTAAGGGCGACCGCGTCGCCATCGTCAGCGAGAACCGCTGGGAGTGGCCGGTGACGGACTTCGCGGTGCTTGCCCTGGGTGCCGTGGACGTGCCGATGTATACCACGCTGACCGCCGAGCAGGTGGGTTACATGCTGCGCGATTGCGGCGCCAAGGTTGCCGTAGTCTCGTCCTGGGAGCAAGTGGAGAAGCTGCGTGCGGCGGGCCCGCTGCCGGCGCTGGAGCGCGTGGTGGTGATGGATCGACAGCCGTCTCAGACCCCGGACGCGGGGGACCCGTTTCCGATGGAGAGCTTTTCCGAGCTGATGGCGGATGCTGTTGCGATGCAGGAGCGCGACGCGCAGTTCGATGCGCGCGCGCGCGAGGTGCAGCCGGACGATCTGGCCACCATCATCTACACCTCCGGCACTACCGGCGAACCCAAAGGCGTCATGCTGACCCATGGCAATGTGGCCAGCAACCTCTGCTATTCGTCGCGCGAGTTTCCCTTCAACGAGAAGGACTCATGCATCTCGTTTCTTCCGCTCTCGCATGTCACGGCGCGGCACCTGGACTATGTGCTGATGCTGGAGCATGTGACCCTGGCCCATTGTCCCCACTTCAACCGGATTTCGGTGGCGATGAAGCAGGTGAGGCCGACGGTCCTGGTGGCCGTGCCGCGCGTGTACGAGAAGATACGCCAGGCAGTCGAGGGCAAGTCGCACGGCGCCAAGAAGGCGATTCTCAACTGGGCGCTGGGCGTGGGCAGGAAGCATCGCGCCCAGACTCTGGCGGGTCAGCAGCCCGGCGGATTGCGATGGGGACTGGCCGACAAGCTTGTCTTCTCCAAGATTCGCGCTGCGTTTGGTGGACGGGTTTGGCTGTTCGTCTCCGGTGGAGCGCCGCTGGGAATGGACACGGCAGGCTGGTTCGCCGACGTGGGGATTCGCATTCTGGAGGGATACGGGCTCACCGAGACCTCGCCGTTGATTGCCCTGGATACGCCGCGGCGGCATCGCATCGGTACGGTGGGGCCGGTGCTGCCGAATGTGCAGGCGCGCTTCGCGCCGGACGGCGAGCTGGAGGTGCGCGGGCCCTCGGTCTTCCACGGCTACTGGAACAAGCCCGAGGAGACGGCGGAGGTCTTCACCCCCGATGGATGGTTCCGCACCGGAGACATCGGCAAAATCGATGCCGACGGCTTCCTCTCCATCACCGACCGCAAGAAGGAGATGCTGAAGACCAGCGGCGGCAAGATGATTGCGCCACAGCCCATCGAGAACAAACTGAAGGCCCGCATGCTGGTGGGCAACGCAGCGCTGGTGGGCGACAAGCACAAGTTTGCCTGCGCGCTCATCTCGCCCAACTTCGCCATCCTGGAGAGCTGGGCTCGGGTGAAGGGCGTAGTCTATCCGGCGGGCGACCGCAACGCTCTGGTACAGGCGCCGCAGGTGGTGGCGCGCTACCAGCGCATCGTCAACGACGTGAATGCGTCGCTGGCGCCCTTCGAGACGATCAAGCGCGTCGCTGTGGTGCCGGACGAGTGGACCGTGGAGACCGACGAACTCACCCCCAGCATGAAGCTCAAACGCCGCGTGGTGGAGCAGAAGTACGCCGCCCTTATCGCCGAGTTCTACCGCGACGAGGCCACCGCAACGCGGTAGATGTTCGGAAAGCGCGGTTGGGCGGTAGAATTGGCTTGCGAGGTGCTCTATGGACTGGACAGGCTGCAACCTGGTGGAAGTCATTCCGGGCAAGGTATCGGGACGGCCCTTGGTGAAGGGGACGCGCATTCCTGCGGATGTGATTGTAGAGAATTTTGAGGCTGGTTCGCCGGTGGAGGAGATTGAGGAGAATTATCCCTCGCTCTCATCGGCGACGATCTGTAGCCTTCTCAACTTCGCTCAGGCGCGGCAAGTGCGGCGCATTGCATGAAGGTTCTTCTGGATGAGGACCTGCCGCATAAGCTGCGGCTGGGCTTGACAAATCATGATGCAAGCACGGTCGCCTATGTCGGGTGGAATGGGTTAAAGAATGGGGAACTGCTGAGTGCGGCGGAGACGGCAGGCTTCGAGGTCTTCGTTACGGGAGACAAGAGGCTCCGGCACCAGCAGAATCTGAAAGAGCGACAGATTGGGATTGTGCTGTTGTCGGTACAGGACTGGCCAACTCTGAAGGAGAAACTGGCTGAGATTGCCTCGGCTGTGGATGGGGCTGTTCCAGGGTCGTTTCAGGTGGTGGAGTGCAGCGAGCTACGGCGGGAATAATACTGCATCAAGGCGGTCAGAGTCTTGTTTGACTACAGCGTTGCAATATCAAGCATCCAGATCGTTGAGATCCAGATTGAGGCTATCAGCGCTAAGGACGAGGCGATATTGCGCGCGCGAATAATCCAGATGATCGCTCCGAGTGAACCCCAAAATGCGAGATCGCAACAATGTCGCTCGTAGCCGAAGTCAAAGTAATCTCGTTTTCTCAACTGGTCGAGGACGATCAATCCCCAAAGGCCGCCCATCGCAGAGGCCGCCGTAAAAATCGAGGCAATCCAAGACGAGATACGACGTCGCGCTCGATCTTGCTTCCGGTAGATTCTCATCCACGAGATTCCGAGCAGGAGCAGAGGCAAGCCGTAGACCAGACTCCAAATGAAGATGCTCATAGTCGATTAGTTTAGTCCAGCAGGCGGCGGGTGATCTTGCCATACGCGTCGATGCGGCGGTCCCTCAGGAACGGCCAGTGCTGGCGCGTGGTCTCCACCAGCGCGGGATCCAGCGTCGCGGTCACAATCTCTTCCTGGTTGTGGCTGGCCTGCGCCAGGATGCGCCCGAACGGGTCAGCGATGAAGCTGCCGCCCCAGAATTCAATCCCACTGGTGGACCTGTGGTCGCCGGGACCTTCGATCTCCATGCCATCGAACAGAACGTCGCCGTACTCGTGACCCACGCGGTTGACTGCGCAGACGAAGACCCCGTTGGCGATGGCGTGCGCGCGCTGAATGGCCTTCCAGGCGGAGTACTGCGCCGTGCCAAACTCTGCCTTCTCTCGCGGGTGCCAGCCGATGGCTGTTGGATAGAAGAGCATCTCCGCCCCCTCCAGCGCGGTCAGGCGCGCCGCCTCCGGAAACCACTGGTCCCAGCAGATCAGCGCTCCGATGAGGCCGTGGCTGCTGGGGATGGCGCGGAAGCCCAGGTCGCCGGGGGCAAAGTAGAACTTCTCATAGAAGAGCGGGTCATCCGGGATGTGCATCTTGCGGTAGAGGCCAAGGATGTGGTCCGGCGCTTCCGATGCGTGGTCCAGAACGGCGGCGGTGTTGTGGTAGAGGCCGGGGGCGCGCCGCTCGAACAGCGACGCAATCAGCGTGATCTTGGCTTCTCGTACGACTGCGGATAGGCGTGCAGTCGAAGGGCCGGGAATAGGTTCCGCGAGAGCGAACAGGCGGTGGTCCTCCCTCTGGCAGAAGTACTGCGCGCGGAAGAGTTCCGGCAGACAGACGATCTGCGCGCCGTCGCGTGCGGCCTGGCGCACCATCTCCACTGCGTGTTCTAGGTTCTCCCCTACGGAGGCCACGCAAGCCATCTGGATCAGGGCGACGCGGATGGGTTCAGCGGACATGGCTCCTCCTATCTTTGCAGGCCGAGGGCTGCGCCGGCGGCGTAGCCGATCATGGAAAGCGGCGCCCAGGCGCCCACCAGCAGTCCGTCGCCGCCCATCAGCCCGCTGCCGTGGTGGATACTGAAGAAGGTGCGCCACAGCTTCTCGGTAGCACCGCAACCCTCGCACAGCCCGTTGCCCGTCGGCAGGTCCAGCACCCAGACGCTGACCGCGCCAAACAGAAGCAGGCCGGAGATCCAGACGTAACATGCGGAGGGGTTGGGCCAGATGAGTGCCACCAAATAGCCGCCGGCCAGCGGCGCCAGGAAGGCCAGTGCGGTGGCCAATAGCTTGGGCGACGCGGAGCCGGGATCGGGATGGGCCAGCGTAATTGCGACCAGAACCACACCCAGCAGGACCACGGCAAGCAGTGTGTGCAGGGCAAACCACAGGGCCTCTTCGGCCAGTTCGCCGGCCGATCTGTCGCGCCGCCTTGTTGGTGTCGTCGCCATACGGTTCGCCTGGCTCCGCTCTAATCCTAAATGCTCCCGATGCAGTAACACGGAGAACGCTGTGCTAGTTGCGCAGGGTCTTCATCGCCTGCTCCAGTGCGACGCGCTGGTTGCCCGTGGGCGGAAGCTGTGGCAGGCGCGACCGTCCGCCAAAGTAGCCGTTGAGTTCGCAGGCGTACTTCAGATTGCCGATTCCAGCTTCGCACACCCGCGCAGCCTCGCACAGGCGGGCTTGTTTCTCCTCGGCCAGCGGCTGGTCGTCGTCCTTCCACGCGGCCAACACCTCATAGCAGGCCTGCGGGGCACAGGCAGCCAGGGCAGGCGCGGTGCCCCTGGCCCCGGCGCGCAGGCAATCGAGGATCGCTGGTGTCTCTCCGCTGAGCACCTGGAAGCCGACGGATTTTGTGCGCGTGCGCAGGGGTGGCTGCGTCGGTTTCGCCTCGACGACTGCGGCCGCGGTCGCCTGGTCCGCAGTCAGCATATCCGCGGAGACGAGCATTGCGGGTGCGCGGCTGGCGGCAACCGTCATGCGCGCGGTGACGGCGCTGAACACGGGCGTGACGCTGACTTCGCGCTGGATGGACGCGCTGCGGCGCAGAATCGCTTCGATCTCGGCGGGATGGGCTGCACCGTCCAGCAGTCCGAGGATGTTGCGATGGCCCGCCAGCTCGACGACGGCCTCCTGGGGAATCCGGCGAAGGCAGCAGTCGCTGTAGAGCACTACGGGGAGCGGGGAGCGGTCGGCGACGCTCTGGAAGTAAAGCAGCAGTTCGCGGCGGTGGGCGGAGGATTCGCCTGCCTGCACTTTGCCTGCCAGAATCGAAGGGACTCCGGCCAGGATTGCGTCGTACAGCAGCTCGGCGGCGAGGCTGGCCAACTCGAGCGTAGCTTGGACGCTGTCGCGCCAGACTCCGGCCAGCAGTACCTTCTCCGGCGCAGCGGACTGGGCGGCGGTGCGCAATACATCGCGCGTCTCATCCTCCGTCAGCAGCGTCGGCTCACCGGTCGTGCCGAGGACAAGCAGTCCGGCAGCGGGAGACTTGGCATAGCGTGCAATGTTGGCGGCTAGCTTGGGCAGGTTGACGCGGCCATCCGGATGGAAGGGGGTGGTCAGCGGGATGTGCAGTCCTTCGAGCAGCATGGTGATCAGTTTCGAGGTTCAAGCTTCGAGGTTCGAGGGGCGGGGTAGTACACCGGCCATCCCTCCTGGGCGCTGCGCGCCAGCAACGCTGGCGTTGGGTCGATGGGGAAGGCGCGGCGCGCGATGGCCAGCATCGCGGCGTCGTGGATGGAGTTGCCGAAGACGGCGTCGGGCCGGGTGATGCCCACGCGGGCCAGGGATGCGACCTTGGCCTCGTCGGTGGGAACGTCCAGCAGGGTGCGGGTGACAAGACCATCCGCCACGGCGACCCGCGCGGCCAGAATATGCTCGGTGGGGACCTCGAAGCGGCGCATGCCTTCTTCTACCACCCAGCCGCAGGTGGAGCTGACGGCCCATATCTCGCTGCCGCGCGCCTGCAAGTTGCACACCAAGGCGAGCATCTCCGGGAAGATATTTTTCTCGATGCGGGTACGGAAGAACTCGCTGGCTGCTCCGCGCACGTCGCTCTCGCGCAGTCCCTGGTATACCTGCACCATCTCGCCGCAGATATCGATCTCGCTGACATCGCCGCGCAGGTAGCCGCGGTAGCGTTCGTCCAGCCAGTCGATGGCCTCGCGCGACAGCAGCCCGATCTCCATGGTCCAGCGCATGAAGCCCGTGCCGGCGTCGCCCGACCACAGGGTCCCGTCGCAGTCGAAGACGGCGACCTGGGGCGCCAACTCGTCCACGGCTGCGTGGAATTCGGCGGTGCTAAGAATTTGCGGCTGGATGGCGGAACTCACTCGAAGGCTGCTTTTCTGCACAGATTGGCGCGCACAATACTAGGTTGAACCCATTATTACATCGCAACCAATCGCTCTAGATCGGCGGCTGCGCGTTGACAATAGAGATTCCGGGCGGCGGGGTGAAGATGAAGTCGGATGCGGGCAGGGGGATGTCTTCCTCTATCCCGCTGAAGGTGAACTCGGTGGTGGCGCCGTCCGTCTCTTCCAGCTTCATGCGCTGGATGGCGCCGCCGGCGTCCACAACAAGAGTGAGCAGGCGGACACGCTGGGCCATGCCCTTGGGGACGCCGGTAATTTTAAAGTCCGCCCCGTCGGGCGCGGTGGTCAGTTGCTCCAGTTCCTTGGCGAGCTGGGTGTGCCCCAGCAGCAACCGCAGCGGCGAGCGCAGATCGTCCAGTTGCTTGGCCGGCGCGCGTGATATCTGCGCGTCATCGGGCGTGTAGAACCAGGCGTACTTCCCATCCAGAACAAAGAGTTTGCCCGGCGGCGTGTCGTAGCTCCAGCGCATCAGTCCGGGTTTTTTCAGGGTAAGGGTTCCGCTTTCAGTCCGATCCATGCCCATGCCGGTGTAGTGCTCGGTATAGCGTGCGCGCAGCGTGCGCATGTGGTTGTAGTGGTCGTCCACGCTGCGGATCAGAGCGCGGTCCTGTGCACGGGCGCAAACTGAGAAGAGCATAACAATGCTGAGGCAAAATGGGGCGGGGAGCTTCAATTGCGCGAGGTTCATCGGGGTTCCTTCGGCTACGCTCAGGACAGGCCCTTCGACTGCGCGCTGCGCGCTCCGCTCAGGATGACGGCGTCATAAGGAACTGTCCTGCTACTGGATGGACTGCGTGCAGTTGGTGGCGCCGGTGGGGTCGAACTTGATGATGCCGTTCTCGTCGGAGCAGTAGCCGCGGTCGCCCGTCTTGCCTACCGTCTGGGGCACGGCCGTTACCGTGTACGAGGTGTACATGTCCTGATTGTTGACCGTGACCTTGCTGCCGCAGGTGACGGTGAACGTATAGCCCGACTTTTGTCCCGTGGAGGCGAGCTGGGGATCGATCAACTGGGCGGCCGTGGCCGAGGGCGCGCCGGACTTGGGGTCGCCGCCCAGCGAGGCCAGCGGGCAGGCATAGCCCGTTCCTGGGTATTCGGAGTTGAAGTTGGCCTCCGCCGATCCGATGGTGCGCAGGGTCTGAATCGCGGAGTCCTGGTCCGCTGTCTTCTTCACCTTCAGCATCTGAGGCACGGCAAATGCCATGATGATCAGCATGATCGACATGACAATCAGCAGTTCAATCAGCGTGAAGCCCAGTTCAAGGTCCGAGGTCCGAGGTTCGAGGTGCGAGTTGCATGCAATGGTCTTCATGGTTCCTCTGCGGCGAGATGTGCGTTCCCTTCTCGCATGAAACTGTAGCAGGGTGCGGCTCAACATGCGAGTGCTTCGCGCGTTATGTCGAGCGGGCCCAGGTTGCCGAGGACGGTCAGCGCGATCGCCTCGGGGCGGAAGAGCTGGCGCGCCAGCATCTGGATCTCCGCAGCAGTGACGGCCTCCACCTCAGCGGTGATCTCGTCCACCGTGAAGAAGCGGCCAAAGTACATCTCCTGCCGCGCCAGATTCGACATGCGGCTGGACGACGACTCCAGGCCGAGCAGGATGTTGCTCTTGAGCTGCTCTTTGGCCCGTCTCAACTCAGCCTCGGGTACGGAGTCTTCTTTCAGACGGCGCAGCTCGTCCAAGGTAAGCCGAATCACCTCCGGGGTCTTCTCCGCCGATGTCCCGGCGTAGATGCTCAGCGCGCCGGTGTCGCGAAATGGGCTGGCCTCCGAGTAGATGGAGTAGGCCAGGCCGCGGTCCTCGCGAATGGTCTGGAACAGGCGCGAGCTCATGCCGCTGCCCAGCATTGAGTTCAGCAGATACATCGCGTAGCGGGCGGGCGAATCCACCGGCGGGGCCGGGACCCCCAGGCACAGCTGCACCTGTTCCAGCGACTTCTTGCGCTTCAGCGTGATCGTGGCGAAGGTCGCCGGTGCGGGGAGTTTGGCCAACGGCGTTCCCTTGCCGGTACCCAGCCCGCTAAACCGCTCGGCCACCTGGGCAACGAAGCGGTCGTGATCCAGATGACCCGCCGCGGAAAAAACCATATTGCTCGGCGTGAACCGGCTGGCGAAAAAGTCGAAGACCACCGGCTGCGTGAAGCTGGAGACGCTCTTCACTGTGCCCAGTGTGGGCCGCCCCAGTGCGTGGCCCTTCCAGAAGTTCTGCGTGAAGGTCTCGTGGACCAGGTAGTCGGGGCTGTCCTCGTCCATCTTGATCTCCTCCAGAATCACGCCCTGCTCGCGCGCAATGTCCTCCGGGGTGAAGGTGGGATGCAGAACCAGGTCCGACAAAAGTTCAAGTGCGGGAGCAGTATGTTCATCTAAAACTTTGATATTGAAACAGATATTTTCTTTGCTTGTGAACGCGTCCAGGTTGCCGCCGATCGAGTCCACCTCGCGCGCAAACTGCCGTGCGTTGCGCGTCGTCGTGCCCTTGAACACCATGTGCTCCACGAAGTGCGAGATGCCGTTCAGCTCCAGCGGCTCGTCGCGCGAGCCGGAGGCGATCCACACGCCCATCGACACCGAGCGCACGTTCGGCATGTCTTCGGTCAGCACCAGCAGGCCGTTCGGCAGCACCGTCCGGCGGATGTTGCGGGTGGGCGATGTACGGACGGTGACTGGGACGGAGATTGCGGACATACGGCTCCTTGCAGCTTTATTGTGTCACACTGCTGTCATGTTGGACGGGTGAGCAGGAGGTTGGGGTGCGTGAGCCGTACTTGGGACTCAGGGTTAATAGACCTCGTTCTTTGGGATATTCATTTCCGCCAGCTCAAATACTAGAGCGATACCCAGTTCGCGGATTGGTCCCGTCTCAGGAGACCATCGCTTCACGACGTGGTATTTCCCCGCATGGACTCCTTCAATGATCCAGTCTGCGCCGTCGGCAATATTCTGATTGAGTCCGGGAGGTTCTGTAGGATCGTGAGTTTCAGCTGTGAGCGACCAGAATTGAACCTGCTCGATCTTCTTTAGAAATGCTTGTGTCTGTTCGGCGGTAACTGGTTTTGTATTGTTTTCGATCAGGGTGCCGGGTTCGACGCCTCCCTTTTGGCTCGTCATCTTCGTTGTGAGAACGCCGGTTCCGTCGGCTTTGATGTCGAGACGAACGGCAATTGGATGATCAAAGGATCGCAGCCACAGGAAGCGGTACGACTGTGCCGTCGGAATCTTCGCCAATTCAAAGAGGGAGGGTTCTTCGAGAGCTTTTAGCTGAGCGCTGTAATATCCTGTGACGAAGTTGTCCAAGTCAGGTCTGCTCTCAAGAGTTAGCTTGGGGAAGTAGACGACCTGAGAGAAGACGGTGGGTCCAAGAAGCGTTAGTGCAAGGAGTGCTGTAAGGAATCGTGCTGTGGAGTTGCTCATCCGATACTCCTATGGCGACACATAGAGTGGCTATCTCAGTAGACACCGAATGCGGCTGCTATGTTCCTGCAAAGCTTATATTTCCGCGTAAACTGGAGCAAGTTGCAGTACTGGAGCAATGATTGTCAAAGATTCCAGACTTTGAGACGAAAGGTGTCGAAGCCTCTCCGTTGAGCAACGCGAAGCCGCTCTTCGGCATGGCGCCCGAGGAACTGCGAACTGTGGTCGCGGCGCTGGGACTCCAGAAGTATCGCGCCGCGCAGTTGGCCGATGCGCTCTACAAGCAGCGCGTGCAATCACTGGACGAGATCACCACACTTCCTGAAGTGCTGCGCCAGCGGCTCGTGGCCGAGGGCTATACCGTGGGGCTGCCGGAGATCGCCCAGGCAACCCGCTCGGTCGACGGCGCCGAACGCTACCTGATGCGCATGACCGACGGCGAGACCGTGGAGACGGTTTGGATGCCCGACGGCGACGGCGGTGAGCGTGGCGACGGCAGCCAGGCTGCAGTCGAAGAGGAGGATGATGACGAAGGGGATGTTCAACCCACCCTTCGCGATAAGGCTGCGAAGGATGGGCCACCCAGTTCCGTGGGAGGCTACCAACGCGCCACCATCTGCATCTCCAGCCAGGTGGGCTGCGCGGTCAACTGTCACTTCTGTCTCACCGCGAAGCTGGGCCTGCGGCGCAACCTGACAGCGGGCGAGATCGCCGGCCAGGTGGCCGCCGTGCTCAACCGTCAGCAGGTGCGCATTGGCAGCGGGCGCGGCATACAGACGCCTTCGCGCATCAACCTGGTCTTCATGGGCATGGGAGAGCCGTTCCTGAACTACGACGCCTTCATGCAGAGCGTGCACGTGTTGCGCGCGATGGGCATTCCCGAGTCGCGCATGACGGTGTCAACTAGCGGCATCGAGCCCGCCATCCGCCGATTCGCCGAAGAACCCGTCCGGCCCAAGCTCGCGCTTAGTCTCAACGCCTCCAACGATGCCGTGCGCCAGCGCATCATGCCCGTCACGCGCAAATGGAAGATCGCCGCGCTGCTCGATGCACTACGCGCCATCCCGTTTGGCAAGCGCGAGTACGTGACGTTTGAGTATGTTCTGCTGGGCGGGGTCAACGACCAGCCCCAGCACGCGCGCGAGGTGCTGAAGCTGTTGGCCGGAATGAAGGCCAAGGTGAACCTGATCGTTTGGAATCCCGGCCCGGGGATCGACTTCCGCGAGCCTGCGCCAGCCGATGTCGCCGTCTTCCACCGCATGTTGATCGACGGCGGCATTCCCACCTTCACCCGCAAGCCCCGTGGCCGCGACATCTACGCCGCCTGCGGGCAACTGAAGCGCACCGTGGATGAGCCTGAGACGCTTGTGGAACTGAAATCGTGACGATCTGTTTCGATTGAAATAGAAGAAGAACGCTAGCCCTAGTTTTCTGTGGGCATTGCTGCGTGATCGACCACGAGAACCTCGACCGGAGCTTGTGCCGGCTGAAGTTTGAGGCCGAGCTGCTCCTGCACGGCGGTATAGATGGAGGGCGGGGCGTTGGCGTCTGCTGATTCTGGGGCGCCATCGGGCGTCCATTGCAGCGTCAAGTCGTAGTTGCCCGTGAGGCCGGTCTTGTCGACCACGGTGCGATGGACCTGGTCGGCCAGGGTTCTTGCCAGATGCGCCATCGGCAGTCCGCGTCCTTCGAGCTTGGTGTCGCTCCTGCTGTAATAAAGGCCTATGTCGCCCCAGCCGAGCTTCGTCTGATCGTCCGACAGCTTGCACTTCGGCCCGCCTTTGACGACGACCAGTTCATAGACGGGAAGAATCCTGGATTCCGTATGTGTCTTCAACTGGAAGCGCTCTGCCACCAACGACCGCAGCATCGCCCGCCGCTGCTCCGAGTTCATCTTCTTCAGTGCGTCGAGGTCAGGCTCGACGACCTTTGCTTCGATGTCGAATCGCAGGGTGTCAAACTGGGCGGGAACACCTGCAATCGAATCTTCATTGAGGTCGTAGACATATTGCAGGAGATGCTTCAACGAAATATTGTGCGCTATGAATTGGTCCCCTTTGGTATCCATCCCCATCGATCCGCTGCCGGCTATGTTTGGTTTGATTGTCATCACATCGTACGCGGGCGGCGTTGACTGGGCACTCGCGGCCACGGGTGCGCTGGCGGTTTGCGCGGACGAGATAGAGATTGCACAGATGCCGATGAGAGAGTTGAGGAGATAGTTTTTCGTGCGCATGGAAGGCCTTTGAATTATGCGAGAATACTACGCTAACTCGGGAGGGAGTAGCTCTGTGCGTTATCCGGTTGTATTAGACTACGCTGCTGCGGGCGGTGAGCAGAGGGGTTTTCCTACGAATCGCTGCGTCGTATCATAGAGAGAAATGCCATTTCCAATCAAAATCTGCGTGGTCTGCGAAGAGGAGTTCGAGCTGAAGCCGGACAAGCCGGGCTTCGCCAATCGCTGTCCCAAGTGCAGCGCGCCCGAAGAGGATGCTCCTGCCGGCAAAACGCGCATGGACGCCGTTGAGTTGAAGAGCGTGCGCGAGGCGAATGCGGCACGCCGCCAGGCGATCAAGGACCTGCTGTACAGCCAGAAGTAGCGAACCCACATCTCAGAATCGAAATGTTGGGTACCCGCGAAATACGGAGATTCTGACCTTCGACTTTGCTCAGGCCAGAATGACGACCGATAAGTTGATTAACGACTCCTTGATTTGGAAGTCGACAGAATGGAGAGTGGGATCGTGAGCGGAACGTGCCGGGTTGAACGGATTGATGCGCACCATCATCTCTGGCGCTATTCGCGAACCGAGTATGCCTGGATCGACCAAGACATGGCCGCGCTGCGCCGCGATTTCCTGCCCTCCGATCTGAAGGCCGCGATGGCCACGGTGGGCATCGACGGCGCGATTGCCGTGCAGGCGCGCCAGTCGTTGGACGAGACGCGCTGGCTGCTCGACATGGCCGACGCAACGGATGCGATTCGGGGCGTGGTGGGCTGGGCGCCCATCGCCGGTGAGGACTTCCCCGGCTGCATGGAGGAGTTCGACGGTCGCGCCAAGCTCAAGGGCCTGCGACACGTCATCCAGGACGAGCGCGACCCGCACTACATCCTGCGCGAG
>Ga0326728_10013164_pt1 | contig 18069 bp, 13 predicted proteins | sample MB3enrmetagenome_FD_207602 | JGI IMG/M metagenome (GOLD analysis project Ga0326728, IMG submission 207602) | Lab enriched peat soil microbial communities from McLean, Ithaca, NY, United States - MB31MN | ecosystem: Environmental > Terrestrial > Soil > Wetlands > Peat | place: USA: New York... | reverse complement strand
TTCACAGGAAGATTCTCGATCGCATAGGTGCCGATCTCCGTGTGAACGTCGGCCTTCTGAGTTTCCAACACCGCCGCCCCACCCTGCACTGTAACCTCTTGGGTAACAGTTCCGACATTTAACTGCAGGTCTACGGCGTTGACTTGGCCGATGACTACAACGACGTTGGTCTTCTTGAGGAGGCCAAATCCTGTGGCCGATACATCAATTGTGTAGATGCCTTGCGGCAGGTCCAAGAATCTGTAGAGACCTGCGGTATCGGTAGTGGTTAGACGTTTCAACTGCGTGGCGTCATTGGTGATGGTTACTTGCGCGCCGGGCACGATGGCGCCCGTCTGATCTGTAACGGTGCCGGCCACGGAACCGTAGAGCACTTGAGCCTTCGCTGATTGGGAGAAGGTGGTGACCAAGAGCCCCGCCATCACAAAACAGAACAAGGACAGATGAATAACTCTTGTTGCCATTATATTCGCCTCCATTAAGGTTTGACCCTGGGACCCGACGCGAAGAAAGCCCGGCACCTCCCTATTCCCATTCGGTCTGCGACCGTTCCTGACAAACCAACGATGGGGGACTCGGCAAGGGAAAAAGATGGCATGCAAAGGCCTGGGACCAAGGGGACGGCTACACATCCCATGTTTCACATCCGCATGACCGGGATGTCTAACACAACAAACCAGAGCTGTCAAGAAATATTTCTCACGTAATAGCTGATTGCCCTTTCGGTGCCCAATCATTGAAAAAACGTGGAGCGCCCCATCACAGCCTCAGAACGACCGGCACTAATCTAGGTTATTGATTTAATTGATGTAAATCTACATTAGAGCTAGTTCTGGTGATTTGTGGTTCCAAGGCACAGTTGCACCAGGCACAGAGGCCTCGTGAAATTATTCTTGAAATGTGATGGAAATCATGGGAATATGTCTTCGTTTGATCAGCACCCTGCTGGGCTCGTACGCAGCGCAAAGAGGTCTCGGCAGCAGTTCGAGCCTCCAGAAGAGGCGGGAAATGAAGAAGCGAATCACATTCACCGACGTGGCCCGCAAGGCCAACGTAAGCCTGCCAACCGTGTCGCGAGTCGCCACCGGCAGCGCGATCGTGAGTCCGGAAATCGAGAAGCGCGTAAGAAGGGCTGCGCAAAGCCTTGGGATTGACTTCTCTGGCAGGTGTAAGTCGCAGGTCGTGGTTTTCCTGCTCAGCAACAGAGAAAGGCTTCACCCTTTCCATGCTCGCGTTTTGTTCGGTGCAGAGCTCTACTGTGCCGAACGTGGTTTTAATGTCCTTTTTGTGTCGCACCGCTATCCTCTCACGTTGGGTTGGAAAGATCTTCACTTGCCGCGTGTCTGCGAGCGCCGAAAAATCGCGTGCGGATTCATATTGAGCGGTGTAAATTCACCCGCTCTGCTCAAACGGTTGAGCCACAAGGGCATTCTGTACTCAGTTTTGGGCAATAACGTTGTGGGCGAGTGGCGGCAAGAAGACCATGACGTTGTTTCGGTAGATGATGTCCGGGGCGGCTACGAGATGACTCACTATCTCCAGTCTATAGGTCACCAAGCGATCTGGTTCGTAGGAAACTGCCGTCTACCATGGATTTCGAATAGTTATGCGGGATACCGCCGCGCGATGCTCGAGGCTTCTCTAGTTCCGCGCTTGCAAGACTTGGCGTTGGATAGGACAGAACAGGTGGGCTACTTGGGCACAAAATCCATCCTGGCTCGTCATGACCCCATCACTGCGATTTTCGTTGGTGACCCTGATTCTGCCCATGGGGCTTGCCGAGCGCTGCGAGATTCTGGCCTGCGGATTCCTGATGACGTGAGTGTCGCAGGAGTCGGAGACACCGAGCCCATGCTGTATGAACACTCTCTGACCACCGTGCGGGAATTCCCCGAGCAAGTGGGTAGCGACCTTGCAAGGCTTGTCCTCAATCGACTCGCTGAGCCCCATGGTGCCCCGCAGCAGGTCATGGTTCCAATCGAAATCGTCCCGCGCGAGTCTTGCGCTCGGCCTCCACTCTCCAGAGAAATACCTCAAGATGCGAAGCTGGATCCCAATAGGGATGCTATTCCCGATGCGTCGGTGAGGTAGGGTGCAATCCACAACCCCAATGCGTGCGTTGCTGGGAGCCAATGCAGGTTGTAGACGGATGGCAACTTACTTGGCCAGGCTCCGATACTTACCTTCAGGTCGCCGGTTGCCTATTACGTTTGTTCTTCCTTGACAGGACGCAAATTATGAAAACCTCCTCGATTGAACCTCTTCGGTACTTAAGCCGTGATGAGATGGACGCGATCCATAAGTCCGCGTTGCAGATTCTCGAGGGCACGGGGATGTGGATCGATCACCTCAAGGCATTGGAATATCTCCGGGGGGCAGGCTGCCGTGTGGACATGGACCGGCGGACTGTGAAGTTCCCGCCGGAAGTCGTGGAAGCTGCCCTCGCTCGCATGCGCCGCAACTTTCAGGATCCCAACCGCTGGCCCAAGAGGACGTCAGTTCGATATTCGCAGGTGCGATTCGATGCGCGGCCACTTCGCGTTCACGAGGATTTCACGGTCAGTGCCGGTGGGTTCTGCTGCTTCATCTGGGACATGGACGGCCAACGGCGCTACGCCACGCTGCAAGACGTCCGACAGTCGCTTAAGCTGGCCGACCAACTTGACGAAATTGCCTACACCGGCCTGCCCTGTTCCGCCCAGGATGTGCCGGCGCACCTTCGCCCCGTAGTGATGGCGGCGGAATTGGTCAAGGCCACGCGGAAATTCGGGGGGATTGAGACCTTCAAGCGGCAAGATGTGGGGTATGTCGCTCGCATCGGCGAAATCGTGGCGGGTAGCCGCGAGGCGCATCGGCGCGATCCGATCTTGGTCGGTTATGCCGAGGCGCGTTCGCCGTTGTGCCTGGACGCGGCCATGGCCGACGTGATGCTGGCCCATCTTGAACTCGGTCTGCCCCAGAGTTTGGACACGATGCCGAATGGCGGGGCCACAGCGCCCATGAGCGCCGCGGGGGTTCTCTCGGTGGGCCTGGCGGAAAGTCTGGGAGGCCTGGTGTTGGGATATGCGGTCGATCCTGACGCCACGATGACGATTGATCTGACGCCCGGTTACTGCGACATGCGCTCGATGCATTTCGGTTACGCGGGCCCGGAACGCATGCCGTTGCTTGCCGCACGCGTACAGCTCATATCGGAGTATTACGGCTGTCCCTCCGGCATCCATGGCGGCAAGACGGACGCGTGCGTGCCGGGAATTCAGGTGGGGGTTGAGAAGGCGATATCGATGTACGTTACGGTGATGGCGGGGGCGATTGGGTTCGGCAGCGTCGGTCATCTCGAAAACGCCGTCACGTTTTCGCCGCTGCAACTTGTGATCGATAACGAAATCGCCCGCTATGTCCGCCACGCCCTCCGGGGTTTCGAGGTGAACGAGGAAACGCTCGCGCTGAATGTCATCAGGGAGGTGGGCCCTAATGGCCACACCTATGACCACGACCACACCGTTCAAAACTTTCGCAAGGTGGAGTTGCTCTCACCCTTTTTCGACTCCTGGACGTGGGGAGTGCAGGATAGCCTGGATCGGGAACGCTTCGAGAAACGCGCCGCGGCCAAAGTACGGGAGTTGCTCTCCCGAGAAAGTTCGCCCGTGTTGAGCGCCGAACAGGAAGCCGCCATTGATGAGATCGTGAAGGAAGCCACCATGGACCTGAAGGCGTAGGCTCCCATCGGGGGAGCCCGGCACCTGTTGTTTGGGAACATCGATCCCAGCGTTGTCATCCACGGTCTTACGGCGCCGCGCCTCGACCGCTTTCCGCAGGGACCCGGGAGCAATGATCCCAGCCAGATACTTCGGGGGCGAAGCTGGCGCTCTTCAGTTCCGGTGGGAAGGACGGCTCCTACGCCCCTCTCCTCGGCAGGACCGAGCACGTAGGGCCCAACACGGACGCAAGTTTTCAAGAAACCTTGGTGGAGGAACTGGCTTTTCCACAAGGGTCTTATGTCTAACTTAAAAGGGAGACTCGTATGAGACTCTTTGAAGGACTTCAACAAGCCATCATCGATAGGAATGCTCACGTCGCCAAGGAATTGACCGACAAAATGCTGAAGGAAGAAATTCGCCCGGCCGAGAACTGCCCCAAGGCCGGTTTAGGTTATTGTAGCCACATGAATTCTATTTCCCTCCACTCCGTCTGTGGCCGTGCCGTTGTGGGCATGCTCGCCGTGCTCATGGTGGTTTTCGGCTCTTCCCGTGCACGGGCCCAGGAAGCGAAGCCTGCGCCTCCCCCGGTTCCTGCCGATGCGAAGGAAAAAGATAAAGCCGCCGACAGAGAGGCTCCGCTGCCCGCGGACGCGCACGTGGCGCAAAGCATTCAATTCGATGGCAAACCGCTTCACTACACGGTCACCGTGGGCACGCTCCCGGTCAACGACCACTCCAAAAGGATTGGCGACGTGGTCTTCACCGCCTACACCCTCGAGGGCCAGGACCGGCCGGTCACCTTTGCGCTGAATGGCGGTCCGGGCGCAGCTTCCGTCTTTCTGAATTTCGGCGCCATCGGCCCGAAGCACATCGAGTTCGGCGTGGAGGGAGAAAGCTCCTCTGATCCGGCGAAGTTAACCGACAACCCGGGTACGTGGCTGGATTTCACCGACCTGGTGTTCCTCGACCCGGTCGGCACTGGTTACAGCCGATCGCTGGTCCCGGTGGACGAGACCAAGAAGCAGTTTTACAGTACCGATGCTGACATTCATTACCTCTCGCGCATCATTTACGCCTGGCTGGTGGCGAACGGGCGTATGAGTTCGCGAAAATATCTGGTCGGAGAGAGCTACGGCGGCTATCGTGACCCGCGGATTACCCATTACCTGCAAACACAGCTCGGCGTGGCGATAAACGGGATGGTTCTGGTCTCGCCGTGCTTTAATTCGGTGCCGGGTGACAGCGGCGACGTATCTCCCGTTCCGTGGATGCTGACGTTGCCATCGATTACGGCGGCGCATCTGGAGCGCGAGCACAAACTGACGCCGGAAGCGATGGCGCCAGTGGTGGCGTACACTCGCGGCGAGTATGTCACGGACCTGCTGAAAGGCCGCTCCGACCCGGAGGCGACGCCACGGATCGTGAAACACGTGACCCAGATGACCGGCCTGGAAGAGGAGTTTGTGCGGCGGTCCGGCGGGCGGCTGGAGGCCGACGCTTATCTACGCGAGGTCTTCCGCGAGGGCGGTAAGATCGGCAGCTTGTTCGACTCCAATGTGACGGGGTATGACCCGTTCCCCTTCGCTCCGCAACAGCGCACCAACGATCCGATGCTGGCGAGCATCGTCGCGAGGACCACGATGGCGATGGTGGATTTTGTGACGCGCGTCGTTGGCTGGAAGACCGATGCGCGCTACCACGCGCTCAGCGATGAGATATGGCCCCTGTGGGATATCGACAGCCCCTCCACGCGCATCGGCGCGGTACCCGATCTGAGGCAGGCGGTGGCGGCCGACCCGAAGTTGCGCGTCATCATTGCACATGGCTGGAACGACCTCTGTTGCCCTTTCATGGGGTCGGTGCTCATCGTGGACCAGATGCCAATGATGGGTGATCCGACGCGTCTCGCCGTGCGTGAATATCCAGGCGGCCACATGTTCTACAGTCGTCCGGGCAGCCAGGCTGCCTTGCGCAAAGACGTGCAGGCGATGGTCGGGAAACACTGACCTGCTCCAGGTGGGCCCCCGGACGATCCGCCAAGGTCGCGTCCATGATGCCCTTAACAAAGTTACGCCGCCTGCGCGCACGGATTCCTACTCCGAGAGAACTGGGCGCACCTCCCAGCCACCCGTTCCCGACCCTACCGTGATCCCCAATGAAAAGAGGAAATGGAAATCAATGGCTTTGACAATCGCTTTTGGTTATATTTCACAAAACGTAGGCCGATTGTCATTATCAGGACTGGCACCGCCGACATAGCGATTGGCCCCGTGTTCTATTGGGACCCAAAGGAGATAACACGATGGAGAGAAGAGAATTCCTCAAGGATTCCGCCAAGTTGAGCGCGTTGGCTCGATTTGGCTTGGGGGGGTTCGTGGTGGGTACATCGAAAGGCGAAGCGGAGCCTAAGAATGACCCGATTCCCGATGAGCCACCGACAAGCCATATCGGTCGTCCGGTGCGTGTAGTAAGTATCAGCTTTCGGATGGGCAAACCTTTAGAGCAAATCTCCGAATGGGTAGCCCAAGAGGGAGCGCAAGGCGCAGACATTATCGTCCTGCCGGAGACCTTCCGCGGTCAGGACGATAACGGAAGTGAGGAGCCCCTGAACGGTGCGACGGTTACGACGCTGGCCGGACTGGCCAAAAGGCATCAAACCTACATTGCTTGTCCGATCGACCGGAAGGATGGAAATAGGCGATTCAACTCGGTAGTTCTTCTCGATCGGAAGGGGCAGGTGGTCTGCGTTTACAACAAAGTTTTCCCTTATTGGTCGGAATACGATATTAAGCCGGCGGTCGAGCCCGGCCAGGAAGTTCCGGTACACCAGGCGGACTTCGGCCGGGTAGGCTTTGCGACCTGCTTTGATGTCAACTTCCCCGAGGTATGGCAGAGACTCGCAGACCTGGAGGCAGAGCTGGTGATCTGGCCTAGCGCCTACTCAGCGGGTGCTTCGCTTCAGGCTCACGCTCTGAATCACCATTTCTATATCGTAACCTCAACCCAAACCCCGGATTGCTTGGTGTACGACATCACGGGGGAAAGATTGCTATACAGCCACGATCAAGACATCAACATCAGCCGGGTGACATTGGATCTGGACCGCGGGATATACCACGAGGATTTCAATATTCCTAAGAGGGACAAGCTGCTCAAGGGACGTGCTGAAGACATCATGCAAGAGAAGTGGATGAAGCTGGAGCAATGGTTTGTGTTGAAGGCCAAGCGTCCAGGGGTAAGCGCCCGGGCATTGGCGCGAGAATATGGCCTTGAGGAGCTTCGTGGCTACATTGCTCGGAGCCGCCGGCGAATCGACAAGCGTCGGGGCTGGGAATTTGCCAAGAAGTCCTGGAAGGAACCCACTCTTTCGCAGTCCTCGTGATGCCCATCGCGGCAAATCATCATGTGATAATGCGTTTCTACTCGAGGGCGAGATGCAGGTAGCCTCCACAGGTCGAGGCGACAAGGCAAGCCGGAAATTTCGGATGAGTTCAAAAACGGAGGACCGGGCCATGGAAAGAAGAAAATTTCTCCAGACTTCGACCGGTTTAGGGGCTTTAGCCGGATTGGGGTTTGGTCACCTTGCGTCGTTCGAAGCAGAAGCCATGGCAAAGCCTGACCCCACTCCAGCAGGGCAAGATGAGAACCTGGAAGGTACTCGCCAGGACCCGGAAAGCTGGAGTTTCCACGAAGGCGAGATCGATCCCGACTATAAACATGCATCCGACGCTGCCGTAGAAGCATGGAAAGATCGCAAGTTCGGCATGCGCATCCACTGGGGTGTTTACTCGGTGCTTGGTTTCGATGCCTCGATGCCTCTCATCGGCGCGGACAAGGAGTATCACGACATTTGGTTCACGTTATTCCAGGTGTTTAATCCCACGGAGTTCAGCGCTGAAGAATGGGTGGATCTTGCCCAGCGCGCGGGCATGAAATACTTCACTTTCACTACCCGGCACCTCGATGGATTTTCGATGTGGGACACGAAGACGAGGGTTACATCGCTACGTCGTATCCCCGGTGGACATGGTGGTAACGCCCCGGTAGGTCTTGGCCCTACCGAGACTGTCTCCATTCCTTACAGCATGATGGACACCCTTTATCCCAAGGACATCGTGGCGGAACTGGTGAATGCCTTCCGGAAGCGGGGCATGGGCATAGGTATGTATTTTTCGTGGCCAGACTTCCATGACCCTAACTTCAAATGGGATAAACGCAGCCTGTTTTACGATCCTCACTTTTCGAAAGACTCCGACCCCCAGGCCTGGCAGGCAATGATCGACCGCATTACCGAGTCGCTGCGCGAACTCTGCTCCAATTATGGCAAGATCGACGCCATCGAGTTCGATCACGGGATGCCCGACGAAGCCTGGCCGGACACGGTGAGGATCGTTAAGATGGTAAGGAACCTGCAGCCCGATTGCTTGCTGAGAAACCGCGGCCTCGGTCCCTACGGCGACTTCTCCACGCCGGAACACTATGTTCCGCCCAATCCCAAGGATAACCGGTTGGGCGGTAGGCCCTGGCAGGCGATCGAAATGATCGGCAAACGCTGGGCCTACCAGCCCAGCGACGTGTATAAGCCTAAGGAATGGTTTGTTGAGACTCTGGTCAACGTGTGCGCCATGGGAGGAAATTTCATGCCCGGCGTGTCGGCCATGTCGAACGGAAAGTTTCCCAAGGAGGCCATCGAACGGTTGGAATACGTCGGAGACTGGCTCAAGGTCAACGGCGAAGCCATTTACAATACCCGGCCCTGGAACATCTACAAGGAAGGGGACGAGATCAGGTTCACCCGGACCAAGGACGATAAGTACGTGTATGCCACCAGCCTGAAATGGCCGGGAGAAGGCTTTACGGTGCGATCACTTCGTGCCAAGGAGGGTTCCCGCGTGACCATGCTAGGGGTAAAACACGACCTGAAATGGCAGCAGAGTAAGGAGGGCTTGGTCATTCAAATTCCAACCGCGATTGCGGAAAACAAACCCTGTCAGCAGGCGTACGTATTCAAGGTCGAGGCGCAACCCTACCAAGAGAGATACGAATAGGCATGGCAGCCCGTGGTGGAAACGGTCTGTCTTGTGCCTCGGCGCCGGGCAGATGACCCGTGCGATCGCGCAGGCCGATAACATCTATTTCGATATTGCCGCGACGGCGCGTTCCCCCATTTGATCGAAACGGCCATTTCCTGAACTGCCAGATTGCGATAGACTCCGAGTCCCCAAGCTTCCATGGGCGGGAGGTGCCCGGATGGTTCCATCGAAAGACGTCATTGTCGGTATCGATATGGGCGGGACGAGTCTCCGCGCCCTCGTGGTGAGCTCCCAGAATGAGATTCTGGCGGTCGAGAAGACGCCTACGAATGTCGCCCTGAAGCCGGACGCGTTGATTCGGGACATGGCGGGGATGGTCGAGGACGTGGTCGCCGCCGCCGGCCTGCGCAAATCGAACCTGCGCGCGGTCAGTATCGGGGCGCCGGGAGCCGTCGACCCCGAGCACGGCGTGGTTTATCACGCGCCCAACCTGAAGTGGGATGCGGTCCCTCTGGGTGCGAAGCTTAAGAAGCTGCTGAACGTTCCGGTGTTCGTCGAGAACGATGTGAACGTGGGGGTGGTGGGTGAGCATGCGTTGGGAGCGGGCCTGGGAACTCAGGACCTGGTGGGCATCTTTGTGGGGACGGGAATCGGCGGCGGGATCATTCTTAACGGCCAGCTCTACCTGGGATCGCGCGGCGCGGCGGCGGAGGTCGGCCACATGATCTTGCAGGTGGACGGCCCCCTTTGTGGCTGCGGCAACCACGGTTGCATCGAGGCTCTGGCCAGCCGCACGGCCATGGAGCGCGACGTGCGCTCAGCCATTCACGCCGGCCAGAAGAGCTGTGTGCTCAAGCTCATGGCCGAGCGCAACAAGGATCGCATGACCAGCAGTATCATGCAGCGCGCGCTCAAGAAGAATGACCCGGTGATGCGTAAAGTGCTGAAGCGAGCGCAGTATTACCTGGGATTGCACGTGGCGAGCGTGGTCAACATCCTCGATCCCCAGTGCGTGGTGATCGGCGGGGGGATTGCTGCGCGCCTGGGCGAGTTTTACGTGGCGCCGATTCGGAAGACGGCCTACGAAAATTTTCTGCGTCGTCACGATGCCGAACGGGTAAAAGTCGTCTCCGGCACGCTCGGCGATAATGCCGGGCCGTTGGGCGCGGTCGTTCTGGCGCGGAAACGTCTGGAAAAGTGAGTGCTGATCTGCCCGTTTGAGTAAACGTCCACGCGGCATGTGAGGCGGCACGGGGAGGGGATGAAATGGCGCCGAAGAATTGGTGGATCGTCCTAACGCTCGCGATGGGAGGACTGCTGTTGGCATCGCCGGCGTGGGCGCGCCGGCCCGAAACGGGATTCCTGAACCGCCTGGTCTCCGTGGGCGGAGTGAATTACAACTACCAGGTTTTTGTCCCCCGCAACTGGAACAAGAACGAGAAGTGGCCGGTCATTCTCTTCCTGCACGGCCACGGGGAATCGGGCGACGATGGCCTGCTCCAAACCGGAGAGGGAATCGGCAACGCCATCCGCGCGGGAGTCGAGCGCTTCCCCTTTCTGGTCGTCTTCCCCCAATGCCGCAAGGGCGACTGGTGGACGACCGCCGCCATGGAAACGCAAGCTCTCCAGGCCCTGGATCAAACCGTGAAGGAGTTTAAGGGTGACCCGCAAAGAATCTACCTCACGGGGCTTTCGATGGGCGGCTTTGGAACCTGGGACATGGGCTCGAAATACGCCGGACGGTTCGCGGCCTTGGTGCCCATCTGTGGTGGAGTCCGGCTTGCTCACCACGTCGCGGGCGCCCCGGACGTTGAGGACTCCCCCGATCTTTACACCACCGCTGCCCGGAAAATCGGCAAGACGCCCGTGTGGGCCTTCCATGGCGGGGCCGATGATACAGTTCCCGTCACAGAATCCCGCAAGTTGGTGGAAGCCCTGAAGGCCGCCGGTGGGAATGTTCGATACACGGAGTACCCGGGGGTGGGGCATAATTCCTGGGATAAAGCCTACGCCGAGGCCGAATTGCTCCCCTGGCTGCTCTCCCAGAAGCTGTCGCCAACACGGTGAAGCCCGGTTCCGAACAACTATCTTCCATACATGCCGAGCAATTCCGCCTGGGCGAGGACATGGCCTTTCATCGCCCGGTCGACTTCTGCCCGGTGGGCTCCGGCCTTCAGGTTCAGCATGCTGTCCAAGGCATAGAGCCGGAAAAAATACCGGTGCGCCTTGCCCGGTGGGGGACAAGGCCCGCCGTAGCCGGTTTTGGGGAAGTCGTTCACGCCTTGCATTCCGCCGCTTCGCATCTCGCCATTGCCCGGCACCCGTTCGGGGAGGTGTCGCGTCGAGGGCGGCAGATTATACGCCACCCAATGGGCGAAGGTTGCTCCCGGAGCGTCAGGGTCATCCATGATCAGCGTGAAGCTCCGCGTCCCCGGCGGGGGATCGCTCCAGGAGAGGGCCGGAGAGGCATCTGCCCCATCGCATGTAAACTGCTTGGGGATGTTACCGCCGGGTTGGAATGCTGTGGTCTTTAACACCAGCTTCCCGGAGGCTTGCTGGCCATTAGACACGCTCGGCGCAAGAAAGATCAGCCCGGCGCTTGCTACGGCCACCGCGGCCAGGAGCCAAACGCCAAGAGAGTGGGAATGAGCAAGGGATTTCGTGGAACGTGAACGGGGCAGGTTTGAAAAACCCCTTGATTCTAAAATCGAGAGAACAGTCATGGTGCTTGCTCTCCTTTGACTTGACGGTGATGTCTTGAGCATGGAGCTGCGATAGATATAGCACAAACGGGAGTGTTACCAAAGCACCGGCGGGCAGATGGAATCATTGCGTAGAACATCGTTGGAAAGTTACCTTATTCTCCGTCTTGACTTGGAACGCCTTCGGGGGCACCATCGATGGGCCGCACACGGCTTTGTGGGGAAGGGGCTCATCATGAACATTCGTCGCCTTGGAGGTGGAGTTGGCGCTTTCTTGCTCCTGGTCGTCACCGGAGCAATGCTATTTAGAGCGGCGTTGAGCCGTGCCGACGAAGGGATGTGGACATTTGACAATCCTCCCCTGAAGCAACTCCAAGAACGTTATGGCTTCTCGCCCACCCCGGCGTGGCTCGACCACGTCCGCTTGGCCAGTGTGCGTTTCAACGACGGCGGCTCCGGCTCGTTCGTCAGCCCGCGTGGACTGGTTCTGACCAACCACCACGTCGCCATGACCCAGTTGCAGAAGGTTTCGTCAGATACGCACGATTACGTGAAAGATGGATTCTACGCGCGGACGCCCGCCGAAGAATTGAAGTGCCCTGACCTCGAACTCAACGTTCTGGTTTCCCTGGCGGACGTGACGAAACGCGTGCAAGGCGCCGTGAGCCCCGGCATGAGTGAGTCGGAGGCCTTGAAGGCCCGCAAGGCCGAAATGGCGAAGATCGAGAGAGAGAGCACGGAAAAGACCGGCCTGCGGTCCGACGTCATCACCTTCTATCAGGGTGGAGAGTATTGGCTCTACCGGTACAAGAAGTACACGGACGTTCGCCTGGTCTTTGCTCCTGAGCGGCAAGCCGCTTTCTTTGGAGGCGACCCCGACAACTTCACCTATCCGCGTTACGACCTCGACTTTGCTCTCTTCCGTGCCTACGAGAAGGGGAGGGCCGTGGAGAGCACGAACTACTTGAAGTGGAATACGCGCGGAGCAAGCGACGGCGAGTTGGTGTTTGTCTCCGGCAACCCGGGCTCGACCAGCCGCTTGGATACGGTGGCGCAAATCGAAACCCAGCGCGACTACTCGCTCGCTTTGACGCTCCAGGCGTATAGGCGGCGGCTGAAGGCCGCCAACGACTATGCCGCGCAAGGTTCGGAACAGGCCCGCCAAGCCATCCAGCAAGCCTTTCGAGTCTCCAACTCGCTCAAAGCCGTCACGGGCATGTACCAGGGGCTGCGCGACGCGAGCGTGATGGCCAAAGTACAGAAGGATGAGGACGCCTTCCGCGCGCTGGTGAGGAGCAAGCCGGAGTGGCAAAAGGCTTATGGCGGCGCGTGGGAGGCTATCGCCGCGGCGGAAACAAAATACCGGGAGATGCTGAAGCCATTCCGGTTCCGGACGCTCGGGTGGTCCCCCTTGAGTGTGGTGGCCCTCGACATCGTGCAGTATGTGGCCGAAATCAAGAAGCCTGACGGGGAGCGCTTGGAGGGTTTCCACGACGCTGAACTCGAGTCGCTGCGCTTTCAGCTTCTCTCCCCGGCCCCCTACTACCGGGAGTTTGAACGCGCCATGCTCGCGGGGTTCTTGGGAGAGGCCCGCGATGAATTGGGCCCGGACGATCCCTTCATACGCACCGTACTGGGAGGGCGGTCGCCGGCGGAGGTGGCCAGCGAGGCGATGAACGAAACGAAGCTGGTCGATGCGAGCTTCCGAAAAGCTCTCATCGCGGGCGGGGAATCGGCCGTCGCGGCTTCCACCGACCCGTTGATCGTTCTCGCCCGCAAGGTCGATCCTGGGCGGCGGCAAATGATCAAAGCCTACGAGGACCAGGTCGAGAGTGTGGAAACCCCTGCCGGTGAAAAGATCGGTGAAGCACGCTTCGCGGCTTACGGCAAATCCCTCTACCCGGACGCGACCTTCACGCTGCGACTTTCCTTCGGCGCCGTAAAAGGCTATCCCATGAATGGCACGCAGGCGCCACCCCACACCACTTTCTATGGCCTCTACGATCGGGCTTACAGCTTTGGCCTGAAACCGCCCTATGACCTGCCCGCCCGTTATCTCCAGCGCCAATCCAAGCTCGATCTCGCCACTCCCGTCAACTTTGTAAATACCTGCGATATTATCGGCGGCAATTCGGGTTCGCCGGTGATTAATAGGCAGGGGGAACTGATAGGATTGATATTTGACGGGAATATCGAGAGTCTGGTGGCGGATTACGTGTACGAGGGGGAGACCAGCCGGGCCGTGGCTGTCCACACCGGGGCGATGATGGAGGTGCTTCGGAAGCTCTATGACGCGAGCGCCTTGGCGGACGAATTAGGGGGGGATTGAGCGGGCGAGACCCCGCGCCGGGCAGATCGGCTATCGGCGGTAGGGCCGACGCTTGCGTCGGCCTTGGCCGGGGCGAGCCCCGGCCCTACGAGGCCGCTTAGCGTCCCGAAAAGAGGAAGGATTCCAGCATGTCGGCCCGCGCTTTCTCATCGGAAGCAATGACCCGCAGCAGATCCTGCGCGGAGATCATCCCGCGATAGTTCGCCTTTTCGTCAACCACCGGCAGATGATAGATGCCGTTTTGTTCCATCAGGCGTATGCACTCATCGAGGTGGGTGGTGGGCGGAACGGTAATCAGGTGGGTGCTCATCACTTCGGAAACCCGCATCCAGGCAGGACACTTGTTTTCGGCCGCCACCTTGTCGGAAATATCGCTTTGCGATACAACTCCCGCCAGCTTGCCGTCGCGGTTCAGGACTCCGACCGCCCGCACCTGCTTCTCCCGCAGGTAGCGGGCGACATCGTAGACGGTCACCTCTTCCGATACCGAATAAATGTCGGTGCGCGACCGGATCAAATCTTCGACCGTCATGTGAGCCCTCACAGAGGTGGAGTTGGATGATATATTAGGCCGGTTTCCCCAAGTCCGCAACTGAAATCCGGGTAGTGACTCATCTTGATGTGCCACGGGCGTCGCGCCCGTGAACGGGCACGGCCAAGATGGCCGTGGCACATCAAAATGAGTCACTACCGAAATCTGGCAGGGGTTTGAATTCTATCCCTGTACGAAGTTGGGTCGGACGGTTTAGGGACTCAAGTTGCGACCGCCCCCGCCCTGTTCCGCGCTGCTCGACCAGGCAACGAACAAAAAGGTCGCTGGAACCGCGTGCAGGATGTATGCTGTGCGGCGGTGGGGAGCTAAAATGGGAACACCGGTTAACAATCGCACTCCTGCCATGAACTCCGCGGAGGAACGCGCCGGCACCCGGACCTATGTCGGCGTGTTCATGGTGACGCTCGTCGCCCTCATGTACGAAATCCTTTTGACGCGAATCTTCAGCGTAACCATGTATTACCACTTTGCGTTCATGGCGATTTCCATTGCCATGTTCGGAATGACGGTGGGCGGAATCGTGGTTTATTTGCACCCCGCCTATTCCCGGCAGGATCAAGCCGTCCGGCAAATGGGACACAGTTCCTTCCTGTTCGCCGTCTGGATTGTGATCGGCGTCCTCACTCACCTCTTTGTTCCCTTCCACCCGGGGACCTCGCTGAAGGCGCTGGCGTCGATGGTGGTGACCTTTGGGGCGTTATCCGCGGCTTTCGTTTACAGCGGAATCTGCATCTGTCTGGCGCTCACCAGATTTCCGCGCCAAGTAAGCCGGATTTATGCGGTCGATCTCGCCGGAGCGGCCAGCGGGTGTGTGTTTCTAATTGGCGTCTTCAAAGTTACCGACGGCCTGAGTGCGGTTATTCTTGCCGCGCTTCTTGCCGCGCTGGCCTCCCTCTTGTTTTCATCCCAGACCCGGCATGGTGAGTCCCAGCGCACCACGCTCCTCTACAGCGCCTTGCTGGCGGCGTTAGCGATGGCCAACACGATCACGGCATGGAGAGGTGTCCCGTTCCTGGATCTGATCTGGGTGAAAGGGAGAACCGAAGAGATGCCTCTTTATGAGAAGTGGAATTCGTTTTCACGCCTCACGGTCTTTGGCGATCCCAACGTTCCCATGAGTCCCGTCAGCGAGGGTACCAGCCCAACCTACCCCACCAACCGCGCCGTCTGCGCACTCCCTTTGACGATCGATTCGTCCGCGGAAACCACCTTAACCGCCTTTGCCGGCGATTTAAACACCGTGGACTATTTGAAATACGATGTCAAAGAGATCGTTCATTACCTTCGCCAGAATTCCAAGGTTCTCATCATGGGAGCCGGGGGCGGCAGGGATATTCTCGCGGCGCTGGCCTTGGGTCAGGAATCCGTTCGCGCCGTGGAGATGAATCAGGACATCCTGGCCACGGTGAATGGAAGGTTCGGTGCTTTCACCGGGCATCTCGACCGCAACCCCAGAATCACCTTTGTCAATGATGAGGCCAGAAGTTATCTGGCCCGATCGAATGAAAAATTCGACGTCATTCAGGCCTCTTTCATCGACACCTGGGCGGCGACCGCCGCCGGCGCATTTTCTCTGACCGAAAATGGGCTGTACACGGTCGAGGCGTGGGAGCTATTCCTGTCACGACTCACCCCCAGCGGCGTGATTTCCTTCTCTCGATGGTTCACTCCGGGCCGGCCGCAAGAAGCCTATCGGCTGACTTCTCTGGCCGCCGCCACTCTTGAGCGGCGGGGCATTTCGAATCCGCGCCGGCATATTATCCTGGTGCGAAATGCCTGGGGGCAAACCGTTTCGGGGTACGCCGGGGGAGCCGCCACGATGTTGGTCAGCCTGGCGCCATTCTCCGACACGGATATCGACAAGGTGGAAGCGGTGGCCCACCAGATGCGATTCCCCATCCTGCTCACCCCGCGCGTGGCCGCGGACTCGACGTTTGCCGACCTCGCTTCCGGGCAGGATTCGGGAAGAGTCATCGCCGGGCTCCGTTCGGATATCAGCCCGCCCACCGACAATCGGCCCTTCTTCTTCCAGATGGGGAGAATTGGGGACATGTTTCGACCGGCCCGCTCCACGCGGGCTATCAACGAGGTCACCGATGCCGCGCACCTGTTGGGAACGATGCTCGTGAGCTTCGCCAGCCTTGCCGTTCTCTGCATCGTATTGCCCTTGTGGGTGGCTGGCAAGAAGTTAACACTTCCCACCGCGTGGCCGCACGCGCTTTACTTTGCCACCATCGGATTGGGCTTTATGCTGATTGAAGTTTCGCAGATGGAGCGCCTGATTATCTTCCTGGGGCACCCTACCTACGCACTCTCCGTGGTGCTTTTCACTCTCCTCCTCTCGAGCGGGCTGGGAAGCTACACGACACATGGAACGGGGAAGGGCAACTTGCGGCGGGTGGGAGCGGTACGGCTGGGAATACTGGTCGGGGTGCTGGGCGCATTCGGGATCTATACGCCGCGGGCGCTGGTGGCTTTCGAGAGCGCTGCTACGCCTTTGAGAATCTTGGTGGGGGTCGGAATCCTTTTCCCCCTCGGGTTTCTGCTGGGCATGGCTTTTCCCTTGGGAATGAAGTCGGCTTCCGAGCATGAGCCCAACTTGACGCCGTGGCTCTGGGGGATCAATGGCGCGACTTCCGTATGCGCCTCGGTGCTCGCCGTGGTCATATCTTTGTATGCGGGAATCTCCGCGGCGTTCTGGACGGGTATGGCGTGCTACGCCGTGGCCTGGGTTGCTTTCCTCTGGGCGAGCCAGGGGACGAGGGAGCAACTTCCAGCCGTCCCGGCAGAAGCTGGGGTGGCAACGACTTGAGCTTCCAAACATGAAGAGGGTTCGCGCACCGACTAAACGCCGTGCGCCACGACCAGGGGAGCTATCTTTCTTCGCCGCCGCCTCGATGCTTCCCACAGTTCGTACTGAGCCTGCATTCCAGTCCAAAGCTCGGGGCTGGTGCCTAAGGCGTCGGACAACCTTAGCGCCATATCGGCGGAGATTCCAGCACTGCCGTTCAGAACGCGAGACAGCGCGGCCCGGGTGAGCCCCAGATGCCGAGCTGCATCTGTAACTGACACCGACCCCAGATACTCCCGCAGGACGCTTCCTGGATGAGGTGGGTTGTGCATACGCATAAAACAAGTTCCTTAGTGGTAGTCTTGATAGTCCACGAGCACGGCATCCTCGCCCTCGAAGACGAAGAGTAAACGCCAGTTGCCGCTGACATCTACAGACCAATGCCCTTCGAGGTCCCCGTGCAGGGGGTGGAGTCTCCAGCCTGGCGCGTGCATGTCTTTCGGGGCTTTGGCGTTGTCGAGCGCAAAAAGTTGCTTGCGGAGCCGTTCCGCGTGCTTTGGTTGGATCCCCGCCTTTGAACCCGTCCTGAAGAACCGCTCCACGCCCTTGTGCCGGAAGCTCTTTATCACCTTGAGTAGTGTAACTGACCGCTATACAGAAAGTCAATTACCAAAAAGCGGGTAGCCAGTGCGCCGGGATAAACCGGTCTGATCTAGAGGATGAAAGAACCTTACGAGAAAGGAGTAGCGATCCACTCGGCTTCGAGTTTTGCGCTGGGCACCCTCTACACGGGCTGGCTGCCGAAAGTGCCTGTCCCAGGGCCTATGCCCCCGGCCTCCCCCGAGGGGCATAGGCGCTAGAATAAGTCATTCGATGCTCCTTGGTGAGCGCGTTGTGCAATAAGGAGGCGGTCCATAAGTTGAGCGAGCGGCAGTTGAAACCTTTCTGCGCGGTAGGTTC
>Ga0326728_10013162_pt1 | contig 18073 bp, 13 predicted proteins | sample MB3enrmetagenome_FD_207602 | JGI IMG/M metagenome (GOLD analysis project Ga0326728, IMG submission 207602) | Lab enriched peat soil microbial communities from McLean, Ithaca, NY, United States - MB31MN | ecosystem: Environmental > Terrestrial > Soil > Wetlands > Peat | place: USA: New York... | reverse complement strand
AGACTAATCCACCATGACGTAGAAATTGGGGCCGGTCGGGAAGATGGGGAAGCTGGTTGGCCGGTCATGGATGGATTTATAGCAGAAATTCCTGACACCGTCACGATTTCAGTGGGAACCGTTCGTCAGGGGTTGGGTATGAGTTATCCGGTTGAAGGTTGAGGGTCGAAGGTTCGCCTTCAAGAAATTGCCAGTGCTGAAAACTCCTTCGATTTCAGGGAAAAGAGGTAGAAGAGATTTGTTTTGAAATCTGGTGTAACTTTTTCACAACCGTCCAGTGACGTAAACGGGTTTAGTCACAAACAAAGCAAAAATCAGTCGCACTCGAAGGGATTGAAACCATGCCGGGATCTGACCGAAAAAAACGAAACCCCGGCCGGTGGCGGCCCTTTTTACTCGCCACACCACGTGGCTCTCTCTTATCATGGGTCAACCTCATGAGCCTATGGTGGAAGAAGAAAAAGCTGGGACAGAAAAAATTGATGCCGCGCGGTTGAGCACGTCTGATCCGCCGGCGGTTGAAACGCCGGGAAAGGCCGGTTGGCCGAATCGCTGGGCGGTTCTGGGCGTCTGTATTTTTCTGGTGGTGATGGTCTGGGTAGTCTTCGGCCAAACGCGGGGATTCGGCTTTGTCAATTACGACGACAACGCGTACGTCTATCAGAATCCAATGGTTCAGGCCGGGCTGACCTGGGCCGGATTCAAATGGGCGTTCACGACGCTGGACTTGTCCAACTGGAATCCGCTCACCTGGCTGTCCTTCATGCTCGACTGCCAGTTATTCGGCGCGAATGCCGGTTGGTTTCACCTGGTTAACGTGTTCTTCCACGCCGCCAACGCCGTCCTCTTATTTGTGTTGTTCTGGCGGCTGACCAGTCGCCTCTGGCCCAGTGCGTTCGTCGCCGCTCTGTTTGCCTGTCACCCGCTGCACGTGGAATCGGTGGCCTGGGTGGCCGAACGCAAGGACGTGCTTTCGGCCTTCTTCGGGTTCCTGGCATTGCTGGCCTACGTGGGTTATGCCCGGAAGGCCGAGAGTCAAGGGTCGAGAACGGACATTGCGGTTGAGGCCCTCGACTCTCGACCCTGGACTCGCGACTATTTTCTGGCGTTTTTTTTCTATGCCTGCGGGCTCATGGCCAAACCGATGCTGGTGACACTGCCCTTCGTGTTTCTGTTGCTGGATTACTGGCCGCTGCAACGCGTGCCCAATTTTGAATTGCGACTGTCCCATTGGTCCCGGCTGATTCGCGAGAAATGGCCGTTCTTTATGCTGACCGTTGCTTCTTGTGTGGTGACCGCTATCGCCCAACAACGCAGCATGGCATTTGTCGCCTCGAGCGATTATTCACTGCCTTCAGTGCCGGCTCGCGTTGGCAACGCGGCACTGGCGTATGTCAAGTACCTGTTTCAGAGCGTCTATCCGGTGAATTTGGCGGTGCTTTATCCGCTGCCCAAGGAGATGGCCTGGGGACAAGCAGCCGGGGCCGTGCTGGTGTTGGTGGTGATTACCGGGCTGATCTGGCGGGCACGCCGGCAAAGTCCGTATTTGTTGACGGGTTGGTTGTGGTATTTGGGGATGTTGCTGCCGGTGATTGGCTTGGTGCCGGTGGGTGCAAACCTTCAAGCCATGGCCGATCGCTTCACGTACCTGCCGCAGATTGGGTGGTATCTGCTGCTGACGTGGGGGGCGGCGGAACTGTGCGCCAACTGGCGGCATGGCCGTGTGACGCTGGGCGGCCTCGCGGCAGTCATTCTGGCGGCGTTGATTGGCTGCGCGCACACCCAGGTTTCTTATTGGCGGAACAGCGTAACGCTATGGACTCACACGCTCGCCTGCACCTCTGACAATGGGACCGCCCACAACAATCTCGGTGTCGTCCTGTCCCAAAAAGGCGAAGTGGCCGAAGCAATGGCCCAATTCCAGAAGGCCCTGCAAATCAATCCCAAAGACCCGAACGCCTGGAACAACATCGGCAACGTCCTGCTCCAGGCGGGCAAGCTGGATGAGGCGATTCCGTATTTCCAAAAGGCGCTGCAAATCAATCCGAACTACGCGGAGGCCCACAACAACCTCGGCAACATACTGCTCCAAAAAGGCGAAGTGGACGAGGCGATTGCCGAATTTCAAAAGGCCCTGCGCTTCAATCTCGATGTCGCGAAAGCCTACGCTAATCTCGGCAGCGCCCTGTTCCAAAAGGGCGAAGTGGATGAAGCGATCGCCCAATGCCAAAAGGCTCTGCAAATCAATCCCTACTCGGCGGAGGCCCACGTCAGCCTCGGTATTGTACTGTCCCATGAGGGCGAATTGGACCAGGCGATTGCCCAATTCCAAAACGCATTGCAAATTAAACCTGACTTCGCGGAGGCCCGCAACAGCCTCGGTATTGCGCTGTTCCAGGTTGGCGAAGCAGACGAAGCGATTGCCCAATTCCAAAAGACATTGCAAATCAATCCCGATTTCGCGCAGGCTCGCAACAACCTCGGCAATGCCCTGCTCCAGGAAGACAAAGTGGACGAGGCGATCGCCCAATTCCAAAAGGCCCTGCAAATCAATCCCGATAACGCCGACGCCCAGAACAACCTCGGCAACGCCCTGCTCCAAAAGGGCCAAGTGGACGAGGCCATTGCCCATTACCAAATGGCCCTCCAAATCAATCCCAAAAACCCGAGAATCTGCAACAACCTCGGCAACGCCCTGATCAAAAAAGGCAAAGTGGACGAGGCGATTACCAACTACCAAAGAGCCCTGCAAATCAATCCTGATAACGCGGAGGTCCAAATCAACCTCGGCAACGCCCTGCTCGAAAAAGGGCGCGTGCCGGAAGCCATCCGGCATTTTCAGCGTGCCTTGGCCATTCGCCCAGACAACCCAAGCGTTGAGATGTACCTGGCCAACGCCTGGTCGCGCCAGGGACAATTCGAACAGGCCATTGCGCATTATCAAACGGCCCTCAAGCTGCAACCCAATAATGCAGCCTTTCTGAACAACCTCGCGTGGCTTTTGGCGACGTGTCCCGAGGCGCGTTTTCGCAATGGCCAGCAGGCCGTTCGATTGGCCGAACGGGCTTGTCAGTTGACCGATTACCAGAAGCCGCAACTGATTGGTACATTGGCCGCGGCTTATGCCGAAGCGGGCCGCTTTGACGATGCGGTGGCGGCCTCGGAAAAGGCCCACGATTTGGCGCTGTCGCTTGGACAGCAATCACTGGCGCTCAAGAACCAGGAGTTGCTGCAACTTTTTAAAAAACACCAACCCTACCGGGAACAAACAGTGCAACCTTCCGCGTTGGAACCGCTTACAAAATCAAATCCCGATAGCCAGCATTAATGGAAGCATCGATATTTTGTCCATGAAGTTAAAGCGGCCATCGTTGGTTTCCCCCGGCTCCATCTCCCGCATGTTGCAGGCCGCCGAACAGGCCTGGAAACGCCGGGATTTTCAGCAAAACCTTGAGTTGCTGGAGCGCGCCAGCCGTTTGGACCCGGCCAATCCGGCCATCCTGCTGCAATTGGGCCGGAGCCACGGGTTGGGTTTTGACTATGCCGCCGCCGCAGAATGCCTTGAAAGGGCCGTGCGGGTCGCGCCCCGCAAGACGGAGACGCTCGCCGCAGCGGGAATCCACAGCCGCGATTTTCGCAACCCGGAACTGGCCGAACGCTATTTCCGGCGGGCCGCCGAACAGAAGGATGCTACTCCTGAAATGCTGGTCTGCTTGGCCGAACTTTACGAACGTCTCCGCCGCCCGGACGAGGCCGTCAAGCTGATTGACCGGGCGCTGCAAATGAACCGCGCCTGCCCGCCGGCCCTGCTGGCCCGCGCCCGGCAGGAGCGCCAGGCCGGGCATCTGGCGGAGGCGGAGAAACGGCTGCGTTCCATTCCCAAAACCGCCGACCGGGACACGCGGGTGCGGAGCCTTTACGAACTGGGCGCCGTCCTCGACCGCCAGGGGCGGTACGATGAAGCCATGACCGCCTTCCTCGAGGCCAAGGCGCTGTTGCGGCCCGATGCCGAGCGCTGGTTGGCGGAATTAATCGTCGTTCGTGACCGATTGAAGCTCATGCGGGCGAACATTACCGCCGAGCTGTTGCGACAGTGGTTCGACACCGCCCCGGCGCTGGCGCCCGCCCGGAGGATCGCCCTGCTCTGCGGCCATCCCCGCTCCGGCACCACCCTGCTCGAACAGGTCCTGGACTCCCACCCGGACATCGTCTCCGCCGAGGAAACGGAAATCTTCCACGATTACGCCTACATGCCGTTGATGCGAGGTTTGCCGGAAGGCGCGCTCATGCTGCCCGTTTTGGAATCGGCGCAAACCGACTTGCTGAAACATTCGCGTGACAGTTATTTCCGGCACACGGAATTGCTTCTCGGCCAGCCGATCAAGGGCCGGTTGCTGATTGACAAAAATCCGTCGCTTACTTTTTTCATCCCCGCCATTCTGCGCGTGTTTCCCGAATTAAAACTCCTGGTCGCCCTGCGCGACCCGCGCGACGTGGTCCTGAGCTGCTTCATGCAAGGCTTTGTTCCCCTCGGGCAAGTCACCGCCGCCTACCTGACCCTGGAAAGCACCGTGGATGAATATGCCGCCCTGGTGGGCATCTGGCAGACGTTGGCGCCGCTGCTGCAAGGCCATTACCTCGAACTGCGCTACGAAGATATGGTGAACGATCTGGAATCCGTTGCCCGGAAAACGCTGGATTTTCTGGGCGTGTCGTGGGACGCCAAGGTGCTGCATTTTGACGAACACGCGCGGCAGAAGCAGGTGCGTTCGCCTACTTACGCGGACGTGGCCCGGCCCGTCTTCAAAACCGCCGTTGGCCGGTGGCGGAATTATCAGAAATATCTGGAGCCGTTCTTGCCTAAATTGGAACCGTTCGCCAAGGCGTTTGGATACGAATAAACATGGTCGAGGGTCGAACGTCGAGAGTCGAGGGCCAGAGAATTTACGATTTGCGATTTGCGATTTACGAGGCTTTTTCGAAAAGGGAACGCGGCGCGTAAATCGTATATCGTAAATCAAAAATACCCGGACTCCTGACGTCATTCCCTGCTGGCTGGTAAAGTAGGAGCCGAGGTTACGAGGCTGGGACTCCTTACGTCGTCCCCTACTATTCGGAAAGAGGATGCTTGCGCCGGGGAAGGCAGCCTTTATGATTTCGGCGCATCATGAAGTTGAAGCGCCCACAGTTGGTCCCCCACAGTTCCGTCGTTAAATTGCTCCAGGCCGCCGAACAGGCGCTGCAACGCAAAGATTTCCAGCAAAACTTCGAGTTACTGGAGCGCGCCCGTAAACTGGACCCGGCCAATCCGGCCATCCTGCTGCAATTGGGCCGCAGCCACGGGCTGCGTTACAATTATGCCGCAGCCGAGGAATGCTTTGAAAAGGCCATCCAGCTTGCCCAAAACAAAACCCAAGTCATGGCGATGGCCGCCTTGCAAAGTTGGGACTTCTTCAACACAGGACTGCCCGAACGGTATCTTCGGCGAGCTGTAGAACAGAAGGACGCCACCGCAAATACCTTTGCCCGGTTAGCCGAACTTTACGAGCGGCTAAACCGGAACGATGCCGCCACCAACATGGTAGAACGCGCCCTTCATTTGGACAAAGCTTGCCCATTGGCCCGCCTCACACAGGCGAAGTTGCACCGACAGGCAGGGCGGTTGGTGGAAGCCGAAGAAGTGCTGAACCCGATCCTCATGGCAGCCGACCGCGAGTTTCGCGTCCGAGGCCTCTTCGAACGCGGCGCGATTTGCGATCGTCTTGGACGCTATGACGAGGCCATGTCCGCTATTTTGGAAGCCAAATCTTTGTTAATCCCGGACGCATCGCCATTGCTTGCGCAGTTAGAATCAACCATCAAACACCTGAACGAGATGCGTGACAACGTCTCGTCCGAAATGCTGGCGCGCTGGTTCGACGCCAGCCAGGTATTGATTCAACCGGCGCATCGCATTGCTCTTCTAGGCGGCCATGCCCGTTCCGGCACCACTCTGTTGGAACAGGTGCTCGATTCGCACCCGGACATTGTTTCGGCGGATGAAACCAGGATTTTTCTTGACGACACTTATACCACCCTGCGACGCAACCTTCCGGAAGAAACGCCCATGCTAGACGGACTCGACGCCGCATCCGTTGAGACTTTGCGTCTGGCTCGTGAACGCTATTTTCAATCCATGTCGTTATGGCTTGGCCGACCGCCGGGAGAACGCCTGCTGATTGACAAGAATCCTTCGCTGCAAGCGTTAATCGTTACCTTTGTCCGCCTTTTCCCGGAAGCTAGATTGATCGTGGCATTGCGTGACCCACGTGACACCTGTCTGAGTTGCTTCATGCTGCCACATTGGCCAGTCAATGCGAGAATTGTGTCCTTTCTGACCTTTGAGGGGACCGTTAGCACCTATACGCGAGTGATGGGGATATGGAGAACCCTGAAGCCACTGATCAAGAATCCCTGGCTCGAAGTCCGTTACGAGGACATGGTGGAGGATTTGGAAGCCGTCGCCCGCAAAACCTTGGATTTTCTGGGCGTTTCCTGGGACGCCAAGGTGCTGGATTTTCACGAACACGCGCGACAAAAACCGGTGCGTTCGCCTACTTACGCGGACGTGGCCAGGCCCGTCTTCAAAACCGCCGTTGGCCGGTGGCGGAATTATCAGAAATATCTGGAGCCGTTCTTGCCTAAATTGGAGCCGTTCGCCAAGGCGTTTGGATACGAATAAACATGGTCGAGGGTCGAACGTCGAGAGTCGAGGGCCAGAGAATTTACGATTTGCGATTTGCGATTTACGAGGCTTTGTTGAAAAGAGAACGCGGCGCGTAAATCGTATATCGTAAATCAAAAATACCCGGACTCCTGACGTCATTCCCTGCTGGCTGGTAAAGTAGGAGCCGAGGTGACGAGCCTGGGACTTCTTACGTTGTCCCCTACTATTCGGAAAGAGGATGCTTGCGCCGGGGAAGGCAGCCTTTATGCTTTTGGCGCATCATGAAGTTGAAGCGCCCACAGTTGGTCCCCCACAGCTCCGTGGTCAAATTGTTCCAGGCCGCCGAACAGGCGCTGCAACGCAAGGATTTCCAGCAAAACCTCGAATTGCTGGAACGCGCCCGTAAACTGGACCCGGCCAACCCGGCCATCCTGCTGCAATTGGGCCGCAGCCACGGCTTGCGTTACAATTATGCCGCCGCCGAGGAATGCTTTGAAAAGGCCATCCAGCTTGCCCAAAACAAAACCCAAGTCATGGCGATGGCCGGCTCGCAAAGCCGCGAGTTTTTCAATACCGAACTGACCGAGCGTTATTCCCGCAGAGCCGTGGAACAAAAAGACGCTATAGTCGGCATGGTCGTCCAGTTGGCCGACATTTACGAACGCCGCCGCCGCACGGATGAGGCCGCCAAATTGATTGACCGGGCGCTGCAAATGGATCGCGACTTCCCGCCCGCCCTGCTGACGCGTGCCCGGCTGGAGTGCCAGGCCGGCCATTTGGAAGAAGCCGAAAAATTGCTGCGCTCCATTCTCGCAACGACCGATCAGGAGACGCGCATCCGGGCCTATTATCAGTTGGGCGCCGTCCTTGATACCCAAGGGCGCTACGATGAAGCCATGGCCGCCTTCATCGAGGCCAAGGCGCCCCTTCAGCAATTGGCAGGGCCGTTCTTTATCCAACGTCAAATTGCCGGTGCGCACGTACGGGAGATGCTCACCAGCATTTCTGCCGAAATTTTCCAGCGCTGGTTTGATTTCGGCCGGGAGCTGCAACCGCCAAAGCGGCTGGCCTTGCTTTGCGGCCATCTCCGTTCCGGCACCACCCTGCTGGAGCAGGTGCTGGATTCGCACCCGGACATCATTTCCGCCGAGGAAACTCACATTTTCCATGACGAGGTGTATGTACCCCTCGCGCGAGCACAGCCACCGACAGCGCCCCGTCCAGGTTTGCCCCCGCAGCTCCAGATGCTTGTTCCCGTGGAATTGTCGGTACTGGAAGCCGCGTCAGCAGAGTCCTTGCGGCAGAGCCGGGAGAATTATTTTCGCTTCATCGAACTCTGCCTCGGCCAGCCCATCGGCCGACGATTGTTAATTGACAAAAATCCCGTACTCACGCTGTTGCCGCTCGGTTTCGAGCGCGTCTTTCCGGAAATGAAGTTGCTGATGGCGTTGCGCGATCCGCGCGATGTGTGCATGAGCTGTTTTATGCAGAATTTCACGCCTCTCAACCAGAGACACGCGGCCTTTCTGAATTTGAAAGATACGGTGGAGGAATATGTGGAGGACATGAATATCTGGCGGACACTGGCACCCATGATTCCGGGCCGGTATCTCGAAGTCCGGTACGAAGACATCGTGGACGATTTGGAATCCGTCGCCCGCAAGACGCTGGATTATCTGGGCGTTCCCTGGGACGTCAAGGTGCTGCATTTTTACGAACGTGCGCGGCAGAAACGGGTGCGCACGCCCAGTTACGCAGATGTCACCAGGCCCATCTTCAAAACCGCCAAAGGCCGGTGGCGGAATTACCAAAAATATCTGGAGCCGTATCTGCACCGGCTGGCGCCGTTTGTGAAGGCGTTTGGGTATGAATAGGTAGGGACGGCGCGCTGCGCCGTCCGCGCCCGTAAAGCGGGCGCAGTTCCGGCGGCTTTACCGCCGGGGACATCCCAGCGGGATGTCCCTACCATTTTATCAAAACGATCATCGCAGCGCGATGTCCCTACCCCTAATCGGCTAACTGGGGATGTTGGCCGTCAGCGAAATAAACGAAAGGCCAGTCCTCAGGGTGCGTCACGAGCTTCTTTCGCACTGGATTTTGTAGAATGTAATCCGCCTTTTCCCGGCGGCCTTCCTCACGCCGCAACCGGTGCTCGAAAAAATCGCGCTGCCATTGGATACCGACGGTTTTGGCTGTCCATTCTTTCCATTTGCTGACAATGAGCTTGATGGGCTTGCCGGATGGTGGAAACGAAATCAAAGCGTGAAGGTGATCGGGCATGAGCAGAAAAACATGCGGCCACCAAAGACCTTGTTCCTGACGATGTCGGACCGTCTCAAAAAGTGCCAAGGCAATTTTGTCACTGGCCAGTTGATTCGTTCCACGCACCTGACAATTGATAGTGATGAAGTAAACCTCCCGTTGCGGGTCAACCCACAGCGGAATCTCGTGCGGTAACGTCTTCCGGCGGGAAATAGACACGGGAAAATGATAGGCACGATCCAGTCAGACACAACTTCGAAGTACGGTAGGGGACGCGCGCTGCGGCGTCCCGGCCATCGCAGCGCGATGACCCTACCTTTTTTAAGATCGGACGGCGCAGCGCGCCGTCCCTACCTTGCCGGGAAATAAAAAAAACCGCTCTCCCGAAAGAGAGCGGGAATTCTGAAAAAAGCAACCTGGTTGCCTTTGAGCTTAAACTTTCTTCCAGCGCGCCAATGCCAGCAGCGAGAGCAGGCCCAGGCCGGCCAAGGCCAGCGTGGCGGGTTCGGGAGCGCCCAGCACCAGCACCGGCGGGCCGGCGTTAAAATTTGCCGGCGGATAGTCGTAAGGTTGTATGCCATTATCATTCGCCGTGGCGGCTCCCGTCTCCGTCCACAAATCAGTAAAGCCCCTCAAAAGGGACGAGCCAAAAGTTGGGCCCCCCGCGAGTCCGGCGGTTTCCCAGCCTTCCACCATGAAGGTAACCGTTTCTCCCGGCACCCAATCCGGCAGCACCTGGTCAGGCCCGAGATAATAGCCGCCGGGCGAGCCTTTGGAAGTGGCGGTGCCATACTGACCGGTCGGGTTAATGCCGGGATTTATAAAGGTGGTTACCCCGGGCGTAGCGGCTGCCATGAAACCGTATAGGTCGGTGTAGGTTCCATAGGCGTAGAACAATTGAAGTTCCACGCCCGAATCATCCACGTTCTTGCCCGCCAATCCGGGGGACACATACAAGCCGCCATAAATTACTGGATTATAGACGGTCGAACTATAGTTGTCAAAATAGATTGCGCCGCCCTGGCCGAAAGCCGCAAGCCCTGACAATGCAATCCCCGCCATTGACGCCAGAATCGCCTTGTTCATCATCGTTCCTTTGGGTTGTCTCTAGTGTATTAGCATTTTAAGGTTGGGATGTCAATTCCATTCCTTGGGTTAATTGAGATTCAGGTTGGAGTCGGCGCAGGCCAAGGACCGGATTGGCCGGAAAGAATCCCGGAGGGATACTTGACCGTAGCCCGGCATTTTAATGCCGGGGTTAGGTGGGGAATGACGTCTCGTCCCGAAGGGACGGACGAATCGGATGCGGAAGATTCAACCGTCCCTGCGGGACTCGTTACCCTCGTGCTCCCTGAACCCGGCGTTAAAACGCCGGGCTATTGTCGGTCGTCACTCTGTGACGCTCAAATCCAATGTGACCGCGGATGCAATGCAGGATAGCCGGGCCGGTGGGGCGAGGCCACTGATCCCGCAATGCGGGACGAGAACGCTCGCCCCACCGGGAATACCGATTCCGGTATCAATCCGGCGCGGACGGGATTGGCCCAGGAAGAATCCCGCAGGGATTCCTGATCGTAGCCCGGCGTTTTAACGCCGGGATTCAATGGACAATGTCGTCACGTCCCGAAGGGACGGTTGAATCAATCCCACAAATACCGCTCGTCGTATTCAACGCCATGTCGTTTCAACAAAGCCAGAAATTCCTCCTGGAAACTCCGGGTGTGATGATGCTCTTTTTGATTTTTGATGTAATCAATGATCGTTTCCAATTGTGAGGCGCTGACACTGAACACCCCGTATTTCTCCTGCCAAGCGAAGAGCTGCTGATTGGAAAATGTCTCGTGAATCCACTTGGAAGAACCGCCCTTGATTAGTTGCATGGCCTTGGAAATGGGCATGACCGCCGGCAGCGATAATAAAAGATGAACATGATCTTCAACGCCGCCGACGATGATAGCCTTCATTTGATTTTGCCGCGCAACGCCGCCCAGCAACGGCCAGAGCCTGTCTTGCAAGGCAGGGACAAGGAGCCTGCGCCGTTCCCCTGGTACTGAAAACGCAATGGAAATACGCGCTGACGTAGGACATGCGGCTATTCAACCGTCCCTGCGGGACTTATGCAATTCGCAATTTCCCCCGGCGTCGCCCCGATAAAATTCCGGGGCCAGGCGGGGAAGATGACCCGGATGCGGCTTTCCACCTGAACCAGTAGGGAACGAGGTTACGAGACGGGCCAGAGGGACTCCTTACGTCGTCCCCTACGATTCAAGTTTTACGTCGTCCCCTGCTATGCGGTGGGGGAAATAAAAAAACCCGCTCTCCCGAAGAAGAGCGGGAATTCTGAAAAAGCAATCTGGTTGCTTTTGAGCTTAGACCTGCTTGCGGCGGAACGCAATCAGCGCGGCCAAGCCCAAACCACCCAACGCCATCGTCGTCGGCTCAGGCACAGGCGCCGCGCCTGTCAGCGTCACGCCCGGCATATTCGCTGCATAATCAGGCGGAAGAGCAGTTGACGTAATTCCAAAACCACCAGAAGCACCAGTTTCCTGCCACAAGGCTGAATAGCCTTTTACCGTAGCCAAGGTAAAGGTCGCGCCTGTCGTCGTATCCCATGCTTCAATCATTAACGTGACAGGGCCAGAACTCCAGCCGGTAATAATCTGGTTTCCCACTCCAAAGTAGCCGTAAGGTCCAACGCCGTAGGAACCGCCCGAATTGAAGGCCAGACTGATTGCCCCCTGCAAGCCCGCTGTGGCAGTGTTTCCGAAGTTAGCCTGGCTGGTACTGATCGTGCCAAGTTCATAGAACAACTGGACATCAACGGCGGTGGTCTGCACAGTCGTACCAACGGTATGCCCACTGTTTGCACCCCACAAGACCTGGTCTGTGGCGTAGGTGGCAGCGCCATAATTGTTGAATATAACTTGGCCTTGTCCGAAGGCGGCAATTCCCGAGGCCGCGATTCCGAGTATTGATAATACGATTGCTTTTTTCATACTGATTTTTTTGGTTTTAGGTTTGTTTCTTTAAATTGTTTGTTTAATCAATTGTTGTTTTAGTTGTTTGGCAAAGTCTGGATCAGCGTGGCTCCAGCGGCGGGTGGCACGATGAAAAAGCCCTGGCCCACTGAAATACTGAAAACAGAAGGGCTCCAGCCACCGGACCCTTTTTGAGTGGAGTTATAGGTAAGGGTGCCTGAATTCCAGACATTAATGGTGGTTTTGTTCGGCAAAGTTCCAAGGTTAATGTTGCTGGTATCGGTCAATGTTCCGGCGTACGGAATCGGGCTGCAAATCAATGATGATACACTGCCAGGATAGGTATTGGTAATACTGCCACCGATATTGACAACGACAGAACCAACAAATGTATTCGTCTGATTTCCCGCGCTTGCAGAGGTTACAATGAAGAATCCTTGGCCAAGGGCAATCTGGGGATCATTCGGACTCCAGCCGCCCGAACCCTTTTGCGTTGAATTGAACGTTGTGCCGTTCCATGTGTTAACCGTTGTTTTATTCGGCAGGTTAGCACACAAAGTAGCAACGTCGTTCGAGGTGCCGTTAACCAGTTGATTACCCACTAAGGCTGGCACGCCCGGAGTCAAGGGTACTTGGTAATAGCCCACCACGTTGGCGGAATAGACCTGCGCGCTTGAAGATACCACGCCCGCGGCAAGGGCCGCCGCTGCAAACAATAATATTTTTGTTCTCATATTCTGTTTATTTGTTACCGTGTGTGACGCCAATATCCCAAATTTCAAGGGGAGTGTCAACAATTTTTTGAACGTTTTTCAGGTGACAGGTGGCAGGTGACATGTGACAACAACATCTTTATGTTCAATAGCTTAAGACGATTCTACGCCACCGGTCACGGGTCACGGGTCACAGGAAAAGCGTTTTTTTTCATGTTTGTCACCAGTTTGTACCCAGTTTGGCTAATAGGCGGAGGGACAGCGGGATGTGGGTCGAGAGCCGAGGGGCAAGCGGCAAAAATCCGCGAATTTCGCCAATTGACGCGAATCCAGCCACACCCGCAGAGGTTCGCGCGAAGGGCACGAAGCCGGCAAAGGGCAAAAACGCAAATAACCGGATTTTTTAACGCAGAGGCGCAAAGGCGCAGAGATTCGCGGAGCGTCCTGGAGTGCGGTGACATGTCACCGCTTTCGGCCCGCAAGAGTCCAGCTGAATCTCAAAGCGGCGTCATAGCCGCCGCAGTCCAAAACCTGGCGGCAGTTCGACAGTTTATGAAAAATGTCTGCGTCATATTGCATTTCTGCATTCTGCCTTCTGCCTTCTGCCTTTTCATTTGTCACCCGTCACGAATCCGCACGCACCATTACTTTTAACGAATCAGATGCCGGTTGCGCCGCCAAGGCAACGGCTTTTGCCGTTTCGGCCAATGGAAAATGATGCGTGATCAATCGGCGCACGTCGAGCCGGCGCGAAAAAACGAGCCGGGCGACTTCGGCTTGCAGCGTGAAATCCGAAGAGTAACTGCCAATGAGGTCTTTCTCGTCCAGGCAAATGGAAGCAAGGTCCAGAGACGAGGGTCGAGGGTCGAGGGCGGTAGGGACGCGCTGCCGCGCGTCCTGGCCGACCAGCAGGTCGGCCCTGCCATGTTGGACAGCGCGTTCTGTATGAGCGAAAGGCAAGACCTGCCCGCCGCCGCGGACGAGTTGCAGCGCCTCGTAAACGGTGGCATCGGAAGGAACGGCAATTATGGCGGCGTCGAGGGACGAGGGTCGAGAGACGAGGGCTTTTTCCGCATCTAGCGTCGCGCTCGTTTTCCGACTCTCGACTCTCGACTCTCGACTCTCGACCAAACGGGTCCAGCGCGCGCCGAATTTCCTGGCGAGTCGCAACCGCGCTTCCAACAAGTCGGTGGCGAGGACGCGGGCGCCAGCGAGTTGCAGCAGGCGGGTGAACATCAGACCAATCGGCCCCTGCCCGGCCACCAGCACAACGTCCCCGCGCAACAGGTTCAAGCGGCGGACAGCCTTGAGCACAGTGTTGACGGGTTCGAGCATCGCGCCTTCTTCAAAGTTATTGCGCGGAGGAATTTTCACGACGCCGGGCAGGACGAAGGGCAGCACGCGGACGTATTCGGCGTAGCCGCCGCCCGCCGGCTCGAATCCGGCGGTGACGCCGGTGCGTTTGTAAGTAGCGCATTGGGCAAAGGCGCGGTGCCGGCAGAAATGGCAATCGAGACACGGCACGTGATGGTGCAGCGCCACGCGGTCACCGATTTTGAATCCTTGCGCCTGGCTCCCGGTTCCGAGCTTAACAATGGTGCCGGCGGTTTCATGGCCGAAGATGCGCGGGGGCGGGACGGTGCCGTGCTGGATTTTTTTGATGTCGGTGGGACAAACGCCGCAGACGGCCACCTGGACGAGCAGTTCATTTGCGCCGATGCGCGGGACGGGCACGGTTTCGAGGCGCAAATCACTCACGCCGCGATAAACGACGGCGCGCATGGTTTTGGGAATGGCGAACACGGGAATCATTTAGCCACAGATGAAACACAGATGGAACACGGATTTTTTTTGCAGAGACGCGGTGACTCGCAGAAGCGGACGGAGAAAAGTTTCAAAATCTTCTCTCCGGCCCTCTGCGATCTTTGCGCGTCTGCGTTGAAATCAGGAAACATTCAACATTCAACATTCAACTCTCAACAGCGCTAAGGCAGGCGTGGGAATCGCGGGGATTCGAGCCAGACGGCCAGGAAGTTTAATTCGGCGGCGGTCAAACCGACGGTGGAGCGGCGGGAGAATGCAAGCTGGTTTGGCCCGGTGCGGCTGACGGTGGTGGTGCAATTGCCGAGGCGGGGCATGATTGTCTTCAACCAGACTGCGCCGACAGAATTCAAGGGCATGGGCGGGCGGCGGGAGATGGCGCTCAGGAATTGGCCGGTGTAAAGGCACGACTCGATGCGATAACCGGTAAGCTCCCAGTGATAATAGACCAGGTTCGTCTGGCCCGATATTTGTTGGAGCAACTCTGGAAAGGAGGGATGATAATAGAAAATATTCGTGGGCACCCGGGCGGCGGTCTCCGGGATTAAGCCGCCATAGGCATAACTGGAGCTGCCGTCGGCAACGGCTTTGACGAAAGGTTTGAGGGAGGGTGAATTGCCCCAAGTCACGCCGTTGGAGTCCTGGTCCAGCGCAAAGCCGACATAGCCGTGAGCCGCCAGCCACGGATTGGTCTTTCCCAAGAGAAGCGCGGCAAGCGCGCGCACCTGGTTGTCCGCCTCGGGCAGCGGCGCGGCAAAATAGGTCTGGAACAGCCCCCCTGGCAATGCCCAGGAACAAATCTGGTCCGGGGGCGGGCCGATTTGCAGATCGTTCCAGGTTTTCCAGGAGGCCAAGGCGGGTTTGAACCCGCGCGCGGCGGTGAAGCCGACCACTGGCAGATGAATCAGATTGGTGGGAATGATCCAAGGTTGCAGTTCCAAGGAAATGGGTTTGGGAAAGGACAATTCTGCATGGGTCAGGACATGTCCGCCGTCACCAGTAACGGCCATGGAAACTTTTGGAAGGTCAGGCGGCAGGGTCCATCCGGGCGGCAGCAACGCCGCCAGACGCGGAGAATCCACGTCTGCTTCCAGCCAGTCGCCGGGCGTCCGCGCCACATAGGGCGTGTGGTCGCGCTGGATGCGGGCGGTCACTTCGGCAAGCAAGGCATTGGGGGCCGGGCCGGCGCTGACGAGGGTCCATTGGCCGACGCGAGACAGTTCAATGTGGGTGGGCGGAGTGCGTCGCTCCAGCGACCAGCCGAAGCCGCGGCCCGGCGCGGCGACCGGGCCGATGCCGAGAAGCGATTCGGCCACGGCGGCAAGATTGGTTTCCCACTGGCTTTCATGCTCCGGATCCAATTGAAGGGCGAGAATCATTTCCGCAGGCTGATTGGAGGTTTCGCGGATTTCGAAATAGGATTCATTCCAAACGACATCGGACAACAGCCGATAGAGCGCGACCGGGGCCTGGTTGGTGAGGGCGTATTCCGGCGACAGCGAATGCCAGGGCGCGGCGGCCAGGTTGGCCAACGTTTGAGTTTCCAACCGGGTGCTTTGCGGCAATTCCCAAATGCGCATGAAATAATAGGCGCCGGCCATAATGCCGAGGCGGTTTTTCCCAATCCAATGAACGCGGACGACCGTGTCCGGCGACAGTTGGGTGGGTGCCAAGGAAACAGGAGGCTTGGATTTTTGGCAGCCCAGACCCAAGACAACAATCAATATCGCCAAAAGGCCGCAGGGCGTGAATTTTATGTTCATGAAGGCATCTTTGTGCCAGAAAAGGCGGCGCGGCTCAAATGGAAATGTTGGGAAGGGCAGCAGGCAATCGTCAGTGGTCAGCAGCATTTCACCGGGCACTCATCACGGGTCGCGCTTCCAGACTTGCGAAGGCATTTATCGGGCTGATAACCTTCTGTCATGCAATCACAAAAGCGCGGCTGGATGATTTTGGCCTTGTTTTTCTGTTCGGGCGCCACGGCGCTGATTTACGAGGTGGTCTGGTCGAAACTGCTGGTCCAGATGTTCGGCAGCACCATTTACGCACAGACGGTGGTGCTGGCCGTGTTCATGGGCGGCCTGGCACTGGGCAACCGGCTGCTGGGCATCTGGGCGGACCATCTGCAAAACCCGGTGCAGGTTTATGGCGGTCTGGAAATCGCGGTGGGCCTCTACGCGTTCTATTTCATGACGTTTGACGGCATCGTCAACGACATTTTTGTCGCTCTCGGCACGCCGATTGTGGCGCATGCGAAGGTGCTGTTGGCGCTGAACGGCGTCTTGGCGGCGGCGCTTTTGCTCGGCCCGACCGTCATGATGGGCGGGACGCTGCCGCTGCTCGCGTCTTGGTTGCAGCGGTTTTATACCGACGCTGGCCGCCGGTCGGCGCGGTTTTATTCGGTGAACAGCCTGGGCGCGGTTTTGGGCGCGGCGCTGGCCGGGTTTTTCCTGGTGCAAACTTACGGCATCGTGGCCACGCTGCGAATCGCCGCGACCGTCAATCTCATCGTCGGTGTCACGGCCATCCTTCTGAGCCGGTATGCCCTGCCCCAAAAACCGCCGATCGCCGAACTCACGCCCGCGCCCGTCCCCGCCACCGGGCCGGAAGCTGCCACGCCGGGAACGTTGCGCTGGGCGGGCCTGATTGTCGCCACGACCGGCGCGGTGTCCATGGGGTTCGAAGTGTTGGCCTCGCGGTCGCTGGCCATGATTTTCGGCTCCTCGCTGCAATCGTTCGCCGTGGTGTTGATTTCCTTTATTCTGGGGATTGGCCTGGGCGCGGCGTGGATTGCGTCGCCCAAACGCCGCGGCCGTTCCAGCGAGCGCATGATCATCCTGTTGCTGTGCATGGCGGCGGCCTGGGTGACCTTGCTGGTGTTCAACATCGAACAGTGGGTGAATTTTTTCATCCTGGCGCGAACCGGCCTGGCGCGCACGGCGACCGGATATGTCTATAATGAACTACTGACGGTGTTCATTTCGCTGGTCGTTCTGGGATTGCCGGCGGCGTGGATTGGGGCCGTGTTGCCGTTGATGATTCGCGCCGTCTCGCACGAAGATTCGCCGCTGGGTTCCAAAGTCGGCATCCTGCTGACCTGGAACACGCTGGGCGCAGTGGTCGGCGTGCTGCTCACGGGTTTTGTGGTGATGCCGTGGGTGGGATTGCGTGATGCCTTCGGGGTGCTGGCGCTGGTACTGGGCCTGGGGGCGCTGATCCTGGCGTTGCAACGGCTCCGGCCCATCAGCATTGCCATTGCGCTGGCGGTCTGTCTGTTCACCGGCAGCCTTTTTGTTTTCAGCGATACCAACTGGCAATACGTGATGAGTTCGGGTGTGTTCCGGATCTGGGAAAAGCAGTATGATCCGGGGTTGATGCCTTGGCGGAAGAAGCACATCAAAATCGTGTTTTACAAGGATGGCGCGGACGCGACGGTGTCGGTGGAACGGGTGGATGGCATTGCCGCGCCGCCGGAGCTGGGTTTGCGCACCAACGGCAAGCCGGAGGCAGGCACGGGACTGGACTTCTGCACTCAGATGCTGGTGGGTGATTTGCCGATGTTGTCCAAGCCGGGGGCCAAGGATGTGTTTGTG
>Ga0326728_10013160_pt1 | contig 18075 bp, 16 predicted proteins | sample MB3enrmetagenome_FD_207602 | JGI IMG/M metagenome (GOLD analysis project Ga0326728, IMG submission 207602) | Lab enriched peat soil microbial communities from McLean, Ithaca, NY, United States - MB31MN | ecosystem: Environmental > Terrestrial > Soil > Wetlands > Peat | place: USA: New York... | reverse complement strand
CCCCGGCTGGAAGACCACTACGTCATGCTCCGGGGCGAAAGCGGCATTCATCCCTACGTCATCATCCAGGGCCAGTTTGGCGGGGAAATGCGGACCATGTACCGCTTCGACATGGACATACTGGACTGGGCTTATTCCGGCGAGCGCCTCGGCCGGCAGCCCAAATACGCCCTGCTCCAGTCCATCTCGGAGCGGGGCAACGCGGGGGATGAAACCTGGAGATTGCCCGACGGCTCCATTTACCAGAAATATGACTATTGCCTCTATTATTCCGAAACGCCCCTTTGGGGGCATCTGGGCCACGGCTTCGGCGTCTTCTTCATGCCGGTCAGCACCGAATCCTACGCCGGCGGGCCGTTGCGCCAGGAGCTGGCCGTTCACCAGGACGCCCTGATTTTGAACTACATCGGCGGCGGCCATTTTGGCGGAGGAGGCGCCGCCGCGGGCCGAGCCGGCCAAAAAATCCACGGCCCCTGGTATCTTTATTTCAACACCGGCGACACGCCGGAGGCCATCATTGCCGACGCCAAGAAAACCGCCGAAGCGGAACAAAAGAAATGGCCCTATCAGTGGGTTGAAGAGCCGCTTTACCCAATCCAACGCGCCACCGTCACCGGCCAGTTGAAAATCTCCCATGACCGCTCCGCCGCGCATGCTTATGTCATCCTCGGCCAGCCTGCCAACAGCGGCGGCGGGCGCGGGGGCGCGCGCGGAGGGGTTGGCGGCGCCAACAGCGGTTCGGCGGCGGATCGCGCCAGTGTTCTTTACACCCAGGCGGGCGATTATATTTATTATGGGAGGGCCGGCGCGGACGGGAAATTCACCCTGCCCGCGGTCCGCCCCGGCAGCTACACGCTTTATGCCTGGCAAACCCAGGGACCCATCACCCAATCCTTCGCCAGGGACGGCATCGTGGTCGCGGGGGACAACCTGGACTTGGGCGCTGTCGAGTGGGATGCTCCCTGGCATCCCCATTTTCTGTGGCAAATCGGCCAGGCCGACCGTCTGGCGGGCGAGTTTAAATTCGGCGACCAGCCGCGCACCAGCCAGTGGATGTTGCAAGTCCCCGCCGACCTGACCTTCACCATCGGCCAGAGCAAGGAGGCCACCGACTGGTATTACGCGCAGAAGACCGGCGTCTGGACCGTGAAATTCAATCTGGACGACACTTTTTCAGGCAACGCCTATCTGACCATTGCCATCGCCGGCGGCTCCGGCAGGGTCGCGGTATCCGTCAACGGCGCCGAGGTCGGCGATCTTTCTTATGGCGACGATGCCAGCGTCCGCCGCGCGGCCAATCGCAGCGGACGGTATGCCCGCAACGAGTTCACCTTTCCCGCCTCCGTCCTGAAGCCGGGCGAAAACACCCTCACCCTTGTCAACAATGGCCCCGGCCTTATGTATGACACGATTGTCCTGGAAGCGGACTGAAGGGTTCTTGCGAACAAGGGGCAAACCGTGCCCCCGAGGGCCTCTCTAAAGTCTGGAAAGCTGTGCCGCCTCCGTAGCGCACCGGCGGCATAAAAAGTCGGCGGCGGATTGCCATCCGCCGCTACACCGGCGCACCGTAGCGGCTTTCGGCAGAAAGCCGTTGAATTTCCATGCCCCCGGTGGATTAGAGGCAACCTTAGAGCAGCCCTGCCGTGCCCCGCCAGCCCATTGTTTTTATTTGCAGAGAAAGGACGGTTGGAAGTAACCTTCGGGGCCATCAATGCGCATTCATCGAGGCGCCGGTTATGAGAGGACTCCACTGTCGCACAAGGGCAAATTGGGTTATGCTGCTGCTCACGGTGTTGGCGGCAAGCTCCACCTGCTTTTTGTGCCTAGTGCCAACCAGCCCAGCCCAGTCGCAAGGGATTCCGCCAGGGCAACGAAGCAGCCCGCCCGCGCGAGGTTCTGTGGGCAATGTTGACCCGGACAAGCGAACCATCGGGCTGCGATATTTGGGTTTTGTGACCAATTCACACATCACGGTGCCGGTCGAAAGCGGGAATAACCACCCGAGGCGCATGGCGGTGCGGGTCGCGCCAGCCAGCCGCGGCCTGCCTGACTGGAACTGGTCGCCGGCCGAGTGGGTGCCGTATTCATCAAATGTCGATCTGGACCTGGGGGAGAGCGACGGGATGAAGAGGGTCTTAATTCAAGGGGAATGGGATGACGGCAGCATCATGGGATCGGGCAGCGCAATCACGTTGTTGCGGAGCTCGCCCATAATCGCCGTGACGAACCCGCCCTCCCTGCTGACCGCGCAGCCCATGATCCAGTTGAAAGGGTATAGCGACAGAACGCTGGCCAGCATCTATTTTGATGTCATAAACCCGAGCGGAACCTACACGGCGCGAAACCGACCGGGGTTCTCCACGGATCAGTACTTTGATCGCAATCTGTTTGCTATGACCACCGATTATTTCGAATGCTTGGACATTGAGTTGAGCCGGGGAACAAATACGATTGTGTTGCGTTGCGCCGACGAAGCGGGGAATTTAACCACAACCAATTTTTATTTCGTCTTCACGACCGCCGGACACACCAATCCGCCCCTCATCACTCTGGCCTGGCCGACTAACGGGTCCCATTTGCAGGTCGGGGATTTCAGCATCCGGGGACAATTAGATGATCCCACAGCCACGGTCATGGGTTGGATCACAGATTCGCAAGGCCATACTCAGGTGCTGGAAGGGGTTGTGGAAAGAGAGGGCAGATTTTGGCTCGACCACGTTCGCATGCCCGAAGAAATCGGTTATGTGTCCCTGGTTGCCTTCGACGCCGCCACAAATTCCAGTGCGACAAACTTCACGATTCACCGCGGCCACACCGAGTTAAAACTTGATCCCCTGCCAGTCCTCCCCGACCGCGGCACGATCACGGTGACGGGTTGGATTGGACGAAGTAATTATGCCGTTCGGGTCAACGGGGTTCAGGCGGTCGTGCAACCGGACGGAAAATGGAAGGCCGACCGGGTTCCGGTAACCGCTGGCGGCGTGGCCATCTTTGACGCCTCCGCACGTCCGACGGACACCAACGCGCCGGACCCCGATGCCGAAACCAATGTTCCGCCGCCGATCTATTGGGGCGAAGTGACCGACCAGATCCAAGCCGGAGTTTATTTTCCCGCGCCGCCCGCCAATCAAGTGAATCCGTATGCGTGCGATTTGTATGTCAGGAACACCTCCGGCTCCAACCAGAGCCTCAGTTGGGTGCGGCCAAAGCAAAACGCCCGGTTATCCGTCTTCCTGTATGGCCGCGATGGGACAAACGTGCCGATGACTGTGAGAAACGAGCCGGTGGAGCTGCTGCCCAACGCCAGGATGAACATTCATCATCTCGGCGAACGGGAGGTTGATCTCATTGACGGCTTTCTTGACCTGCCCGCCAACACGCCGGTTCGCGTGGCCTCGCTCCATCTGGCGGATTGGTTTTCTCTCACCCCGGGCCAATACATTCTGGACATCGGCCCCCAACTTTTCCATGCCAACGAAGACGGCGACCTGACGCCCTTCGATGCGGCCAGGGCTGGAACCAATATCACCGTTATCCCGCAGCCGTAGGAATGGTGATGAAAGGGACAGAGGGGGAAAATATGGCCGGGCGCTCCGGTCACGGCCAAGCTGTTTTTGCCCACCGCCAGTGGTTTCCGGCCGAAAAACCAGCCGGAATCGCCGTTTCCACCCTCGTTGGGGGACATTTTGGCTCATTTTCCATCCGGTGGCAGGGGTGGCACGCCCTTTGCTCATTGGGCAGAACAACTTTACACGAACATGATCACCGCTGAATTGACGGAACCAGAGACATGCCAGACTGAAGGAAGAGACATCATCCGGCTGCCGTTTGGATTGCTGGGCTTTGAGCATGTCAAACAATACGTTCTCCTGGCCAACCCGGCGGAGGAGCCATTTATGTGGTTCCAGATGCTCGACGACGCCAAGCGGGCGTTTCTGGTCGCGCCGCCGTCCCGCCTGGTGTCGGATTATCAGCCGGACATCAGCGATGACGAGGTTGATTTTCTGGAGTTGGCCGATCCCGCCGACGCTTTTCTGCTCAATATCGTGACCCTGCGCCGCAACGGCCCGGCCACGGTGAATTTAAGAGGCCCGGTGGTCATCAACCGGCGCACGCTCATCGGCAAGCAGGTGATTCCGACCAACGCGGCCCAATACTCGCTCCGCCATCCTTTGACCGCCCCGTGAAGTTGGCGGGCGCAATGTTATGCTCATTTTATCTCGCAAGCCGGGCGAAAGCATCGTCATTGACGGCCGGATCGTCGTGACGATTGTCCGGTTGGAGGGGGAAACGGTCAAAGTGGGCATTGTGGCGGCGCGGGAGGTGCCCGTGCATCGGCAGGAGGTTTATGATGAAATCCAACGCAACAACCGGGAGGCCTTGACAGAAGACCATCCGCAAGTTCCCCGTTTCCTGGCCAAACCATCCGCCCCCCGCGCAACTGAATCCAGCCCTGCGGTGATGGGCCGATAATTCCATGCTCATCAACACCACTCTTTTGTCCGAAACAGCCGCCGGGAATTTGCGCAACAGCCGGGCGGCGGATTCTTCTCCCGCGCCGGTCAGCGCCGCCCCCAATACACCCGGCCCCGATTCCGCCGCGGAGCGGCTGCAGGGATTGGCCCCTTTGGATGAGGACGGAGCTTCAGCAATCGCCGACGCGGCCGGCGCCGATCAAGTCACCGGCTTTTTCCGCGCGAACCTTCTTTCCCAGTACGGAACCGCCCTGGCCGCGCAAGCCAATCTCAACCCGGATTCCGTCTATAACCTGCTGCAATAACATGAATTCCGGCGCCACTGCAATCCGGCTGAAGAACTTGACGGGATCCGATGCCCCGGCCGAGGCGGGCGAGGCATGCCCGTGCGAAATCATCGTGGAGGCGCGCGACCGGCTGGCTGCGGCAATCCAACATTCCCCGGAGAACGGCGAATTGTCCTTTGCCCTGGGGCGCCTGGAAATGAGCCTGGGGAATTATGACGCGGCGCTGGCGGCTTATTCGAACGCTGTCATGCGCCTGCCCAAGGCGGCGGCGGCGCATTCCGGCCTAGCGCTGGCCCTTCAAAAGCTGGGACGCTCCAACCCAGCGTCGCAAGCGGCCCTCCGGGCCATCTCGCTGGATGCGGCCGACCCGACGGCGCTGAAAGTGCTGGCGAGAATCCATCTGGACGCCGGACAGCACGAGGCGGCGGAGCAGGCGTGCGAGCTGGTCTTGCGGCGCGACCCGCAGGATGAGGAGGCGGTGGAAATGATGAGGGAGGTCAAGGCGCAGGCGGCCATGCTGGCGGAGAATTTGTATGACAAAAAGGCCTGCCCGGCGGCCTGGCGGTGATTATTTGCGATGACCCGGCGCTATCGCATTGATGTGGTTGGCGATAGAATTTTGGTTCAAAAAGCCGGCAATCGAAAAGATGTTTGTGATTAGCGCCGTTGCAGAGAAATCCGCCGTGAAAAACCAGCGGAAGAATGTCCTCAACCAAATTTTCTCGCTGCGCGAGCAGGTGGAAGATTTGCATGACTACCTTGACCTTCTGGAAGCCCGCGCCCGCAACAAGGGTAAACGCACTTTCACGACGGAAGAGGTGCGCAAGCAACTCGGCCTCGCCTGAGGCTCCAGCGGCCCCCCAACAAAACCCGCCAAGCCAGGGCGGCGGCTGGAGAGCCTGCCCGCCGCCGGCGGGTTGGGATGATTACAATCGCGGCGTGATTTTATAGGTGATTTCCTGAAGGCGGGGTGATAATAATCAGGGCGAATGAAACAAGCCGTGACCTGACCATCAAAAGCCTATGGAACCTGCCATTTATACAATCTGTTTCTTCGTCGGCCTTTTGTTCACGATTTTCAGCGCGTTCTTCGGCCACCTTTTCGGTGGAGGGCATGAGGCGCATGTGGACATCGGAACCGGCGGCCATGCCGAGGCGGGGTTCAACGATACCGGCATGCCGGGGTTGTCGCCCTTCAGCCCGACGACGATCTGCTCGTTCATCACGGCGTTCGGGGGATTCGGGATGATTTTTTCCAGCATCCAAGCCACGCGCAATATCTGGATCAGCCTGCCGCTCTCGCTTCTGGGCGGGCTGGTGGTTGCCGGGGCTGTGTTGTGGGTGTTCGGCTTCATTTTTCACAAGATGCAAAGCACCAGCGAAGGGCATATCGGCCTGCTGGTCGGGCAGGATGCCACGGTGATCTCACCCATCCCGCAATCGGGGGTCGGGGAAATCGCCTATGTGCAGGGGGGGTCGCGTTACACCGCCCCCGCCCGCACGGAGTCCGGCTGTGCGGTGGCCAGCGGGCAGACCGTGAAAATCAACCGGATCACCGGCTCCCAGTTCTACGTCACGCCCCTCTAAATAACAAAGGCTTCGGCCAATACAAAAAAACCTATGATTATCAATACGCTTCTGCTCGCGCAAATCGCCATTCCCAGCCTGGGGTCGAAAGTCATGGCGGTGGTTGGAATCGTGGTGGTGATTTTTATCTTTGCCGCCATTTGGGCCAGCCGCTATTCCAAAGTCGGCCCGAACGAGGTGCTGATCGTTTCCGGGCGCAAACACCGCTACGCCGATCCGGACGGGACGGTGCGCGACCGCGGCTTCCGCATCGTCAAGGGGGGCGGCACCTTTGTCATCCCGGTGCTGGAAAAAGTGGACCGGCTGTCGCTGGAATTGCTGACCATAGACGTGCAGACGCCCGAGGTTTATACGAGCAAAGGCGTGCCGGTCAAGGTGGACGGCGTGGCCCAGATCAAGATCAAGGGCGACGACATCTCCATCGCCACCGCCGCCGAACAGGTGTTGAGCAAATCCATTGACGAAATCAAAAATGTGGCCACGCAAACCCTGGAAGGGCACCTGCGCGCCATTCTGGGCACCATGACTGTGGAGGATATTTACCAGAACCGCGACGCCTTCGCCTCCAAAGTGCAGGAAGTCGCCGCCGGCGACATGGCGAACATGGGCCTGGGCATTGTCAGCTTTACCATCCGCGATATTCGCGACACGCAGGGCTACTTGGATGCCCTGGGCAAGCCCCGCATCGCCCAGGTCAAACGCGACGCCGACATCGCCCAGGCCGAAGCCAGCCGCGACACCATGATCCGGTCCGCCCAAGCCACCCAGGCCGGGCAGGAAGCCAAGTTCGTCGCCGACACCAAGATTGCCGAGGCGCAGCGGGATTATCAAAGCAACGTGGCCGTCTATCAGGCCACAGTCAATCAGAAGAAAGCCGAGGCGGACCTGGCTTACGATTTGCAGAAGTTCAAGACCAACCAGTTGGTCAAGGCCGAGGAAGTCCAGGTCAGCATCGTGGAGAAGCAGAAACAAATCGAGCTGCAACAGCAGGAAATCCAGCGCCGCCAGCGCGAACTGGAAGCCGGCGTGCAAAAACCCGCCGACGCCGAGCGTTACCGCGTGGAAACCCTGGCCGCCGCCACCAAGTTCCAACTGGAAACCGAGGCGGCGGGCGCGGCCACCGCCGCCAAGGCCAAGGGCTTTGCCGCCGCCGACGTGGTCAAGGCCACCGGCCTGGCCGAAGCCGACGCCAACAAGGCGCGCGGCCTGGCCGAGGCGGATGTCATCCAGGCCCAGGGCGCGGCCACCGCCGAAGCCATGAAGCTCAAGGCCGATTCCTTCAAACAATACAACGAGGCCGCCGTCATCGAAATGATCGTGCGCATCCTGCCCGAAGTGGCGGGCAAAGTGAGCGAGCCGCTGGCCAAGACCGAGAAGATCGTCATCATCAACAGCGGCAGCGGGGCGGGCGGCGGGGCCAGCAAACTGACCGGCGACATCACCCAGATCATCAGCCAGTTGCCGCCGGTGATCGAGAGCCTGACAGGCATCAAATTTGAAAAACTGCTCCAGCAAGTCCCCGCGCTCAGGAACGCCATGGGCCAGGGCACGGGCGAAAACAAATAAACAGAAAGGACACCCGGATGAATCTCGCAATGATTGGACTTGGGGGCGGGGCCATGGTCTTGCTGCTGTTTGCGTTTGGCATCCATTTGATTTGATTTTGATTGTATGAAACTGTCCCAGGCTTCCTCGTTGGATTCCGGGGTATCCAGCCGGGAGATCCGCGCGGCCACGGCCCGGCTGGCCTGTCCTGCGGATCCCCTGGCCGAATGGCGTTTTGAGTTTGAGGAGTGGCGCGCGGCTTGCGCGGAGTTTCAGCAGATGGAGCAGAGCCAGATCCTCGGCGAGAACTCTCCGGCGCCGCTCAAGCTGCGCCAGCACCGCTGTCTTCTGTTTCAGCTCATGAGCCAGGGCGAGTATCTGGCGCTGTGCCTGGAACAAAACAGCGCCGCGGATCGCATGGAACATTCCGGGTTGTTGGATCAAGTGGAAGCCTTTCTGGGGACCTTGCGCGACTCGTGGCACACCTGGCACGGGGAGGCTTTGCCCGCGCATCGCCAAGCGCTGGCCAAGTTTCTGGCCTGACCGTGCATCAGGCGCTGGAAATTATTTCTGAACATGCGTCTCTTTGATGCCATCCTCGATGCCAATCATCGCGCCATCGCCGGCGACAGCAGCGCCGGTGTCCGCGTCGCCGATTTCCCCGACGAACTGCCGGTGGTCGCGCTCACCTGCATTGACGCGCGCCTGAACCGCTTTTTTCCGGGAGTCCTCGGCCTGCCGGAGGAGCATTTCATCTGGCTGCGCAACGCCGGCAACATCATCACCAGCCCGTTGAGCAGCACCATGCGCTCCATTGCCCTGGCCTGCGCCATCAAGGGCGCGCGCGAAATCGCCATCATCGGGCATACCGACTGCAAAGTCCGCGGCACCACCATCAGCCAGTTGATTGATCGTTTCAAGGCGCTGGGAATTGAGCGGCATCTGCTGCCCGAGAATTTGACTGAATACTTCGGCGTCTTTGCCAGCGAACAGCAAAACGTCATTCGCGGCGTGGATTTTGTGCGGCACAGCCCGCTCATCGGCCCCCGGATTCCGGTGCATGGCTTGATGGTGGACACGGCCACCGGCAAGCTGGATTGGATTGTCAACGGCTACGACGCTCTGGACCGGCCGACCGTGCCGGCGCCGCCGCCCCTGCAAATGCCCTCCATTGGCGCGGCGGCGGGGGAATTGGTTTCCCGCGCCAGCGCCGAATTGAGCGGATTGAAAATCGCCGAAGAAAAAATCGGCGAGACGACCAGCCGGGTCAGCCAGTGGGCTTCAGAAATAAAAACCGACCTCCGGAAGCCCCCGCCCCCGCCGAAAATGCCTCCTCCTCCGGCTCCGCCTCCTGTGGAACTGCGCCGGCACATCCCCGTTCCGCCGCGCATCGAGCCTCCGCCGAAACACAGAAAGTGAAGAGGCGGGCCGCCAGCGCCGCGGCAAATCGTGCTCCTCGGCGTCCATCTGCGTCCTCTGCGGGCGGATGCCTTTCCTCTTTTTAGTTCAAAATCCATTGGATTGAGTTAGAATTCCCCCGGTGATGGCCAAAGATAATCTCCGCAAGATATGGGTCTGCTTGGCGCTGGCTTTGGGCACGGCGCTGCTTTACGCGCCCGTTCTTCATTTTGATTTCGTCAATTATGACGACCCGATCTATGTCATTGACAATCTCCATATTCGAACCTGGAGCTGGCAATCCCTGGGCTGGTGCTTCCAAGCCGGCTACGGCAGCCTGTGGCATCCGCTGACCTGGATGTCGCACCTGCTCGATTACCAGATGTACGGACTCCATCCCGGCGGCCACCACGCCACCAGCGTGCTGCTGCACCTGTGCAACTCCCTGTTCCTCTTCCTGGTTCTGAACCGGATGACGAAGGCTTTTTGGCCCAGCGCCATGGTGGCGGCGCTCTTTGCCTGGCACCCGCTGCATGTCGAGTCGGTCGCCTGGATCTCCGAGAGGAAAGATGTCTTGAGCGCCTTCTTTTGGATGCTGACCCTCTGGGCCTATGTCCGCTACGCGGAAGAGTGTTCCCCCCGCAAAACGGGGCCGGAAATGCCAGGCGCAAAAGGCAAGGGGTTCTATGCCGCCGCCCTGTTGTTTTTCGCCCTGGGTTTAATGGCCAAGCCGATGCTGGTGACGGTGCCGTTTGTCTTGCTGCTCCTGGATTGGTGGCCGTTGCGCCGGATGCAAATGGCGCCTCTTGCTCTTCATCCTGATCATAATCTCAATCCCAATCCTCAGGACAGCCACGGCTGGACAGAGTCTCGCCCTGCCGTCTTGCGGCTGTTGGCCGAGAAGGTCCCGTTCCTGGTTCTCTCCATCGTGGCGTGCGGCCTGACCCTCAAGGCGGCCGGCCGCATGGTGGAACCTCTCGCCCAATATCCGCTCCTGCCTCGTGTGGTCAATGCGCTGCTGTCTTGCTTTCGCTACATTGAGAAGATGGTCTGGCCGGCGGACTTGGTGGCCGTTTATCCTCTTGAATTCCACTGGTCCGGCGCGGAGGTGATGATGGCGGGACTATTCTTGGCGGTCGTTTCCGTCACCGCCGTCCGCCTTTGGAAGGCGCGGCCTTTCTGGCTGGCCGGCTGGCTTCTGTATTTGGGAATCCTGGTTCCCGTGATCGGCCTGGTGCAAGTGGGGGCGCAGCCGATGGCGGACCATTGCACTTATCTGTCTGCCATCGGCATTTTCATCATGATTTGCTGGGAAGGCTGGGATATTGCCAGCGGCCGGCGCCAGGGGCGCGTGCTACTCGGGACGATGGCGGCCCTGGCTCTGGGCGCTTGCCTGGTGTTGAGCCGCAAACAGCTTGAGTATTGGAGGAATCCGCTCACGCTCTTCTCTCACAATCTTAAAGTGACCCCCAACAATTATGCCGTCCATGCGGATTATGCCGCCTTCCTTTATAATGCCGCCCAATTCGATGCCTCCCAACTGAAACCGGCCCGCGCGGAATGTGAAAAAGCCATCCGTCTCGAACCCAATTACGGGTGGTCCCATCATGTGCTGGGCGGCATTTCCTTGCTGGAAGGCAAGTATGAGGAAGCGGATTCTGAATTGCGGAAGGCGCTCCGGCTTGACCCGGCCCGGACGGATGTTCACCTCGCCCTGGGCGAAGTGGCGCTGCGCCGAAATTCGCCTGTCGAGGCCGCGGCTCAATTTGCCGCTCTGCTGGAGGTGGAACATTCCAACCCGCAGGCCCATGTCGGCCTGGGCCAGGCCCTGGCCATGCAAGGCAAGCTGGATGAAGCGCGCGCCCAATATGCCGAAGCCTTGCGCCTGGCGCCCCAATTCCCCGAGGCTCACCATCAATTGGCTGTCGTGCTCGCCTTGCAGCACAACATCGCGGAGGCGGTCCTGCAGTACCGGATGGCCCTGGAAATATACCCGGACCGCCCGGAGACTTTGAACAATCTGGCCTGGATACTGGCGACGGATCCTCACGCCCAAATTCGCCGGGGCGCGGAGGCGGTGAAGTTCGCCGTGGCGGCCTGCAAGCTGACCCATGACCAGGACCCCTTGATGCTGGGGACCCTGGCGGCCGCGTATGCCGAAAACGGAAACTATGACCAGGCCATCGCCACCGCGCAGCAGGCGCATGATTTGGCGGCCGCCCAGGGCAAAACGGACCTCGCCGCCCGGAACCTCAAATTGCTGGAAATCTATCGCTCCCATCAGCCATATCATGAGTGAGAAGCGAGGACTGATGCCAAGGAAAGAAAAACTTCGGACACTGCTGGTTTGCCTGGCCTTGGGACTGGGCGCCGCGCTCCTCTTTTGGCCCGTGGTCACCTTCGATTTTGTGGTGTTGGACGATTCATTTTATCTTTTGAACAATTTCCATGTCAATCGCGGGTTCACCTGGGAAGGCTGGCGCTGGTGCTTCAACGCCGGTTATTCCGCCAACTGGCATCCCCTGACCTGGATGTCGCACATGCTGGATTGTCAATTATACGGACTCAAGCCGGGCGGACACCACGCCACCAACGTCTTGCTGCACGCGCTCAATTCGATGCTGCTGTTTCTGGTGTTGCAACGGATGACCGGGGCGTTTTGGCGCAGCGCCATGCTGGCGGCGCTCTTTGCCTGGCATCCGCTCCATGTGGAATCGGTCGCGTGGGTGGCCGAGCGCAAGGATGTCCTGAGCGGGTTGTTCTTCATCCTGACCATTTGGGCCTATGTCCGTTATGCGGAGGAGCGCCAGGCGCAAGGCGCAAAACGCAACATCTTCTATGCCGCCGCCGTGCTCTTGTTCGCCTTGGGTTTGATGGCCAAACCGATGCTGGTGACGCTGCCGTTTGTGCTGCTGCTGCTGGATTGGTGGCCGCTGGGCCGCGTCCGCCAACTGGCGGCGGCTCCCGGCTCGCCCGCGGGGAAGGCCGCCGGCCGCCCAAGAATGGGGAGGTTGCTTCTGGAGAAAGCCCCGTTTCTTGTTTTGTCAGGCGTCTCCTGCGTCCTGACGATCCATGCGCAACATCTGGGCGGGGCGATTTCGTCCCTGACGGACTATTCGCTGCAGTCGCGTTTGAGCAACTCGCTGGTGGCGTATTTTAGGTACGTGGCCAAGGTGCTGTGGCCGGATAACTTGTCGGTGATGTATGTTTTTAACAGGCATCTGCCTTATTGGGAGCCGGTGGCCGCGGCGTTTTTTCTGGTGGCGATTTCCGCGGTCGCGGCGCGTTTTTGGAAAACACGGCCTTATTTCCTCATGGGATGGCTTTGGTATTTGGGGACACTGGTTCCTGTGATCGGCCTGGTGCAAGTCGGTGGACAGGCCATGGCCGACCGTTACACCTACCTGCCTTCGATTGGCTTGTTCGTCCTGTTCATCTGGGGCGCTTGTGATCTTGTCCGCGGTTGGCGGCATGGACCGGCATTCCTGGGAGGGCTGGCTTGGGCGGCGTTGCTGGCTTGCGCCCTTCTCACCGGCCAACAGATTCAGTACTGGCGCAACGGCGGAACCCTTTTCGCCCACAGCCTGGAAGTGGACCCGGATAATTTCATGGCCCGGAGTTATTATGCCTCGTATCTGCTGGGCAATCACCAACTGGAACGCGCCCGGGTGGAATGTGAGAAGTCCATCCGCCTTGAATCAAAATATGAAACGGCTCACGGCATTTTGGGCAACGTGCTGTTGCTCGAGGAGAAATACGATCAGGCTGCCAGGGAGCTGGCTATAGCCCTCCAAATGGACCCGGCGTCCAGCCAGGGCCGGTTCTTCTATGGCATGGCTTTGCTGGGGCAGGACCGCCACGCCGAAGCGGAGCAACAGTTCGAGATTGTCCTGGCTGCCGACCCGGTGTTTCCCGACGCCCATTACGGCCTGGGCCGGGTGCTGGTCAAACTGGGCAAACCAAATGAGGCCCTGGCTCAGTTCACCGAGGCCTTGCGTTTGGCCCCCCGGCATCCGGACGCCCGTTTCCAATTGGCGGTCCTCCTGGCCGCGCAAGGAAAAACGGCCCAGGCCGTCTCCCAGTACCGCCTCGCCAGGAATGTCCCGCCTTCGGCCCCCGATTCCGGCGTGATGAACAACCTGGCCTGGATCCTGGCCGCCAGTTCGTCTCCCGAACTTCGCCAGGGCGCTGAAGCCGTCAAACTGGCCGCGCGCGCCTGCGAACTGGATCAAGGCCGGCAGCCTATGTTCCTCGGCACCCTCGCCGCCGCCTATGCCGAAGCGGGGCGTTTTGACGAGGCCGTGGCCGCCGCGCAGCAGGCCCATGATCTGGCGCTGAAGCTGGCTGCGGAAGCGCGTAATCCGGCGGACAAAAAGGCCGCGAAAGACCTGGCCGCCCGCAACCTCGAATTGCTCGAAATCTACCGCTCTGGCCGGCCCTATCACGAGAAATAAGCTTTCCACTTTGCCCCTCAAACCTTAACTTTTCCCTCATGCTGCAATTCCAGATCATTTTCAACCCCGTCAGCGCGGCGGAATTGGCGAAGATGCCGCGGGAATTGCAGTTGCACATCCTGGGTGAATTTCGCGGTTTGCCGCAGGAAGTCCTCACCCGCGATTTGCAGCATTTCGGCAAGCTGGAGCGCGACGGCAAGACGCTGCACCGTTTCCGGCTGGGCGATTACCGGGTCTATTTTGAGCGCCATGAACTGGGCGTCGTCGTTCACCGCATCCTCAGCCGCAACACGCTCAAAGATTTCCTCTTCCGATCCAGTCTGCCCACCGGCGAGGACCAGGCCTTGCAGGAGAATCCCAAGTTCTGGGAAATGATCGAGTCCGCCCGCCGGAACGATTCCTGATCCTCCAAATTCCATCACCCCATCATTCCATCACTCCGCCATCCGCTTTCACTCCACCTCTTCGCCCAACTCCACGTTCCAATAGGCCAAATCCAGGAAATGCTTCCAACTGTCGTGGTGCGGCAGGCCCAAATTGACCTGCACGAAGGGACGCCATTTGGGCCGTTTGGGTTTGCGCACCAGGTGCAGGGCGGCCTCCTGCGGCGTGCGGTTGGCCTTTTGCGTGTTGCAGTGGATGCAGGAACAGACGATGTTTTCCCACGAGGTCGGCCCGCCGCGGTCGCGCGGAATGACGTGATCCAGATTCAGGTCCTTGCGCTCGAAAACCTGGCCGCAGTACTGGCAGGTATTGCGGTCGCGCTCGAAAATGTTGTGCCGGGTGAACTTGACTTCCTTCTTGGGAAGGCGGTCGAACATCACGAGCAAGATCACCCGCGGCACGCGGATTTTGAAGGAAACGGTGGCAATGGTTTCCCCGTGCGGCTCCTGGGCGGAAAAGTCGCGCCACTGGTTGAAACTGAAAGTCTGGAAGGCGCCCTCGTCATCGCTGAGGACGACCTGGGCGTGGCCCTCGAACAGGAGCGTGAGGGCGCGCCGGGCGGTGCAGATATTGACCGCCTGCCAAAGGCGGTTCAACACCAGAACATGCTGATTTAAGAACGAACTCATAATGGCTCGCGCGGCGTTATTATTAGCACAGCGGGGGAGGGTGTGTCAACGGGGGGCGCATTCCGCTTTTTGGGGTGGTTTTTTCCTAATCTTAATCCTAATCTTATTCTTGTTCGGAGAAGGCGGGGCAGGATTAGGGTTAAGATTAAGATTAGGAGGGGAAACCCAAAAAAGTGAAAAGCAGCCGTCAACGGGTCGGCAGCCACTTTCCGCTTTGAACTTTCCGCGCCGAACCCCATGATTTGCCCGATGGTTGGCGCCCTCATAAATTCGGCAGGCATCGTCCTCGGCGGCGGTTTGGCCCTCGTTCTCAAGAAACCCGTTTCCGCCACCAACCAATCCCGGGCCAAAATCCTCCTCGGCGTCTTCACCGTCTGGTTTGGGCTTACCTTGACCTTGTCCAGCTTGAATGGAAGCGCGCTCCACCGATGCAAACAACTGGCCCTCGTGCTGCTGGCCATGGCGCTGGGAAAACTGGCCGGCAAACTTCTGCGCCTACAGAGGCTGTCCAACTCGGTGGGCCAATTCGCCACGCGCAAAATGGCCGCCGCCTCCGGCAAGCCGGACTTCAACGGCGGCTTTCGTGTGGCCACCGCCTTGTTTTGCGCCGCCCCGCTGGCCGTCCTCGGATCGGTGGCGGAAGGGTTGGACCCGAACAGTTTTTCCAAGGTATTATGCGTCAAGGCCGTGATGGACGGCATGGCCACGATGGCCTTTTCCAAGACATTCGGCCGGGGCGTGATGCTGTCGGCGATTCCCGTATTGGCCTGGCAAGGGGCCATCATCCGTTGCGCCGAACTGCTGCGCCCCGCCCTGGAGCATCAGCCCCAGCCATTGATTGACTCCGTCAACGCGACTGTCGGTCTGCTGGTTTTTTGCGTGGCCCTGATCATTTTGCAACTCAAGAAAGTGTCCGTGGCCGATTACCTCCCCAGCCTGGCCCTGGCGCCCTTATTGACGCGCTGGCTGTGGTGATCCAAATCTGCGGATGCGCCCCGCCTGTAGCGGCGGTCTGTGACCGCCGCCAATGTCGCCGCAAACGGGCACCCGAATCCGCAGATGTGCTCCATCATGCCGAATGGGATCGGACGGAGCCACAAACCCATTATCGCCCCCGTGGGGCGTTTCGGGGGAAACCCAAACCAGCACGCGCCTTCGTTTTGGTTGTCCCATGGAGCTTCATGGGCAAATCGAGCAAAGCTCCAGTTTGACCGTTCGACTCCCTTCGACGACAGAATCAGTTGGACCCCTGCGATACCGGGAAGCTGATGGCCTTGCGATTGCCCGTCACCGGCAGGTGACGGCGCGTATTTTACCCACGACGTCAGAAGTTTTTGCATGTCAAAAGTTTTTGCATTGAATCGAAAAGATCTTGAGGGCACTATGGAACCGGACGAATTGTGGCGACTATTAACAAACTCTCAAGGCTGTTTAGCGCTCTTGCCGAGCAGAATGTGGCTCGGGCGGGGGAAATCGCCGCCGACATCGCACTTGACGAAGAACAAAAGGGCCACTATGGCGCGGCGCGGTTGCTCAAGGGATCTCTCCGCCCGAATGGCGGCAACGGTTCCGAAGTTCGCACCGGATTATCCGATCATCTGGCGTTCGCCCGGCTCCTGACGGAGGCCCTCTCCCCCCAAGTAACCACCACTCGCTTGTCCGAGGTCTGCCTCCGACCAACCACCAGAAACGAGCTTGAGACGGTAATCAAAGAGTGGCGGAACATCTCGGCGCTCGAGTCTGCCGGGATTCCGAGGAGAAGCCGTCTCTTCTTCCATGGCCCACCCGGGTGTGGAAAAAGCCTCACTGCCAAGGCGCTCGGCTTGGAGCTTTCCCTGCCCACGTACATCGTTCGATTTGATGGTGTCATCGGAGCCTATCTTGGCCAGACAGCGATACACCTCCGGGAATTATTCCGTTTCGCCGAGAGGACCCCGTGCGTCTTGTTGTTCGATGAGGTGGACGCCTTGGGAAAAAGGCGAGGCCACCCTATGGATGTAGGTGAGCTGGACAGAATTGTCATCGCCTTCATGCAGGAGCTGGAGCACAGCGCACCGGCAGGGATTGTAATCGCCACCTCCAATCTCCCCAGTCAACTCGACACTGCCCTCTGGCGCAGATTCGATCTCATCGTGACATTCCCAACACCGACGAAATCCGAGTTGTCCTCCTTCGCCAAGGCATTGGTTTCAAAGCACAGGCTGCCCTCTATCGCACGAACTACCGAGCGCGCGTTGCGTGCGAAGAGTTACGCAGAAGCAGAGCGACTGATTCAGGCCGAGGCGAGGGCAAGGATACTCGTCAACTGTAAGGCCAACCATGCCACGAGGCGCGACAAACATTGAGCCAAAGAATTTTTTCCTCAATGAGCTTCACGAGCTTGCGCGAGGTCTGAAGGCGGGTGGCGGTCGTGTGCCACAGTTTGTCGGCATCAATTGGGGAACCAAAGGGACCCGCATCAGTCAGTCCCTCGTGCATGTCCGTGACGTTCTAAGAAATTCTGTCGATCCACTGCGCAAGTCCAGATACTTCGTTCTAGCGCGTCCCACGCCCCAGCTTGAAAAAAAGTCGAAGGACATACGCAAAGCTCCAGCGGGAAAGCTCGCTGTAAACACTGATTATTCCGAGGGTGACTCGCGTGTGTTCGGCAGACTAGGACTGGATTTGGTGCAGGTCAATCGGGACGGTTCGGCTACTGTCCACGCCCTTTCAAGTCGTTTCGAGCAACTCCTCCGGTCTTCTCAGATGCTGGAAGGTCTTGGCAGCCGCGAAAAGGTCTTTTGGGCCACATTGGACTCTTTTGACCCCGTTCCCCATCAGTTCATTCTCGACCAAGAGTGGTTAAAGGAATTGAAGCTGAAGACCTTGGTGGATACTGTGATCGAACTCCAACCGCTCTTGAATACCGTCGAGACAGATCAGGTCACGCGGACTGTTGCGGAGTTGCTTAGCCGCAGCAACGGCGAGATCCTTCAGGGCATCGGGACAGATTTTTCTGGCAGAAGATGGCTTCGAGGAAAATTGTTGCGCGATTCCTTGGTCAAGCTTGCGAAATCCTTTTTTTCAATCCAGTCAATCCACCCGCCGCTATTTGCGGTGTTTCTCGCACCGTCCCAATCCGTCCGGGCACCAAGACCAGGCGCTGCGAACCACACTCCGACCATCCGCACCGCCGACCTGCCTTGCGTTGCAGTTGTCGATACTGGTGTCCCCAACGACCACCTCCAGCTTGGATCTTATCGTCGCGGTCAATATG
>Ga0326728_10013158_pt1 | contig 18077 bp, 16 predicted proteins | sample MB3enrmetagenome_FD_207602 | JGI IMG/M metagenome (GOLD analysis project Ga0326728, IMG submission 207602) | Lab enriched peat soil microbial communities from McLean, Ithaca, NY, United States - MB31MN | ecosystem: Environmental > Terrestrial > Soil > Wetlands > Peat | place: USA: New York... | reverse complement strand
GCGCTGGGCAGCACGCTCGACCAGCGCTCCGACATTTTCAGCGTCGGCTTGATCTTCTACGAACTGCTTACCGGGAAAGCTCCTTACGAGGCCGACACCGCCATCGCCAGCCTCATGAAGCGCACGCGCGAGCAGGCACGCTCCGCTTCCGACGTCGAAGCCTCCGTTCCCCGGTCCTTGAGCGCGATCGTCAGCCGGTGCCTGGAGCGCGAGCCCGCCAATCGCTATCACTCCGCGGTAGAGCTTTTGCAGCAATTGGCGACTTGGGAAGCCAACCCCAACATCAGCGCCGAAACGCTGTCGAAGATGATTGCGCACCCGGTCGTCCGTCCGTCGCGCTTCAGCCTCGATCTTCCTGGAAAAAGCTGGATGTGGATCGCCGGAGCGGTGCTCGTCATCGTGCTGGCGACCTTTGCCGGACGCACGCTGCTGAATCGTGCGGGAACGTCGTCCGGAGAGAAGCCGGGCGAGACGGCGCAAGGCATTCCCTCCCTCAAACAGGGAAAGTATGTTGCCATCCTGCCGCTAAAAAAGGTCGGCGATGAAAAGGCGCTGGGGTACGTGGCCGACGGCATTCAGGAAGCTCTCGCCGCCAAGCTGTTTCAGCTGAAGGAAGTCCACCTGGCATCCTCTGACGCGGTTGATAAAGCAGCCGCCAAGGATCTGCCGCTCTCCAAGTTCGCCCGCGAACTGGGCGTCAACCTGGTGTTGCAGGGCAGTGTGCAGGGCAATAGCGACAAGCTCCGCGTCACCCTCAGCCTTGACGATGCCACCACCGGCAAGCGCGTCTGGAGCCAGGAGTTCCCGGGAGCCCCGGGCGATGTGCTCGCCCTCGAAGACCAGATCTACGGCAACGTGGCCACGGCCCTTGCCCTCAAGCCGACCGATGAAGAGCAGGCCCGAGTCGGCGCCCACCCGACGGAGAACGTGAAGGCCTATGACCTCTACCTGCAGGGACGCAACACCCTGCGCAACGGTCACAGCCAGGACGCCTATCGCCAGGCCGTGGGCTTGTTCGAACAGGCCATCGACAAAGACCCCAATTTCGCTCTCGCCTACACTGGACTCGCCGACTCCAGCATCCGTATGTATGGTGAAACCAAGGAGGGTGTCTGGGCGCAAAAAGCCACTTTGTCGGCGCGGCAGGCGGAGCGGCTTTCCAACAACCTGCCCGAAGTCCTCATATCTCTCGGCAGCGTCTACGCCGCCACCGGGCAGAGTACCCAAGCGATCACGGAACTGAAACGCGCTTTGGCATTGGCTCCGAACTCCGATGAAGCCAATCGCAGCCTGGGTGACGCCTACGCCTCCAGCGGTCAAAGCGACCAAGCCATTTCCGCCTACCAGAATGCGGTCGCCGCCAACCCCTACTTCTGGGCGAATCATGTCGCGCTGGGGAATGCCTACTTTAAGCGCGGCGACACCGCCAAAGCAGCCGCCGAGTATCAGAAGGTCACGGAACTCGCGCCGGACAATTCTCTGGCCTACCAAAACATCGGCGCCGTATATCTGCGCGAGGGCTTGTGGAGCGAGGCTATCCCTTATCTCCAGAAGTCACTGTCGATCGCACCGGACGCGGATGCGTATTCCAATCTCGGCACCGCCTACTTCTTCCTGAAGAACTACGACTCGGCCACGAAGAATTACGAAAAAGCGGTCGAGATGACCCCGAACGACGAAGTACTTCAGGCCAATCTTGGCGACGCATATCGCTGGTCGGGCCATTCTGACCAGGCCGCAGCCGCCTACGGCAAAGCCATCTCACTTGCATTCCAGGAGCTGCAGGTGAACCCGCGATCCGCTAGTATCATGGGCGATCTCGGGCTCCTCTATGCTAAGAAGGGCGATGCTCCGAACGCGCTGCAGTACATGCAGCAATCTCGCGCCATTAGTCCCGATGATCTGAATTCGATGTACCAGGAAGTCCAGGTGAAGACCATGATCGGTAAGCCGGAAGAGGCCCTGAAAGCACTGCGGCGTGCATTGGAGAAGGGCTATTCCGCGCAGGAGGCCTGGAACGATCCCGAGCTTGAGAAGCTCCAGGCCCTGCCACAGTTCTCGCAATTGGTGAATCAGTTCTCGAAAAAGAACCACTAAGCGTGCAAGTCTACGCCTGGGAGCGGTTCTTCCACTGCTTGCGTCGCGAAACCAGCGCACCCACTCCCGTCACCATTAGTGCAAGCGTGCCGGGCTCCGGAGTGGAAATACCGTTAGGCTTGTTTGCGTAACCGCCAAACGACACCCCGCCCGGCCAGCAGGCGCCGGTCTTCTTGTCGCACCCAAAGCCTATCGCGAAGTTCGCACCGGGAGCGATTCCCGTACCGCCCGAAAAAATTAATTCCGGATGGCCACCCGGGCCATGGCCCGTCAGCGCTCTGGTACAGTTCGTAAACATAGACGAGGTAAAGCAAGTGATGTCGGCAAGGGGTACGCTGTTCCCACGCTCGACCAGGGTCAGCGAAGTCCACGTCACATTGGTGGCATTTGTGAAATCTAGAGTTCCAGGCTCTTGCGAGGGAGTCGAGAAGTTAAAAATAAACGAGGCGCAAGTGTACTGGCATCCGTCGCCGCTAAGGAAGCCGTTACCGCCGAGGCCTTTAACGATGACTGTAGGATCCTTGATCCCGTCGGCGAAGGCCATCGCCGACCCCACTACCAGCAGCAAAACCACCACACAGATCTGAGAGATTTTCATCGAAGTTTTCCTGTTCACCAAAGGAATCTAGCTGGGCAATCTACTCGCCCAGCTTTCTGGGAGTGGCGCGAGGTTAGCCTGTTCAGCAGCTTGGGTCAAGCAAAAACCAACACATCCTCAGAAAAATATCTCTACGACATGCAAGTTATTGCACACTCACCGCCTGCATTGTGCAAGCGTCTGCACGCTCCTCACTTGCCGTCGCTCGTCATCTGGCCGCGCGGCCCAAAAAAAAAGCCGGAGCCCGAAGGCCCCGGCTGTCCAGTTGGTTGTGTGCCCGGATAAAATCTAGCCCGCGGAGGCGCGGCTGGCCGCGTCTCCCGCTTATGCACTCCGTCGCGGCCGCACCGTCAAGTCTCGCACCTGCGCCAGAATGCTCGACATCTGCATCCCGTTCAGCTGTGACAGATACGGAAAAACGTCGGCCACGAACTGATCTTCCATCAACTCGCGCACTTCCTCCTGCCGGTTCCGTTCTCCACCGGAGAGCAAATCCGGCACGCTTACCTCGAGCGCCTTTGCCAGTCGCTCCAGCGAAGACAGCGTCGGGGTCGCCTTTTCGTTTTCGATTTTCGACACGTAAGTCCGCGGCACCGACATGCGCAGCGCCAGTTGCCGCTGGCTCAAACCATTGCGCAGCCTCAATGATCGGATCGAGTGCGCCAACTTCAGATGCCCGCGTCCGTTAGAATTGATGTTCACCGGCAGCACTTCCGGCGCCGGAGTCATAGCCGCAATCTCCGCCTCGTCCTCATCCAATGACAGATGGCAACGGCGGCAGAGACTATTCGATGTGCGGAATTGCACCAGGAGACAGTGGTCGCATCGTACGACTTCCCGTGAGTCCACGGGGGTTAATGTGGTGGCCATTCAGGGTTTGCGAGTGCCAGAGCGGGGGCTACTCTCAAAGCCAGCTAGTGGGTAATCTGATGGATTTGGCCTGTGAAAGTCAAGACAAAAGTGCGAGAAACAAAGCATTTATCTGAGCGAACTATAATTAAGCGGCCACAATCGGCACAAAAACACGGATAAAACCATGAATCAGCGCGATACCGCATGGTGTTTACTAACTGAGTTCACCCCATCGGAAAGTCTTCGGAAACATGCCCTCGCAGTCGAGGCATGCATGCGTGCCTACGCCCGCAAAGCCGGAGCCGACGAAGAATTGTGGGGCCTGGTCGGCCTTCTCCATGACTTCGATTACGAGAAATTTCCCACCGCCGAAGAGCATCCCTACAAAGGCAGCGAGATTCTTAAGGAACGCGGCTACTCCGAAGAAGTGCGCCGCGCCATCCTGTCGCACGCCCCGTACACCGGCGTCGCCCGTCTCTCACCCCTGGAAAAGACCCTCTTCGCCTGCGATGAACTCACCGGATTCATCACCGCCTGCGCCCTGGTGAAGCCGGGAAAATCGCTCGCGGAAGTCGAAGCCAGGTCCGTCCGGAAAAAAATGAAAGACAAAGCCTTCGCCCGCAGCGTCCACCGCGAAGACATCACCGCAGGCGCCGCCGATCTCGGCGTGGATCTCGAAACGCACATCGCCTTCTGCATCGAAGCTATGAAGACGATCGCACGCGAGCTGGGGTTGGATGGATCCGCAGCCAAGTCCGCCTAAGCAAGAGTTTTGCAGGGATGAGAGCGCATTGTTTATCGCACCACGTCTAGCGCACCACGTTTAGCACGCCACGTTTAGCGCAAAACCTCAGCCAGCTTCCCGCTGGCGATCAACTCCGCGATGCGCGCAAAATCCTGGTACATCACGCGGTCCTTCTCCATCGTCCGGCAAACCGCCCGGATCGCCGCATGCGCCTGCTGCAAGGGCTTGGAAGTCTTCAGCGGGGCGAGGAAGTCGATTGCCTGCGCCGCCGCCATGGCCTCGATAGCCAGCGTGTGGCGCGTGTTCTCCACCACCTTCTTCAGCTTGTTCGCCGCGGTCATGCCCATGGAGACGAAATCTTCTTTGTTCCCCGACGTCGTAATCGAATCGACCGACGCCGGATGCGCCAGCACTTTGTTCTCACTCACCAGCGCGGCCGCGGTCACCTGCGGCATCATGAAGCCCGAGTTCATTCCCGCACCCGGCGCGAGAAATGGCGGCAGCCCCTCGCTAAGCGCGGGGTTCACCATGCGCTCCAGCCGCCGCTCGCTGATGCCGGCCAGCGCGCTCAAAGCAATCGCGAGAAAGTCGAGCGCGAAGGCGAGCGGCTCGCCGTGAAAGTTTCCGCCGGAGAGCACGTCGCCTTCGCCGTCCATCGCCTTCGGATTCTTCACGAACACCAGCGGGTTATCGACCGCCGAGTTCGTCTCCGTCTCAAACACGGCGCGGCAATGGGCGAGCGTGTCGCGCACCGCACCATGCACTTGCGGGATGCAGCGCAGCGAATAGGCATCCTGCACGCGGCCGCAGTCGCGGTGCGAGTCGCGGACCTCGCTCTGTTCCAGCAGACGGCGCAGGTTCGCCGCGGTCTTGATTTGTCCCGCATGTGGGCGAGCCTTTTGAATGCGCTCGTCGAAAGCGACATTGGTTCCCTGGAGGGCATCGCAGGCCATGGCGCCGATAACGTCGGCGGTGTCGACCAGCGTCTCCGCGGCCAGCAATGCCAGAGTGCCAATGGCCAGCATCGCCTGTGTGCCGTTGATCAGCGACACCGCTTCTTTCGCTTCGAGCGCCAGGGGCTTGATTTGTGCACGCTTCAACGCTTCGGCACTGGCCATGCGCGCGCCTTTTTCGTCAAAGCATTCGCCTTCACCGATTAGAGCCAGCGCCAGGTGCGCCAGCGGCGCCAGATCGCCGCTCGCTCCCACGCTTCCCTGCGACGGCACCATCGGAGTCACGCCGCGATTGAGCATCTCGCAGATGGTGTCGATGGTGATGGCCCGCACACCCGAGTTGCCCTTCGCTAGCGAGTTGGCACGCAGGAGCATCATGGCGCGCGCGTCGACGATCGCAAGCGGTTCGCCCACGCCGACAGCGTGCGAGCGCACGAGGTTGACTTGCAGTTCGCGGATCTGATCTCCGGCGATGTGCACATCGCTCAGCTTGCCGACGCCCGTCGTAATCGCGTAAGAAGTTTTATTGTTGGCAACGAGCGCGTCGACGACGGCGCGGGCGCGGTTGACGGCCTCGCGCGCGTCGGGATCGAGCAGGACGGGCCGGCGGACGTCGATGTGCGCCACTTCGCGCACGGCTTCAAGCGTGAGATCGTTTCCGTTGATGCGCAGGGCGTTCAAGGCAGTTCTCAGTTCCCGGTTCTCAGTTCGTGGTTGGTGGCCGTTCCCTTTCGCGGGTGCCAATCGCGTTCCGTATCAGGGCATCGCTTTAGCGATGCCGAAAAGTCTTCGAAATCAGATGCCCCTTCAGGGGCTGCCCACCGCGGCGCGAAACACCTGCAAATATTTCTCCGGCAGCGCCCGGGGTTTCATTTGCTTATTGGCGACGATGTGCGTGGTCTCGCCTTCGGCCAGCAACTCGCCAGTCTCCGCGCTTCGCAGTTCATATCCAAAGCGGATTACTTTCTCCCGGACATGTTTCAGGTACGTGCGCACGACGACTTCGTCATCATAGTGCACGGGAGCCTTGTAGCGGCAGCGGGCATCGACAACTGCGATGAAGCAGCCGTCTTCGCGCTCCATATCTTTATAGCTGAAACCGAACTGGCGCAGGAGTTCCACCCGTCCCACTTCAAACCAGATGAAATGATTGGCGTGATAGACGACGCCCATCTGGTCGGTTTCGGCATAACGGACGCGGATGCGAGTTTCATTCACCGATGCGTTGAGTTCGCTCATCGGCCCGTCCATTTCGGCTTGCGCTTCTCGAGAAATGCCATAATCCCTTCGCGGAAATCGTCGCTCTCGCGGATGGCGGCATTTTCGCGGATGGCGGCTTCAAGTTGCGAATCGAGTTCCGCGCGCGCGTGATCGGTCAGCAGGCCCTTGGTATAAGAAAGTGAGAGGGGACTGTTCTCCGCCAACTGGCGACCAAGTTCGCGGGCGCGGTCGAGCAACTTTTCCGCAGGAACGATCTCGTTGATCAGGCCCATTTCCCGGGCTTCTGCCGCGTCGAAAATACGGCCCGTAAGCAGAAGGTCGCGGGCGATTTTCTCGCCCACCTGGCGCAGGAGGAAGGTCGAGACGATGGCGGGCACGAATCCGATTCGGACCTCGGTGTAGCCAAACTTGGCTTCCGGCACGGCGAGCGTGAAATCGCAGAGCAGGGCCAACCCCGTTCCGCCGGCGATGGCCGCGCCGTTGACCGCGGCAATCGTTGGCTTGGGAAATTCATAGAGCGAGCGGAACAGCAGGACCATGGTTCGCGAGTCTTCGACATTTTGCTCGGGCGTGCGGCCGATCAGGGCTTTCAGGTCGTCGAGGTCCATGCCGGAGCAGAAGGCCTTCCCCGCCCCGGTCAAGATCAGAACGCCGGCGGAAGAGTTTCTCACTTCGTCCAGAGCGCGGATCAGATCGTCAATGAGTTCGTAGCTGACGGCGTTGCGCTTGTGGGGCCGGTTCAAGGTGATGGTGGCCAGGGCGGGGCCGATCGTCAATTCGAGTGTTTTATAGTTCATGCGTAACCCTGGAATAGGTACGTGAGCCCCGTTCATTGCTCGGTCGTCCAGAACAAAAACTTTGTCATCCTGAGCGAAGCGAAGGACCTGCTTTCCGTCGAACCACGACGCGCTCAGGTCTTCCCAAGTTGGGTTCTCTGCTTCAATCAGCGCGATTTTCTTTCGTCGCAGCCATCCTTTGATCGACTTCTCCCGGGCAATGGCATTGTTCACATACTTGAACGTCTCATAGTAAACGAGACGATGGACCTTGTAATCCCGGGTGAAGCCGGGATGGACGTCATTTTTGTGCTCCCAGGTGCGGCGATAAATGTTATCAGTGATGCCTGTGTAAAGCACTCGCGATTTGCTGGATAGAATGTAAACGTAGAACTGGCGCATAGGACAGCAGGTGCTTCGCTTCGCTCAGCATGACAAAGTTGGGGAGAGATTGAATGTGCGAGTGATCACACTCGGTTAGTGCGATTTCAGCGCGGGCGAAAGCGGGCGCTCACAATTCCACACCCGGCAGTGTTGGCACGGGCGAAAGCAGGTCCTTCGCTTCGCTCAGGATGACAATTTCATTTGGGTACTAGCTTTGTTGTGTGGGAGAAGTTTTATACCTCGCGCCGATCTCGGCCGTTGCTCTCAGCAATGCGTCCAACGGTTTCAGCGCGGGTAATTGCGCGCCGCAGTCGCGCAGGGTTTCGATTACGGTTTCCGTGGCAATATTCCCAACCAGGTCATCTTGCGCGAAGGGGCATCCGCCGAGACCGCCGATGGCGGAATCGAAGCGGCGACAGCCGACTTCATAAGCTGCGACGATTTTGGCGGCGGCTTGGCCGGGACGGCTGTGCAGGTGGACTCCGATTTCGAGGTAATCGTACTTCGCCATCACCGCGGAAACAACTTCCCGAATTTTCTCGGGCGGCGCTACGCCTACGGTGTCGGCAAGAGAGATCACGCGAATCTCCTGCAATTCGAGCAATCCAACGGCTTCGACGACCTCATCAATGCTCCAGGGGTCGCCGTAAGGATTGCCGAAGGCCATCGAAATGTAGACGACGGTTTCGAGTCCGGCTTCGTCGGCTTTCTTCTCGATCTTTTCCAGTTCCTCGATGGCGTCTTCGAGAGTCTGCCGTTGATTGTTTTGCAAAAATGTGGGCGAGATCGAGTACGGAAAACCCAGGGTGCGCACGGCATCGGTCGCAATCGCTCGCTGCGCCCCTTTTTCGTTGACCACAATGCCGATGATTTCGACGTCGTCGGGCGGGTCGAGTTCTTTCAAAACTTCTTCGGAGTCGGCCATCTGGGGGACGGCGTTCGGAGAGACGAAACTGACGGCGTCAATATGCTTGAAGCCAGCGGAGATCAGAGCCTGGAGATAGTTGGTCTTGAGCTCGGCAGGGATGTGACCCTTGAGGCCTTGCCAGGCATCGCGAGGACACTCGATCAGCTTGACTGCTTCAGGCATGTTCACCACAGAGACACGCAGAAAGACGACCTTACTTTTCCAATTCCGCTGATGTCAGCTCGTTGAATTTGCCGACATAAGACTTGCGTTCCTTGTCTTGATAATGCTCACGCAGCTTGGTCGAAGAGATCAAATCGTAAATAAAGTCCTCATACTCATCATCCACATGCAAAATCTTCACGACCGCCGTTTCTCCATCGGAAAATACAAGACGAAAGGCTTTCCCCTCATTATTCTTGAGCAGCGAGTAGTAGGGGCTGTTGTGAATCATGTTTGCAGAACTCCCACCTTGAACTCCGGCACGTCCGGATTCAATGATGCCGCTTCGAGCGCTTGAGTGATGGCCTGGCGCGTTTCCATGGGATCGATGATCTTGTCGATCCAGAGACGGGCGGCGCCGTAGCGGGGATCGGATTGCCCTTCATAGTCTTTCTTGACCGAATCGGAAAGTTCTTTCTTTTCTTCTTCGCTCAACTTTTTGCCGCTGCGCTCCAGTTGCTTCACTTTGATTTCCACCAGCGTGCCGGCGGCGGAATCTCCGCTCATGACCGCATATTTCGCGGTGGGCCAGGCGAAGACGAAGCGCGGATCGAAGGCCTTGCCGCACATGGCGTAGTGTCCGGCGCCGAAAGAACCACCGACGATTACAACAATCTTCGGCACGACCGAGTTCGACACCGCATTCACCATTTTTGCTCCGGCCTTGATGATGCCGGTCCACTCGGCATCGCGGCCAACCATGAAGCCGTTCACATCGTGGAAAAAGACAAGCGGAATCAGGCTCTGGTTGCAGTCCATGATGAAGCGGGCCGCCTTTTCGGCGGACTCAGTATAGATGACGCCGCCGAACTCGATGCGCTTGTGGCCTTCATGGTCAGTCTGGTGCGCGTGGAGTTTCTGGTTGGCGACAATGCCTACGGCGAAGCCTCCGATGCGCGCGTAGCCGCAGATCAGCGTCTTGCCGTACTCGGGCTTGTACTCGTCAAAGCGGCTTTCATCCACGATGCGCGCGAGAATCTCTTTCATGTCGTAGGGCCGCGCGGGCGAAGCATCGAAGACACCATAGGTTTCTTCGGCCGGCATCGCCGGGTCCACGGGCTGTTTGCGATCCCAGAGCGACTGGCGCCGGTATCCCCATTTATCAATGAGCGAGCGGATGCGGGCGAGGCAGGCTTCGTCGTTAGGCTCGCGGAAGTCGACCGTGCCGCTGATGGCGGAGTGCATGGCGGCGCCGCCCAACTCATCGGCAGAAACTTTCTGCCCAATGGCGGCTTGCACCAGCGCGGGGCCGGCGAGGAACAGGCCGCTGCCGTCGGTCATCAGCACGTGGTCGCACATCACGGGGAGATATCCGCCTCCGGCCACGCACATGCCCATGATGGCGGCAATCTGCGGAATGCCCATGGCCGACATGACCGCATTGTTGCGGAAAACGCGGCCGAAATCGTCAGTGTCGGGGAAGACGTCTTCTTGCAGAGGGAGAAAGACTCCGGCGGAGTCGACGAGGTAGATGGTCGGGATGCGATTTTCGATGGCGATGTTTTGCGCGCGGATGACTTTCTTCGCGGTCATGGGAAAAAAGGCGCCGGCTTTGACGGTGGCGTCGTTGACGATAAGCATGACCAAACGCGAGTTGATGCGAGCGAGTCCGGTGATGACGCCGGCGGCGGGAGCGCCTCCCCACTCTTCGTACATTTTGTGCGCGGCATAGAGGCCGAGTTCGAAGAAAGACCCGGGGTCGGCGAGGAGGTTAATGCGCTCGCGGGCGGTGAGGCGCGACTTGGCGTGCTGGCTCTCGATCGCTTTCGGGCCTCCGCCTTCGCGGATTTTTTCCTCTTCGTTGCGCACCTGGGCGACGAGTTCGGCGACCGCGCGCATGTTGGATTCGAAGCGGAGAGAGCTGGGATCAACTTTGGTGGGGAGAATGTTGTTGACGGAGAGAGCAGTGGAATCGGTAGGTTCGCTCATGAGGGCAGAATTCCAAACTACTTACGAAACTATTTACTATACAGCGCGCGAGGGGCGGAACGCATTGAATAAGAGCGCGACGATCCGGAGCGCGGAGCGTCGCCAGGGACGGGCGCTACAATCTAAGAATGTTGCGGAAGCTCGCATCCCGCCCGGAGTGGCAAATTGCGATGGCGGTTGCCGCAGCGTTGCGCGTGTTTTGTACGGCGATGGCAGCGGCATTTTCCCCGTTTCTGCATCCGGATCCAGCGGCGATTCACAGCAATGCACTCACTGAAAACTTGCCGTCGCCGCATGGTCTGCATTACGCGTTGCTGGGAATTTGGGAGCGATTCGACACGCTCTGGTTCTTGCGCATCGCCGAGCACGGTTACGACCGGCCCATGGCGGTGATTTTTTATCCGTTGTATCCAGCGGCGATTCGGTTAGTGAGTGCGCTGATACCGGCGATGGCGGCGGCACTTCTGGTCTCAACCGTCGCGGTGTTCTTTTTGTTCTGGGGACTGCTGTGCCTGGCGCGAGGCGAATTATCGGAGATGGGGAAACTCCGCATGCTGCTGCTGGTCTGCGTGTGGCCAACCAGTTTCGTGCTGTTCGCGGGCTACGCGGAATCCTTGACTCTGGCGCTGGTGGTGTGGGCCGTCGTCTTTGGGCGCGAAGCGCGATGGGAGGCAGCAACCGCGTGCGGGCTTCTCGCGGGCTTGGCACGGCCTTCGGGTGTGCTGGTTTTCATCCCACTCCTAATGATGGCGCTGCGCAGCCGCCAAGCCCGGGCGCTAATGGTGCCGCTGACGCCGCTTGGATTGCTTAGCTATTGGGGTTGGCTGCGGTGGTCGGGACGAATTTCTGTGGTGGACGCTTACCGGCGCTATCAAGGCATGACCATGGTTCCACCGTGGAGGGGTCTGGCGGAGGCTGTGCGGTTGATCGTGACCGAGCACGATGCTGTACTGGCGATCAAATTGGGCCTGGTGATTCTGGTTGTGGTGATCAGCCTGCGGCGCCAAGTGCTGATACAGGCGCGTATCGAGGACAAAGCGTTCGCGCTGGCCGTAGTTCTGCAGATGCTGATGTACACCGGGCGTCCGCTGCTGGGGGCAGCGCGATATCTGCTCATGGTGTATCCCGCGTTTCTGGTCTTTGGCGCCTACGCAGAGCGCTGGAACTGGAAGCGACTCGGCTTCTATGTCACGGTGCTTGGTCTTCTGAACATGGCGTGGATGTGGGCATTTCTGAACTGGTCGCTGGTGCTGTAGAGCGGTTTCGCGGCTGCTATGTGCGGAATCAACGCGCCGAGTGCTCACAGGAGACGCTAGCTGGATATGGATGCGAGTTGACGCAGCGCCTCGGCAACCGGGTCGTCCGCGACTGCATCCACCAATCCAATTTCGAGCGCGCGGGCGGCGGAGATTTTTTCCGCGGCGATGAAAAGCTCCAGCGCTCGGCTCTTCCCGATCAGGCGCGGCAAACGTTGTGTACCTCCCCAGCCGGTCATGAGGCCAAGTGCGGCGCCGCCATGTCCGAAGACGGCGTGGGGCGCGGCGATCCGGCAGTGGGAGGCGAGCGCAAGATCAAGACCTCCGCCCATGCAGTGGCCTTCGATCGCGGCGATGACGGGGGCGGGATAGCTGGCGATTGCGTTCATCAATGCTTGTCCCATGGCGGAGAACAGGTAGGCTTCGGGGCTGGACAATGTTAGTGCGGCGATTTCATTCAGGTCGGCGCCGACCGAGAAAAATTGGCGATTGCCCGCGATGACCAGCGGTCGAATTTTCTTTCTTAGTTCGGCAAGAGCAACGGTCAGCGCGAGCACACAGGCGCGGGTGAGACGGTTGGTGCCGTCGGGTGAAGTCAGACGCAGAATGTGCGCCGAGCCGTCGGACTCGATTCGTAAGAAGAGAGAAGACACGGGAACATCTTACGTGAGGCTCGCGTAGGGACAGGCGCCCTCGGCTGTCCAGGCGAGCGCAGCTCGCGAGGGTTCCGCAAAACTAAATCGCCGGCACGCCGTGCGGCTTCACGTGCTTGCGGATGAACTTAACAATGTCGTCCATTGGTGTGCCGGGCTGGAAGATGCCCGCCACGCCGATTTTCTTTAGGCCCTCGATGTCCTGATCGGGAATGATCCCGCCGACCAGCACCAGTACGTCGTCCATTTTGTTTTGCTTCAGCAAGTCCATCACGCGCGGCACGATGGCGTTGTGCGCGCCCGAGAGAATCGAGAGTCCGATGACCTGCACGTCTTCCTGGAGCGAGGCGTTGACGATCATCTCCGGCGTCTGGCGCAGGCCGGTGTAGATCACTTCCATGCCAGCATCGCGGAGAGCGCGAGCAATCACCTTGGCGCCGCGATCATGGCCGTCGAGGCCAGGCTTCGCGACCAGGACGCGAATTTTAGGCTCAGTAGCCACTGAGATTATTTAACCACAGTTGTGGACGAGACACCGAGAATTAGGGTGGCAGAACCGGCAAATTGACTCATTGAGGCATTGAATCCAATGGCTCAATGCCTCCATAGCCCCGCTGAGCTGCTGCCATGAAACAACCGCCTGCCGAGCGTCCAACACGCTGCTGACGCGCGAGTTTCCAATCCGCTGCAGCCTCTGATATGATTTCGTTGACAATTCAAGCATGCAAGCAAGCGTGCTCCCACTCCTCAGTAGCTCAATGGCAGAGCATCCGGCTGTTAACCGGAGGGTTGTAGGTTCGAGTCCTACCTGAGGAGCCATTCTTTGTCCGGCCCTTTCATCGGGTTACGCGGCCTTCTGCAACGCGAGCTGCGCCGTTTCTAGCCCCATCCAGCCAATCGAAAAACCGAGTCCCGCGCGGTCGCGCCATTCGCGCCGCCAAGCGAGGTCGTGCTGCAACCCGGTCGCGTAGCGGTCAGTCACTGAACGTGGCGCGTGCCCTAGTCGATGCGCCGAGCGGCGTGAGGTCGTCCAGAATCCGGCAACTGCCGCTTCCCGTTCGCTCTAATCATGATGAATACAGAAAATCGAGCGCCTCCGGAAACCGCGCTGCCCAGGCTGATTCGCTGTGCACAGCGCCTTCTTCGATGCGAACCTTCAGCCGCTGTTCGTCCAGGCCAGCCTCGCGCAGAATGGCTTCCAGTTCGCGCACGTCGCCAACCATCTTTTCGTCTTTCTCCGCCTGGCCCGCTTCCCGCGTCCCCATCCCCAGGTAAGTGCGCGCCGGCCAACGGTGGAATCGGCGGCTCTCTTCCAGAATCTTCCGGTTGGCCACAAACAGAGACGGGCTCTCAATCAACAATCGCCCAAACACTCCCGGCGCTGCCAGTTGCGTGTACAACGTGATCAGGCCTCCGAGAGAGGAACCGCCCGATCCCGTATTCTCCGGCCCCTTCAATACCGGATAACGCTCTTCGATCAGCGGCATCACTTCACGCTGCAAGAAATCCGGATAGCACTTCCCCTTCGCGCGGAAAACTCTTGGATCTCGTGATTTGTAAGGAATGTATTCGCGAGCCCGCTCCTTCGTATTGTCGATGCCAACAATAATGAGCGGAAGAATTTTCTTTTCGGCGATCAACCGCGCCGCCGTCCCGCCCACCTGCCAGTCGGCTCCGGCAAAGGCCGTTGCCGGATCGAACAGGTTCTGCCCGTCATTCAAGTAAAGGACCGGATAGCGCGTCGCGCCCCGGCCGTCGTAGTCGGGAGGCAGCCAAACCCGCACCAGTCGCGTGTTCCCGAAGATACGGCTGCCGAGTTCATGCAGCCACACGTTGCCCTTCGAAACCGGCAAGGCAGCGTTGGCGGCAGGCTTCGTCTTCAGTTTCAGACAGCAAAACATTCGGGCCAGGCACTTGGCTACTGGGTACTGGCTACTGGGTACTGCCTCTCCACCAGATTACCGCCGTCAATATTGTCGTCGTCGCAATCACCGCCAGCGAACTCAAACATAAAATGCACCAAGCTCCCAGCACGCGCGCCTCAATGTAGGTCAGGTACAAGGCAAACGCCAGGCCCGCGGCGGCAGCGCCGAAAAGCATTGCCGGAGTCTCGCGCCGCTCGCGATACACGGTGGCCAGTCCCGCCAGCGCCCCGTACCCGAGCATCCCAATCAGCGCGACCGGGATTCCGAAGATTGACGAATATTCGCTGCGGTTCACGATGTCGCAATTGAACGTTTCCCCGATGTCGCAATAAGCCGTCTTTGAGGTCGCGTAATGATGTTGCAGCGACACCGACGACACGGCAATTCCGCACACCGCCAGGACGGCGACCAGGCTCATCAGACGCTGCGTCGACCCGGTCACGGCAGCGCGCACCCGGTGCGGTCGCTCAACTCGTCCAGAGTAAAAACGCGCTCCACTCGTTCGCCCGTCGGCGGAAACTGCCAGGTGGGATAATGCTTGATGCCTGCGTCTTTGCAAGCCTGCGACACGCCATGCAAGTCGCCTTTGATGCCGCACTCCACGTAGGGAACGTACTCGAACGAAGCGCCGAACTTTTCCTTTTGTTCCACGCAATGCGGACACCAATAAGCCCCGTACATCTTCACGCCGCGCTCCGTCAGACAGCGTGCCAACGCATCGTGCCGATGCTGCGTGCGGTTGCCGAGATAGTAGGCCAGCCCAAACGCCGCCAAGATCAGCATCGCATAGACCGCGATGCGCCTCCAATTCCGCTTCGAAGTCTTGATCCCCAGTTTTTCGTTTCGCCGTTCTCTTCGTTCCTGTGACATGGAATTTTTATATCACGACTGCTGGAAAGTAGAGACGGGGGTTCCCCGTCTCACACCACGACCCGCAACGCCGAGGGCAGCACTTCGATCGTCCGGCACTCCAGCGTCAGCACCTCGCCGTCGACCATCACATCCACCGGCCCGTCGAGTTGAAACTCGACGCGCCGAACCGCCTGCCGCTCCGCCAGCGGATGCCGAGTGTGCGTGCCATCGTAAAGTGTCGTCAGATTTCGGATCAGCCCCAGCCGCCCAATCGGCCCCCAGCGCACGTACTCAATCAATCCGTCATCGGTAACCGCATCGGGCGCGATCATCATCGTGCCGCCCGTAAACTTGCTGTTGTTAAACGTCAGAAACAGGCAGCGCCGCGAATCGAACTCTCGCTGCCCCTCCACCCGCAGCGGAAACGGGCGCCGATTGAGCCGCGCCAGACAAAGAAAAATAGACAGCAGATACCCGAACTGCCCGAGCCCCAGAAACCGCCGGTGCCGCAGCGCCGCCACGTCCGCCGTAAACCCCACACTCAGCAGATTGGTGTAGTAGATCGCTCCGTCTTTGTGCGCCAGACAAAAAACATCGCAAGCCCGCGAACGCCGCGCTTCCAGCGCCTGCATCGCGTGCTCCAAACCGGTCTCGCCCGAACCTTCGCCGGCGAAATCCCGCAAGAACGAATTCCCAGTACCCAGCGGAAGAAATCCCAGTGTTGCAACCGCGTCTTCCCGCGCACCTAATGAAGCGCCTGCTGACGCCGCTCCCAGCGAATCCGGAAACAATCCGTTGACGATTTCATAGGAAGTTCCATCGCCGCCCACCGCCAGAAATTTCCGATAGCCACGCCCATAAGCGTCGCGCGCCATCCGAGTAGCGTCGCCAGCCGCGCCAGTCTCCGCTGTCTCCAGCGCAATCCCCGCCGCCCGCAGCCGATCGAGCGCCGCTCCCACACGCTCGCCGCACCGCCCGCCGCCCGCCGCCGGATTGATAATGGCAAGAAAAGTTTCGTTCACAAGTTTAGCTCTTGGCTCTTAGCTCTTAGCTGTTGGCTCTTGGCTCCTGGCCGGTTTGATTTCTCAGCACGGCTGAAACACTGACGGCTTCAGGCCAAAAGCTAAGAGCTAAAAGCCAACAGCTAAATCTCCACCACTCCCGCCTGCGACGCGCCCGCTCCAATCTCCGCCGCCAGTTCTCCGCGCTTGATCTTCAGCGACGCCGTCCGCGGAAAATCTTTCTCCCACACCAGATACCCGCCGACGCGCTTGAAGTCCGCCAGTCGCCGGTTCCGCGCCACCATCGTCTCGCGCAAGCGATCGTCGACCTGCTGATTCTGCTCCAGCCGTACCACCAACACCAGCATCTCGTTGCCCAGCGTTTTCTGCGGCCACAAGTAATTCGCCGCAAACACGCAGAATTCCTTCGCCGGCAGACCATCAAACACCGCCTCGATGTCCTCGGGATAAATATTTTTCCCACCTTCGGTGACGATCATATCTTTCTTGCGCCCGACAAGTTGCAGGTGCCCATGCTCTTCAAAGCGCCCCTGATCGCCCGTCAGCAGCCAGCCTTCAACGATCGTCTGCGCCGTCTGTTCAGGGTCATCGAGATAATGCGACATGACCGCGCGGCTCCGCACCGCCACTTCCCCAATCCCGTCGCCATCCGGATTCAGCACGCGCACCTCGCTTCCGGGCAGCGGCTTTCCCACCGTATCCGCGCGAAATGGTTTCAGATCGTTGAGCGTCACTGCCGTGCAAGCTTCCGTCAGCCCGTACCCGCACGTCACCGGAATTCCTATATCGTAAAAAAACTGCAACGTCGAAGGATCCGTAAACGCTCCGCCAACAATCAATGCCCGCAGTTCTCCGCCAAACGCCTTGTGTACTTGCGGCAGCAGACGCCGGCTGAGATTCACCCGCGGACGCCCTCGCGTCAGCATTTTGTTCAGCCCGATCAAGCGGTCCAGCATCCACCGCTTTCGAGGCTTCAATTCATCAAACTTCGCGCGCAGTCCGCGTTCCAGATTCTTCAACACCATCGGCACCAGGCTCACGTAAGTGATGCGATAGCGCACAAACGCATCGCGCACAAACTCCGGGCGCAGCGTCCGCAAATGGACCACGCAAGCTCCGCACACGAACGGCCCGATAAATCCCACCATGAAATCAATCGCGTGATTCGTGGGCAGAATGCTCAAGTAGCGCACGCCCGGCCAAAATGGATACCAGGCCGTCAGCGAAGCGCATTGTTCCAGATAACTGTCGTGCGTGAGCACGCATCCCTTCGGACGCCCGCCCGTCCCCGACGAATAGACAATGCAGGCCGCGTCTTCCCGTTGCCGCGACACAAACTGCGGCTCACCCTTTCTCTTGAATTCCTCCCAGCGGTAAGCGCCGCGCAGGTCCGCTCCCGCCGGCGCTTCCGTCACCAGCACAATCTCCGCTGTGAGTTTTGCGAACTCAGGCGACTCGCTGATCGCCCGCCACAAGTAGTATTCGACCACCAGAAACCGCGCCTTCGAATGCGCCAGCAGTTGCAGATGTTCCGCCGCCGTCAACTTGTAATCGAGCGGAACCAGCACGCCGCCGCAGAAAAAAATCGCGTATGCCGAAATCAGCCACTTCGACTGATTCGTCATGATGATCGCGGCGCGGTCGCCCGCCCTGAAGTCGGCGTCCTCAAGCGCGCGGCAAAGCGG
>Ga0326728_10013156_pt1 | contig 18079 bp, 8 predicted proteins | sample MB3enrmetagenome_FD_207602 | JGI IMG/M metagenome (GOLD analysis project Ga0326728, IMG submission 207602) | Lab enriched peat soil microbial communities from McLean, Ithaca, NY, United States - MB31MN | ecosystem: Environmental > Terrestrial > Soil > Wetlands > Peat | place: USA: New York... | reverse complement strand
GCGCTCGAGCGCGGCAAGGTGACCATCGGCGCGAACGAGAGCACGGCGCTCTACCTGCTTCCCGTGCTCAAGCGATTCCGCCAGCGCCATCCGCGGGTGCAGGTAGCCGTCAAGCGCAGCCTTTCGCGCGAGATTCCCAGCGCCCTGCTCCGCTACGAGATCGACCTGGGCGTCCTCTCTTATAACCCGCAGAACCCGGACCTGGAATCGGCGGTGGTGAGCGTGGACGAACTCTGCCTGATCGTGCCGCGCAGCCATCGACTGGCCCGCGCCGCCGGGGTCAGCATTCGCGAGCTCGGGCGGGAGCAGTTCATCGCGCACAACATATCTTCGCCGTACCGCCAGCGCGTCATCGAAGCCTTTGCCCGCCATCATACGCCGCTCCAGATCGCCGCGGAGCTTCCCACCATCGAGACCATCAAGAAATTTGTCGGCATGGGGATGGGCGTCGCCTTCGTTCCGCGCATGTGCGTCCAGGAAGAGTTGGCGCGGCAAGAATTCGTCGCCGTGCCCGTAAGCGACTTGCGCATCCAGCGCAAACTCCGGTTGACCTACCGCCGCCATGCCTCCCTCTCCGCCGCCGCCCAGGGCTTTCTCGAAGTCGCCCGCGCCCTGGCCGAGGATCAGCCGGCGGACCGAATTCTTGAAGGCTGATTGCTTGCGGCGCGACTTCCACACATTAAGATTCTCACCAGAACCAGCTAATGTCCTCGACCCACAAGCGGGGAAGGGGCCGGATTTCATCATTCGTAACTCCAATCTCGAGCAAGATGAGGGGCCGCACCGCACTGAGATTGTTTTCGAGCTCCACCGTTTGAATTGCGGGAGGCTTCTACGCGGCCTTGACACCCGCGCGCACGGAATCCTAGAATCGAGAGGTGTTTCGGTGTCTGATGAGGACTCGCATACTCCTTTCCATTGCTTTGGTTTTCTCTTTCCTCGCTGTTTGTACCTCGAACACGGAGCGAGCTTTAGGACAATCCACCGGAAATTCCAACGAAAGCGAAGTGGCGGCGCATTTCCGTGCAGGCAAGGAAGCCATGCGCACGGGCCAGACCGAGCGCGCCATCCGGGAATACAGGGAAGTGTTGCGGCTCATGCCGAATCTTGCAGAGGCGCACGCCAACCTGGGCATGGCCTATTACAATGCGGGGCAGTATCAGCAAGCGTCCGCGGAGCTCGAGGAAGCGCGGAAAGAGAAACCGGGCCTGGTTGGCGCCAACCTGTATCTGGGCATCGCCTACCTGAAGTTGGGATTTCCGGCGAAAGCGATCCCACCACTCGAAGAAGTCTTGCGTCAGGATTCTGGGAATCAGGAAGCGCTCCAGACACTGGCGGCAAGCTACTTGGTTCAGGACAATTACCGCGATGCGATGAAAGTTTATCGAAAGCTTTCTGCCTCAAATGCTGACCCGGTGGAAGGCTGGTATGCACTTGGCCGGAATTACCTGGCTATGGACAAGCAGTTGGGCCTTGAGATCTCAAGAAGGTTCCAGGGCACGCCCTGGGGGGAGAGGTTTGCCGGCGACGAACTTCGAGAGCGCCAGAGTTGGGTGGACGCCGCCGCGCGATACCGTCGCGCCCTGGCGCTGGACGTAAAGGTCCCGGGGTTGCACGCGGCTCTGGGTGACATGCTCCTGCGACAGGGCAGGCTGGAAAATGCCGAGGCGGAGTATCGCGCCGAGTTGCAGCGTGACGCCAACAGTGAAGAGGCCTTACTGGGGCTCGCAGCGGCTGACCTGGGACATGGTGCTGCGACCCTTGCCCTCGAGAAAGTGACGAGAATCTGGGAAGTTCTTCCACCGTTCCTGGGACGCCAGACCGACTTCCCTGCGGTGAGAATCGACACGCCGAAACTCGCCACGCTGGCGCAGGATCTTGCGTCCGCTCCCGATTCCCCTGCCCGAGAATTCTTGCTCGCGAGTATCTACCGGACTGCGGGCCAAAGCGAAAAGGCCACACAGCAATGGTCCAGGTTTTTGCCACGCCTTCAGGCCTGGAGCGCGACGCAAAAAAAAGCGGGCAGTCCAGCCGAAAAAGGTGAAGCCCTCTGCGCGGCGCATCGCTACGCAGCATGCGCCGAGCTCATTCAGGCGCAGAAAGTGGCAAGTCCGGAACAGAAAATTCTGCTCGGCAAAGCACTTCTGGCTCTTGGCGACGAGCAGGCAGCGGCGGCAGCTTTTGCCGAAGCCCTGAATTATGACAAGGCCAGTGCGCAATCCAGCTATTGGCTCATGCGATCGTACGAGCGTCTCGCCCTCGCGTGCTTCAACCAGATAGGGGAACTGGCTCCGGATTCCTGGCGCCTTCACCAGATTCACGGGGAATATTACCAATCCCGGTGGGATTATAAGAAAGCGATTGAAGAATTCCAGACAGCTCTAAGGTTGCATCCCGACTCCGCCGAATTGCACGAACAGCTCGGCGACGCCTATTTGTTCGATAAGAATGTAGCCGCGGGCGAAGCGGAGATCGAGGAAGCGTTGCGGCTTGATCCCACGCGCTCGAGCAGCCTTTACCTGCTAGGACGCGTGTGTTTCAGCAAACGCGACATACCCAAGAGCATCGAGTATTTTCAAGGGGCGTTGCGGTTTGATCCCAGCTTTTTGCAGGCACATGCGGACCTGGGACGAGCTTATATACGCGCCGGTAAGGCCGCAAGCGCCGTGCCTGAGCTCGAGAAAGCAGCTCCCACGGACGATAACGGCGACCTTCACTACCTGCTGTCCATGGCCTACCGGCAATTGGGAAGGACCGATAGGGCCGCGCAAGCCCTCGCTATCTCGCAGGAGCTTCGTAAGAAGTTTGCGGCTCGCGGTGAGGCAGCAGTGGCTGCCGCCGAAGGGGAATTGGCCGACCAATAAGCGTTGCAAGTGCAATAGCGGGCGCCCACTGCCGCGTACCCGGCCCCCGCTGGGCATCGACCGGCAGACGCCTGACAAGCATCACCACAGAGGCCAAAACGGTCGCCGGGCCATCAAAGGCAAGCGCCGCCGCATTGACTATGCGGCGGCGCTTCCGTCTGACCCGGCGCTAACTTAGAAATCGATCAGAAGTCGATCTGTGCACCGATTTGGATGATCCGTGGCGCAGATGATGAAGTAATCGCACCACTGCCGGTAAGAGCCGGATTCGAACCCGTTGGACCTAACCAGTCAGCCGCCGGCCCAGGATTTAAGTGATTAAGAAAGTTGTAAGCATCCATACGGAATTTCAGTTTTACAGATTCCCAAATGTGGAAGCTTTTCTCCATCGCGAAATCATAGTCCCAGCCCCCTGGGTCACGCATGCAGTCACGACGGCTGTTTCCGAACGTGTAAGGGGCTGGATTCGCGAAGTTCGAGAGATTGAACCATTCCGCCTCACTGTGAGGATCAGGGGCATGTCCGACTTGGTCCGCGAACTCGTTACCGGCCAAAGAGCCGTTGTTGGTTGACCCATAAACCGGGACCGGATACCCTGAATGGGCGGAAAAGTTTCCGGAGGTGAGCCAACCACCGATGACTTGGTCCACGACCTTATTCTCGTTGTTGAGCAGCATTCGCCCTTTCCCGAAGGGAAGATCGTAGACGTAGGCCAGCTTGACAATGTTGGGTTCATCGAATAAAGAGGGCCCATAATTGGCCTTCATATTGTACCCGTTTTGATAGTTAGATCCTATCCAAGCTGTCAAGTCAAACGATGAGTTATCCCATGACCTCGAGCGAGTATAGTTGGCAAGAAACGTGAGGCCGTTCGCAAAACGCCGCTTTGCCTGGACTTCCAGAGCGTTGTAATTTGAGGCGGTCTCGTTGGGGAAGTCATTGATTCCATTGTACTGAGGATATGGCCGTACGGATTGGGGGTTGCTTATGTCTGCGGGCGTACCAAGCTCGCCGGGCGGCACCTGATCGGCGTCGATCCAAGTCTCTAGATGCACGCCCGCCCCTCCTACGTAAATGATTTCAAGTGTGGTTTTGTCATCGAGCTGTCTTTGCACCGACAGATGCCACTCTTGCGCATATTGCTGAGGCGCATTATACGGTAACCAACTGATGCCTGTGCCGTTTGCTACAGCGCCGGTGCGGTCTGCCGCGGTAGGAGTTACGTATGCGGGTGGGCCGTTTTGCAATTGGAAAACCGGCGGGATTACCGGAACAGCTTGCGGGGAGACAAGGCTCTGGTTGATGGAATATCCCGGCGGAGTGCCGGGATAATTCTCTTCGCCATTAAGTTGCGCGAAGAATATCCCGTATCCACCGCGCAGCACGGTTTTTTGCCCAAAAGATTTCGCAAATCCTACGCGCGGACCAAACAACTTTGGGTGGTTCTCTTGCACAAGACGATTAGTGGGGCTAGCGTAGACAATAGCGCCCGGGGTGTTGGTGGCCGGGTTGATGACCGTCGGCGAGAAATTTGCCACGATATTGTGAGCCTCACTCCAGCCCCCCTCAAACTGATATCGCACGCCCAGATTCAGGGTCAGCGTGCGGGTAAATTTCCAGTCGTCCTGAAGGAAGAGGGCAGCAAAAGTGCGGCGCGCGCCGGTTTCGGTGAAATTGGCACTGTAGCCGTACGACTGAACGTCACCCAGCAGAAAATCAGCCAAACCGAGCCCGATTCCATCCTGCGCGGTTTCCCCGGTCCCGGTATACTGCCCGTTAAAGCCGAACGTTGGGTAACCCGGATTATCCGGCTGGAGAATTTGAGATTTGGCAAACTGACCGCCGAGGGCGAAAAGGTGCTTGCCGTGTGACCAGTTTAGTACGTCTGATCCTGTGAAATTGTATTGAAGACCATAGCTGTTGGATCCCCCACCGAGACTGGTGCTGATGCCGCCACCGGAAATATCAAAATTGGGAAAGACCGCCTGACTTATGCCGTTGGCATCGAGGCCTAACTTGGCGGGATACTTGCCGCCCTCAGTGGGACTGAAGTTCCAGTAATGTTCGCGAAGGGCGGAGAAGAAAAATGAATTGACCACGTTCGGGCTGATCGTCCATTTTTCGCCCAGTTGGAAGAACTCTTCATATTGGCCAGAGGGACCGCAATTCTCACTCCCGTAACAAGCAGGCCCGGGGATATCTCCCTCGTTTTGTGTCGTGGCAAACATGTTGTGAGCTGTGAACGTCAACTCATGCGCCTTAGAAATATACCAATCAACCTTGTAATCGTAGATGGGCGATTTGGGGTTTTGGGGTATGAGCCGAAAATAGTTATTGGCAGTAGCGCCCGCTGGGCCATAGTTCGGAGCCGGCCAATATTTCGCCGCCGCCACCGCTACAGTATCGAACGGCACATTAATGGTATTATCCGGGAACGGCACGCCTGTTGACGGATTTACGATTGTCGGGTTGCAGGAAGTTGGTGTGGTGCAAAAGGCGCTAAAATTTCCCTGTAACTCCGACGCCGTGGGCACGGTGACGATGTTGGGGTAACTGCTGGGCGTGAGAGTGTTCTGATAGCTGAAGAAGAAAAACAGCTTGTTCTTGATAGCGGGGCCGCCAATCGCGCCGCCGAATTGGTTATAGCGGAGTACCGGTTTGGATGTGGAAAAACCAGCGGTAGCGTCCAGGGCGTCATTCTCCACATAATCGAACCCCGTACCGTGAAATTTATTCGTACCACTCTTGGTGACCATGTTCAGTACTGTGCTGCCGGTGCCGAACTGCGCGCCAAAGTTATTCTCAATCACGGCGAATTCGGATACGGCCCCAAGAGACGGAACCATGGGTTGGAAGTTAATGCTCGTCGGCAGGATGATTGCCCCGCCGTTGAGGGTAGCGTCCATCGTAAAAGCGCGCGTGCCCTGCACGTTAATTCGCCCAGGATCATTAGTGTATCCGGACGAGCCGATGAAGTCCGACTCCGCCGTACTGACCCCAGGCGCTAAGAGACCAAGCTCGGTGACGGCGCGTCCAACTAATGGGAGCTCCTGCGTCATCTCCGCGGAAAAGTTAGTTTCTATTTGCGAGTTATCCGTTGCGATCTGAGGCGGCGCTCCTACTACATTGACCACCTCGCTCACACTTCCGACCGTCAACTGGGCGTCGACTCGCACGGCCTGATCCAACTCCAGGGCGATGTCGCTCTTTTGGAAAGCCTTAAAGCCCTTCTGAGTAACCGTGACTTGATAGTGACCCGGTGGCAACAGCGTTGCCTCATAGTCGCCAGCTCCGGTTGTTTTCACATTGACAACAACGCCCGTGGCTTGATTTCGTACCGCGACCTCTGCCGAAGGAATTGCAGCCCCGGACGTATCGGTTACTGTGCCGGTTATCTCGCCGGTGCTGCTGTTCTGCGCGAATGCCTGAAAGGATAAAACCAAGCACAGGGTAACTAGCAAGGCAAAGCGCTTGCATAGGCTCTCTAACGCTACCCTATAGACCGATAGCACGTTGCCCAATTCGGTGCCGTTTCTTTTGGAACGCATACTAACCTCCTTCAGAATGAGTAATTTGAGCTTTCCCTTCTGAAACGACCCAAAACCCTCCGCCATACCGCAGTGATTCAAGACTGACTCCGACTCCGTAGCGCAGTATTTATCCCCGGAGGCCCCTGCAATTTCAAGTTCGGAACTGCTAGAAGGACAGATAGTCAGCTATCCCCCTTTAGGGAAAGGTGTTACGGGCGGTTGCGGACGCCTGGACAAGAGGGGTTTCTAACCTGTTAGGCCGATGCTTAACATCGAGGCATCTCGTCTTAACGCCGCCGGTTGAGAGGTCTCTCCAAATTTAGCCTGGGGCGTGTTATTATCCATCGATGCGCAGACATAATTGCTTCGGGAACCCCAAAGTGTTAAGATTTCGCTCGCTGGAGTTGCGTCATGAGTCAGCAAGAGCATCCGGGTCCGGCGGCCGTACGTGCCCACCTAGATCGCGTGCTCGCAAGCTCGGCCTTCCGCAGTAGCCATCGTTGCCAAGAATTCCTTCGTTATGTTGTGGAACTCAAGTTGGCAGGTCGCCATGACGACCTTAAGGAGCGCCTAATCGGTACAGAGGTCTTCGGAAGGACCTCGTCGTACGACCCCTCCGACGATTCCATTGTCCGCGTCAATGCCAATGATGTTCGCAAGCGATTGGCCCAGTATTACATGGATTCGGACTCCGAGATACGAATTGAATTACAGCCCGGTAGTTATGTCCCCGAGTTCCATTTAGCCGATTCAACTCCTCCTAAGGCGCTTGCGTTGGATCAGCCGAAGGGCCTCAGCCCCGGCCGAAAGCTACTCATCCCAGCGGTCGCGCTGCTGACCGTTGTGTGCCTGTTGTCCGTGGCTTTGCGCGGCCGAATATCCAGGAAGCCGGCGCTCGAGCAGTTCTGGGCGCCAGTTACGAGCGGCCCGGGTGTCCCACTGATTCTTATGGGCACAGGACCAGCGGTGATTTTGCCTCTGGGCAAGGAAGTCTTCACGCGCGCCGAGATTCTCCAGGTGCCGAACAGGCATATAGCCACAGGCGATTTCCTGGCGGCCTTTGCGATCGCGACCAAGCTGCAACATTTGGGACGTGATTGCCAGGTAAGACCGGGATTGTCCCTCTCTCTGGAAGAGATGCAGACGCATCCGGTCATCGCCGTCGGCGCCTTTAACAATGCCTGGACCATTCAATTGAATCGCGACGTCCGCTTTATGTACCAGTTACACGAATCGCCGGAGCTCCGCGAGTATCGCATCATCGACAAGCGCCAGCCGGAGAGGCAATGGATAGTCGTAGCGAAAGATCCGCTATTTCCATGGAAAGTCGACCTCGATTACGCTATCGTGACGAGGCTTATCGACCCTACGACACACCAAGTTTTTATATCTGCGGGCGGAGTTACTCACCTTGGAACCCAAGCCGCGGGTGAGTTTCTGGCAACGCCATCCTATTGGGAAACGGTCGCTGCCCAGGCGCCTCGCGACTGGACCCTAAAGAACATGCAGATCGTACTCGAAATAAGGGTCGTAGATGACACGGCCAAGCCGCCCGTGATCGTTGCCAGCTACTTTTGGTAGTTCGCCACGGGGAAGTTTCATCTCGCTATCAGGCGATAGTGGCTGCCCTGAGTCGTGTTTAACGTAATCTCTCCGCGGCTATTCGGCTGAATTGCGGTGGGTGCATTATTCACCTGAATACTATGCGTTCCCCAGGGACTTTGCATGGTGAGGGGCCCGCCTTGTTCGCTAACCACTTCAATCCAAGTCACGGTGCCGCCTCGTTGCTCGCTCGACACCAAAAACGCGCCCTTCGCACGCAGTCGAGTAAAGGAAGCATCCCAGGAAGAGGGCCAATCAGGGAAAACCCTCAATACACCATCCTCGTGCTGCAGCAACATCGAATCGAGTGCCTCGATGGAGCCCGAGGTCTCAATGCCGCCACCTTCCTGGAACACCGTCAGATTACTGGGCCTCCACTGATGAAGAATGGCGGCGCGGAATTTCGCTATCAGATCGTCGGCTGGCCATCCAATACGCGCCGCAATTGGAAATATCTTGCAGAACCCGTTTTCCGTGTTGCCGCCCTTCGTCACCCCCCAGGAATTCATTTCCCGCATGGAATTTCGCGCAATCTGCAATTGCCCCGCGTCGCCGCCGATGGAGAGATTCTCTCCGGGAAAGACAATGCCTTCAAGATTGATCGGCTGATCGCCTGGCTCGAAAAGTCCATGATTTTCCATCTTGTTCTTGACCGATGCCGCGATGTAGTAAACGGTTTTCCCGTCCACCGTACCGGTGGGATAAGGGCTCAACTGATCTAGAAAGCTCTGCCACACGGGCCTCATCTCTGCATCTACGCCAAGCACTTTACTGGTAGCAATTAACTCGCGTTCCACGCGCCGCGCAAATCCGATATCGAGGTCGGGATTTACGTCATCGCCTCCCTCATGGGCGGCACTGTGTTCAAAAACCCAGTACTTCCCAGAGGAATCGCGCACTGCAAAGTCTCGCCAGAATGCGTCTAATTCTCTGAGCACGGGGCAAAGCTCCGTCTCTAGAAACTCTCCATTCTGGGTGTACTCGTAATATTGAATCGTGGGAAGAAAACTGAAGGTCGCGTTCGATTTCTGATCCGACGGCAGCCTCAGGTAGTCCTTTTTCGGGGCCACCGGAATGAGCGCTGGCGGTTCCGCAATCACCGTGAACGGCGAAAAGACCCGCTGGTAGGACACGCCATTGTAACCTGCCTCGGCCGTGAGGTTCTTCTGCCACGGGATCTGCGCCAGCACCATCCGGTTGTAAGGCTCAGCAAGCTCGGGATGGTTGCTTGAGAACACACCGTAGTATGGCGCTTCCTCGTTATAGTTCATGAAGTAGATGCCACCCCAGGCGACGTCGTCGGTGGTGATGAAGTTGCCAAACAGTGACGGCGCCAGCTTACCTGGCCGGCTGGCACAACCCAGTACGTAGAGTGCCCCATAGTAATACTCTTCCAGAACCTTATCGTGTACCTGCACAAAGGATCGCAGCCAAAACTTCTTCCACCAATCGAGATGTGCCCTTTCCAGCGTTTTTATCCCCGCCGTTGAGACCTGCGTGGCCCGTCCCATCGCTGCTTGGATGAGCGCTTCTGAAGTTGGACCGTTCAATCCCATCCGGGCATCGCTCTCCAAGACCGTTATGATCCACAAGGGTGCACCGCTCTTGAGCATGAAGTCGCCCCTCACCCTGTTGCGCACGGTCACGACATTGGAGAATTCTGCTCCCAGCAAGCGAACGGCTATCGCTGCGCGTGCTTTGTAGTCCTCTGCGCCGGTCGCAGAATTTTCGCGACTCGCCCAAAGCACGCCGTCGCGGCCGCCTGCGGCCGCTGGAAAGGGGGTATCCGCCGCGGGATCCGGATCTGGCATCGCAAGACTCACCTGAACAGGCAAATCAGCACTGCTACCGCCATCCGACTTCACCTCCGTCACGAAGGTATTCTCACCATCCGCCGTCCAAGAGCGCAGATGTACCGTTGCATCGCCAAGTTTTAGTGTCGTCTCTACCCGCGCATGCAGAATATCCTGGTCTACGCGATAAACTCCGTCAGCATCGATGCTCTTGGCTGGCGAAGAGACGGTCATCATCCCTAACGACAGAATAGAGACTCCACAGTCCCAATTACACTCCGGTGCATTGTGGCGCACAGGCCTGCGCGCCCCCCAAAAGTCGCTTTTGCCAAAATAGAAGCTCTGCCGCGACGTGCTTGTGTCGCCAGCCACAACGCCGATGTCACCATTTCCCATGAGCGCGCCCGAAGTATACTTCGGACCTATTAGATTCGCCGGCGGCGTAGTGGTGATGCCATGAATCCCTCCGAGCAGGCTTTGGACAGCCGCCCATTCTCTGGCTGAATCGCCACTCTGTGCCCGGCAGGTCACTGCAGACCCAACGCAAAACACCGACAAGACAAGCAGAGCTAGAGCTTTACTGTGCAAAAGGCGCTCTTCCATAGACCCTCCCTTTGATTATTGTGGCCGCCCGAACTCATTCTGCCCTTCACTAACTGGATACAACAGAGTGGCAACGAACTTGTTTTGGCTTCCGAAAGCGCGCCGGGCAGCGTCTCTGCCACTCCGGAGACTGGTCCCGCCGGCGCGCTTCCGATACAGCACTAAGACTTCTGGCCCGGAATATTTTCCGGTTAACCCCTCACTCGGGGAGAGATTCCGAGAGGCGGTCCATAATCCGTTGCGAAGATCACTTCCCCGTCGGCCCGGGCAAATCGTCAAGCCTATATATTGCCGTCAAAGCTTGCGCACCGAAATTACTACAGTCTCGCGTACTCCGCTTTCGCTTGTTTCAAGATGGGAATGTCAGGGTCGGCATCTTTCCAGAGGGTGAGGAAATCCTGGTAGGCAGTCTTGGCCTTGCTCTTATCCCCTGACAAAGCGAACGCTCTGCCGAGTTGCAAGTGCGCCAGTGCGCCTATGGGATCGCTGACCACGATACCGCGGCGATCGAGAATTTTCTGGAATTCCGTGGCGGCTTCGGCGCCCTGGTTCGCGGCCAGATAGGCCTCGCCACGCACGTAGACGGGATAGAGGGCCCCGAAGGACCCAAAAAAGCTGCTGGGCGGCGCGCCCAGCTCATAGGGAACGGCGATTTGTAGCAGTTCGATCGCCTTTGCGGGCTCGCCATGGTTCAGGGCGAGAAGTGCGCGAAGCGCCGGCAGGTAACTGAATTTGACCGCCGTATCCTCCGGGAAGCGCCTTTCCAAATCATCCGCGAATGTTTGAGACCGGGGAGAATCGCCCGAGAGGGCCAGTGCAAAGGCAGCGCCATACTCCACGTCCCGGCCCTTGGAAAGCTCCAGTACTGCTATCGCGCTCCGCCTGGCCGCAGGCGCATTCCCGAAAAAAGCTTCCCACAGCGCTGGTCCGGTTTCAAACAGAGCTGCCCTTTCCCGCTGGGCCGCCTGCTGAGCCAGGTCCGCCGCACGCTGTGACTTCCTCCTTGCCTGTTGCAAACGACCGGAATATGCCAGGACCACGGCTTCCTGGTCGGAAAGCCAGTCTTCCGCTCCGGATTTTCCCTGGCTTAGAGCCGCTGCCCGTTCCATTCCCGCCTGGTCACCTTTTAAGAATGCGATGGCGTAACGGTCGACCAAAAAGTCAGGGACTTCCAGTTTGCGTTCGGAGGCTCGCTGAAGGGTGTTCTCGGCTTCCCCCAAACGGTCAAGGTATTGATAGCTGATGGCAAGAACGTTGTACCCAATGGCAAAATCCGGATCGAACTCGATCACTTTCTTGCCTTCTTCGACCGCCTTTTCGTATTTGCCCAGGACCGGGTAAATAATCCCCACCAAAGGCATGTGGGAATACATATCACGAGGATAAGTTTGTGCCCACGCCTCGCAGGTCTGTTGCGCCTTTTCCATGTTTCCCGTCACCGCCAGATCGTAGTCGGCAGTGATATTGAACTTCTCCCGGTCACTGGCGCGATCCCGCAACTTATAGGCTTTGCTGGTGCTCGCCGCCGAGAGTGCAGACTCTGCAATATCGCCGTACACGCGCCCCAGCATCGCATGCGCCATCGCGAATTGGGGGTCGATTTCAGTGGCGCGCTTGAACAGGGGCAGGGCGGCGGCAGAACCAGTTGAGGAGAGAACCTTCATGGCCGCGCTATAGCTTTTCAAGGCTTCGAGTGACCGCGTCGTTGCCTCTTCGAGCGGGGTGTCGTGCTTTTCGACCGTGGTGAGCGATTCGCCGACTCGGGTCCGGAATTTACTGGCAATTTGACTCAGGGAATTCAGGACGTCTTCTTTTCTTGCCGCCTGCGCCTGCTCCTCATCGAGGACGTCTCCGGTGCGGCAGTTCTTGGCGCGTAACCCCAACACGTACTGGCTTCCGAGGATTGCAACCGAGCCTTCCAAGACGGCAGCACTTGCGGTTCGCTCGCAGATTTCCTGAGCGAGCTCAGGAGTAAGGCGCGCATCCGCCGGCTGGCCCATCAGACCCAGCGCCCGCCGGATACGCTGGTCGGAGACGAGGCTGAGGAAAGGCGACTGTTCAAGCTGTACGGCCAACCCTTGGCGAAGCGTCCCGTCAAACACGGGGTCGCCCGTCGTGTTGGTGAAATCGGCCAGAACAATCGTGTCCTTGTCCGTGAGCTTGGGTGTGCGGTGGAAATAGAAGTAACCTGCGACGATGAACGCCAGCACCGCCGCGGCAGCAGGGACAATCACCTTCCAGCGTCTTGCGATGTCGGTTGTGGCTCCGTGCTTCGCATTGGTTGTCACCTGCGCCGGATCCGAGTCGCGCTTCAGGCGCCGGAGGTCGGTGCGAATTTCCGCAGCGTGCTGGTAGCGGAGGTCCCGGTCTTTCTCCAGACCTTTGGCGATAATGCGCTGCAGTTCTCCTGGCACTTCGGCGTTGAGATCGAGGCAAGCAACCGGACTCTTGTGCAGGATGGCGTCGAAGATCGCCCCAGACGTCTCACCGCTGAAAGGGGGAGTCCCTGTAGCCATCTCATAGAGCACTACCGCGAAGGAGAACAGGTCGGTCCGTACATCCAACGGCTTTCCGAGCACCTGCTCCGGGGACATGTAGGCGACTGTACCCAGAGCGGTCCCTGGGCAGGTGAGTTGGTCGCGGTCAATGGAGGCCGTCGCCGCGTCGGGTGTGGCACGAGCATCCTGCCCGTGTGCTCCTGAGCTCTGACTTTCTATTCCCACGGGGAGGATGCCTGTGCCCGTGGGTCGCGTCACCTTCGCTAAGCCGAAGTCAAGGATTTTGGCGTGGCCCCGCTCAGCGACAAAGATGTTTGCCGGCTTAACGTCCCGGTGGACGATGCCTTTAGTGTGAGCGGCATCGAGCGCATCCGAAATCTCGATGCCCAGCCTCAGCAACAAGTCCATCTCCAAGGGCCGCCCGGCGATGCGATGTTTCAGCGTCGCCCCCTCCAGATACTCCATGACCATGAAGGAGCGGCCGTCCTGCTCGCCGATGTCATAAATCGTGCAGATGTTTGGGTGATTCAAGCCGGAAGCGGCTCGGGCCTCGCGCCGGAAACGACTCAGGGCCTCCGGGTCGCGAGCGAATTCGTCGGACAAGAATTTGAGAGCGACAAAGCGCTGGAGCCGAGTGTCCTCGGCCTTGTAGACTACGCCCATCCCGCCGCCCCCCAGCTTGCCGACCATGCGGTAATGGGAAACGGTCCGCCCGATCAGGGCCTCGGTGCCTTCCTGCGCATCTTGGTTCTGTTGGCGACCGAGGGCTCGGGCGGCCACCTCCATCGCCGGGCTCTCCAGGAAGCTTTTTGCCCCCTCCTGTGAGGCCACGAGAGAGCGGACTTCGCGCTCCAGCACTTCATCGCCCGCGCACGCCTGCCGCAGGAACGCGTCGCGCTCCTCGGGGGGATGCTCCAGCACCGACTGGAGCAGGCTATCGACCTGTTTCCACCGATCGGAATCCATCGCCAGTTTCGCCGGTCAATTCACGGTAGAGCCAGGCCTTGGCCGTGCTCCAGTCGCGCATCACGGTGACGGATGATACTTTGAGCACCGCGGCCGTCTCTTCCACGCTGAGTCCGCCAAAGAAGCGCATTTCAACCACCTGCACTTTGCGGGGATCGAGCCGCGCCAGCGCGGTCATGGCGTCATCGAGCGCGACCAAGTCCGCGGCCAGGTTGCCGCCCACCACGGCTGCCTCTTCCAGGGCAACATGCCGCACGCCGCCCCCGCGTTTCAGGTTGTGGCGCCGCGCATGTTCAACCAGAATGCGCCTCATCAACTGGGCCGAAACCGCGAAGAAATGGGCGCGATTCTGCCACTGCATGCCCTTATAATCCACCAGGCGTGAATAGGCCTCGTTGACCAGGGCCGTCGCTTGGAGGCTATGGCCGGGGCGCTCGCGTTTCATGTAGCGGCGCGCCAGCCGGCGCAACTCATCATAGACAATAGGCGTCAGCCGGTCGAGCGCGCCTCGGTCACCGTCACTCCAAGCTCGGAGCAACCTGCTCACCTCCCCACAAGGAGGCGTTTTAGCTTCATCGTTGTGCGGTGGAGTTGACTTCCCCATGGGCCCACACCACCGGAATCATAGCCCATTAATGCCGTCCCTTCAAGAAAAGTAATCCCGGCGTGATAGTTCTGTCCCTCCGTTTGCGCCTATCCAGATGAGGGCAGTGCTTAAAACACAAAATCTTCGCAGGCGAAAAGGAGAACTTATGACGAGCAGAATGGAATGTCACGGCCGGATTTCCGGCAGGGGCTGGCGAGCCGTATGCGGCGCGCTGGTTCTGGGGACGGTGCTTGTCTCGGCGGCCATTGCCGTGCAAGCGCAGGAAGTGCCGAGTTATACCGTACTCTACAAGTTTGCCGGTACCGGCGCGGACGGGGAATATCCCCTAGGGAGCGTAATTCGCGACCGGGCGGGCAACCTCTACGGCACCACTTTCAACGGCGGCGACCTCAGCGGATGCGGCGGATCCGGCTGCGGAGTGGTGTTCAAGGTGGATCGCAGCGGCAATGAGACCGTCCTTTACAGCTTCAAGGGAGGAGCCGACGGAGCCTTTCCTGCCATGGATCTGCTTCGGGACGAGGCGGGCAACCTCTACAGCACCACCCACGGCGGCGGCGACTTAAACGGCAACGCAAGCTGCACCGCAGTATTCGGATTCCCCGGCTGCGGGGTGGTGTTCAAGGTGGATCCAACCGGCAAAGAGACGGTCCTCTACGCCTTCACCGGGGGTGCGGACGGATTAGGTCCTTCCTCGGGTCTGGTTCGGGACAAGGCCGGCAACCTATACGGCACCACCATCGCCGGCGGGGACTTAAGCTTTAGCGCAAATTGCCCCGGCGAACCCATTCCCGGGTGCGGAGTGGTGTTCAAGCTGGATCCAACCGGCAACGAGACCGTCCTCCACAGCTTCACCGGGCTTGCGGACGGGTACGGTGCATACGGAGACCTGCTTCGGGACGAGGCGGGCGACCTCTACGGCGCCGCATCGAACGGCGGAGACGTAAGCGGATTTTGCAGCGAAGTGGTCGAGCCCGCTATCGGCTACCTCGGCTGCGGAACGGTGTTTAAGCTGGACCACACCGGAAAGTTCACCGTGCTGCACACCTTCAATGGAGCGGACGGGGGACCATTTCCTGACGGATGGCTGGTTCGGGATAACGAGGGCAACCTTTACGGCATGACCGGCAGCGGGGGCGACTTGAGCGGATGCTCCAACTTGGGGTGCGGGGTGGTGTTCAAGCTGGATAGGAGAGGCAAAGAGACCGTGCTCTACAGCTTCACGGGAGGCGCCGACGGATCAATGACGTTCGCTGGTGTGGTCCGGGACGCGGCGGGCAACCTCTACGGCACTACAAACAACGGGGGCGACTTCCGCGGCTCCTTTTGCGCCAGCCTCGGTTGCGGAGTAGTGTTCAAGCTGGATCCAACCGGCAAAGAGACCGTCCTCCACACCTTCACCGGGGGTGCGGACGGATTGAATCCTCAGGCAGGTCTGCTCCCGGACGAGGAGGGCAACCTCTACGGCACCACCGTCGGCGGCGGCGACACGTCGTCGTGCAGCCCCACGTACGGCTGCGGGGTGGTGTTCAAGATCGCCCTCATGTACTGCGACGATCTCGACATCTCACAAGAGGGCGTTGCCGCGGCAGGAGACGAGACCACCGATGCGCCGAGGGTCGTCCTGCCGGAAAACGTTCGCGAACTGCTTCAGCAGCGACGGGGCTTCGGCCGATTCGGAACTCCGGTCACGGGGCCGCGATGACCGTCCGGAACTAAGGAATTCGCGTAACCCCCTGAGCCCCGGAGGGGCGAAAGCACCCGTCACACACCTAAGGGTCGTGATCTCTTTCGCCCCTGACGGGGCTCGGGGAAGATGGGGGTTCTGGTTTTCCCACGGCTGGCGAAGGCGTGAAATAATCCTCGGAAGAGCAAAAACAATTCACGCAAAGGCGCAGAGACGCAAAGGCGCAAAGAAAACAAAGCAATTCTTCTTTGTGGTCTTTGCTCCTTTGCGTCTTTGCATGAGATTGTTTATTTTTTCACAAGCGCCGTTTGGCTGCAGGTCCGCCGCACGGTGCTACCCGCTCCTTAATCCCGTCCCTTCAAAAAAAGTAATCCCGGCATGATAGTTCTGTCCCTCCGTTTGCGCCTATCCAGATGAGGGCGACAGAACTCGCCCCATCAGGACATTTTGCAAAACCAAAACCAAGGAGGAGATAACATGAAATCCAGAATACTCACGTGCATCACCGGGATGACCCTATTCACTGCGCTGGCCATGCCGGTGCGGATTGTCGCGCAAGAAGAACAACTGCAAGCAGAGCCTCTTCAACACTATACCGTCACCGACCTCGGCACGTTGGGCGGAACGTTCAGCGCCGGTTATGGCCTTAACAGCGGAGGCAGGGTGGGCGGGTCTTCGACCCTCACCGCGACCGGCGTGAACCAGCATGCCTTCCTTTGGCATCACGGCCACATGACCGACCTCGGCACACTGGGCGGACCCAACAGCATCGCGGGCGGGCCTAACGGGAGGGACGAGTTGCCGATCGAGGCCGAGGCTTCTCTGACCGATCCGTTGGGGGAGAACTTTTGTGGTTTCGGCACTAACCTTATATGCCTCGGGGCTATTTGGAAAAATGGGGCAATGACGCCGCTTCCCACCTTGGGCGGCAATAACGGCGTAGCTCTTGCTCTCAACAATCCAGGCCAGGTAATCGGGTATGCGGAGAATAGCGTTCGGGACCCAAGCTGCCCGTCACCTCAAGTTCTCGATTTTGAAGCCGTGAAATGGGGGCCAAAGCAGGGCGAGATCCATGAACTCCGTCCGCTCCCCGGCGACACCGTCGGATTCGCTCTTGGGATCAACGACGAAGGCCAGGTGGTCGGCACGTCCGGTTCGTGCGCGAACACTCCACTTTTTCCGCTCGAAGTTGGGCCGCACGCCGTGCTCTGGGAAAACGGCTCGGCCACTGACCTTGGCAACCTGGGGGGCGAGATGATCAACGATGCTGCCTCTATCAATAACCGAGGTGAAGTGGTCGGGGCGTCGGAGCTGGCCGGCGACACAAACTGCAGCCTGATCACGTTGGCGGGCTGCACCATTCACCCCTTCCTGTGGACCAAGGAAACAGGTATGCAGGACATCGGCACGGTGGGCTCGGACGTCTTGGCGTTGCCGGCAGGGATGGGAGGGATTAACAACCCTGGACAAGTGGTTGGCGAATCCTGTGATAGCACTGGGAACTGCCGCGCCTTCCTCTGGCAAAACAAAAAGATGACGGACCTTAACACCCTCATCCCGGCGGACTCGCCGTTGTATCTGCTGTTTGCCTTTGGGATTAATGATGCAGGAGAGATCGCGGGCCTGGCCCTTCAGACAAGCACCGGTGACGTTCACGCATTCCTGGCTACCCCATGTGACCTGAATTATGCTGACGCGGCGTGCTGCAAGGATGATACAGAGGGCACAGATGCCGAAGGAAACGAAACCACCGAAAGGCCGAGGGTAGTCCTCCCGGGAATTGCCCGCGTGCTGCCTCGCCGTCGGTGATGTGCCTCGGCAGCGACTGCGCTTTTGCCGATTCGGCTATCAGCTCATGGGATCGCAATGACTCTCCGTAAGATATCAATCGCCAATGTCTTATGGGCCGAGAAATCCAGCAATTTGATCCGC
>Ga0326728_10013155_pt1 | contig 18079 bp, 13 predicted proteins | sample MB3enrmetagenome_FD_207602 | JGI IMG/M metagenome (GOLD analysis project Ga0326728, IMG submission 207602) | Lab enriched peat soil microbial communities from McLean, Ithaca, NY, United States - MB31MN | ecosystem: Environmental > Terrestrial > Soil > Wetlands > Peat | place: USA: New York... | reverse complement strand
GTGCGCGCTGGCGCTCTACTTCGGATTGCGGCTGGCCCGCCTATCTCACGCCGCCCAGCCGCAATACGCCGAATAGCAACTCGCCGCACGCGAAGGACGCCAGATTGGCGCCTACAATAGCCGCCATATCGCGCCGGTTGCGGCCTTCGGGAAACAGACCGGCAAACAGCAGGCACTCGAACACCGGCGCAAACGTCTCGGCCACCCATACATACCAGCCGCCCGTCCAGGCAGGCAGCACCAGCACGACGATGGGATAGGAACAACCGTTCAGCCACAATGCCGCGAACCATTTCCGCCAGAGCGGGTGCGTTGGGGAGAGAGCCAAAAGAAGGATCGGTGCCTCCACCAGGACGGTAAGAGAATAGCCTACGATCAATTCCAGCCAGACGCTCACGCGTACTTCCGGCGCCGGCGAACCCACCAGACACCGGCGGCTATTACCATCAGGGCAAGGACCAGACCGATCAGCACGGTAATATCCCTCGGGCCGCGGGCGCCCGGGACGGGGATGTTCGGATGAGGAACGCGCGGGTCAGGGACGAGCGGGGTAGGGTGTCCCGGAGGGACATGGAGAGGGTAGGGAGGATGCGGCCGGCCCCCACTGCCGGGGAGCATGTCGGCGAGAAGGGGCAGACCCGCCGCAATCGAAAGCAAGCCACCAAAGGAAGCGTTACGTAGGGTGCGCCACATATCAGGACTATCATATCCGCAAATCGTGAAGGTGGAATGTCAGGTGGAGGGCGTGCAAATCACTACAATCCGCGTGAGAATGGAGAGAGCATGGATTCCGATCCGAATGGGGGGCGCAGCCGCGCCCCGGTCGAGGAGCGGCTGAACATTTTCGCTTTGGTCGTCTACATCCCCGATCCCCTCGGCAGGTTCCTGGACGATCTTCGGAAAGAACTGGTGCCTTACTATAACCCGCACGCTCACGTCAGCGTTCTGCCTCCGCGGTCTCTGGCGGTCAGTTGGGAAGAGGCCTCCGTGCGGGTTCGGTCCATATTGGAGGGTTGGGCTCCCTTCGATATCGAACTGGAAGGCATCCGGATTTTTCCGGTCACGGATGTGATTTATATCGAGGTTGGCACGGGAGCCGCGGAGCTGCACCGGATGCACACTGCCATGAATACGGATCCCCTGGCTTTCCAGGAACCGTTTCCGTACTATCCACATGTCACGCTGGCCCAGGAGATCCCCCATCAGCATCTTTCGGAGTTGGGTGAAGTGGCCCGCCGCCGTTGGAACGAGTTCCGCGGCCGCCGGTCCTTCCGCGTGGAACGGGCCGCATTTGTCCAGAATACGTTGAGCGACAGGTGGATCGACCTGGCCGAATATGCGCTGGGCACGGTGGTCGCGCGCTAGCGGCCGCATCGATTCTTGAGATCTCTGGCTCCTCGGGGAACTACACTATTCAAGCCGCATGCGATACGGCTCATAATGCGGCCGAAGCCCGTGCCGCGCCTACGTTTGTCATACGAGAGGGATACTGTGCATACTATCGCGATCTGTGATACCGAGCCGATCGTCATCGTGGGTCTGCGGCGCCTGCTGGAACCGGAGGCGGGGCTGCACATCTTGTGCTCCGGAGGTTCCCCGGCCGAGATCCTGGACTTGATCCGCGCGAATCCGCCTCGGGTGGTGATGATCGATAAGGCATTCGGTGTGCCGGCGGTGCTCGATTTCGTCAGGTCGCTCCGCCGGAATCAGCCGCTCACCGTGCCGGTCGTCTGGGGCGCGACGATGTCGGAGAACGAAGCGCTGCGATTCCTGCAGGCCGGCGCGGCGGGAGTCGTACGCAAGGATGCCCCGCTCCAGGAGTTGCTTGGCTGTATCCGGACGGCGGCAGCCGGAAACACATGGGCGGAGGAGCGCATGCTTTCCGAGCCGGCGCACTCGCCGCTGACCGCCCGCGAGGCGCAAGTCGCGGAATTAGTGGAACAGGGAATGAAGAACCGCGATATCGCGGGCACCCTGGGCATCTCCACCGGCACCGTAAAGATACACCTCAAGCACATTTTCGAGAAGACCGGCATCCGCGGACGTTACGGGCTGGCCCTTTCGGGTCTGAAAGCCAAGGGAGTGCTGCCGGGGTCCGGCGCGGATGCGGCGTAGCAGCACCTGGATAATGAGGCCGCCGGGATCTTAGCCGTCATGGGAATGCCGTGGTGGCGTCCAGATGCCGTGCTTCGAATGCCGCATGACGGTGTTGATCGAGCCATTTCGGTTCGATGTCCTTGCGAATATCGATAACTGTGTTTGTTCTTGATTTTCTTGATAAATCGGCCGAATATATTAGCGCTGGCTCTTTAGAGCCATTAGGAGCCCAAAACCCTGTCTGGGCGAAAGGCAGGCCGAAGGAAAGGAGGCTTGGTGAACCGCTTTGTGCCATCCCTCCTTAGTTCTCTGCTGGCTCTTGCGCACGGCGATCTCCCAACCTTGGTAGGAACGATTGCCAACTCTTCAGGCGCCAGTGTTGCCGGCTCACAGGCCATCTGTACCGAAATCGAAGCCGGCATCGTTTCTGAATTCACTACGAAAGGCGCCGGCGAGTTCGTCCGCCCGGCGCTGAAGCCTTCCCCATACACGGACGAACCGCGTGACGGCCTCAACACGATCGCCTTCATGAATCCGACCGCTCACACGGCCGGACCTTCGGTGGAAACGACCAGTGAAATGACCGTTGACAGCCAATGGCTACGACACCGGGTACGCACGGGCGGCGGCGTGGTCAACATTCTCAAATCGGGCCATAACGAACGGCACGGGCGTCTTCTTGAACTGCTGCCGGACAAGGATCTTGATTTGAACAGTTGGACGAACAACCTGTCGTTGTAATGCGCTTAGCGCTCGGCGTTCTGCTCAGACGCCGACAGCCACAGTCGGTGGTGCCATTAACCGACCAGCCCAGGGGCACTATCCTGTAACAGCCGTTTCGGCGTGAACCGGCTGCTTCATCCTCGATGCGCCGCAGGAAAGCGGGAATCAGAGGAGTGAACAGAACCTTTTGAATGGGAGTCTCAATGGGGATATCAATATCGCATTTGAAACGTCGCATGTGTCCACTGCGGGTTGTACTATGTCTAATCGTATTATTTTCATTCGCCGCCTGGTCCCAGGGACCCACGGGCGAAATTGTGGGAAGCATCGCCGACCAGACCGGCGCGGTAGTGCCCAGCGCAACGGTCGTGATTACCAACATGGCCACCGGCGTGGCGCGCAGCATAACGAGCAACGCATCCGGAGTGTACGATGCGCCTGGATTGACTCCGGGAACTTATTCGGTACGCGTCACGGAAACCGGATTTGCATCCAGCCTGCTCTCTAACATTGTGGTCAGCGTGGACCAGGTGACTCGCCAGAACATCTCGCTGCAGATAGGCGACGTGAATCAAAGCGTCGAAGTGCAGGCCATGGCGACTACGCTCGATACCGAGACGACGACCATCGGCACGGTGATCGAAAATCGGAGCATCGAGGATCTGCCGCTTAACGGACGCAATTACCTGCAGTTGGCCGAGCTGGTTCCCTCCGGAACCACCTATGGCCCAAATAACTCCATCGCCGTGGCGCGCGGAGGCGGAGACCGCTCCAATTTTCAGTTGAATCTGGCCGGGCAGCGCCTGGAATACGACCATTTCACCTTGGACGGCATCGAGAACACCGATCCGAACTTCGGCACATATCTGGTTCAGCCGTCCATCGACGCGATCCAGGAGTTCAACGTCGAGACGGGCACTTATAGCGCCGAATTCGGCCACAACGTGACCCAGGTAAACGTGGTCACCAAGAGTGGCACCAACCAATACACCGGATCGATGTTCGAGTTCATCCGCAACACGGCGATGGACGCCAGGAACTTCTTCCAGCAGCCCAATACTCCGGTCTCGATCCTCAGACGAAACCAATTTGGAGTCGTAGTAGGCGGTCCGATCGTGATTCCCCACGTAATCAACGGACACGATAAATTGTTCTTCTTGTTCAATTACGAGGGCCAGCGGCAAAACCAGCAGACTCTTACCTATGGTAGTGTGCCTTTGCCTACCTACTTCACAGGCAACTTTTCAGGTGTGAGCACCGTCATTTACGATCCGGCTCAGCGGGTGTTGAACGCCGCTGGAACAGCAGTTTCATCCCAGGCGCCCTTCCCCGGAAACATCATCCCCGCGAGCAGGATCGCGCCGCAGTCCACCCTCGCCGCCTCGCTCTGGCCGGCGCCGAACGCCCCGGCGACGCAGGTAGCCAACGGGGTATATTCCAACAATTACCTAAACGATACGGAGTCCATATTTGACCGCCACGACGGAGAACTCGCGCGCGTCGACTGGCAGGCCAATGCGGACATGAACTTTCAGTTCCGCTACAGCCACGGCAACGAGCCGAGCTACGCGCCGGGCACCATCGCCGGCATGGGGCAGTTGAACACCGCGATTACGCACCAGGCCACGGTGGGAAATGTCTGGGTGATCAGCCCGACCAAACTGAATGAATTCAAGATTGGCATGAGCCGGCTGGAGGCCACCAACGCCAGCCTTCACGCGGGCAATCCGGACTTCGACTATGTGAAGAAGCTGGGCATTCCTCTCGTGCTGGACACTCCCACGTTTTGGGGTATCCCCGGCATCACGCTCAATACCTTCACGGGTATCGGCGATGTAGGCGGCCTATACTCGGCTTGGGACACGGCCATCCAGGCGACCGACAATTTCTCGTGGACCCTGGGCAAACACAGTATCAAGTTCGGAGCGGATTTGGAGCGCACGCGTTACGATCAGACGGGCAACGACGCATGCCGGGGAATCATGCAGTTTACGGGCACGTATAGCAACTCGGCCGGCGGGTCCATCGCTCCCGTGAATTCCGTGGCCGATTTCCTGTTGGGAGATGTCGGCGCACAGCAGGCTCAATTGGGCCTGGTGGCAGGCCAGTTGCGCCAGACGCAGTTCGGTGTTTATATCCAGGATCAATGGAAGGTCACGAACAAGTTGACCATCAACCTCGGCGTTCGGTATGAGCACGCGCCGGGGTGGAACGAAAAGCACGACCACCTCGTCGATGTGACCTGGGATTGGAGCAATTCGTTCGAGCCCACCTGGGTACGGCCGGGTAACGATTTCTTTGCAGGCAATCCGCCGTTTCCCTTGCCCGCGGGAATTCCGTACACTACGGGAAAATTTGGAGACACCACCTGGAAGACGGCCGAACTCCAATTCGGTCCGCGCCTGGGGTTCGCCTATAACCTGAATTCAAAGACCGTGATCCGGACGGGATTTGGCATCTATTACCCGCACGAGATCGGCAACGTGGCCTTCGACGAGCTGCGCAACCAGCCCTTTACGATACGAATTAACAGTACTTCGAATGCGTTGATTCCAAACGCAACATGGACCAATCCGTTCCCGGTGTCGGCCATCTCCACAAACATCCCGACCTGGGTATGGGGCGATCCCCAGCCGTGGACTCCGCAATGGACATTCAACATCCAGCGCGCACTGACCAGCTCCACGACCCTCGAAGTGGGCTATCAGGGTTCGGCCGCCATACACTTGCAGCGCACGATCTACTACAACGACTCGCCCCCCGCGCCAACCGTAAACAACCGGAACTTACTGCGTCCGTGGCCGGAGTTCGCATTCGTCCAGTCGGTCGAGGCCGCCAGCCACTCTAATTACAACGCCCTGCAGGCGCGTGTGCAGCATCGCTTCGCGCAGGGATTCACTTTGCTGAGTTCATTTAGCTGGGAGAAATCCATCGATAATGGCAGCGGCGTCCGTCAGGCCGGCAGCGATGCTTACGTTCCTCCGAACGGGGCCAATCTGGCCGCCGAACGCGGACTTTCCGCTTTCAACTTCGGGAAGAAATGGACCACTTCCGGTCTCTATACACTGCCCTTCGGAAAGGGCCAGCACCTGCTCTCCCACGTGAACGGATTGGTCAACGGGTTCATCGGAGGATGGCAGGCGGGGGGCATCCTGACCTTCGAGGGTGGGTTCCCCTTCTCGATGAGTTGCACGAGCGGGTCATATCAGAACACCGACGGCGGATGCCGGCCGGATGCAACCGGAATCAGTCCGGTCCTGCCGAATCCCGGTCCCAGCCTGTGGTATAACCCGGCCGCCTTTGTCAATCGCCTGAACTTCGTGGCAGGTGTCGGTCCTTACACATTCGGCAACGACGGGAGGAACAACGTCGTGGGTCCCGGACTCGCGGACCTGGATGGCTCGATGTTTAAGTCCTTTTCCATCTCCGAACGGGTGCACCTGGACTTCCGCGGGGAAATGTTCAACCTGATGAACCACCCGATCCTCAACCAGCCCGCCACAACCGTGGGCGTCGCGGGCGAAGGACAGATTACCTCGACGCGCGTTCCTTCGCGGCAGATCCAGTTAGGATTGAAGCTGCGATTCTGATCGACCCGGCGAAGCGGCATAACCGTCTGTCGGGTGCTAGGTATCATGGGCTGCCGCGCGACCGCCGGCGGCCCATGTGAATTGGCGTTAACATATTGGCAGTATGAGCCATGCGTGTGGTTCGGCTTAAGGCTAGGATCTCAGGACGGGTCCCCGGGGAGGACGTGATTGTGGCTAAGGGTGATACAGTACTTGATCGGATCATCGAGCATCTGGATTTGCCTTCGGAAACCACCAGGCGGGGCTTCTTACGAGTCAACTTGCGCACTGCCGCCGCCCTGCCGGTTCTCGGGGCATTGGCTGCCGGGTCCACCAAATCGCCTCTGATCATACTCGATAACGCCGAGGGCCTGGTGGTGGCGGACACCACCAGGTGCGTCGGCTGCAAACGCTGCGAGACCGCATGTACGGAGTTCAATGAAGGCAGGGCGCAGCCGTCGCTGGCGCGCATCAAGGTCTCGCGCAACTACAACTTCGGCCCGCGCGGGCAACAAGCCGGGATGTTCCGGGGTATGGGGGAGTTCGGCAATTTCCGGGTGGTCCAGGATACCTGCAAGCAGTGCCCGCATCCGGTTCCCTGCGCGACCGCCTGCCCGCACAGCGCAATCGTGCTGGAGCCGAAAACCAAGGCGCGGATGGTAGACCAGAACAAGTGTGTGGGCTGCAGGATGTGCCAGGTGGCTTGTCCGTGGGAAATGATGACCTTCGACGAGTCCGCGGGGAAAGCCAGCAAGTGTTTCCTCTGCAATGGGGCGCCGGAGTGCGTTCAGGCCTGTACTACGGGGGCTCTCCGGTATGTCTCATGGCGCGATCTGTCCAAGGCAATTCCCATTCGACGGGGCGCGTTTCCAGTAACTAGAGATTACAAATCGGCCGGGTGCGGTAACTGTCATTCTATAGGGAAATTATAATCATGCCTACATACGGAGGCTGGACTGGCAAAACCCTACGCGTCAACCTCTCGAGCGGGAAAATCTCGACTGAGGATACCATCGCCAAATACAAGGACTATCTGGGCGGCAAGGGCGTGGGTTATCGGGTCCTTTGGGACGAAGTGCCCGCCGGGACCAAGGGTTTCGACGAAGCCAACAAGATCATCATGGGGGTGGGTCCACTAACAGGAACGAGCGCTCCCTCCTCCGGACGCACTTCGATTACCACCATCTTTCCCACATCGTACCCTTGGGAACTGGTGGCTGCCGGGCACATGGGCGGCCACTGGGGCGCGGAGCTCAAGTATGCGGGGTGGGATAACGTCATCATCGAGGGAAAATCCGAAAAGCCCGTCTACATTGCCATCGTGGATAGCAAGGTGGAGATCCGCGACGCCTCGCATCTTTGGGGCAACGGCATATATCGGGCCACCGCGTCGATCTGCCAGGAAATGGGACCGGAAACGCAAGTTGCGGCGATCGGCCAGGCAGGCGAGAACCTGGTCCGGCTCTCAGTCGTGAACAACGCCTATTCCCACTCCGCCGGGGGTGTGGGTGCCGTGTTCGGCTCCAAGAAACTCAAAGCCGTCGCTGTCAGGGGAACCGGCGCGGTGAGGATCGCGGCGGACAAGCAGGAATGGAAGAAACTCACGCGCTACGCTCTGTCGATCATGGGCGCGAACAACAACAATGTGGTCCCCAGCACGCGTCAACCTTGGGCTGAGTATTTCGCTCCCATGAGCCGCTGGACGGCCCGCAAGGGGCTTTACTGGGGCGCCGCCGATCCGCCGGTGGAAACAGGCGAGTGCCTTCCCGAAGACTTGAACCGTATCGGGATGCGCACCATGAAAGCCACCTACGATATGGGTCCGCTCGCGGAGAAGTACACCGTCCGGATGGGGGGTTGCTCGTCCTGCCCGATCAGGTGCCATTCTCACGTCGAAGTGCCTCAGATGGAGGAGAAGTACGGACTCAGCCGTTACGCCGCGAGCACGTGCACCAGGTTGACAGCCGGAACCTCAGGCTTCATCGAATCCTACCCCGAAGGGCGAAACGGGCTGGCTGCCGTCGAAGCTAATATTGTCGCCGAACACATGCTCGACGATTACGGGATCTGGGATAACTATCATCAATTGTCGCGGGATTTTAATTATATATGCAGAAGTGGTTTGGCTAAGTCACGTCTTTCCGCCGACGAATATAAGTCCATCCCCTGGGAAAAGCGTGAAAAAGGGGACCCCAGTTTTCTCCAGGATATTTACAGGCGCATCGCTTTTCGCGAGGGCGAGTTGGGCAGCGTTCTGGGTGAAGGCTCCGGCCTGATGGCCAAGCTTTGGAATTTCCCAGAGGCGTATTTCAACGATATGCGGGTAGACCTCTGGAAGATGGGACACCCGCGGCACCACGCGAACGAGGAAGTGGGACAGACCGGGGTGTTGGTCAACATGAATTACAATGCCAACATCATGTGCCACTCTCACCGCAACTTCATCACTTGCGGCCTTCCCACCAACGTGCTCCAAACGCTTGGGGAGAAGCTTTGGGGACCCGGTGCGGTTGACGCACCGCGCAATTATACTCCGATGAACGAGGCTAAGGCGCGATTTGCAGTTTGGTCGCTGTTGCGCGACGAATTGCATGACTCCCTGACGCTCTGTAACTGGATGTACCCACTGGCGAGCTCGCCATTAAAATCGCGTAATTACGAAGGCGACAATGCCATCGAATCGAAGCTCTATTCGCTGGTGACCGGCGATAAGAAGGACGTCGCGGAGTTGGACCTGGTAGCCGAACGCATTTTCAATCTGCACCGGGCACTGACGGTGCGAGACATGAATACGTCGGACATGCGCTCCAAACACGACACCATTCCTGATTACGTTTTCGACGATCCACAGGTCGGGTTTGGAGGAGGCCCGGAAGGTCGCAGGACACCTCCGAGCGGGCCGCCACCTAAACCGTTTACGCCTGGCACCGCCAGAATGGACCGCGCCGATATGGAAGTCGGCAAGGACATGTACTACGAAACGCTGGGGTGGGACAAGAAGACGGGATCGCCCACGCGCGCGACGCTCGAGAAGCTTGGTCTGAAAGACGTGGCGGACAAACTGGCTCAGATGAGGCTCTTGCCCGCGTAGTTTTGCATGGGAGAGACCCGCATGCCCGAGTCGCGCGATTCAAATCTTGTTGAGAGGCTGGAGGCCCTGGCAACCGAGGTCCGCGCGGCATCGCGCTCCGCGAGCGTGGTCAGGCTCGATCAAGTATGGACCGGGAGTGAAGACGAATTTCCGAAATCTCTGCGGTCGGATGGATTATCGGGATTGGATGACATCGCCCTGATCCGGGACCACGGACAGACTTATCTTTATTCCGAACGGCACATGACCCACCAATATGCGGAGGCCGCCGCCAGGGCCGAGTGCGAGGACATTCGACATATCATCGCCGAAACGGTACGGGCCGACTCCGCCACCTACCCCCGCCCGACTTCGGTTGAGAGCTTTACCGAGCCACCATTCCGGGTCTCGCGGGCCTCCCTGAATGCAGCCGTAGACGGGATCTCAGACGATCCAAGATATGCCGACATCCAAGCCGTGCTGGCCTCCGACGGGTCTCGCTTCCTGTTTTCCTCCCATCACATGGACCCTCTGTACGCGGCATCGTTAGCCGAGTGGATAGCCGTGGGGAGCCTGACAAACCTCTGACGAGGCTACGCCTCAGACGACACCCATTCCAGTTGCAGTGAGGCTCGGCGGTTCGATTAAAATAGAGCCGATTATGCCGGAGCTGGCTGTCAGCCGAGTCGCACCGGCGCGCATCGCCGCCGTGATCGTGATCCTCGCCGCCCTCGCCGCCGGACTCAACGGGATCGGGCGGAGTCTGTGGCTGGACGAGGCGTGGGTCGCCAACTCCCTTAACGCTCCGACACTGTCCGGGATGCTTGTCTATCCCGGCTGGCTGCAGTCCAATCCGCCGCTGTTTCTGATTTTCTCCCGGACGGCAGTTCGGGTGTTGGGCCTTTCGAACGCTTCGTTTCGAATCGTGCCGCTGTTGTTTTCCTTCTTGGCGATCGCGGCGATGCTGGCTGCCAGCGGTCGGATTTTCGTCCCCTCCTTCACTGTGCTGGCTTCGGCGTTGGTCGCGCTTCATCCAAGCGCCATTGAGTTCTCCCACACTCTAAAACCATACAGCGAGGAACTGGCCACCACCGCCATGCTGATTCTGGCCACCATCTGCTATCTTAAACAGCCGGGCAGTCGGCAATACTTATGGTTGCTCGCGGCCGCCGGCATTTCCCTGCCGCTGGCGTACTCCTCGGCGTTCCTTTTTCCGGGCGTCTTTTTGGCGGTCGGCGCAACCTGCGCGCCGGATCGCGGCAAACGAATCGCGCTCCTTGCGGCTGTGACCGGCGGAAGTTTTCTGATCATCTACTGGTTCTGCATTCGCCCGAATGTCTCGCCCGAACTGTATGCTTTCTGGGCCGCCGACGCTGACAACCGCATTACGGCGGGTTTGGTGGCGGCGCTGTTGGGCTGTGTCGGCGCGGTGGTTCCCGCGGTCCTAAGGCTGTTTCGGGGGACGGCCGGCTGGCGGGATTGGACCCGAATCGTGTGCTTCCTCCCTTGCCTGTTGCTAGGCGCCAGTCGCGCGCTGGGATGGTATCCCGCCAGTCGTCGCACGCTCCTGTTCCTGCTTCCGTGTTTCTTCCTGCTCGTCATGATGATCGCGGACGATCTGACCCGGCGGCTCACGACGCCAAAACGAGCATTGAATATAGCCGCTTTCGGATTGACATTGGTGATTGTTTCCAAGGCGATCACAGGCCAGCTCATCGGACCACCCGACCGATCCGGCGAGAATTTTGCCGGCGCGGTTGGCTTCCTGCAACACCGCGTGGCAACCGGAGATATCGTGCTCGTGCACGCGTGCTGTAAGGAGGGCTTTGAGTTATACGCAGCCATGTACGGCTGGCAAAAGCCGCCGGTCATCTACGGCGAAACGGGATGGCCCTGCTGCGCACGAGGGAAGGACGCGCGGCCAGGCGCGTCGACCAAGCCAGCGGCGCTTCAGGATCTCGATTCCAAGATCCCGCGTGGGTTCTCGGGCCGTATTTGGCTGCTCTACACCACCAGGCCCACGCACTGGGCCTACGTCGGATTAGACGAAGGGAACCTCTGGAGAAATCATGTGTGGGACCGGGGCTGTCCGCCAGGGCCCTATTTTGACTTTGGGAACCTGACTGTCAGCCCCATGAACTGTGCTGAAGTTCTCTAAGAGCGGCCGTGGGCGCAACACCCAGGCCGGAATGCACGCCGGCGTCGGCCAGCGCCTCCATGAAAGAAAGTACCTTAAGATGGAGGGATCATGAAACCCGCCTTCAGCCTCTTGTTGAGCGCTGCCGCGTGGTCACTCGCCGGATCCGCGCAGGTTCAGATCGCCCCCGGCCCCGAGAAGGTCCGGGTTGAGATCGGCGGGCGGCCCTTCACCGATTTCTACGTGGCGGGAGCCGGTCTCACCAAGCCTTACCTGCACCCCTTGCGCGCGGCGTCGGGGACCTATGTCACGCGCATGTGGCCCATGGAGAACGTGCCGGAGGAAGAGAAGACCCAAAAAGACCACCTGCACCAGCGGGGACTCTGGTTCGGCCATGAGAAGGTGAACGGCCTGGATTTCTGGAACATCGATGCTTCCTATACCACCCCCAACCGCGGCACGATCGTGCTGCGCAAACTCGGGGACGTGATGAGCGGCCAGGACCGGGGATCGATCGCCGCCACCTTCGAGTGGACCGATCTGGCGGGCCGCGTGCTGCTCACAGAGTCGCGCGTGATGACGTTCTACGCCGATCCCCGGCTGCGCATCGTGGATTTCGACATCACCCTCACGCCCGCCGTCAAGGTGACCTTCGGCGATGCCAAGGACGGCGCGTTCGGCCTGCGCCTGCGTCCGGCGCTCCAGGAAGATCACGGGAGCGGGCACATCGTGAACTCGGATGGCCTTTCGGGCGAGAAGGGGGCTTGGGGGAAGCCGGCCAACTGGTGCGACTACTCGGGCGAGATCGCCGGCGAAGAACTGGGGATCGCCATCCTCGATCACCCCGCCAATCCGCACCATCCGGTGCGCTGGCATGTGCGCGGCTACGGCCTCTTCGCCGCCAACCCGTTCGGCCTCGCGGCCTTCACCAACGACAAATCGCCGGATGGATCTCTCACCGTGGAACCCGGCCAGACCCTGCGCTACCGTTACCGCGTGATCATCCACCCCGGCGACGCGAAGACCGCCGATATCGCCGGCCTCTGGCAGAAGTATTCCAGCGGGAATTGACGGCGCGGCCCGCGCCTATTCGGCGAGTTTGGGAAACAAGGCACGGTCCAGAATGCGGCGCGTGAGTTCCTCCATGGTGAGGAACTGGTCCTCGTCTTTATAGAAGAGCCTCTCGCCTTGCAGAACGCCCACCTCGATCAGCAACGGCTCCCCGCCGCGCTCGATGCGGAAGCCGGGGAGCGTGGGGACGGCGACGATCTCGATGCGCGCCTGCTGCTGCCATTTGCCTTCCAGTTCCTCGCGTATGATCACGCGGATCTTCGATCCCTGGAACTGCGCATCGGCCGTCTCCGGCCCGAATGCGGCGGTGTAGGATTCCACGCAGGCCGTCAGATGCCGGTACAGTTCCTCGAGCGCGCGCGGCAACTGCTGGAGCGCCCGGCCCTCGCGGTCCCGGCGTTCCTGCTCTTCGGCGATCCTCATCTTGAGCCACGAAAATTCCATAGCGAGCATTCATGGTAGCAGCTTGGGACGCCGCGCGGCTGCAATCGAGACCCACGCCCTGATACCGTGGAGAGATCCGCGTCCCTGGAGGAAAGGCCATGTCTCGTTGCGCGCTCCTGCTCTGCGCTTTCTCAGGTCTGGCGTTGGCGGGGGCCACTTCCGCGTTCCCCGTCCTCACGTATTCCACCTATTTACGCGATAGGTTCACACCCACGGCGATTGCCGCGGATTCATCCGGCAACATCTACCTGGCGGGAAACGCGAGCGCCGATCCGGCGACTTCGCAGAGGATCGTGCTGGTGGTCAAGCTCAATCCGCAGGCCACTCAGTATCTCTACGCGCGTTTCCTGGGCGGATCGGTTAACGACTACGCCAACGCCATCGCCGTCGATAGCGCGGGCAACGCGTATATCGCGGGATCGACTGCTTCGCCGGATTTCCCCATCACGAGCGGCGGCCAATTGGGGACTGCCGCGACGGGCCAGTCCGACCAGCGATCGTTTGTATTCAAGCTTGATCCCAACGGCAATCTGGTGTTCTCCGATCTGCTGGGCGGCTCGGCCGCCAGCGCCGCGCAGGCCGTGGCGGTCGATGCCGCCGGCGAGGTTCTGGTCAGCGGCACGGTGAGCGCCGCGAGCGGACCGGCCTTCCCTTCGACCGCGGGCGCCTACAGCGTTGCCACTACCGCCAATCGTCCCTACTTGCTGAAGCTCGACCCCACCGGCACGAAGACCGTCTTCTCGGCGACCGGGATTGGCGGCAGCGCCATGGCGCTGGACTCATCGGGCAATATCTACGTGGCGGGCAGCACCGATCTGACCGATTATCCGACCACGCCGGGCGTCTATCAGACCACGTTTCCGGTGGTCAGCGCCTGCACCGGCTTCGTCTTCTGCATGCCGGTCGTGCCGGGCATCAACCAGTACGTGACCAAGGTGGACCCGACCGGTTCCAAGCTGATCTATTCGACCGCAGTCGCGGGAACCGGAAACGTGCTCAATGGAGGCCTGGCCGTGGATGGCCCGGGCAATGTCTATCTCACCGGATATACGCCATCGGGTTACCCCTTCACCGTTACTCCTCCGGCGATACCTTCGGGCGCCTTCACCTCCGCGCTGCCCTTCCTTTCCAAGCTCGATCCGGCCGGGCAGAACCTTCTTTTTTCCGTGCCCGTGGGCGGAGCGGGCGTGCGGGTGGATGGCAACGGAGCTGTGTATGTCGGCGGGGGAATCGGTGTGCCGGGTTACCCGGTCAAGGCCAGCCTGCCGGCGCTCGCGAGCGTTCCCGCGCCCTGTTTGCCCAACGGCTTGACCATCTACACCTCGGCTTACGTTGCGCAGGTGGATGCGAGCTCGGGCAATGTGCTGGGCTCGCAGTTTATCGGCGGCTCGGAGCTGACGCCCTCGGCGGTCGCGCTCTCCGGTTCCACTTTGTGGCTGGCCGGATCGACGAATTTGCCCGACGTGCCTTTCACGGCCGGCGCGCTGACGATTTCTTACTTTGAGCCGGGTATCTTTCCCGGCGCGTATCTCGGCGCGGTCGATTTCTCGCAGCCCCAGCCGCCCGCCGAAACGCCGCAGATCGGCTGCATCCTGGATGCCGCCACCTTGGCGCCGGTCGGCCCCGTAGCCAGGTATCAGCTTCTCACCATCTTCGGGACCGGACTGGGCCCCGCCCAGGGTGTCAGCGGCGGGACCGACTATTCGACCACGACGCTCGCCGGTGTCGGCGTGAACGTCAGCGGGATTTCCGCCCCGCTGCTCTATGCTTCCGCGACCCAGATCAACTTCGCCATACCGCAGGTGCAGCTCCAGTTTGGCGCTGTGATCGAGATCTCGGCTACCAGCCTGACCTCGCCCGCGCGCCAGCTTCCGTTTACCGACGCCAATCCGAGCTTGTTCCTGAATATTCCGGAAACCTTCCAGCCCAATTCCATGGGCTTCATAGCCGTGGCTCTCAACCAGGACGGCTCATTGAACTCGGCGGCCAATCCGGCGCCGCGCGGGTCGGTCCTCTCGGTATTCGTGAACGGCCTCATCCCCAGCCCGCAGATCTCTCCCTATTCGCTCTATGGCGGCAACGGATGGTCGATCGTCGGCACCGTTCAGACGAATCCGTTCGTTCTACGAGTGGACCTTCAGGTTCCGGTTAGTTTGGTGAATGACTTCTCCTGCACGGCCGGCGCGCCCTGCACCGCAGCTATTACTCTTCAGGCAGTTTCGGGGATTTCCGCCGGCCAGACGGTCAGCTCGGATGCGCTGGCATTCGGAGGGTACGTGTACGTGACCGGGGTGCAATAACTCGCGCCAGCTTCACGATTTGCGACGTCGCGAGGCTGGCAGAAGCACCTGCTACCCTTTAAGTTGATGACCACCCCAGCCAGCGAGCCCAACCCGCTCGTTTCCATCGAGTTCCCCGTCCCCTTCGACCGCGTTCGCGCCGCGCACGTGGAGCCGGCGATAGCCGGATTGCTCGGAACCGCCCGCGCACGCCTGCAGGCCATCGCCGCCGAGCCCGGCCCACGCACCTTCGAAAACACCATGCGAGCTTTGGATGCGCTCACCGAGCCGCTCGATTACGCCATGGGGGTGGTGCGCCACCTGGAATCCGTGGCCACTTACCCCGAGCTGCGCGCGGCCTTCAACGCCGTCCAGCCGGCAGTCAGCGCCTTTTACACCGGGATTCCCCTGGATTCCGGTTTGTGGCGGTCGATTCAGGCATTCGCCGCCACGCCGGAGGCCGCCGCGCTGGCCGGCGAGCGGCGGCGCTTCCTGCATAAGACCGTGGAGGCTTTCCGGCGCCAGGGCGCGAACCTGGACGCCGAAGGCAAGCGGAAACTCGAGGCCATCGATGTCGAGCTAACCACGCTGACCACCAAGTTCTCCGAGAACGTGCTCGATTCGACCAATGCCTTCGAACTGGTGATCGCCGACGAGCGCCAACTGGCCGGCTTGCCCCCGAGCGCGCGCGACGCGGCGCGGGAGAGCGCCGCGCGCAAGGGCCGCCAAGGCTGGCGCTTCACTTTGCACGCCCCGGACTACTTCGCGCTGATGACCTACCTCGACGATGCCGCCATCCGCCGCCAGGTCTATCAGGCTCATTCCGTCCGTGCGACCTCGGGCGCCTGGGACAACCGTCCTTTGGCCGGCCGCATTCTGGAGCTGCGCGCGCAAAAGGCGCGCCTGCTGGGCTTCGCCGATTTCGCCGATTTCGCGCTGGAAGACCGCATGGCCCACACCGGCGCGCGCGCGCTCGCTTTCCTGGAAGACCTCAAAGTGAAGACCGAAGCCAGGTTTCACCAGGAGAACCGCCAACTGCTGGATTTCCGCCGCTCGCTCGAAGGCTCCGCGGCCCCCGCGCTGGAGGCCTGGGATGTGGCCTATTACGCTGAAAAGCAGCGCGCCGCCCTGTACGCCTTCGATGAAGAGGCGCTACGGCCCTATTTCCCGCTGGCCAGCGTGGTGGCCGGAATGTTCGAGCTGGTCGAGCACCTGTATGGCATACACGTGTCGGAGCGCTCCGGCGTGCCGGTCTGGGATCCCCAGGTGCACTACTACGACGTTCACGACCAAGACGGCGCTTTCCTGGGGGGCTTCTATGCCGATTGGTATCCCCGGGAGAACAAGCGCGGCGGTGCCTGGATGGAGGCCCTCATCACCGGCGGACCGGTGGCGGATGGCTTCCAGCCCCATGCCGGCGTCATCTGCGGCAACCTCACGCCGCCTCTGGGCGGGCGGCCGGCCTTGCTTACGCACCGCGAGGCGGAGACCATCTTCCACGAGTTCGGCCACCTGCTGCATCACCTGCTCAGCCGCGTCGAGATGCACGGCTTTGCTGGCACCAATGTGGCCTGGGATTTCGTCGAGCTGCCTTCGCAAATCATGGAGAACTGGTGCTGGGAGCGCGCCTCGCTCGACCTGTTTGCGCGCCATTGGGAAACCGGCGCGCCCATTCCCGAGGAGCTGTTCCAGAAAATGAAGCGCGCGCGCACCTTTCGCGCCGCCAGCGCCCAGATGCGCCAGCTCGGGTTCGGCTACGTGGACCTGCTGTTGCACACGCGCTACCGGCCCGAAGTAGATGGCGACCCGGTGACCTACGCGCGCCGTGTGCTCGAACCGTTCATGCCCGCTCCCCTGCCTCCCGATCACGCCGTGATCGCGGCCTTTACCCACCTGTTCGCCAGCCCCATGGGTTATGGCGCGGGCTACTACTCGTACAAATGGGCCGAGGTCCTGGATGCGGACGCCTTCACGCGCTTCCGGGATGGCGGCATTTTCAGCCGCGACATCGGCGGCCAGTTCCGCGCCGCCATTCTTTCCCGAGGCGACAGTGAAGATCCGGCGGTGCTCTATCGCCAGTTCATGGGCCGCGACCCGGATCCGCGCGCGCTGCTGGAAAGATCGGGGCTGGCGTAAGGACGGTCAGGCTCACCAGTAGAGTGCCGCCTGCGAAATCCCACTCCCGACCGTGAGCCATATCTCCCTCGAGGGGAGGCAGCCGTTCAGGATTGGCGGGGGCATCTGGAATAGAAAGTTAACCTGAAGAGCGTTCACCACCAAGCCCGGTGAGGCGCCGGCATATGCCGCTGGCATACAAGGTTACCGTTTCGGCGACAAAATTTGATTCGAGCCTCCGGCCGACTGGGTGAAAACCACGAAGAGGTTGCCGCTATTGTCCGGGGCGGCGCAACATCGGATCGCCGGTTCGGAATAGGAGAGATAGGAAAAGAAATGAACTCTGGCCTGAGCACGGGGATGCCGCAAGACTCACCATGCGCGGCATGTGGGAGACTCGCTATATGCCCAAATGGAATGCTTGCGTTGTTCTCTTGTCGCTTCTGGCAGCCTCGGCTCTGTCCGGCCAAACTGCGCTCACCACGCCGGACATCCCGGGAATCGTGGCCGGCGGCACGCCTGTCATCCTGGTGAAGGCCGGCTTGAACAGCGCGGAAGGCCCCGTTGCCGCGCC
>Ga0326728_10013152_pt1 | contig 18087 bp, 16 predicted proteins | sample MB3enrmetagenome_FD_207602 | JGI IMG/M metagenome (GOLD analysis project Ga0326728, IMG submission 207602) | Lab enriched peat soil microbial communities from McLean, Ithaca, NY, United States - MB31MN | ecosystem: Environmental > Terrestrial > Soil > Wetlands > Peat | place: USA: New York... | reverse complement strand
TATTGCCGATTCGCACGCGAACGGTGCGGCCACCACTCAGGCGCTCGGCTTCACGGGCATTGACTACTCCACGCGCGGCGGCTTGAGCGGGTTCCCCATCGTGAACTATGAGACGATGTCAGGTTGGCCGGACCAAGAGCCGAGCTCTTTCTGGAGGTCACAAACCGAGGAGATCCTCGACAACCTCACCTTCATCAAGGGCAAGCATAGTTTGAAAGCCGGGATCCTCGCCCGCCGAAGCCCGATGAATATCGACGAGTACACAAGCCAAGGCTGTTGCACGGATTTTGGGACGGTCAGCTTTGACGGTTTCGCCACCGGGTTCGACTATGCCGACTTCATGCTCGGCATTCCACATTTTGCCGACTTGTTCACGCGGGCAATTCCCAGCGCCATGCAAATGAACGAGTGGGGCTTCTACGCGCAGGACAATTACCAGGTTTCCCCTCGACTGACCTTGAACCTCGGCCTGCGTTGGGATTATTTCCCGTCCATAACCGACAAGCACGATCTGAATTACAATTTCGACCTGAACAACGGGGCCGTCGTTCTATCCAGTGAGAGATCTGAGAAATACGTTAGCCCTCTGTATGCCGCGGCAGGCGTGGTCACGCCCATCCCGTTTGAACTGCCCAGCGCCGCGGGGCTGCCCGCGCGCACACTGATGTACAACCAGAAGCACAACGTGGGCCCTCGTATCGGATTCGCTTACCGGCTCTTCGGAGACGACCGCACGGTCGTGCGAGGCGGGTGGGGGATTTATTATAACCGCCTGACCTACACCCGGCAGAATGACTTTAGCGCCGGGCCTTTCAGCTCCGACCCTTGGTATACGAATGCGGTCACCAATGCGGAGGGCAATCCGATGATGCCGATAATGCAGTTTCCCGACCCCTTCACAGGGGTGGGCAGCATTGGCACCCAAAGCGTCGCCTATATTTCGCCCTTCCTGCGGACTCCCATGACCCAGCAATGGAACCTGACGTTCGAACATCAGTTCCCCCATTCGGTCGTGACCAGCCTCACCTACCGCGGCTTGAAGACCACCCAACTTCCTTATGGGGGCGACTCCAACAAGCCTCTGCCCAGCAGCAATCCGGATGGAGAGAACTACTTCCGCTATCCCAACTTTTATGCGGTGACCCAGATTCTAAGCGGTGCTACCCAGAATCTGAATGCCATGGACTTGACTGTGGAACGCCGGTTCTCTCGTGGCCTCACCTTCCACTCGGCCTGGACGTGGGCGCACAATCTGACCGACACCACTTCGGACACCGAGGGTGCCGGAAACGGCATCCAGAACTTCTATGATCGTAAGGCCGAGTACGGCAACGTCAATTTCATGCCCAGGCACCGTTGGGCGAGCTACGCCACCTATGACCTGCCGTTCGGAAACGGCAAAGCTCTTGCATCAGGCGTTTCAAGCGGCCTGAACCAATTGGTTGGGGGCTGGCAAATGTCCGCTGTCACCCTCCTTCAAACCGGGCTGTTCTTCACCCCGACTTTCGATACCCTCGATCCCTCCAACACACGCACCTACGGCGGCCGTGCCGATTGCCTGGGCAATCCCTACCCGGCCAACCAGACGTCCCTCAACTGGTTCAATAAAAGCGCTTTTGCGGTTCCTCCCGAGGGACGCTTTGGCAATTGCGGGAACGGCGTCTTGCAGGGTCCCCCCTTGGACAACTTGGATCTCGGGCTCTTCAAGAATCTCATCGTCAAAGAGAAGCTGCGAATTCAATTCCGCATGACTTCCGCCAACGTCCTGAACCTCGTCAACTTAGGCAACCCCCACACGGACACTAGAGTGGGGTCTTTTGGCAAGATAACAAGTCAAGCAGGGTCAAAGAAGGACACGCTGGGCGGCGGAGCCCGCCAAATCCTGCTGGGCTTGCGGCTCGAGTTCTGAAGTCCGTCTCTCGCTGTAATCCTCCTGGTGGCGCCCCGACTCCTCGGGGCGCCCCGCCGGGTCTATCGTGCCATCTTCCCCTTCCTAGCGACGGGTTTATCCCGCCATTTTCCATTCGTAGCGACGGTCTCCTACCGCCGCTTTTTGGGTGCCCACAGAGCGCCCCTGCCAAAAGCCATGACCGGCGCCTTTCCCGGCTATTGGAATCTCCAACTCGACCAGCGCCACCTGAAACCCGCGCGCCAGCGGTGCAGGCCTACGGCCGAAGTCCCGCGCTCCTTTCGCGTTTTTCACTTGACAAGAGAAGCAACCGATGGTAGCCTACTACTATGGTCGAAGCATGGACCATTTGTCGCAAGCGATCGCCGGCTCGCAGCGAAGCAACGGAAAGTGCGGCGGTCGCGGCCAGGGCAAGAACGGGGAATTGCAGAAAACACAAAAACAGTGGAAACGAAGCTAATAAGTTGTTGAAAACAAAGGAAGTCGAATTTTCTTGTTGTGCAAAACGAACCCAAAACCACCTGATTTCTGACGCCAAAAGAGCGCAATTCGCACCAAGAAAGGGCAGCAAACAACGCACCGTTCGCAAACCGGGGGTTTCGGGAAGGGGCTACATAGAACCGGCGTGTCACAACCGACGACTGACAGCTCCAGCGTCAACCTGCCAGCGGCGAGTCGGTTGAACTCGCCACCGTGGTGCTGTTTTGACGAATCACGGCCGACTGATCGGTGTAATAATAATTCGTTCCCGTGGTTCCGACGGTGGTGGGAGTGGCGGTTATCGAGTAAGTGTTGATCCTGCCGCTGGGGTCCGCAGTGCCGCAGCTATATGTGAACTTATATCCACTCTTCACGCTGGTGGTTGCGGCGGCACTACCCCCGGAAAGGACACTGTCAATTAGCCCCGCGCTCGTAGCCCCAGGATTACCGGAGGTGGGTGGACCTAAGTCACCCAAAGTCGCGGTGTAACCTGTGCCGTAGGTCGTCGAGTAGTCAATTTCCGCTGTGTTGAGTGTCCTCAGCGATCCCACTGCGGAGGCTTGGTTCGCTGCAATGCGCGAACGCAGAAGGTTCGGAATGGCAATCGCTGCAATGATCAGAATTATCGCGACAACAATAAGCAACTCAATCAGTGAAAAACCTTGCGCCCCTTTTTTCACCTATGCCTCTCTCGAATATCAAGTTCAATGATTTCTGCACAGGGAAAGTAAGCATTTTTCCTGCCAACTCCCCTGGGCGGATAAGAGCGACTTTATGTCGCTTTCCCTGGACCTCGCCTGCGCCACACTGTCGGTATCTGTCCCTTTTGCTGGCGCCAAGCTGCCCATTTTTCTGGCTGGCACTCGCAGCGGAAGACAATTTGGCTGGTTTCGCCCGCGCCCCTCATACCAGTTTGTGTCCACCCGGCTGACGGATTTTGTCACTGAACACGGAGCTGGGCTATTTCAGGCGCTGCATCGGTGAGCGGATCTGGCGGGGGGCCGTTTGCACGACGACGAAGGATCCGACAGGCCGGATCATCGCCAACCAGGGGGCGGCGAGGTCTCCCCCTCCGAGTTGCCGGGCTTGCCCTCTCCTCGACGACGGACATTGCAACGGCCCCCCACTTGGCTCAGTCCGGTCGGCCCAAACTGTCCAGCAAGGCGGCAACGCACGTGCTCGGCATGAGGCAAACGCCCTGTGGGACAGCGCCGCTCCACTCTGGCGCGAAAGGGCTGGAAGCGCAACCGTACTAACGTACTAGAGGGAGGCGGCCTGAAGGGACGGAGAAGCCAGGATGTATGCGCCTCCCCTGACCGCGGCTTCAGCATGAAAGGCAACTGATGCCTGGCTCTACATTCCAGGGATGTGTGCGGCGAGGGTGGCAGCTTGTGCAGTAGCGGCCTGGGCGTCCGGCATATTTGCGAACCCGCCGATGTAGCGCCCCTTGCGGAACATGCAAAGTCCGCCCAGGTATTGGTCATCGGCCTGGAAGGCTTCATCCGCAACGTGGGCCGGCACGCCTTCGGCGAATCGCTGCCGCAACTGGCCTAAGACGGCGGCCGCGGACCCTTTCGACTCTTCCATCACGACGAAGGCTTGCCCCTGCTCATAGTGGGCTACGAAGCCGCGCTTAAGCAGGCGCAAACCCAGGACGCTCTCCGGAATCAAGCGCACCGAGGCCAGTTTCGCGGTCGGAAACCAGGAGAGAGCAGCCGGCGGCGTCGAGCGCCCGGTTATGCGTTTTTCGGCTTCGGCCGCAAACGCACGCAACGCCGTCGCTCCCCCCTTTTCAGGACTTGCCGCAAGCTCCACGTAATACTTGCCCTTGCAGAAGAGCGCGCGGCGCGGCAGGACTTGGCCTCCCATGCCGAGCTTTTCGATGGGCATCTGAGGATCGAGATTTGCCGTAAAGACGCCATAGGCGGAGTCCGCGTCGTTCATCTCGAAGACGTCGATCGTGGTCGATCCACGCTTCGAGCGGCAGGTCACACCCTGCATCTGAACCAAGCCGTACAGAATATAGCCTTCGGCGCTCCCGTTCAGGTACTCGAAAAGGTTATCGGGAGTGTAATGCCGCCTGGCGCCTCGCTGCTCCCATCCCGCCACGAGGTGGCAGTCCGCTACGTCGAGCGCGCGTGCGACAGGCGCGACGGCCAGCACGACGAACAACAGTGAGAGCGCGCAAATCGGTAACCCCGTGCTCGCTCGGCCCGCTCCCCCTTGGGAGTCTCTGTGAAAACGCGTCCCGACTGTCATTCCGAGCGAAGCGAGGAATCTCGCTCTGAATGTCTTCAAGGCAGTGCAAGATTCCTCGTCGCCTGCGGCTCCTCGGAATGACAGATTAGTCGAGTTATCACACAGACTCGCTTGGGGGAATGCGTGGCCCGGAGCCGGCGCTTTCTTTACCCGGGCGGGGCGGGGTGATGAGGTTCTCACCGATCGGATCGTCAACAGTTTCGCCAACCAAACCGCCAGCAGTCTCACGCAAACAACTCCTGTGCGCGCGCCACTCGACTCGCGACCTGCACGCCGTACGGGCAACTCACCGTGCAGCTAGCGCAATCCCGGCAGCGCACCGCGGTGATCTCCTGTGGCAATGCCAGGAAACGCTCGCGGCCCAGAGAGAATTGCCCATAACCGTCGGCGTAGGTGAGATAACGCAGCAGGTCTGCCACCGGCAGGCCCTGAGAGCAGGCGCCGTCGCACTCCCCGCACATTCGGCAATAGAAGGGTGCGATGTGTTCGAGTTGCTGCGCCAGCAGCTTCTCTTCGACCTGGGTGAAGGGCCCCGCCATGGCTTTCAGGTTTTCCGCGAGTTGATCCATGTCGGTCATGCTGGGGATGGTGGTGTTTACTTTCGGATTCTTCAGTACCCATTTCAGTGCCGCCAGCAGCGCGCCCGGTTTCGAGAGTTGGGGGTAAAATGCCCGGCGAGGATTCCCGGGGCGATATCCTCCCGCCATCACCTTCATTGCGACCACGCCCATTCCCGCCTCGCTGGCCTGCTCAATCACCTCTCCCATTCCTTTGTCCATCGTGAAGTTATAGGTGATCAGGACAACATCCACGGCGTTTTTCTTGACCAGGAACGGAATCATGTCTTTCGGCTTGTGCGTGCTGACGCCGGTGAAGCGGGTTTTTCCCTGCTGTTTGGCCACCTGCTGAGCCTCAAACATTTCATCCGAAACATCCGAGGTTCGATCCCGTCCGTGCAAGTACCAGACGTCGAGGAAGTCTGTGCCCAACTCGCGCAAGCTCGTATCCAAATCGTTCAAGAGCTCAGCCTTATTACGGCCATCCGACTTGCTGGAGAGAACCAGATCCTTGCGCTTCCTCTTGATCGCCGCGCCAACCATACGCTCGTTGTTGCCATGCTGATAGCTGCGCGCCGTATCGAAATAGGTGATGCCGATATCGGCTCCCCGCTCGATTACGCTGGCGTCGGAAGTGATCATGCAACCAAACCCTACGGAAGTGACCTTCAGTCCGGTCTTGCCGAGAAGTCGGTAACTTAGCTGCGGCGAAGAGTCCGGGGAAGGTGAGGCGGCCAACGACGTTGATTCGACAATTGCTTTGCCCACGCTGGCGCGGGCAGCCAGCCCTGCCACCGGGAGCGCCAATCCTGCTTGTAAGAAGCCACGGCGAGAAGTACTCGGTTTCATGAAGAGGTCTCCTTATCAAGAAGTCAATCCACAAGTAAGACGAACTTATCATAAACGTTTCGGTGCCTGCGTGCCAGTCAGGAAACCGTTACTGCTGCCCTCGGAAGGCCACAAAGCTGTGAGGTTGGACCTGGAGGTCGAAGGTATACTGGCGCGGCGTCTCCGAGCTGCGCGGAGCAAAAGGTCCTACGGCGATGGGATTGCCGGTCAAGGTCGTGCTGGTCTCCAGGTTCTGAATGTGACCGACGCTGCCGGTGACCCGCACCGCGACCGGCTGGTCGAGGTAAGACTCCACGACAAAGGTGTCGTTGTCGTAAGCAAACAGGCTCACCTTCGCCGGACCTTCGAGCCTCACGGGCGATGGGGGAGCAAGATATCTTCGCAGGGCGTCAAGCACGCCGGAAGGCAGGCGGTACAAATCGTTCAGATTCTCCGGCATTGTCCAGACGTAAAGTGTTCCCGCCCCATATTTATCGGTCAGCAGAAGCGGCACGCCGCGTCCATCGGCAAGCCCGTGCACCACTGCCCAATCCTCGTTGGTGTAGAAATGAACTTCGGGAAAGAGAATTGGCCTCTGCGCGCCAGCGAGATCGGAGCCTGAGCCCGAGCCGAAACCCGCGACGTAAGAAGTGGCCGCGAGGGCGTGGCCGGTGAGGCGCATATCGGTAATCTGATTCATGCCTTGATCTTGGAGCGCAGCGAGTAGGCCGGAGGTAACGATCACGTTATCTCCCGCGCGCAGGTGTTGCTCGATCTTCGAGACGAGGGCGGAATCATATTTCGCCGCCTCCGTCAGCAGCACCGTCTTCGCCTTGGGCCATTCCGGGTACATTTCGACGGGAATTCCGATCATGCCTGCCATATCGCACAGAAAATCTTCGCCGCTCGACTGGTACGGGCGGTAGCTGCTCAAGCCAAGGGGTTTGCCTAACTCGCCCGCTATCCGATCGACCTGCCGCAGGGCGTAGGCAGCCACATCGGCCACCAGAGGGTCTTTCGCGTCAGGGCTGAAGGGCATACCGCAGCATTCGCGCAGCATCTCGAAGAAATTGAACGAGGTGGGCAGCATCTGCCAGGCGCTGCGCTCACCCGCTTCCGCCCGGCGCAGCAGGTCGGAGTACTGAAACAGGTTGATGGCCGGAGCTTTGGCCAGGATAGTGTCCCACAGCTGCTCGGCATAACGGTCCAGGTAGCGATTGCCATAGGAATCGACCCATCCGCCGCCATTGCGTCCCGGCGCGACGTTTTCCAGGTATCGGAAAACCTCGTAGCTCTCATATTGTTGCAGTTGTTGGTCCGTGATCTCCGGGTCGCGCGTTTCATCGCCCGTCCAGATCTCAGGGAAAAGTTGCGATTCGCGGTCCAGGTCGTAGCCCAAACCCTGGAACGAGGGGTACCAGTTGGGGTATTTGATGATGACGTGTGCGTTGGGATTGGCGTCCTTCGCCGGTTTCAGGATCAGGTTTCGAGACACCTCATCCATCAGCTCCAGCCGGTACGCGTCCCAGGTACGCTTGCCCTTGGCCGCGATATCGGCGTCACTTTTAGTGTTGATGAAAAAGAAGTCGTCGAGAATGATCCGGTCGAAGTGACGTGCCGTCAGCGCGGACATGCGGGACAGGAGGTCGCGGTCTTTGGGGTCCGCGTAGTCCAGCGAGCGGAACTGCCCAAAGCCGCCCGGCCCCGACAGCGCCAATCCGCCGGCCGTCGCCACGCCGTGCGAGGCAAAGAAGCGTTTGATGCGGTCAATCGTCGCGTCATCGGCGCTTGTGCCGCTCCGATAGGTTTCAATGAAAACTTCATCCACGTGCACCCGGCTGCTGATGCTGCTCCAGCTCGATTCCAGCCAGGCGGGATCGCGGTCCATCTGCTCGACCACCTCGACCGGAATATAGACTGTTACTTTGAAACTACGGTACGGCTGCGGCTGAGCTCCGGAGGAGCAAACAGCCAAGAGTGGAATTACCAGGGCGGATAACCAAATCCTACGCATCATCATGTTGTTATTCCTCCCGCGGCAGAGATTTCCATTCCAGCATTCTCAGCCACCGTATCAGAGGGATGGTGGCTACAGCAAGCGGTAGGCTTGCTTGCGGTGATCGGCTGTAACCAGAAAGACAATTCTCTCCGTAGCATTACTTTCATAGAAAAAGCGCCACCCGCCCGCACCATACCGTCAAGTGGGGGCTCCCAATTGTTCAAGCGTCAGTTGTCCGCTTGCAACCTCCAAGCCAATTGGCAATACTCATGAGATACGTAAGCCATAGGAAGGGAGTCTCGCGAATGCCGCAGTCTGAAACGTCGCAACCCGCCGCCATCCGGTTTGAGGGCGGGAATCCGAGTTGCGAGGTGTTCTGTGCCGGGAACGCAGTAGCAGATGTGCTGGCGCGTCCGGTGGACGGGCTTGCAGCGCCCGGGGGCAGCCAGCCGTTGGAAGAGGTGGCGCTGGGGCCTGGAGGCAATGGTGTCAATACCGCTGTTGCATTGGCAAGACTGGGGGTTCGGGTGGCCCTGGCGGCGCCGGTCGGAAATGACCGGCTGGGAGAAATGCTTCGCCAGACCGTGCGCGCCGAAGGAGTCGACGACTCCAATGTTTTCACGGTCAAGGAGGCGCGAACCTCTGCAAGCGTGGTGCTCGTCGAATCGGCCGGTGAGCGGCGCCTGCTGCACTTTCGCGGCGCGAGCGCGCACTTTTCGGCTCGCCACTTGAACTGGGACTTGGTGAAGGGCGCGCGCATCTTTCACTACGCAAGCGCCTTTGCCCTGCCGGCATTCGACGGCGAACCCTTGGAGGAAACGCTGAAGCGCGCCCACGAACTCGGCTGTCTGACCTCAGTGAACATTTGCTGGGATCAGCGCGGGCGCTGGCTGTCTATCCTTAAACCCGCCCTCGCAGACACCGACTTTATCTTTCCCAATCGCGAAGAAGGAAAACAGCTCACGGGCGAAACGGAGCCCTCAGCTATCGCTTGCTGCCTGCGCAACCTGGGCGTGAAGACTGTCGTCGTTAAACTGGGGGCGAGGGGCTGCTACGTGGAGTCCCCCGAAGGCGCCTTCACCTCCCCCGGATTCTCAGTGCAACCTGTTGACACTACCGGTGCAGGCGATTGCTTTGCCGCGGCATTCCTCGCCGGCATTTGCCAAGGCAGTAACCTGAGCGACGCCGCGCAGTTTGCCAATGCCGCCGGAGCCCTTGCCACGCTTGGTATGGGCGGGGCAGACTCCGCTCCCACCAGGGCACAGGTTCTCAAGTTGCTTTCTGAATCGGCAAGTAGCACACGCACTCTTGCCTGTGACTGAGCCTGGGAAGCACGCGTAGCGCCGACCTTCAGGTCAGCGCTACCGACGGTCCGAGACTCCGCGTCCGCTACAAATCGCGCTTGGAGAAACGGCGCACAGCAAGGGCAAGAGCGAGGGCGAGATACAAACAAGCATAGAGGATCATGAACTTGCTGGGGACAGAGATGGCACTGAAGGGCGAGAAGCCCAGCGTGCTCACAATTGGCGACTGCATCTCAAAAACGGCCCGACGCCACAGGGCTTCGCTGGGCATGATCAGGCTGGCGGCGATTCCTACATTAAGGGCGCGTGGGCTGTGCGTCACGGCGGCAGCTTGCTCGATCCATCCTCCGATAAAGGCGATTCCGTGCAGCCCGAGCACTACCACGCCGTTCGTCAAGGTGGAGAAGCTGGCGCCCATCCGGAACGTCAGGCTCAGCAGCAGAATGCATTCCAACCAAATCAGGGCGACGCCGCGCAGCAAATGATGGGGCAGTACCCCGCCGACTGGGTGCAAGCTCATAAAGTAGGTTACAGCCGTTATCCCACCCACCATCAGGGCCACATAAACTGTGACCATTCCGACAAAGCCCATCCACTTTCCCAGCAACAATTCCCAGCGCGAGATGGGCTTGGTGGCCACGGCCTGAATGGTGCCCGAGGCCAGTTCGCCGGAGAGTGTGTCCACGGAGGTCAGCACGGTCATGACTACCGCCATCAGGTCCACCGCGTAGAGGCCCACCATCAGCAGTGCGCCAACTCCCTGGCGTTCGAGAAGCAGGTTGGTGTGAGGCTTCAGGTCCTTCAACTGAAAGTACAAACCGGTTCCAAATAGGCTCAGAAACGCTGCCCCGGCCGCCAAGGCCATCCAGAGCACCCGCTTTCGAGCGGCCTCACGGAAGGTTATACCCGCCATGATCCAGGCGCCCATCACAGCCCTCCGTCCGTGCCGACGATTTGAAGAAACATCTCTTCAAGTGACGTCCGCTGGGGAGTGACCTCGTAGACGTCTACACCGCGCCCCACGAGGAAACGCAGGATGTCCGGCAATACTTCGCCGCTGGCGACGGTAAAAGACAGGCACTCTCCATCCAACTTCACAGAGGATGCCCAAGGGGAAAGCCCATTTACGGCCTCCTCCGTGAGTTTTCGAACCCGCATGGAAATGCGCAGGGTGCCCTCGCCCGCGCCGAGCAACTCGCGCGTCTCCAGCACTTCACCATGCTTGATGAAAGCCACACGGTCGCAAGTGATTTCGACTTCACTCAGGAGATGGGAATTGAGGAACACCGTGGCGCCTCGCTCGCGCTGCGCCTTGATGACGTCGCGCACCAGACGCCGGCCCACGGGATCGAGTCCGGAAGTGGGTTCGTCCAGGAAGATCAGTTCCGGATCATTCAGCAGCGCCTGCGCCAGACCGATGCGCTGTAACATTCCCTTGGAGAAATCCCGCAGCCGCTTGTCTCGATGGTCCGTGAGGCCGACGAGGTCCAGGAGCGCAGGCGCGCGGCGGCGCAGGTCCGCCGCCGACATTCCGTAAAGGCGTCCGTGGAATCGGAGTAATTCTGCGGCTGTCAGCCAGTCATAAAAGCTGAAATGTTCGGGGAGGAATCCGATCTTGCGTCGAGTGGCCACATCTCCGGCCGGACGCCCCAGAACGTGCGCGCGGCCCTCGGTGGGAGCGGCTAATCCCAAGAGCATTCGCATCGACGTCGTCTTGCCTGCTCCGTTGGGACCGAGGAAGCCAAACACTTCGCCGCGCGAGACTTCAAGCGTGAGGCTGCGCACGGCCGTGCGTTGGCCATAGACCTTGCGAAGCCCCTGCGTGTGGATGGCGCTGCTGTCGACAGGCTGCAGTGGGATTGACCTCTATCAGGATTCCCCCTCCTTCGTAAAGGAGGGCGGGGGGGGTTGACCGGAATCACCTCCCCCTGCCCCCTCCTGAACCGAGGAGGGGACGCGTCTTTGATCTATTCAAGTGAATCCGCCAGCGGTACGGCCTGGTCGGCGCTGCCAAATCCGGTCAGCGAGTAGATAATGCCACTTTTCACCCACAAGAGCGAGTACCCGGGCATTCCATTGCCATTCGCCCAGCCGCGCAGCGTAATGAGCGTTCCCTGCACGCCATCGACGCTCGTCGTTTCATAGGAGCCTGCGTCGCTCGGGATGGGCAAAACAAGCGTTGAGGTCCAGTCCACGGTCTCGCAGAAGGCCTCCGCCTCCTGCGCGCTCATGCCCGCCGCTTGCAGGGCCAAGGTCGCAAGTTGCCGAACATTAAGTTCCGGAGGAACGCTCACGGTCGGACTGGGCACTTCCAGCAGCACGACGCAGCCGGCCAGATCGGCCGCCGAAGCCGGCTTCTGCGAACTGCCTTTCCCAGGTTCGGAGCATTGACCGTAAACAACCCTTGCCGCTTTAGGAATATGCACAGCCACCAAAGCTCCGTCGATGGAGGGCGGGAGTTTCAAGTCGCTCCGCCCAAGTTCATCCAGCACGCCTTGCAAGCGATCCCGGTTCAGGGTCATTTGGAAAGCTCCCTCCCCCTCCACAGTGATCCCGGGGGCATCCGAACGCGCCGAGGGCAGGCGCACCTGAAATCCGGCAAGTTGAGTCGCCTGGCTCGCGCTCGAGACGACCTGGGGTTTAGAGTGCATGGTTACCACGATGTCGTCCGAGACGAACTGGCCGATCATCTTTCCAGGGTCGCCGCCGGACTGGCGGCCCTGTAACGCTTCCGTGTCAATTGAAACGACCGCGATTTTCTGCACGCGCAGCATGGCCAGGACGCGCTGGGCCCAACTGCGCGCCGGTGCAGAGCCAAAGCAGGCAACAAGTAACGCCAGCAGTGCCGCGCCGGCCCAGACAGGCCGCAGGCGGGCCGCAAACAGGCGGCTGAGAACTGTAATGGGCCGAGACTCCGCAGGCTGATGAGCCTGAAAACGCGCATAGGCGAACGCCGCGTCGCTCATCACTTCCTGCGGACCCGGCTCGAGTGTCGCCAGCGCGGCGCGAACCCGTTCAGCATCCGCGGCGAGCGTTTCGAGCTTGTTCCGGCAGGGCGGGCATTCCGCCAGGTGCCGGTCGACGGCCGCGGATTCTTCTTCGTTCAATTGACCATCAAGCTTTGCGCGCAGAATCCCGTCGCTAAGACAATTCATAATGCCTCCTCGTTTGCGTACGTTTGCCGGAACCGCTTCTGGAACGCTTTCTCGGCGCGCACCAGCATCGTTCCGACAGTTCCCAGCTTGACTCCCAGCGAATCCGCAAGCTCCTTGTAGGAAAGGCCGCTGGCTCGTAAGATCAGGATTTGGGCGTGAGCGGGCTTGAGCCTGGCCAATACAGCGCGCACGCGGCCTGCTCTTTCGGCCTTGAGGACGTCTGCCAGTGGATCGGGTGAGGCGCCGCTTCGTGACGTTTGGCGCCCGGCTGCTTCCTCATGGCGCCTGCGCCGGGCCGCTGCGCGCAGGTGGTCAATCCCCAAGTTCGTGGCCGAACGACAAAGCCAGCCGCCCACATTGCCATCCGATTCTGCCAACCAGGGTTGACGGTGCAATTTCCAGAAGACGTCGTTCGCCAACTCTTCAGCAAGACCGCGGTCACCGACCAGCCTGTACAAGACGCTCAGCACGCGAGGGTAGTATTTGACGAAGAGGGATTCGAACCCCGCTGCATGTGGATCCGGCACACTGCTGCTCGTCATGACTCTCGGAACGGGATCGAGCATGCCGCCCTGACCCTCCCCTATCGCCACACCCATCGGCTGCCTCCAGGCCGTAGGCCTTCCTGGAGGGTAATACGTCTCTCAACGGAAAAATGTGTCATCGAAGGATTTCATTTTAATCTTCCCGGGGATAGAGGGGTGCGGAATTCCGTCGGATGGCGCAGACTCCGCATTGGGGAGTCTGCGATCCCGCGAAGCGGGAGTTCGTGTCGCGCGGCGGCAGTCCGGGTCGTGCTCACGGAGAAGTGATGCTCCCCCTGAAGAAGTACGGCACTTCGCTCGTGTCCCTCCGGGACATCGCAGACTCCACAAAACGGAGTCTGCGCCAGCCGGCGGTTTCCGTCATTAAGTACTAGTGCCCGGTCCCAACTGCCTGCTTCCCTTGCTCTGCCCCTTGTTTTTCTCGGCCCGCTTCCCAATAATGGAGATATGCTCACGCGCAACAACATTCGTTTGACACTGGAAGGAGCGCGCGCCATTCTGGCTGCCGCTGAAAGCAAAGCTCGCGAGATCAAGGTTCCTCAAAATATCGCCATCGTAGACGAAGGCGGCCACCTGCTGGTCTTCGCCCGAATGGATGGGGCCAAGCTCTCTTCGATCGAGGTGGCGCTCACCAAGGCGCGAGCTGCAGCCCTGCGCCGGGCGCCCACTGGTCCCTCACCGTCGCACGCCGAGCCCAGCGTGCTGCTTTCCCTGGGTTTGCCTCTGGCGACCGGGGGGAAGCTCACTTGCATTCGTGGCGGCCTGCCGCTGGCGGTGGACGGCCAATGGGTGGGCGGCATCGGCGTAAGCGCGGGCACCGAAGAGCAGGACGTCGAGGTAGCCCAGGCAGGCGTGGAGGCTCTGGCCAATTTCTCATGACTCAGGCCACCCAATCCGTCAGGCGTTCGAAGCTTGATTACTCCCACGGGAAAGAACTAGCCATCCAGGTTTTTCTCGATGCCATGGCGGCGCTGGATTTGCGCACCGCGATGCTCGCCAAGCTGAAGCTGGAAGGTGAACTGCTCAAGGCAGAAGGCGCCTCGCTTGCCCTCAAGCGGCCTCCGCGCATCGTCGCCTTTGGAAAGGCTGCCAATCGGATGGCGGCCGCCCTGGATGAGATCCTGGGAGGCCGGATTGAGGCAGGCGTTTGCGTCTCGCCGGGTGAGCCGGCGAGAAAGCTGGATCATTTCCGCTACTTTGTGGGAGGCCATCCTTATCCGAAAGCGGGAACGCTGGAAGGAGCGCGTGCCGCGCTCGACTTGGTTTCTAATCTGACCGACGACGACGCCGTCATCTTCCTGGTTTCGGGCGGCGGGTCAGCCATCTTCGAACAGCCTTTTGATACCGATGTCTCACTTTCCGATCTGCATGAATTTAACCGCGTGCTGGTAACGTGCGGCCTTCCCATTGAGCACATCAACGTGCTGCGCAAGCACACTTCCGCGGTGAAAGGCGGGCGCCTGGGTGTTCGGGCGTACCCCGCGCAGCAGTTGACGATTTACATTTCTGACGTACCGGAACAACTCTCGTCCATGGTCGCCTCGGGTCCGACCCTCCCGGACGAATCAACTGCGGAAGAAGCCTACGTACTTGCCGAGCAGAACGGATTAGTGCCCCGTTTTCCGCCCAGCATTCGCAAACGCTTCCTGGAGCACACGCTGGAGGAGACCCCCAAGCCCGGCGATAAGCGTTTTAAGAACGCCCGCAGCGTTTGCCTACTCTCCAACCGCAATGCCGTGGAGGCAGCTAGGGCCGCTGGGGAAAAGCTGGGATTCGAAAGCGAGATTGATTCCAATCCCTGGGATGAGGACTATCAGCAGGTGACGCGTTCGCACCTCGCTGCGGTCAAAGCCCTGGCTGAGGCGCACGCGGGGAAGCCGGTCTGCCTCATTGCAGGAGGTGAGGTGATTTGCCCCGTCACCGGACCTGGAGTAGGAGGACGCAACCAGGCTTACACGCTTTACGCCGCACAGTCGATCGCCGGAGAATCCCTCGTGGTTTTGAGCGCCGGTACGGACGGCCGCGACGGCAACAGCCCAACCAGCGGCGCAGTTGCCGACGGCCAGACCGTTTCCCGCGCCATGGTTCTGGGGATGAATCCTGCACGATACCTGGCGGAAAGCGACTCCTACTCGTTCTTTCGGACCCTTGGAGACACGGTGGACATCGGCTACATGGACAACAACCTCCGCGACGTGCGGGTCTGGCTGGATTTCGGGCGGAAGAGCTAGGCAGTGGGCAGATGGGCAGGTTGGCAGGTGGGGGCCGAGTGACAGGGTTTCGACACTGGCCCAGTGCTTAGTTGCCTTAAGAGGAGTATTCTTCGTCGGGACTGGAAGGGCAGGGCTTCAGCCCCGCCCTTCCAAGGATCGTCAATAAGTCCGCTTATTAGTCCAACGAAGCACTAGCTCGCCCGCGCACGTGAAGATGAACACATGCCGTCCAATGACATCTCCGGGAAGGTAGCGCTCGTAACGGGCGCCAGCCGAGGCATCGGCAAGGCGGTCGCGTTGGCGCTTGCTGAGGCGGGAGTTGACGTGGCCGTAAACTACCACGCTCGAGAGGCCGCCGCTCAGGAAACCTGTGAGCGGATCAAAAGCCTTGGACGCCGGGCCCTAGCCGTCCGCGCCGACGTTGGGCAGCCGGCGGAAGTCGAGCGGCTGGTGAAAACGGTCGAGGAATGCCTGGGGCCGGTGGAGATCCTGGTCAACAATGCCGGGATCACTCGCCCCCAACCGCTCCACGAAATCACGGAAAGAGACTGGGACGAGTTGCTGGATACAAACCTGAAATCCGTGTTCCTGGTGACGCAGCAAGTCCTGACGGGGATGCGGGCTCGTCATTGGGGACGGATCATTAATCTCTCTTCGGTCGCTGCGCAAACCGGTGGAGTGGTCGGTCCGCACTATGCCGCGTCGAAGGCCGGCATTCTGGGGCTCACCCATTCTTATGCGACGCTTCTTGCTAGAGAGGGAATTACGGTGAACGCCATCGCACCCGCCCTCATCTATACCGAAATGGTGGCTGTCAATCCCAAGGCGCGTGCGGACCTGATTCCGGTGGGGCGGTTCGGCGCCGTCGAGGAAGTGGCTGAGATCGCGGTTATGCTGGCCCGCAACGGCTACATCACAGGGCAAACCATCAACGTGAATGGAGGATGGTACTTCAGTTAGGGGCTGGGGACTAGGGGCTAGGTAACTTCTAACCTGTGAACTGTAATCCTGAACCCTGACCCGTGGCGCCTGTTCTTCCCCTAGTCCCTAGACCCCAGCCCCTAGCCCCTTCTATCAACTCGGATCAACTGGGAGGTCAAGCATGACGTACACAATCGGTTTTATCGGGCTCGGGATCATGGGCCAGCCCATGGCCCTGAACCTGCTCAAGGCTGGACACAAGCTTACGGTCTACAACCGAAGCGCGGGAAAGACGGAACCGCTGAAGGCAGCCGGCGCGCAGGTTGCCTCGACACCCGCCGCCGCAGCCAAAGATGCGGAATTCGTGATCATCATCGTGACAGACAGCGCGGCGGTGGAAGAAGTGGTGCTTGGCAAAGACGGCATCCTTGGGACCATCGCTTCCGGTGCCACGGTAATCGACTCGAGCACCATCAGCCCTGTCGTCAGCCGCAAGCTGGCCTGCCACGTGGCGGGGAAAGGCGCCAGTTGGCTGGATGCCGCGGTAACCGGCAGCAAGCACGGGGCGGAGAACGGCGAGCTGACCTTTATGGTGGGCGGGGACCGGCAAACATTTGAACGTGCCTTGCCGGTTCTTCAGGTGCTGGGTAAGAAGCACATTTACTGCGGGCAAAACGGCTTGGGGCTCTCCGCCAAGCTGGCTCAGAACACCATCCAGGCTACCACGCTCGAGGTCTTTTGCGAGGGCCTGGTGCTGGCTGCTAAGGCGGGGGTGGCTCCGGAGACTATGCTCGAGATCCTTCAGTCCAGCCTGGCGCGCGCGGCGCTGACGGATTTCAAAGCCCCGTTTATCTTCAAGGGCGATTTTACTCCCTACTTCCCACTCAAGCTGATGCACAAGGACCTGGAACTGGCCATGGAAGCCGGCTTTGCACACGGCGTGCCTATGCCGACCCTGGCGGCCGTGAAAGAAGTGTATGGCGCTTGCAAAGCCCAGGGAAAGGGCGAACTTGACTATGCCGCCGTGGTCACGTTCCTGGAAGAATTGGCAGGTGTGAAGGTGCGGTCAAGTTAAGCCGAGACGATGATACCGGCATAACCGACGACGGCATCGCGGTCGCCGGTGGTGTCGGCGGAGGTGGCGTACTTGACGAGCTGGGCGTGACCCGCGCCAAGGTCTTTGGCCGCCGTGAGCATGACGATTGCCGGACCGTAGCCGCACATCGAGATGTCCTCGCGGCGCACTACCTCATACAGGCCCGGTGGATCGAGAGCCAGGATCTTATCAATGGCTTTGTGGTCCTTCTCGCGGGTCAAGCCGTCGGGTTCATAATGGTTCATATCGCTGGAAGCGACGACCATGGCGTCGCCAGCGGTTGGTTTGACGGCCTGGGCGACGCTGTGGCCGAGCGATTCCAGCCCGGAATATCCTATTGACCCGATGGCAATGGGAACGAAACTGAAGTCGCCGACGCTGCGCTGGAGGAACGGAAGTTGGACTTCGAGCGAGTGCTCGTCCTCGTGGGCTTCAGAATCCTCCATGAGCAGGTGGCAGGTCTGACGCAGCAGTTTCGCCATCCCCGGATTAACCTGCGCCCGGCCCAAGGGCGTCAACCATTCGCCGCTCGACATGATCGCGAAGGGCGCGCCGCGGCCGGTGTGGTTAGGACAGAGGATAATGTAGGTTTTGCGCTTGGGTAATTTGCCGAAGACCGCTCCCGCCACGTGCCCCGAATACATATAGCCTGCATGGGGCACGACGCATCCCAGAGCATCGTTGATCTTCTCCGCTTCATTGCCCAGATACTGGTCGAGCTGACGCGTCAGCGACTCCGCCCGGCCGGGGTAAAATCTCCCCGCAACCGCGGGTGGCCGTAAGGCAGGGGAAGGCATGGATGCATCCTATTCCCGGATTTC
>Ga0326728_10013151_pt1 | contig 18090 bp, 18 predicted proteins | sample MB3enrmetagenome_FD_207602 | JGI IMG/M metagenome (GOLD analysis project Ga0326728, IMG submission 207602) | Lab enriched peat soil microbial communities from McLean, Ithaca, NY, United States - MB31MN | ecosystem: Environmental > Terrestrial > Soil > Wetlands > Peat | place: USA: New York... | reverse complement strand
ATCCGGCCAGTTCCTGCTGCTCCTCCGCGGTCAGCTCCAACGTGGCTTTGGGACGTCCAAGAGACATACCCAAGGCTATCTCAATTCGGCTACTATTGCAAATTATTTCTGGGACACAACACTAGTTGGGGTGACGGCAAAGCCCTCCACGCCGCGCCAGAAGGTGCATGTGGCGTTGTCGCGCGGCAGGCTCGCGTCGGCATGGACGTTGCCCGTGATGTGAATGCTGTCCGGCGCGGCTCCCAGGCCCGCGACTTCGGTGTAAAAGCCGATGGGGATGTCGACTTTGTAGTCGCCGGGCGAAAAAAGCAGCGCAAAACGCGCCGTGCCGAACTCGCTGTGCTGCTGCATGGCGTAGACCTTGTCGATTTGCTGCTGAATGGCGGCCGCGGGCATGGAGGGAGTGAAGAGAAAGACGTTTGGACCGAAATCGGGAGACTGCGGAGGTGCGCACAACGCTGTGCAGGGAGCAAGCAGGAGCGCCAGAAAAAGGGCGGAAGGACAGCGTGAGATCATTCCGGCTATTTTACGCCGGAGCGTCGCGAGCGCTCGTCGCTTTGGGCGCTGACCCGCGCGGAACCGTGCGTCAGAGCTTGCAGCGTTGGCAGCGAAGGCTACGAGGCTGCGGTCAATCTTCCACAAAGGCCTTGAGCCGTGCCAGAGCCTGATCCCACCGGCGTGAAACGGCGTCAAGAACCTCCTGCATTTTTTCGATGGGTTGCGGGTTGAGCGCAATCCGGTTCTCGCGGCCGGCGCGCACGCTGCGCACAAGGCCGGCCCGCTCCAGCACGCGCAGGTGCTTGGAAATTGCCTGGCGTGTGAGACGCGAGCCGGCAGTCAATTGCGCGATCGACGCGGGCTGCCCGGAGCTGAGCCTGCCTACCAGGGCGAGGCGCGTCGCATCGCCCAGTGCGGCGAAGAGGGCGGCGAAGAGGACAGGGGGCTGCGGCCGGCGGGTGCGCGTGCGGTTAGGGCTTCGCGGAGACATAGTTCTCGATGTTCTTCATCTGCTGCGTCCAGCCGCCATCGTTGCCGCGCTGGGCGTCGGCGCGCCATGCGGCAGGTACGTTCTCAAAACCCGATTCAATCAGCGTCAGCATGGTGCCGGTTGCCGCCGGTCCAAGGCGGAACTCAACCAGCGTACGCGGCGCGTTAGAGTAATCGGGCGAGTAGCGCTCTTTGTCGTGGTGCTGAATTTGCGGCCACGTGAAGGAAAAAAGCCGCTCAGGCTCCATTTTCTGAATCAAACCTTCCCAGACGATGTGTTCGTAGCCGGGATGCAGGATGCGGCCGCGCGTGATCTGCCCGACGACGAACGGCCCTTCCAGCGTGACACGGAACCACTCGCCAAACTCCCGATAATCGGTGAGCGCGCGCCAGACGCGGGCGACGGGCGCTTTGAGCTCGATGCGCTTTTCGATGCGGTTTTCCATTTATGCAACCTCTTGGTTGCATATTACTGCAGGATGGAAGAAAAGGCAACTGTTTGGTTGCATGTTTACGCGACACAGACGGATTTGTACCTATCTTGCGCAGGAAAGGCAACCGCAGATTCTTCGACTTCGTCTGACGTGCTACGCACGCCAGACTTCGCTCAGGATGACTAAGCATTTTTGACGCGAATTGATGAAACGGGACACTAATAGAACAGGTATTTACGCCAGCGGTCGTCGCTGTGGCCGAGCATGCGCATGATCTGGCGACTGGTGTGCAGCGAGAAGGGACGCGGCTCGCGCAGCAGGATCATGTCGTCGATCTCGCTGAGCAGGCGGTTGCCCTTTTTGCGGTTGCAGTCGTGGCAGCAGGCGACGAGATTCTCCCATGTGGAGTTGCCGCCGCGGGAGCGGGGCACCACGTGGTCGAGAGTGAGCTCGCCGGGAGGGTAGGCTTCGCCGCAGTACTGGCAGGTGTTGCGGTCGCGCAGCAGGATGTTCTTGCGCGAGAGGGCGCGGGTCTGGTGGGGGATGCGGCGATATTCGAGCAGGCGGATGACCGAGGGCATGGCGATGATGGTACGCTGCGCGTGCAGCGTGAGGCCGTGCTCCTCTTCCGTGCGGGCGATGCCCTTGAGCACGAGCACGAGGGCGCGACGCGCACCGCAGATGTTGATGGGCTCATAGGAGGCATTGAGCACCAGTACCGGCATCTGCAGGATGTGGACGTGCGAGTGCTGCACGGTCTCGTGGCCGCCGGCCAGCACTACGGCCTTGGCAATTGCCTTCTGCTTGCGCGCGTGAATCATGGCTTTACCCAACGACATCTCTTCTCCCCCGGTCAAAAAGATGGTTGCCTCTGCAAACTCGATCCATTCGTGCTGAAACTTGCCGCGTACGGGTCCGCTGCCAATGCGCTGGCGAGCGTCTCCTCTTCCTCCGTGTCCTGGTAGAACGATGTGCTGCCAATTCTTTCGACGCGTTGCGCACGCGCCAGCGTGGCCACCCAAACGGATGCGGCTCCGGCCTGGACCAGCGCCTGGGCCGCGGCGCGCGCCGTGGCACCGGTGGTCAAAATGTCATCGACGATCAAAACGTGCTGCGCGATCACTCTTGCGGGATCGGAGACCAGGAAGGCGCCGCGCACATTGTGCCGGCGCTGGCGCGGGGTGAGCCCGGCCTGGCTTTCAGTGGCGCGCTGGCGCAGGAGCGTGCTGGAGGCGAGCGTGAGCCGCCATTGCGGATGGCTCTTGCGCAGGAATCCCAGCGCTGCAGCAGCGAGCGAGCGCGACTGGTTGAATCCGCGCTGCGCGTATTTGGAGGGGTGCAGCGGCACGGGAATGACCAGCATCTCTGCCGGAGCTTCGCCGGCGAGTTGCGCCATGGCTTCGGCGAGCATACGGCCCAGCCCAGTGGATGCCCGGTGCAGGCGGTCGTATTTGAGCGCGTGAATGGCCTCGCGCATGCGGCCCTGGTAGACGCCATAGGAAACGGCGCGGACAAACGGCGGCGGCGCCAGGCGACAGGCGCGGCACAGCGCGGAGAAGCCGGTTCCGGGGACGGCGGGGAGCGCGTCACCGCAGCGCAGGCACACGGGCGGGGCCTGGAGGGGGAATTCCGTCCAGCAAACATCACAAATTGGCACGAGAGAAAGCCGCGGCAGAAGCGAGCCGCAAAGGGAACAGGAGGCGGGGAGAAGCGTGCAACTTAAACTATCCAAAGGACTTCGTAGCACGCGAACGACGGCACGCCACCGCGTTGTCTGCGATGGTGGAACGTCGGTCGTGCGGATGCTCACGTCTTTACGGAAGACGCACCTCACTTGAGCAGCGGCAAATGCGAGCCGCCCGTTGGGCAAAGTATACCGCAAGGTGAATTGGGAGTTCCAACGGAGCGGGCCACGATGCGGGCTGGGGCGGGCCGGATTCGGGCACAGCAATCCCCTGTGAAGGGACTTGCTGCGATCGAAGTGTTCTAGAAAACGCCGGCCAGGTAGGCTTCAGCGGGTTGCAGCTTCTCAGACTTCGAGCCGCATCGAGCGAGAACTACCGGCGAAAGCGTGATGACCGGGCATTGGGTGTGGGCCAGAGTCTTATAGACCACACCATGGCGAGTGATGGCGGCAAAAGCCGATGCACCCTGCGCGCCGAGAACGATCAAGTCGGCGTGCTGCGCGTGGCTCTGATACAGCAGCTCCTCAGTGGGGTCGCCGGGAACCACGATGGTCTGGATGGCGACCTGACTCTGCAGCTTGGTGGGAACCAGCGCGAGCATGTCCGCTTCCACTTCGTCGAGCGAACGGCCGGCGAGGAACTCCGCGCGTTCCTGGGGGCGGATGACGTGTTGCAGGATGAGGCGCGCGCCGTGCTGCGCGGCCAGTTCCGCGGCAAAGGCGGCCACGACGGTACTGGCTTCGTGCAGGCTGACGGCGCAGAGAATGGTGCGCGTCAAAAAGTTGCGATAACTACCGTCGACCACCTCGGGGCCGATGATGCAGACCGGCGAACTGGCGGTGCGCAACACCGCCTCAGCCACAGAACCGACCAACAACTTGCCGATGGCACCCGGAGAGTGCGTGCCCATCACGATGCGGTCGATCTCGCGCTCGTGCGTGTAGGCAAGAATTTCGTCGGCGGGCAGCCCCGGCCGCACCACGACCTCACAATGGAGGCCTGCTTCGCGGACGCGTTGCGCGAGAGGCTCGAGATGATGCTTCTCAGAGCGTGCCGCCGCGGCGTAGTCGTAGTAGCGGACACCGGAGGCCTCAGACGCGGCCACGACCAGGGTGTCGTAAGCATGAAAGAGGATGAGATCCGAGCCGAACTCCTGGGCTTGCGCGAGCGCGAACGCGAAGGCTTTGTGGTTGGCTGGTATCTCGGAGGCGAAGAGGATGGTGGAGGGCTTGCTCCACCCCGGCTTCAATACGGCTGCCATGGGAACCTCCTTCCAGTGCGTTCAAATGGTTGCAGAATTCTTGAGGTTTAGCGGTGTTTCACCGCACAATGCTGAGTGATGCATCTCACCCTGGCACGACCTGGACGGATGCAGCCCGATGAACGGTTCCCTGCTCAGCCACTATAGATGCAGAAAAGGGCGGATGGGGCCGCGCGTGACTTGATTGTGTTCCCGATTCCCAAATTTGTCTAGCGTGGCAGCATGCGGGACTGATTCGGGCGCATAAAGTGATCTGAATCACAGCCTGACGGAGCGAAGAACTGCTCTTCTGGAGGGGAATCGTGGTCCTCGGAAGCGGTTTTCCGGCCGGGGCGCTGATGGTAAGTGATGGCGCTCAAGGCAGTTTCGAGTAGGAAGCCGTTCGACCCCCGGCGCCCGCAAGCGAGGCGCCCGACGGCTGCGATCCCCAGGAGGCCGCATGAAACCGATGCACAACATTCCCGCTCGCGGCGGGATCGATTACGACGAGTCGCCGTTTCTTGCCATCTGGGAGGTCACACAGTCGTGCGATCTGGCCTGCAAGCACTGCCGCGCCGCCGCGCAACCCATTCCGCACCCCGACGAATTGACGCACGAGGAAGGCAAGGCACTGATCGACCAGATCGCCGACATGCACATTCCGATCTTCGTGTTCACGGGCGGCGATCCGCTGAAGCGCAAAGACGTTTTTGAGTTGATCCGCTACGCCGCGGGCAAAGGCGTGCAGGTTGCGGTGACACCGAGCGCCACGCCGCTGCTGACGCGGGAACAGATTTTCAAGATGAAAGAAGCGGGCGTGGTGAGGCTTGGCATCTCGCTCGACGGCTCGTGCCCTGAGATTCACGACGCATTTCGCGGGCTGCCGGGCGCATGGGCGCGGACGATTCAGGCGATTGAATGGGCCGGCGAGGCCGGCATTCCGATTCAGGTTCACACAACGATTAGCCGCCACAACGCGAACGACCTCGACAACCTGTGCAGCCTGTTCGAGAAGCTGGCGATCGTGATGTGGAATGTGTTTTTCCTGGTACCGGTAGGGCGCGGGCAACTGGACGATTTGCTGAGCGGCGAAGAGTTCGAGCAGGTGTTTGGCAAGATTTACGAGCTCTCGCGGCGCGCCAACTTCCAGATCAAGACGACCGAGGCGATGCACTACCGTCGCTACCTGCTGCAGCACAACCTGGAAGAGCGGAAGATGGGGCATGGCGCGGGGCACCCGCATGGGGCCGCGTACGAGGCCGGTGCGCCCACGGCTGACGCCAAGACGCGCGCCATGAGCTGGGCGACGCGGCGCGTGAACGATGGCAAGGGATTCGTCTTCATCTCGCACGTGGGCAATGTGTATCCGAGCGGGTTCCTGCCCATCCACGCGGGCAACATTCGCGAGACGCCGCTCGGCGAGATTTACCGCAACGCGCCGATCTTCAAGGCGCTGCGCGACACGAAGCGGCTGGAAGGCAAATGTGGGGCATGCGAATACAAGGAGATCTGCGGAGGGTCGCGGGCGCGGGCTTACGCGCTGACCGGCGATCCGCTCGCCGCAGAGCCGTGCTGCATCTACCAACCGAAGAACTGGGATCCGGAGCGGGAGCAGCAGGCCGAGGCGTTCAAGCAGCCATTGCCGGTGAGGACGCTGGTGGGGCTGTAAAAAGCAGCCGTCAGCTTTCAGCCGTCAGCCTTCAGCTATTCCGTGCGGGAGCATGGGCACAGTTTCTGCGGACATCGTGTGCGTAGAAACAATTAGGACTCGAGCAAAGGTTTTTACGCAAAATGCGTAAATATTTACGCATTTTGCGTAAGTCGTTGCTGCGGCATCAATGCCCACCCGCCGCCGCGTCGGCCTTGCCTTTGAAGCGCGAGTAGACGAAAACCACGTACCCGACTGCCAAGGTCATGCCGAAGATCCACCAGGCGAGACCCACGGCCAGGGTGTGCGGGCCAGAGAGCGCGCGAGTGAGGGTGATGTCGTTGGCTGCGCCGGTAGTGGCGGGCAGCAGCACCGGATAGACGCCCCAGCAGGCCCCGGCCAGCATGAAGAAGAGATAGGCGCAGGAGGCGAGAAACGCCTTCAGCGGCTCGCCTTTGCGATTCCAAAGCCAGAGAGCGGCGAGCGAGGCCACCACGCCCGCGGGAATGACGAAGGTGAAAGGGTAATTGAAGTAGTTGTCGAGGCTGGCGGGACGCACGGCGATGGTGGCGAATAGGCTGACGACGGTAAGGGCCACAAGGATGAGCCACAGCGGCGAAACTACGTTGCGGGCGCGCTGCTCCAGGTCGCCCGAAGTTTTGAGCGAAAGCCACAAGGCGCCGTGCAGCGTGAGGGCGGTGAATGCGACGAGGCCACCGATGACCGTATACCAGTCGAGAATGCCGGGCGCGACGCCGGGTTGCCAGTTGGTCCACAAGGGCAGGAAGAAGTAGCCGTCGGCATTGAGGGGCACGCCGCGCAGCACGTTGGCGAGGGCCGCGCCAAAAAAGATGGTGAGGAGCGCACTCGAAAAACCGAAGACGCCGTCGAGGAGCGACCGCCAGACGCCGACGTCGAGGTGGTTGCGCAGTTCGAGGCTCACGCCGCGAAGCACCAGCAGCCAGAGGACGATCATGAGCGGCAGATAGAAGCCGCTGAAGGCCGAGGCGTAGAGAAGCGGGAAGGCGAAGTAGAGCGTGCCGCCACCGGCCAGCAGCCAGACTTCGTTGCCGTCCCACACAGGGCCGATGGAGGCCAGCGCGGCTTTGCGCTCGGCCTCAGTGCGCACCAGAAACATGTGCAGCACGCCCACGCCAAGGTCGAAGCCGTCGAGTACCACATAGCCGACGATCATGACCGCAACCAGCCAGAACCAGAGAAAACCCATCATGACGAAAACCTCAGTTGGCAGTTATCAGTTCACAGTTCTTCATTCACAGTTCGCGATGGCAGTTGCTCAATCGGCTGCAACAGTTTCTGCAGCGGGCGCTTTCGGTTCGGGGCCTTTCGCGATCTCGCGATAGACGAGCACGGTGAACAGCAGGCCCAGCAACGTGTAAAGTCCCATAAAGCCGAGCAGCGTAAACAACCCGTTGCTCGCGGAAACCGTGTCGGAGAAGCCCTCGCTGGTGCGCATCAATCCGTAGATGAGCCATGGCTGGCGGCCCAGCTCGGCAGTCATCCAGCCAGCGGTGTTGGCGATGTAGGGCAAGGGAAAACTGAGCAGCAGCGCCCACAGCACCCAGCGCGACGTGGCAAGGCGGCCGCGCCAGAGCAGGAATGCTGAGACCACCATCAGCAGAACGAACCACGTTCCGAGCCCGGCCATGATGTGGTAGGCGTAGAAAAGCAGCGGCAGCGCGGTGGGCCACTGATCGCGCGGAAACTGATCGAGTCCCTTGACCTCGGCCTTGGTGGTGCCGTAGATGAGGAAGCTCAGCACATCGTTCACTACGATGGGATTGTCGATCTGGCCCGTCTCCTCGTTGGGCTGGCCCATGAGCACGATGGGCGCGCCGGCCTCGCTCTTGAAGAGACCCTCCATGGCGGCAATGGCCGCGGGCTGATTCTGCGCCACATATTTACCGGCCAGATCGCCGGTAGGAAAGATGATGAGGATCGACGCAATCAGGCCCGCGACCACGCCCACTTTGAGGAAGATGCGGCCGTACTCCTGGCAGCGGCCCTCCAGCAGATAGAAGGCGCCGACGGCGCTCATCACAAAAGCTCCAGTAATTACCGCGCCGGTCATGTTGTGCATGTACTGCAAGATTCCCCAGGGATTCAGCAGCAGTTGCCAGAAGCTGAGCACCTCGAAATGCCCGTCTGCCATGCGAGTGTAAGCCACGGGATGCTGCATCCACGCGTCGGTAACGATGATGAAAAAGCCGGAGATCCACGAACCCAGCCACACCATGACCGCGGAGAACCAATGCATGCGTTGCGAGATGCGCTTTTCGCCGTAAAGGAAGAGGCCGAGAAACGCCGACTCGAGAAAGAAGCTGAAGACGCCTTCCATGGCCAACGGCTGGCCGATGACTCCGCCCGAAAGCCGCGAGAAGCGCGCCCAGTTGGTGCCGAACTGGAACTCCATGGGAATGCCGGTGACCACGCCCATGATGAAGTTGATGCCGAAGATGCGGCCCCAGAAGCGCGCCGCGCGATCCCATGCTTCGCTGCCGGTGCGGAGAGCTCCCGTCTTAAGAACGACGATGAGCAGAGCCAGGCCCATGGTGAGCTGCGGAAACAGATAGTGGAACGTAACGGTGAAGGCAAAATGCAGCCGGTGAATGATCTCGGCGCTCATCGAAAGCCTCCTGCTAAAGGGTCTGATAATACCCAGGGGCGCAAACCGTGATTAGGAACAAGATGCGGCCTGAGGGTTAAGTGCAACACTTAGATGCCGGCAAACTGGCCAGGTTTTCAGGACAGGAGCACGGGAGAGCCTCCACCTCCGCTCCCGATTATCGCTCTTCCGGTGATTTGAAGCACTTGCCGTAACCGGGCCGCGCATTGATTCTATTAGAGTCTGTTCTGAACCGGCATCTCTGGTGAGGTCTCGCTTGATTCCCCTCCCGCAAAGAAATAAGCCGCAAGTTGCTGTAGAGATGGAGTGAGGTCAAGGAATGCGGATTGCAATTATTGGCGGCGGCATTGCGGGTTTGGCGGCGGCCTATGAGCTGGAAAAGGCGCGACGGGCCGGCGCGGCGGTGGAATACACGCTTTTTGAGGAGCGGCCGCGACTGGGCGGCTCGCTGGCCTCGGAGGTCGTTGGCGGCGCGGTGCTGGAGCGCGGGCCCGATTCGTTCCTGACGGAAAAGCCCGCGGCAGCTGAGCTTTGCCGGGAATTGGGACTGGGCGGCGAGCTGATCCCTTCGAATGACGCCGCGCGCAAGACGTATATTGTCACCCGCAATCGCCTGGTGGCGCTGCCCGACGGGCTCATGTTCCTGGTTCCGACCAAGCTGGTGCCGACGGCGATGACGCGGCTTTTCAGCGTGCGCACCAAGATGCGCATGGCGCTGGAGCTGTTGCACCCTCCGCGGCCAAACAATGGCGACGAGTCAGTTGCGGCGCTGGTGGAGCGGCACTTTGGCCGAGAGGCCGTGGACCGGCTCGCCGATCCGCTGCTGAGCGGCATCTACGGCGGCGACGCCACGCAGCTGAGCGCGCAAACCGTGCTGCCGCGGCTGGTGGAGATGGAGACGAAGTACGGCTCGCTGACGCGGGGCATGCTGGCGGCGCACCGGAAGATGCGGGCGCTCGCGAAAACCTCTTCCAAAACCCAAAACGGCGGAGGCGCGATCTTTACGGCGCTACGCGGCGGCATGGGCCAGTTAGTGGACGCGATCACGGCACGACTCAATGCGGCGAGCGTGTGCACGGCAACGCCGGTGAGCGGAATCGAGAAGACGGCGCAGGGCTGGAACGTGCAGGCTGGCGGGGTCACTGAGGTTTTCGATGCGCTGATCATGGCCGCATCCGCGTGGGCCGCCGGAGCGCTGTTGATGCCGGTGGACGCCGTACTTGGCGCCGAGCTCAGCAGCATTCCGTACTCTTCGTCGATCACCGTGAACCTGGTCTACGACGAACGGAAGATCGGCACTCTGCCGGAGGGATTCGGTTTTCTGGTTCCGGCTGTCGAGGGCCGCGCCATGCTGGCCTGCACCTTTGCGCATCGCAAATTCCTGGGACGCACGCCGCCGGGGAAGGTGGTTTTTCGGGCATTTCTCGGGGGCATGAAGCGCACCGATCTGCTGGCCGAGAGCGACGAGGCACTGGTCGAGGTGGTGCGGCGCGAAATGCGGGAGATTCTGGGCGCCAAGACGATCGGCGCGGAGATTGAGCCGGAGTTTGCGCAGGTGACGCGCTGGCGCCGCGCCATGGCCCAGTATGCCGTGGGCCACAAGGCGCTAATGCAGCAGGTGAACGCGCGCGTGATGGTGCTGCCCGGACTGCGGCTCGTTGGAAATGCGTACGACGGCATCGGCGTGCCGGATTGCATCCGGCTGGGGCGGAGGGCGGCGCGGGAGCTTCTAGCTTCTAGCTCCTAGCTCCCAGCCTTTGCCTACGGTTTTCGGTCCTGCGTTGTGTGTTCGACCTGACTCCAAATCTCAGATTCCTGCCTTCATGAGAGCGCAAGGGCCAACGTATACTCGCGATAGAGTATGACCGTCCGCACCGACACCTTTCTTGCCACGATTCTGGCCACGACGCGCGCCACATTGCACGCGGCGAAGGCGGCCGTGCCCAAGGCAGAGTTGGAGCGCCGCGCCGCCGAGCACCGCCCGCGCGGATGGGCTGCCGCGCTGCGCCGCCAGGCCGCGCATGGACCGGCCGTGATCGCCGAGATCAAGAAGGCCTCGCCTTCCAAGGGATTGATTCGCAGAGACTTCGACCCCGCGTGGCTGGCCCGGCGCTACCGTGCAGGAGGGGCAGCGGCGCTTTCCGTGCTCACCGATGAGCCGTACTTCCAGGGTAGCCTGCGCAACCTGGAACTGGCCTCGGCGGCTGCGCCACTGCCCTGCCTGCGCAAGGATTTCATGGTCGACGAGTATCAGATCGTCGAGGCGCGGGCGCATCGCGCCGACGCCATTTTGCTGATTGCCGCCGCGCTGAGCGCCGCGGAGTTGAAGCGTTTTGCCGAGGCCGCACACGCTCTCGCGCTCGACGTGCTGGTGGAGGTGCATACCGCCGATGAGCTGACGCTAGTGCTCGACGCGCTGGGCGAGACGGGGGCTGACGCCATCGGCGTGAACAACCGCGACCTGAAGAGCTTCGACGTAAGCCAGGATATTTCCCTGGCTTTGGTTGATCGCATTCCTTCGAACTTAGTACGCGTGACGGAAAGCGGCATCTCGACGCCCGAGGACATCGCCCGCCTGCGCAAGGCCGGATTCGATGCGTTCCTGATTGGCGAGAGCCTGATGCGCCAGCCCGATCCCGGCGACGCGTTGGCGGCGCTGCTGAAGGGCGCCACGAGCAAATCATGAGCCTCTGGATCAAAATCTGCGCCAACACCTCGCCGACCGACGCGCAACTGGCCGCGGAAGCGGGCGCCGATGCGGTGGGATTTGTGTTTGCGCCGAGCCCGCGATGCGTGACGGCTGAGCAGGTTGCGCAGATCGTGCCGCATTTGCCGGCGGCGCAGGAAAAGATCGGGGTTTTTGTCGATGCGGGGTTTGATAAGATCGCGGCTGCGGTTGACGCCGCGGGACTGACAGGCGTGCAACTGCATTTTGACGCGCCGCCTGCATTGCCGGCGCAACTGCGCGAGAGATTCGGATGGAAGCTGCGCATTCTGGGCGTGGTGCACTTCGATGCGCGAGGCGAGGAGCGCGTGGCGGCGATGGCGGGCGATGAACACATCGATGCGTTGCTGGTGGACTCGCGCACCGCCGCGGCGGTGGGCGGCACGGGGCAGACGTACGACTGGGACGCGGCACGGCGGCGGATTTTCGGCGCTGGCGGGCGCATGAAATTGGTGGCGGCGGGCGGATTGACGCCGGAGAATGTGGCGGAAGCGATTGCGACATTGCACCCCTGGGGCGTGGACGTGGTGAGCGGCGTGGAAGCCGCGCCGGGGCGCAAGGATCTCGCCAAAGTGCGGGCGTTTATTGAAAGGGCGCGGGCGGCGGAATCGGCGCGGGCGATGGAATCGGCGCGGGCGGCCGGCGAACTCGGTTCCTAGTACACTAAAAAGTTCCCCATTTTTTCCTGGGTAAACAAGCAGGAGTTCCTCATGGCATCGGTCATTCTTCCGGCAAATCCCTCCGGGGCGCGGCCCGGGCGGTTCGGCGTGTACGGCGGGCGCTACGTGCCGGAGACGCTGGTGGCCGCGCTGGACGAGTTGGAGCATGCCTACGAAGAGGCCAAGGCGGATGCGGCGTTCCAGGCCGAGCTGAGTTCGCTGCTGACCGACTACGCGGGGCGGCCGACGCCACTCTACTTTGCCAAGCGACTCACGGAATCGCTGGGCGGGGCAAAGATTTATCTGAAGCGCGAAGACCTGCTGCACACCGGGGCGCACAAGATCAACAACGCGCTGGGGCAGGGACTGCTGGCGAAGCGCATGGGCAAGAAGCGCGTAATCGCCGAGACCGGCGCGGGCCAGCACGGCGTGGCCACGGCGACAGTTTGCGCATTGCTGGGCCTCGAATGCGTGGTCTACATGGGCGACGTGGACATGGAGCGCCAGGAGCTGAACGTGCTGCGCATGCGGCTGCTGGGCGCGGAGGTGCGCGGCGTCTCGTCCGGATCGAAGACGCTCAAAGATGCGATCAGCGAGGCTATGCGCGACTGGGTCACGAACGTGCGCACGACCTACTACCTGCTGGGCAGCGCGCTCGGGGCACATCCGTATCCCACGATGGTGCGCGACTTTCATCGTTGCATCAGCCGCGAGATGAAAGAGCAGATCCTTGCGAAGGAAGGACGGCTGCCGACAGCGGTGATTGCGTGCGTCGGCGGCGGGTCGAATGCCATTGGCGCGTTTTACGAGTTCATCAATGATCGTGAGGTGCGGTTGATCGGCGTAGAGGCGGGCGGGCGCGGCACGGCGCTGGGCGAGCACGCGGCACGATTCCAGGGTGGCGCGCCGGGCGTGTTGCAGGGCACGTATTCATATGTGTTGCAGGATGAGGACGGACAGATCGCGCTCACGCACTCGGTTTCCGCGGGCCTGGATTACGCTTCGATCGGACCCGAGCACGCGATGCTGCACGACACGGGCCGCGCGGAATACGTTTCGCAGGACGATGCGGCCGCGTTGGACGCGGTGATGAAGTTGGCGAGGACCGAAGGCATTCTGCCGGCGCTCGAGAGCGCGCACGCCGTGGCCGAGGCCATGCGCATCGCGCCGACGTTTTCGGCGCGTGACATACTGGTGGTGAATCTCTCAGGCCGCGGCGACAAGGATATGGGGATTCTTGCACGCGAGCTAAGGTTGTAGGGTCGCGAGGGTTCTTGATATCCCCGGTCCCCAAATGCGAGGGACCGGGGGCACCCAGTCTTTGGGAGATATCAGAGTTTTTCGATGGCGATAGGTTTCGATCACAAGCCGGGTTTAGTGGTCTATCTGACGGCCGGCGATGCTGGACTTCAGGCCGGCAAGATCAGTGCCCGGGAGGGTCTGGACGCGACGCGCGAGATTGCGGTTGCGGCCATTGACGCGGGCGCGGATGTGATCGAATTGGGCGTGCCGTTCAGCGATCCGCTCGCCGACGGCCCCGTCATCCAGCGCGCCATGGAGCGCGCCCTGGCCCACGGGTCAGGACACGGAGGGACAAGGCTCAGGGACGTGCTCGGCCTGGCGCGCGAGATTCGCGCCGCGCGTCCCGCGGCGGGCCTGGTGATTTTCAGCTATCTGAATCCGATTTTGCGTTACGGGTTGGCGAGATTTGCCGATGACGCAAAGGCCGCAGGCGTGGATGGCGTGCTGGTCACCGACATGATCGTGGAGGAGGCGGGCGAGTATCTCAAGGAGATGAGCCGCGTGGATCTGGCGCCGATATTTCTGGCCGCGCCCACCAGTCCCGACGCGCGGCTTGAGGCCATTGCCACGCACTCCAAAGGTTTTGTGTACGCCATCTCGCGCACCGGCATTACGGGCACGCAGCAGAGTGTGACCGGCGATGCGGCGGCACTGGTGGCACGCATCCGCCGTTTTTCGGGACCGGCCGGACACGGCCTCCCGGTGGCCGTGGGGTTCGGCATCAGCAACGCGGAACACGTCGCTCAGGTGGCGGAGATCGCGGATGCCGCGGTGATTGGCAGCGCGATTGTCGAGCTGATTGAGCGGTCGACGCCGGAGACAGCGCCGGAAACGGTGGCTCGATTTATCAAGGGCCTGCGCCTGCCCCATGCGGCGCTGGCCCGGTGAAAAATTCAGCTAACAGTGGACAGTTCACAGTGAACAGCTTTTCCGAGGCGAACGAGACCGCGGGAGCCTGCATCGACTGGATATAACTGTCCACTGCTCACTGTCAGCTGTTTACTGTATTGAGGCTGAAATGACCATCGAAGAATTGCGAATCCGCATTGACGAGCTGGACCGACAGCTGGTCGAGTTGCTCAGTGAGCGGGCACGCGCCGCACAGATGATCGGCCACTTGAAGGCCGCCACTTCGCTTCCAGTGTACGAGCCGAACCGCGAGAAGATCATCTACGCGAATGTGCGTGAGGCCAACAAGGGCCCGCTGCCCGACATCGAGCTGACGCATATCTACGAGCGCATCATCGACGTGATGCGGTCATTGCAGCGCAACGAGCTGGCTAGCCAGAGACATGCCCAGGCCGCCGAACAAGAAGGCGGAGCGCCGGGCCACGCCGCGGACGAGATGACGCCCGAGACAGGGAACGAATCATGATTGTCGCAATGCAGGAGAAAGCCACAGAAGAACAGATCGATGACGTGATCAGCGCCATGGAAGAAGCGGGCGTGGACGTGCATCGCACCACAGGCGAGTTCCAGACCATTCTGGCCGGCGTAGGGCCCACCGCAGGACTCGACCTGACGAAGTTTGAAATGCTGCCGGGCGTGCTGCACGTGCACCGCATCAGCGCGCCTTACAAGCTGGCCGGGCGGGCATGGCGCCCGGAGGGCACGGTTGTCGAGTTCAGGACGGGCGCAACGATCGGCGGTCAGCAGGTGGCCGTCATCGCCGGACCGTGCGCCGTGGAGAGCCGCGAGCAGATTTTCGCGATTGCCGCGTGCGTGAAAGGTGCGGGCGGAGGATTTCTGCGGGGTGGAGCTTTCAAGCCGCGCAGCTCGCCGTATTCGTTTCAGGGGCTGGGCATTCCGGGCTTGGAGCTGATGCGCGAAGCGGCCGACGCGCACGGTCTCTGCGTGGTGAGCGAGGTGATGGAGATTGCGCAGATCGAGCCCATGCTACCGCTGGTGGACTGCTTCCAGGTAGGCGCGCGCAACATGCAGAACTTCAACCTGCTGCGCGAGCTGGGGCAGGTGCGCAAGCCGATCCTGCTGAAGCGCGGTATTGCGGCCACGATTGAGGAGCTGCTGCTATCGAGCGAGTACATTCTCTCCGGCGGCAACTACGATGTGATTCTCTGCGAGCGCGGCATTCGTACGTATGAAACCGCCACGCGGAATACGATGGACATCGCGGCCATTCCGGTGCTGAAGAAGCTCTCGCACCTGCCCGTGGTGGGCGATCCCTCGCACGGCACGGGGCGGCGCGACATGGTGCCCGCAATGGCGAAGGCAGCCGTGGCTGCGGGCGTCGATGCGTTGCTCATCGAGATCCACCCCAACGCCGACAAAGCCGCCTCCGACGCGGCGCAGACGCTCTTTCTCGACCAGTTTGAAAAGCTGGTGGGCGAGCTGCGGGTTCTCGCCGAGGCCGTCGGCCGCGCACTGTAAGATGAAGCGAGTCAGCGGGCCGGCATTGTGCTGACTCGCTGACTTGCTGACTTGCTCATCATGATCGATCGCATCTCCATTCTCGGCACCGGCTTGCTGGGCACTTCGGTGGGCCTTGCACTGCGCGCCGCGCGGTTCAAGGGCACGATCGCCGGCTGGAACCGCAGCCCCGCGCAGGGGCAGGTTGCCTTGAAGATGGGCGCGATCGATTCCGTCGCCGCCGATGCGATCGAGGCGGCGCGCGCAAGCCAGGTGATGCTGCTGGCCGTGCCGATCTACGCCACGCTCGACTTTATGGAGAAGCTGGCGCCGGTGCTCGGGCCGGAGCACCTTGTGACCGACGTGGGCAGCACCAAGCGGATTATTTTTGAAACCGCTACGCGGCTTTACAACACGCCGGAACGCGCGGCATTTCTACCGGGCCATCCGATGGCGGGCAAGGAGCGCGGCGGCGCGGCTCTCGGCGATGCCGATCTGTTTCGCGGCGCGGTGTGGCTTTTCACGGACGATCCCGGGGCGAAGCGCTCGCCGGAATCGGTGGCTCTGGTGAAGGAGTGGCGCGAGTGGGTGGCGAAGATGGGCGCGAAGACGCTTGATCTCGATGCCGCGCGTCACGACGAGCTGGTGGCGTGGGTGAGCCATCTGCCGCAGTTCACGGCCACGGCGCTGAGCGCACTGCTGGAAGAGGAAGTGGGCGATGCGCCCGAGCTTAAGGACGTGGGCGGGCGCGCGCTGCGCGAGATGACACGGCTGGGCGCGAGCCCGTTTTCGATGTGGCGCGACATTGCCCACACCAATACCGAAGCCGTGGAACGCGCCTTGCTGGCGCTGGAGCAACGTCTGGCCTATTTGCGCGAAAACCTGCGCACGCCGGTGCTGCGCGATGAATTCGAACAGGCGAACAAGTTCCGGCGGGAGTAAGCGCTTGACTTTTCGCCCGCGAGGCTTGGCCATCGGCGGCCGAATCGCAAAATAACTCTTTTAGTATTAGCGGTTTACAGGTTCATTTTCAGTCCAAATCTAGTTCATCTCCGGTGCATCGACCTTTCCGGGGCCGGTCGCGCAAAGTCGATTTGACCGCGCAACCCGCGGAGGAGAAAAACGATGAACCGGACAGCGATGTTTGTGATAGGGATGGCAGGTTTGGCGGTGGTTGCAGCAACAGTTGCAGGATCGCCGGCCTGGGCGAAGCACAACCATGACGCGGAGACGAGCCGCGCCACCATTACAGTGCGCATTTACGACTATGCGCATGTGAGCCATGCAACCCTGGCAGCGACGGAGCGGGAAACGTCGCGGATTTTGGCGCAGGCCGGTGTGGCGACGCAATGGCAGGACTGCCCGACCTCACACGACGCCAAGAAGGACTTCTCCGGCTGCGCAGCGGCTCAGCCCGACGACTATATCATGTCGATTCTGCCGAACTCGATGGCAGATAAGCTGGGGAAACCAGGCGACACGTTCGGGGCGGCCGACGGCGGCGAATCGCACCGCGCAGCCATCTTCTACGAACGCATCAGCGAACTGGCGGGCGGCGATACGACGGCTGTGGACGTGCTGGCCGGGCGTGTGATGGCGCGCGAGATCGGCAGCCTGTTGCTGGGCACGAATGCCAGCTCCAGGACCGGCATTATGAAGGCGCGTTAGACGAGCAACGATTTGAGCGTGCTGGCCGGCAATGAGATGTACTTCACGGCGGAGCAGGCTCGCCAAATGGACACGCGACTGGTTCAGGAAGCCCGGACGCGGCAGGCGCAGACCCAGACCCAGACCCAGGTGGCAACGAATGATCGCTGATGACGCGGTGAGGAGCGAGATCAACCGGCAAGCGGCTGTACCTGAGCGCGGTGGAGGCGGCATGTTCGACGCGAATATGCCGCCTTTTCGCTGCCGCACGCGGCGCAGACGCAGGTCTCTGACCACATGAATTCGTAATCGCTCTCTGATCGGCACGGGCGTGGACGCCCGCACTACAGCCGGTCTGGAGAGGCTGCGGGAAAAGGCCGAATTTGCGGCTGATCATGAAAAAACGACCCGCAGGGGCTAAAGCCCCACAATGATTTTGCGCAACTTTCGGCACGCGACCCACCCACTGGGTGGGTTCCCCGCTCGTGCCCTAGAAAGAAACTACCCCATCATGCCGCCTTGAGGGAGATTTTGACATCGTAACCGAGTTGGTCGAGGCGGTTGAGCAAGCGCAACGCCTGTCGATGGTTTTGCTGTTGGTTGAAGTAGTTGGCGCCGAGGTCCTAGAAAGAAACTACCCCATCATGCCGCCTTGAGGGAGATTTTGACATCGTAACCGAGTTGGTCGAGGCGGTTGAGCAAGCGCAACGCCTGTCGATGGTTTTGCTGTTGGTTGAAGTAGTTGGCGC